>Ga0208957_1000198_pt1 | contig 52237 bp, 79 predicted proteins | sample RifOxyA1_FD_184029 | JGI IMG/M metagenome (GOLD analysis project Ga0208957, IMG submission 184029) | Groundwater microbial communities from Rifle, Colorado - Rifle Oxygen_injection A1 (SPAdes) | ecosystem: Environmental > Aquatic > Deep subsurface > Groundwater | place: Rifle, Colorado, United... | reverse complement strand
TCCCCGGTCATGTCGAGTACTTCGGAGGAGGAATGGAAAGCCGAGCCAAAGGAAAAGCCTGGAGAGTCGGCTGTGACCTTGCGGATGCCACAGAGGTGGCGGAAGAAATAAGCACGCTTGCAACCTTGCCAGGAGCTACGTTGGGTGTGGTCAAATGTGAGAATGGGATTTGTCATTAGGAGCCTCCTTTAACCATAAGAAACATCTGTCTCGATAATACTAAGATCATATCGGCCAACTCCTTTTGAATTGGATTAGTATTCAATATGTATCCATAAATGTGGTGATGGGCTTTACACATCTCTGTGAAGCATTCTTCCTGAGTTTGTAACTTTAAAACCTTCTCATCATTTATCATCTCATCTCCTCCCTTCAAAGGTTATTTGTTTAATAGCTCCTGACCTATAATCAGTGAGCAAATTTGAAACCTTCTTAAAGACCTCGGGTCTCGATGAAGGCTTTGGACATTAGTAGAGCTCCTTAGTGTTCCTCTTTGAGCTCTTTATACATCGCTTTTATTGCCTCATCAGGTCTTCCATGTAGTATTTGAAAGGCTCCAAAATAAGATACGAGAGGTTCTTTGTTGTCAGTAATTAGAAACTCTTTGATAGCATTGAATGCGTCCATGCTTGCAAGCTCAAGGCGGTTTATCCAATTGACAATTTGAGATAGGTGCTCTTTTTTCATTTTATTGCCTCCTTAGTGTTCATATTATGAACACTTTTCATTTAGTATTTTGAAGGTTTGACCTCTTCAAGTACCATCCCAAAGGATCTTTCAAGCCATTTATTTCCCACATCAGGAGGGCATTGAGGACAAAAGTATGTAATGTAATTAAACTTCTCCTTTGCATTGTACCATTTTTTAGCTCCTTCGATATGACCAATGAAGCTCGTGCGACAGTTGTTGCAAAAGATGGTCATCTTAAGCTCATGGGTATATGGGTTCTTCTCTTTGAGAATGCTGTCAGCTTCTTCGAGGAGATAGAGGAGATCGTCAGTCATCTTTTTCTTCCATGAAATTTATAAAGGAACTTAATGAATTGTATATCTCCAAGAGATTATGATCTTGTAGTTTTTTAATATCCTCCTTTATGAAGGCTCTACGAACGTTTAAAGTTTTTTGTATAAATAAAACTAAGGTTCTTGCCTCTTCCCATGTTAGTATTGCAGCAAAATTAAGTGGTGTTATCATCTTTTCCCTCCACAATCGTTTTGATTTTAGGGTGATTTTTTAAAGCCTCCCACCTTGGCATTTGGTAGCCGTATTCGAGTTCGTTGTCCAACATTTCGGCCATCTCCTTTATCAGCTTCTTGAGGGCGGCGAGTTCGGTCTTTAAATCATCAGAAACACTTATCCATGTGTCAACCTTCCCAGCTTTGAGGTCGGCAAGAGCTTTATTATATTGTTTGATAACAGCCGGATAGTCAATAGAGCCTTTGGGTGGGACCTTATCCATGTGATTAAACCTCTTTATTTTATGTTGTCTTGGGTTGCGGATTGAGTCTGCTTTCCATTTATAGGTAGTTTTCACTTCTCCTCCACAATCGCCAGCACCGTTGGGTTAGTAACGATCCTGGTTTTTCTCTCAGCGTTCGCCATGGTGCCGTAGAAGCCCAGGTTGGCTACGGCGTAGAGTTCACAGATGAGGTCATGAAGTTCTTCTTGTCTGTCACCCATGGACTCCATTGCATTTACCAGCACTGTCCATCTTTCGGTAATTTCCCATGGTTCAATTATTGAACCATCAAGCCACCAGTTGCCGGATTTGTCAATTTCAAGCATCACTCTACCTCCTTAGTTTCTCGTCCCTCTCCCGTCATAGTCATCAGATAACCTACTGCCTCAACTAAGCAGCGTTTACACAAAAAATAAGACTGCGTAAATACTATTCCATCAAAGTTTATTTCTATGCCAGAGAAATTCACTCCTGGTGTTTGAGTAGCAAAGCAACCGCGGCATTTATAAAAATGATCTCCATTTTTAATTACTTGCATGATTTTTCTCCTTGTCCCTCTCCGGTCGCATGGGCGGCGAGGAGGATGGCGTGGGCGTTTATTCTATCGTACATAACAAATCCTCTGGATGGCTTTAATTCCAATTTCATGTTTTCTGGATGATAAAAGCCGATCTCGTAAATAATAGCTGCTTTTTTATAGTTTGGAAAAGTCATATTGGGTTCAGGTTCACAGTATAAATACCACCCCAACTCCCTCATCCTCTCCACCACCATGAAGACTTGGTTCAGGTCGGTGTCGGGGCGCCACAGCCAAGTTAAATCATTACTAACATCTTCACCATCGGAGTGAATGTAATATTTATCGTATCCGGTATATTCATCTCCACTATACCACTCACCTGTTTTATTTCCATATTCATCAATGGATTCTTTTAACCACCATCCCATTACCTTTTCGGCGCTCCAATCTCTCAACTCTTCCGGTGTTGGAGTCATTGCTTAAAGCTCCTTCTCATATTATCCGTAATATCTTCTACGCCTGAGACTTTACCGCATGTTGCACATTTAAATCCCACATAAAGCCTTCTATTTTCCCACCAGGTTTCTATGGTCCCTGTATTCCATCCTATAAAATGCATTAAACGGTGTATCATGGCTCTCTCCAAACACTCTCCAGAGGTTCCGGTATCTCCTGCCCCAGGTCCAAAGCGGCGGCGATCCAGTCCAGGGCGGCATGGCGTAGTTTGAAAACTATACTCCAACCATCACCCTGAGCAAAACACCCTGGAAACTCTTTGATCTTCCCGCTCCAAGTATGGCTTTCTTCATCCCAAACCAAGATGAAATGATAGGGCCGTTTCATGTATTCTTCCGGGGTCATGACCTTTGCTCCTCAACCGCACAGTTAACATTGTGATAGGCGATTTGAGGTAAATACCTTGTCCCACAGTTTGCACAAATTACTACCTGCGTATATAAGACTATAGGTTTAAACGGCTTACATTTACAGTCCGGGTGATATTCAAGGGTGATGTGCATCATTTCTCCTTTAATGCACCTTTAAGCTCTGCAATTTCAATATCTAACTTTTTTATTAACTCTGGGTATTGTATGGGCATTTTTATCGAAATTTCTTTTATTTTTATGAAGGCACTAAGAGCATCCTTAGCAATAACTTTCCGTATCAAAACATAATCATGCAATTCATTTTTCTGCTCCTCTCTGACCGCCTCCAGTTTGGGGAGGAGGGCTTGGGCTTTTGCCTTCCACTCTTTCAGCATGAATACATAAATTTGATTATACTCTTCTGGAATCAAGGTTTTAGCGTTGGCTGTTGCTTCTATAATCTCCAACGCCTCTCGCAGCAACACAAGCAACTTATCCCGCTCACAATAAATACATGGGTCGTCTCTTAGGCATGTCAGGCTGTATTTGCATCGGTTCTCGGTCATGAGTTCATCATCTCCTAAATTTTCTATCACTTCTCCTCCACAATTGCCTTGACTTCGGGGCGGTTGAGGATTTTATTAATCCTCCCAACGATACAACTACCCATGTGTATTATGGTTTTAGGACCGCCTTGATCTACGCCGATCCCTTTGCAATAATCACAAACAGGAAAAACTTCGTCAATTTCGCTGCCTTCATTTACATAGGCTTTTTCAAAGTTGAGCATCGGGTCTTTAACGATATTTATCATCTCCCCCATCAGTTCCTTGAGGGCGGCAATCTGGGTTTCCAATCCACTCACAAGACATTCATTAAATGGACATTCACCATCTGGTAAGCTATAATCTACCATCACTTCCCCTCCCACGCTTCAGGCCGCTTGACCTGGAGGTTGATTAATAAATTCATCTTAAATCCGCACAAGTTTTGCAGCATAATATAACCGAGTTGAGAAAACTGGTAGATAAATTCCTTATGCGGCTTAAAATAATCGCTCTCTTGATAATATTAGGGCGAATGATTTCATGCCCACAATAAGGACAGAATATGTTTAAAAGCAACGGTCTCTTAACTTCTATCATCTCGCCTCCCAAATTCTCTAACCATCCACTTCACCAACCGCACGTCCGGCGGCTCGCTGGCCCGGAACGCCCCACACAGGACACTGATCAGGTCCAGGAGCAGGCGGACGGCGATTAGGATGAGGATGGTTTCAAACACCTAAAATGTCTCCATAAGCAGAATCATCAAAATATGACCACACGTCGTCGTATTGAAGCATGAACCAAGCAAAGTCGTATTGAAGGCTTTTTTCAACCCAACTCCAGCAGGTGTATGATAAGGATATTGACCACATAATATTATTTCCTCCCCCTGCTATTTATAACGCCGCCGCAGGGGTGGCGGAGGTTACTGACAAGGTTGCTCTGGATAATGAGGAAGTAAACACTTTTCACATTGAGGAACCCGTTTCAGGTTGATCACCCCCTCCTCTCGCAGTAGCGAAGTCTCTACACCCAAAACTGTCTTTCCCAAGGCATTAATTTTTGAACGGTCATTCTTCCCGCTCCATCATGGTTATCAACTAAGAAGGTGCGCCAGTTGAGTATCTTGACAATTTTCAAAGACAGGTATTTTCTCTTATATGCAGGATATTTTCGAAACCATAGCCACTCAAAAAATCTTTTCATCTTTTGTCTTCTCGCAGTAGCGAAGTGTCCCGGATTACCACCTGACAATATTGCCTATTTTGTAGGCCATTGATTCGCCAGTACCGAGAGTATCAGGATTTAGATAAGGGGATTCTGTCCACCACCTACCATCTGCTGTTTGGTGCACGGTTTTTCCGCAAGTAGTTCCATCGTCAAAGGTTTTGGTTCTGATGATCACCGATTGATTTGTAGTCATCATATAGCGACTCCTTTTAAAAGTGCTCCGGATTACCCGGTGGGGCGTTGTATAAAATTGAGAGCATCTTTATATGATTCTTCATCTATGTCACCGTGGAGAAAAAGGGCAATGAAGCCTTCTGCCTTTTGTAAATTGGTTTGTAATGTATCAACTTGGCTTCTTAAACAATCAGTCGTGTCGTGGTGATTATAATCACGAAAGGTAATAAATCTGTCGCCACAGTGATCACAAGTAAACATTATCTATCCTCCTTTTAAAGTAAGTGCCCCAGATTACCCGCTGGGGCGTCGGGCGTTTTGGCTACAGGTGGGGAGTCGAACCCCACAACCACCAGATTATCGGTCGGTGACCCACCATCATTTGCGTGTGCTCCCGTTCCACGCCGCCGCAGCTAAATCTCTAATTATCCATCCAAACCTTATCCAACCCCACTCGATCGGGTTGCTTCTTATTAATTCCCTTCCGAATGGAGCCCCAAAAAGTAACCCCAATCATCTTGTCAAGGTCAACCTCACCATCGGTGAGGTAGTCATCGAGGATGGTAACCTCCCCATTCTCCATCAACCCAACTCCAATCCCTGCAAAGAATTGGTAGGTAAACCCAGCAGGGTCATAGGGCTTCTTGGCCATGGCGATTTTCTCTGGAGAGGCGTCATACATGGTGGAATGGAAAAAGGGTTTACCCTCGAATTGGTCAGGGCGGAGGACTCTCAGCCTCCAATTGATATAGGAGATGGTGGCCTCAGGGACCTCCTCATCGGCGTATGTATTTGTCCACCCCTTCTCCCCAGGCTCTGCAATCTCGAAGAGATAGTCTCCAGGTTCCAAGTCCTCAAACACCTTTCTTTTCGGTCCAAGACCTTCCAAAATTGCCATCTTTAGTTGATCTCCTTTAACTCTTTGTTTAACTCTTCTTCTGAGAGCGTTTGTAATAACTTATTTAATCCATCTTTAGCTGTCTTAGCCTCTTCTTTGACAACTTTTCCTGACGCTCCTAAACTTTCGAGATATGTAATGTTCTCGATGAGTTTAAGTATGGCTCCTCGTACGTCCACTTTTAAGTCTCCTCCTCCACGCTGTCCAAAAGAGCCGCAGCTTCTTCCAACAGCTTGTCCTTTTTGGACTGTTTAAGTTTGGTTTGTTTAGGTGTGAATGGTCTTTCACGACTTTGCCGGAGCTTTTGAAGCTCTTCGAGTAGAGATTCTCGATTGATCATTTCACGGTTGTGGCCTCCTCTTCTTTAAATGGAGTTGATAATGCAGTAAGCATCTTGTGGATGAGTTCTATGGCCAGTTCTTCGAAGAGGCAAATTCTTACATGACCTATACCATGCACGTTAACGTCTACCATGCCATACACGTTAATGTCTATAATACGTTCGTGAGTGCGTGAGCTTTCAACACGCTCTGGAGAGTAAACAGTTATTTTCATTATAGGGCCTCCTCTTCTGTTGGTCTATTTGCAATTAGTTTTGCTGTGCGTTCACAAAGTGAAGCAAGTTGCAAAAAGTCTCTTATGTTCATAGTAAGTGCTGCACTGTAGCCTTCTCCAAGGTGTATAGTAGCTCTGTCACTTGATTGAAAACAACAAAAGTGAGAGTCGCCCTCGGCATGGATATGAGCTGATGTAGTAGTGTTTCTTTCCATTTTTACCTCCACCTCCTTAAAGCTCTTTCAATAGCACTTTGAACAGTAAACCCATACTCAGCATCATCAGAGGTCTGAGGGGGGTCTTCAAAGGATGGGTTGAAGAAAGCACAACCATATTTGTCCTTTAAATCTCCGGTTGCGTCCTTTGAGGTTTTCCACATGGTAAGTTCGTTACCGTCGTCGAGTAGGGATTGAATGTCTTGGAGTTGTTCGTTGGTTAGGGACATGGGTTTCTCCTTTTGGCTTTAGTATTCGCTTTCAATGCCTCCACTCTGTCCATAAACATATCTCATCTTCTTTTCCTCCTTGGAGCTCATGAGCTCTGGCACGTCCTCATGGGCTCCTCTTAGGAGTTAATAAAATAAGCCACTTGCCCGTTGGGGCACTTCGTTAAAGGGTCTGGGGTGTTCGGGTCATTAACCCAGAGTCTCTGGGCATGGATTTGGTGCACCTCGTCCATGCTTGCAATAGATTTCTACTATCCACCCCACAAATCATAACGGGGTACTTCGTTAAAACTTCCCTATCGTTTAGGCCAGGATTCCCCACTCTGGCACCACCATCCACAGTTTAATAAGGCATATTTGCCCTACCCTTACCCAGCGTGAACATGCCTGCCACGCCGCCAGACGATAGGAAACTTTGAAATGAATCCCTGGACCTGGAATAGTTCACCGGCACATTTCCCCGTTTTCAGCCTCTGCCTGCCCAGGGCGTCCCCCGGGGGCTACCCTCACTTACGGGCTGCATGTCTCTTACGGCTCGGACTTCCCGGTTTCAGGGGTAGAAAAAGAGCCAGGTCCAGGAAATCGTATGCGCCTCCGAAGCGGGCCTGGCATTCAAGCACATCCTCAAGACCCGAGCCAGTATCCAGGGTTAGCCGTTATTCAGCGTGGCACGTCCACGCCCGCCGCTTCATTAGCGCAAAATCGTATGCACCTTGGGGTGTGTTGCTGTCAGGCGCAACTCCCATGGGCTTTCCCATCCACCCCTCAGCGCAATTCTTATTCGGTTTTCAAAGAGCTTACTTCTCCCAATTCTCTGGTCCCCATTTACCAAGAATAGCATTCCAATCCTCTTTCCAATCCTCTGAGAGCACTATCTTATGGGGCAGTTGACGAGAGTTATCCTTTGCCTCCCAATATTGACATGGGAGGAAGTGGATAACTACCTGCTCCTTAGCTACGATGGCAAGTGTATCTGCTCTGGCGTCTTTGGGTGGTTTGGTTGCTTCTTCACTACCCTCTTTGGTGAGGAACCCAATGATGTCAAACATTTCCATGGTTTGCCGGTAGGCACCCCTTGGCCCACCTCCAGGAATGGCAGGGACGTAGCGGTTGAAGGGAGTGTTTTTGATCTTGAGCTCTATGATATTAGAGTGGCAAGTGGCCATGAAGAGTCCAGGGGAGGCTATGCGTATGTCCCTGAGCCATGAGGTCCACTCTCTTGTAAGCTTATTCCAAGTTTTCCCCATGTCATTAGCGTCACCAGGGTGCTTCTCACGACGAACGAAGTCCTCAAAGAGCTTATCATGGAATATATTGAGGTTATCTATTCCAATTCCTGAATAAAGAGACAAATCCTCCTTTCCACTTTTAACCATGCGGAGGACTTCTAAGGCGTCTCTCCAAGTTAAGATGTCGAGGATATAACCAGGGAGAGCTTTGCAGGATTGGTCGGGATCAAGGATTAAGAGTGGTTTGGGCTCATTATCTGAGAGTGAGTAATTTACAGAGGCCAACATGGAGCTCTTCCCTATACCATCTGTGGCTCCCATGAAGAGCCAGTTGAAGGCGTGCGGAGAGAGGTTGGGCGATTGAGGAGAGGTGGGGAGTTTCATAGAATTAGTCCACCCTTCTTAAATCTTTGAGGATGGTTTTTAGAGTGGTGAGGTCTTTAGGAGATCTCAGATTGAACACAAATGTCGCATCGTGGGGACACCTTATAGACCCTTCCGGAGTCACTAATCGAGCGATGTCGAATCCAGAGTCGCCGGCAGGAGCTAACATATAAGGAACGCCATCTTGGTCTCTGTACAGGCCAAAGACAATCTTCTCTTCCTCAAAATCCTGAGGAAACAAAATCTTCAATGCCTCTTTGGTTTGAGGACAAGAGGCGGCCGCTTTGAGGACTTGGTCCTTTGAGGGGATGGTGCGGGTGGGCATAAGAATCTCCTTTAATCTTCATAGTCACAAAATGGGCATTTACCAACAGATGGGAATCATGTTGTACTAAAGTGCGATCTTTCATTTCACAGGTACAAAAAACTTGCTCTGCCTCTTCACATGGGCCATGGTGCCAAACTATAAGAATGTTTGTAAGTTCTGGTTTTATAGAGGGTTTAATATTTGGGTAACAAGTTGTGCGAAAAAAGTCATCATGCTCAGTAGGCCAACCTGGATACTTATCATCCAAGTTTTTTAAATCCTCTCTAGAGATTATTCTTCCCATTATATAGGCTCCTTTAATGTTCATAATATGAACACTTTAGACTTGAATATTAAGACCATCAAGTTTAAAGGCAGCACTTTTCCAAAGCTCTGACGAGAGGGTGTCTTGCCAAGTAGTTAACACATGGTCCGACTTTGTCCATGCTATATAGGACAAGGCTTGAACAACTTCATAGAGACAATGTTTGTCTACTATGGCCTCGAGCTCATTGCAAAGGTTTTCGAACTTATTATCATCCTCGATAGAGGGAACTTGATCTTCTATCATGGAGTTTGTGATTCCAGGAGGCAGATTAGAACTCATCTTATTTCTCCTTTTCTCTTTTACACCATTTCCAACAACGTCCTGGCCTCGGCACTTAATTCCTGTCTTGTTCTTTCTTTCTTAGTCACTGGATTATTCTTTCCTCGGAGTTTGTCATAGAAGTCGCTCTCGACCAGATATGGTCTTGAAGGTTTTCTCATGGAGCGGAGAGATAACTCTATAGTTATCTTTTGGGATTGAATCTTGAGGTTACAGATTTGAGTGTCAAGCCCTCTCTGCAACTCTCTTAATTCCTTGGAGGTGAGGATTTCTCTGCTGCACTTTGGGCAGGTTGACTTTTCGGAGATTTGGAGCTCGCGGAGACACTCGCAGATTATGAGTTCTTTATTCATCTATTGCCTCTTCTTACCTTGGTTTAACCCCGCTTAAAATTAACTCCTCCAAAGCCATCTTATCCACAAATAGAGTGCCTTTCACCAAACTAAACAGCCCTGGAAAAATTCCTTTACTATGCCACTTGTACAAAGTACTCTTTGAGAAATGCACCTCCTCTCTTGTCGCTTTGGAGAGTCTGACAAAGCGAGTCGGATTTGAAGAGTTCATTTTAAAGGGCTCCTTTTAGCTTACCTTGTGCTCTTTCCAATATTATAACACTCTTAAAGTGTTTATCTTTTATGAACATTTGATTCCCTGCCATGGCTGAACCCGGCCATGGGGCGCACATATAATGGATAATCTTAATTGCAAGGGTTATGCCAAAATGGGCAAAATTAGGCAAAATTCAATTTCTTTAATGATTTCAATAGTTTACCACTCTAAACCGAGTTATCCAGGAGAGTATGGGCAAAATAGTGCTCTATGTTTTAATAGGTGAACAAAGGGGGTGATTTTGGTTCAAAAAGTAATACTGAGGTAAGTGATTGATTTTATTGGGGATTTTGGCTGAAATGGGTTAATTTGTAAACTTTCTTGAAAATGAATGTTAAGATTTTGAAACATTTAGATTAAATTTTGAGCAGTTTGGCAAAAGTGGTTTGTTTTCTGTAATGATATTAGGCACTTATGAAAGAATTATTTCCCTCTCTCCATAGTCCTATGGCATGGTGTGTGCATAGTTATATATCAGATTCAAAAACCTAATTTCTCTAAAAGGAGTTCTATTTATGGCTAAAGGCGATTATGTTTCTTTCAAAGTGGAGAATTATAAACCCGGCATGGAGTCTGACGGGAATTTTGAAGCGGTCTCTTTCCGCTTCCCGGTTCCCGATGAGAGCAAAGGGGATATCAAGCTTACGAACAAATTCCGAAGTGAGAGGATTCGGGAGTATTGTAAGCTCTATGATGTGAAGCCCCTGGGTGCTGCTGCACCGGCGGGTAAGACCATAGACAAGGCTTTGATTCAAACCTTGTTTAAGTTAGCAAAGGGTGATGTCGATAGGGTTCTCAAGGCTTATATGATTAAGAACCCGAGCCATGAGCTGACCACCGACAAAATCACGGCTATGTGCGCCACCACGGAACAGAGTGCAAAGGACTTGCTGGCCCAGGTGTAATCCAATAGGGAGAGTGGCTTTTATAGCACTCTCCCCTTTTACATGGGAGGAAATATGAGAGGTTTTAAAAAGGTTAAAATTGGAAAGTTTTGGTTTTTTGATACCCATTATGATAGGAATGGTATTTTACTTTCCTATTGTATAAACGGTATTCCTGGAAGTAGGTTTATTATCATTTGGCCCCAACCTAAACAGGAGGATTGAAAGATGCTATCCGCTAAACGGCTTCAAAAGGCCATGGAAAACTTACCACTCTCTGATAAAGAGATTTTGAGTAAACAATTCGCCTACCTATGGGAGAGCTATCACGCTGAAACAGAGTACTATAAGACCTTGTGGCAGAATGGGAGAATGAAAAAGAGTGAATATGACAAGGTAGCTATTCCTAAGCTGAGAGCTATTAGGGATAGGCTGTATGAAACGGCCAGAGTGCTACAGGCTATTTGATAATTGTTACTATATAGGAAGTGTTATCCGTTCCAGGGCCGCTAATCGGGCGGCCCTTTTTTATTGCCTATAATGGGCTATTAAATGGGTCAGAATCCTTCGTTTGGCTGGCGTGGCTGGGCGCATGGGGCGCAAGGCGGGCAAATCTCCAGGCCGGTCCTTACAGGCTTGTCATGGGGCTTAAATCAATTCATATCAAATTGCTATGATATCTTAAGAACATTTTACGTCATTTTAAATCCTGTTCAAAAAAATAAAACAGTTAGACCTCAAAGCCCCATTTTCTACGGCAAAAATGGGTGAAAAGGTTAGTGAAACCACTTACTTACCCCATTGTAAACACTTTATTTAGTAAACTAATTTTTTCTGAAAAGTCGTTTTATGAACATAGGTTCATCATATCGCACCAAAGTCCACAATTCTCCAAAATCCTCCCTCCCTAACCCCCTGAAATCCTTCATTTTATCGGTGTAGTAAAAAATATCCAATGCAATAACACACTAACCCCTTAATATCACTAAGAATAATAAAATATCTCCACTCTCCGAAAAGGGCCTTTTTTTGAACACTAAAGAGGGCTATTATCCAGGTATATATTACTCTTTGTTTATTTTTTTTTATATTTTAAACACTAAGAGTGCTCTGCGTGAACAGTAGAGCGCTATGGGTAGAGCGGCCTTAAAGTGTTCAGATTCGAAGAAAGTGTTCGAAAAAGGGGCATATCCGACCTAAAACTGGATATTTTATTAATTTTAAATTTTATTTGGGGTAAAGGGGAGTGATATTAGACACTTAGACCCCATGGGGCTCTTGTATTAATTTTTTATTACGCTGGATATTTTTTGAGAAAAAAAGGAGAAAGGTGAGTAAAGTCCATAGCTTACCAATTATCCGTTTTTATTACGCTAAAAAGGTAATGATATAAAGGGGTTACATAGGGAACCCATGGGCTAAGTGGGTTAAGCAATCCATACCAGCATGGTAGGAATTAATTCCCCATTAATTCCAACCACATCCTACTGCCTTATAGTCCTCATAACATAGAGTGTTTTATATATAACTATAAAAACATAAAGACCAAAGTTTACAAGCAAGAGTACTCTAATGAACCATAGTACTCTACCCCACCCCATGACCCCCAGGATAGGACCGGGGGTGGGGAGAGGAAAAGGCCCATTCATCTTGCAATATAGCTTTATAAAGTGTTTATATTTTTTGAACATTAAGTCCCTCCCCATTGGAATTCAAATGTGTTATCCTTAGTTATGGGGAGGGGTAGAGAGATGCCCATGCAACAGGAAGAAGAACCTCAAGTCCAAGAGTGTATAGTGGTCCAAACAGAGGATGAGTTCCTGGAAGCGTGTGGGAGCCCATCGGGGCCAATAGTAGTCACCCAAAAGAGTGTCAAGCAGAGAAGGGAGAGGTTGTTACATCGGGTGCTTGATGGGGTGGAGGCTACGGATGTGGAGAGTGAAGCGGCAGGGTTGGGGTTAGAGAGGGCGGCGAAGGTTATATCTTCGTTGGATAACTCAAGAGATGTAAAGATAGACCACTCTATCACTGCCATGGCCTTGATAGGGATGTTTCCGGTGGCGAAAGAGGTGGAGTAGAGAGATGCTCTCTGGTCTGGAAAAAATGTTGGCTCTTATGGACCCAGGGGTTTATGAGGATAGGAAACAGACTCTTGGGGATGTAGGCCCATGGCCAGGGAGGACTAATGCTCAGGAGTTTGATTGGAGAGAAGCTGCTCCGAGTGGGACAGATTTGGTAGGAGGCATGGGTAGTGGTATGGGACTCTTCTTAAGTGGATTTCTTGGTAGTGATCCAAAGATGAAATGGAAGAACTATTTTAATACTGAAACGACCGATATGCCCATGTATGATAATATGCTCACAAATGCTGGATACCATGCAAGTAAGAAGGGTCGTAATGTCAGCATTGAAATCATGGGACCTATGGATTATATTAGGAACCTACTCAAACTTGAAGGTCGTGGTACTAAAAGTATAGAGCAGGAGCTGAGAGCAGTAGACACAACCACAGTAGGTAAGTATACTCAAAGGGCTCAAGCTGGTGAAAAGATGCCCATGCCTGTACTTGATAGAATGTATGGGGAACAAGAAGGTAGGCATAGAGCTATGGTTGCTGAAAAATTGGGTCTTAGAGATATGCCTGTTATGGTGATTGAAGATCTTAAGAAGAAGTTCGGATTGTGATATGACCTTCACACTCTCATTTAGTCCTCAAGAAGGAGCCGATTACAAGAATGACTATAGCTCTATCTGTGATCAATTCATGGCCTATTCGCTCTATAATCAACCCGATAAGATAGCCACTGAGGCTCGAAGGCTTTGTCAAACTGATCTCTTTTTTCTCCTCTACTTTGTCTTAGGCGTAGAGGCCATTAATCATCCATGGATTGTAGCTCGGATTAGAGAGGTTGAAGAGAATCATGATAGAACCTTAGACCTCTGGTCTCGGGAGCATTTCAAGTCCACTATCCTCACCTATGGTCTAATCATCCAAAAGCTTCTCCTCAACTCCGAGGAACGGATCTGCATCTTCTCCCATACTCGCGGCATAGCCAAAGCTTTTCTTCACCGCATTAAGCTCACCTTTGAAACCAACGAGCTCTTAAAGCTCCTATTCCCTGATGCTCTTTATTCAGACCCTAAGAATCAATCTCCTAAATGGTCTCTTGATGATGGGATTATTATCAAAAGGAAGGGGGTTTACAACGAATCCTCTATTGAAGCCTGGGGCTTGGTCGACGGCATGCCCACCTCCCGCCATTACACCATCCGGGACTATGATGATGTAGTCACCAAGGACTCAGTAACCACTCCCGAACAGATCAAAAAGACAGACGATGCTTTCAAACTCTCTCAGTTCTTGGGTGCAAGAGGTGGTATAGTATGGGCCGTGGGCACACGTTACCACTTTGCAGATCAATATGCTAAGATGATCTCCTCAGGGGCATGGGAAGTACGGGTGAGAAAAGGGGTAGAGAATGGAATCAGTGTTTTTTTGACGCAAGGAGAATTGGATGAATTTAAGAAGGTAGTGTGTGATGGGAATACTTACATCTACAACTGCCAGATGCTTTTGGACCCAGTCGCAGAGGAGGCCCAGGAGTTTAAAAGAGGTTGGCTGAGGTACTATCGACAGTTGCCTAATCAGGCTATGAATTATTATCTCTTTGTTGATCCTGCTAATGCTAAGAAAAAGGGGTCGGACTTTACTGTCATGTGGCTATGGGGCCTTGATCCTCTTGGAAATTACTTCCTTATAGACCTTATCAGAGAGCGTTTGAATATCTATGATAGGTGGAGAACTCTCAAACGCTTTATGATGAAATACCCCCATATCATCAAGGTCTACTATGAGCAATATGGAATGCAAGTTGACATCCAATACTTTGAATCTAAGATGCGTTCTGATGGCATCTATTTCTCTATTGAGCCCATGGGAGGCACTCTTAAAAAAGAAGATCGTATTAGGAAGCTCATCGGCTTATTCGAAGATGATAAGGTCTACCTCCCTGAAGTCCTCCCTTCTGAAACTGATGGACGAGACCTTATCAAAGAGTTCCTTGAGGAGGAGTATCTTTTGTTCCCATACGCCTCCCACGATGACTGTTTAGACGCTGCAAGTCGAATAAGGGATGAGAAGTGTGAGTGCTATGCTCCCATGGGCTTTCCTCTTGAAGAGGATGAAGAGTATGACAACGTGGTGAATTTTGGAAATTGGAGTCAACTTAAGGCGAAGAGTAGGTTTGCTAATGTCTAACCTAATTAAGCTTTCAGACAAATACAATGATGCTCGTTTGTATACCATCGAAGATATGCTTGATGAGGTTAAAGAGAGGGTTCAAGAAAACCCTCAAATCAAAAAAGCCGTTGTCATACTTTTTGATGAAACGGCTGAGTATACCAAACAAATCCTTTGGCACGTGGTAGGAACTACAAGGAGAGAACACCTTGGCTTGTTGTCTCGAGCAAAGGATGAGTACATGATGGATTGGGCCTTTGAGCATACTCATGTCTAACTGGAAACTTAGGCTATACAAACACATTCTCCAATGGCTCATTGATGGGTTGACAGCGACAGTTTATTCTAAAGAGATTCCCTCCGAGAAAGAGCGCTTCAACGTCTCCGCCCTCGAAGACGCCTATTGGGGACTCCAAGATGCTCTTGAGGCTCTTGAGGATATAAAGCCACAAGTGAAAACAAAAGTGTTCATATTTCGAACACTTTAGAGGACTGTCCCATGCCATTTGACTACCTCTCAGAAGTCCTCACCCAAAAGCCCGATATGGAGCTTTTCAAAAAGGGCCTTGAGGTCTTGAAACAAAAGGGCATGGGGGCTCTTGGTGCTTTGTCAGAGGCTACTGCCATTCCAGGGCAGGAGGGGTTGAACATTCAAGCTCAAGACTTCACCACATGGGTGAATGAGAGTAAAGTGGGTAAGGCTGTTGCTCAAGGGGTTCAGGCCATGACAGAAACCGGAGCTGATTATGGAATCCCCATAGCAGCTCTTTGGAAACGGACAGAGCCTTTTCTTAAAAAACTAAGCCCTGAACATTTTGCAAGTTTGTCTAAGTCTGACAAAAGGGCTCTTGAGACTCTCACTGAGAGCTATCCGTCTGTGAGAAACTCATCTTTGATCACGGGTCTCGAAGACGCTTTCAGAGATCAGTATAAAAACCTCCCTGAACAGTTGATAGGAGCTAAGCCAGGAGAGATCACTCTAACGTATCCAAAATATTATACCCACCCCCTTGAAAAGAAGCTCTCCAGTCCTGCCATCTCTTACGCCCATGAAGGAGCCCATGCTTTTACTGGTGGCTCTGGAAACTTAGCAGGATGGACAAGTGATCTTGATGAGTTTGCAAGGCCCTCTGTAGAAGGCTTTGCCGAGGGTTTTAGCCACGCCCTTTTAAACAAGTTCAACAAAGATGTACTTGCTCCATACTGGTGGGAGTATCGTGCCAAGCCAGGGTTTAAGGATGTCTACACCGCCTCTGGCTATCATGGAGTGGATGTTGCTAATAGTATAAAAGGTGGTAACATTCCAGACCAACGAGATGCTATACAAGAGCTTATGAACATCCTATCGAGGTACTAAATGCCTGATTTAATTTCTCCAGTAGGTAACATCTTTGGTTCAGAGCTTGAACCTTCCATGGACCCCATGCTTGATCCTGAGCAAGAGGCTCAACTCCAAGCAGAGGCCCAAAGAGAGCTTGAGGATAAGCTCAATAAGCTCTCTCTATACATTCGTTCTCTCTTCGATGAGTTCGATGGCTCTCCCGTCCGGGCCAAGATGCTTGCTACTATTAAAGAGAGTCGAAGGGCCTACTACCAAGAAACAGAGAAGACAGATTTCCCATGGCCCAACGCTTCTAACATGATAGCTCCCCTCACCACCATGGGAGTCGACGAAGTTGAACCTCGCCTCGTTGCAGCTGTCATAGGCAAAGAGCCTTACATAAAGGCCAAACGTTTATTGGGTGCTTCTACTGACGATGAGGCTCATCAGATAGACCTCTTTGACAACTTCATCCTTGAGCACAAAGTGAAAGTCAAGGGTCTTGTCCCCGACTTAGTCCATGAGAAGCTCATCGACGGCACCGTCTTCGTCGTCCTCGGATGGAAGGTTGAGAGCAAAAAGATCCGTCGCAACGTTCCAGACCCTTCAGCCTCCAACGGTTACTCCAAACAAATCCAAGAGCTTACTTCCCAAGGCCCTGATATCCAGATGGTCCCCGTAGAGTATGTCTGGATGGCCGATGACGTCAATGATGAAGATTGGGAGTCTGCTCCTGTCATTCGCTACATAGGCAACCTCACGATAGGTGAGTTGGAACAGAGGGCTCAGACCGAGGAAGGTTGGGTTCTTCCTGAGAACCTCTCTCGGTACGTCGCCACTGAGACGCTTAAGACTACTCAGCAAGAAACCGAAGGTGTTCAAGACTACTTTCAATCCTACACCGAGCGTCAAAAACCCATTGAATTCCTCGAAGCTTATATCAAATACGACTTCTTTGGGGACGATCAAATTGATGAGAACCTCATAGTTCTTGTCGAGCGGACCACCTTTAAGATTTTCCGCATTCGAGAACAAATAGAGGTTATAGACGAAAACAAGAAGCCCATTCGACGGATGAGATTCCTCAAACGCCGTGGTATATCATGGGGCTATCCCCTCTATACTCTCATCTGTGGAATTCAAATTGGCGTTGACGCCATGTGGAATCGGTGTGTCAACTCGGCTGATATTACCATGACTCCATGGGGGTTTATTAAGAGGGGCATGTCTGGCCTCAAGAGAAACAAAGTCCAAGTCTTCCCTGGTAATCTCATCGAAATAGACAACCCCGAAGCCATTAACTTCCCCAACCTCTCCATGTTCCAACCAACTCAATTCATCCCTCTCATCATGCAATTCATATCCTTCTTCGAGCGTACTCTCAACGTCACTGACTATATGCAAGGTCGAGAGTCTCAAGTCGCTGGAAAGAAGGGCTCCACTGCCACTGGCACTTTGGCTATTCTCCAAGAGGGAAAGATTAAGTTTGAGTACAGAGGTGGGCTTACTCACTTAGAATTCGTCGAACTATTCAAAGACATCCATGACCTCTGTGTCTCTAACATGTCTATAGAGGATCAGATTAAAATCACAGGGGCTCCTATTCTAAAGTACTCCTCTACCGACGAGTTCCTCTTTGAACTCGTAGGCTCCGACATCACCTCCAACCGCTTTGTAGACAGGCAAGAAACAGAGTCCCTCGTCGCCACTATGCAACCCTTCATGGACATCCTCAATCCCATGCAAGTGGTCAAGGACCTCCTCCATTCTTATGGCAAAGAGGCTCAAGAGTACATCAACCCCGAATTGGCTCAAATCGTCCAGCAATGGATGATGCAACAAGCAGAGATCAAAGCCATGGTCCAAATGGGCATCCCTGAGGACATGGCCAAGCAAGCCGTCGCCCAAGGCTTCACCGCTAAAAACGCTGAAACTTTTATCTCTCAGCTTGGTGCTCAAGCTGGAGAGGCGCAATTTAACCCGCCAAAGGAGGAAAAGAGTGGAACCTAACCAAGAGCGGTTTGAGGAATTTCAAGAACTCCTCAACCATCCAGGATGGCAGGTTTATTTGGATCTCATTGAGGATGAGATGCTTAAATCTTTTCAACAAATGTTCTTCCTCGATAGCTCAAAGCCTGAGTCCTTTATCAAATTCGTGGAACTGAAAGGTCGTATAGACCAACTTCGCAACATAACTTATGACTACGAGCATCAGATGGCTGTAAAGCCGGAGGAGGTAGACGTTGTTGACAAACAATACTCCTCTCGCTTCAAACGCCTTCTTGATAGAATCTTTAAAAGGAGCTAATCCATGCCCGGCGAGACCGAAGCTGCAAGAAAGGAAGAGATTTATGAGCCTCAAAGTTTCTCTGTAGATGAAATTGAGGTTGAAACTGAGGAGAAAACTGAGGCTGAGACTACACCTGAAACAACTGAGGAGGACTTTGAGGTTGAAGTCGAAGGGGAGGACAAAGAGGTTGAATCAGATGTAAAAGAGGCTGATCAACTTAGAAGAGAGATTGGTGAACTCAAAGATCAAATTATTAAACTTTCCACTCGGAGAGAAGAGCCTAAGAAAGCAACTGAGGAAAAATCTGAAAAGCTCACTCGGAGTCAAATTGCCAAGATTCTCACAGAGCATAAAGATGACCCTGAGGTGCTCCTTAATGTAATAGAATACCTCTCCGAACAAAAGGCTTTGGAGATTAAGGACTCCACTGTAAAGGACATGAACCATCAGCGTTGGTCTTCTGAGCTCTCTGGAGTTGCTAATAGAGTCCTCGCTGATGACGAAGATGGCTACCTTGCTGCAAATCCAAAGATTGGAGTTGGCCTTGAGGAGATGGCAGGGAACTTAGGCCTCAGAGACCATCCCATTGGCAAACTTGCAGCTTATGCAATATATCGACTCACCAACGCAGCTAAGGCTAAGTCTAAAGAGGGTGACAAACCCAAAGGGACGAAGGATGTCGTTAACAAGAGAGTTCTTGATAGAACTCGGACCTCTGAGAAGGTTGGCAAAGGGCATGGGCTTACTCAGGTCCAATTAGATGCAGCACGGAAGTTTGGAGTAAAACCCGAAACCTATGCTAAGTTTGTAAGGAGGTCTTAAAATGGCTAAAGAGAGAGAAGTTCTGGATAAAGCGTTGACCAAGCCGAATGATAAGGATTTTATCAACCGCATGGTCATGGATCAAGATGATGAGGATTTTCCTACAGCCTCAGAGATTGAGGTTGAATACAGACACAGAGACCCCCATGAGTTTCCCAGCTGGTGCAACCAAAAGGAGTATGGATTCGCATGGGTCGATCTTAGAGACGACATCGGACGCTACAGAGCTATGGAGGTTGGTCATTTCAAGATCGTTACTCGGACCAGCTCTTGTACAAAGGGCAAAATCAACGATCGTGATTTCAGAGACCATGGAGCTGTAGAACGGCAAGGAATGTTTTTAATGTTTCGTCCTAAGGATTTAGATGATAAGCTCAGAACCTATCCAGTACAAAGGCATGCAGAGAACGTTTCTTCTATCTCTGCTGGAAAGCAAGATAGGGGCTATGAGATTACTTACACTAAATCCGAAGAGGACCGTGGAGGCTCTGGCATTGATGTCTATGCCTATGAAGAAGCTGGCGTCCATGCTCCAGAAGCTAAAGACTTAAAACCTGGAAATCTTCAAGGAAAATAAAAGTGTTCAGATTTTGAACACTAAAGAGAGGTACTAAAAGTGGCCAACACCAATATCCCTATTGGGATCAAGCCTCTGTATATGGCAGAGGCCCAAAAAACGGCAATGATTCTGCCCATTACCAATAACTATGGCACTGCTCTCTACCATTTCGACCCTGCTATTGGCGTAACCGCAGGTCGGATTGAGCGTGGTGGTACCACTGGTGCTTGGTTGGGTGTTATTTTGGGACTTTATCGTCAAGAGACTCCCAAGAGTCTGCGGTCTGAACGGCTTTTTCCTGTTCAGTACATGGGCGCTTCTCCTGGGGCTACGTATGAATACTTCGCTCTTGTCACCATGGACCCCAACCTCTTCTTCATCATGATGGAGGATGGAGACACTTCGAGCTTGATGATCACCGACAACTGGGGTGCTTGTGACGTAGCCTTTGGCACCGCCAACACCACCACTGGTATTGGCAATTGTCAAATCGACTCCGACTCGGCAGATAACACTGCTACTCGTCCCATCCAGCTCATCTTCCCCGCTGTGAACCACTATGACATCGACGCCGGTGCTTATATGGCAGTCTCTGCCGCTGGCGCAGCCTCGAACTATGGCAAATGGATTGTTCGTATTTTCAACTCTCAACTTGGGTCCGGCTCTCTGGCCGTGGCATTAGCGTAGGCGAGGGAGGATTAAACTATGTCTCGTGAAAATCGGTCCATGTTCTCCCAGGCATATGTCCCGGGGCTGTTTGCTCTTATGACCGAAGAGTACAAACGCTACCCGGAGGTATGGCGGGATTTGGTTAAGGTCGAACGGTCTGAAAAGGCCAAGGAAGAGTGTTCATATCTCTCCGGTCTTGGGACTGTTCCTAAGAAGGGTGAGGGTGATCCTGTTACCTTCGACGCTCGTATTCAAGGTCCGAAGAAAACCTGGGTGCATGATACTTATGCTCTTGGGATGCGGATCACTGAGGAGGCCATTGAAGACGATCTCTACAACGTGATGAAAGACGGTGCTCGGGAGCTTGGAGTTTCCGCTCGTGAGACTCGTCATATTGCCGTTGCTGAGATTTTCAACACTGGCTTTGTGACGACTTACCACACCACTGGCGGTGGTCTTGCTATTTTCTATGGCACCCATGTCCGCCTCGACGGAGGTACTTGGAGCAACCTCGCTACTGCCTCTGCTCTCTCTTACTCCACCCTCCAGAACGCTATCTTGGCCTTTGAATCTCAGGTTGACAACCGTGGGAAGAAGATTATGCAGACTCCCATGACCCTTCTCGTCCCGCCGGCTCTTGAGTACAAGGCCCTTGAGCTCCTCGAATCTGTTGGCAATCCTGAAAATGCCAACAACGTTATTAACGCTACTAAACGGGCTCGTCCCTCCCTGCGCTTGGTGGTTTGGCCGTATCTGACCTCCTCCACCGCATGGTTCCTCATTGGGGATAATGCTCGTATGTCCACTGGGCTCATCCACTTCGAGCGTGTCGGCGTAACCTTTGGCAAAGAGGGCGACTTCGACACGGGCGATGCTAAGTTTAAAACTCGTTTTCGTATCTCGACGGAGATTAATTACCCCATCGGCCTGTATGGCAATGCTGGAGCATAGGGGGTATCGTTATGGGCTACACTAACTTTCCTAATGGAATTACCTCGTTTGGGATGCCTGCATTTGGTGGGATTCCTCCGACCTTTGGCAACATTTGGTTTGTTGATTATGGTGCTGGTAGTGATGCATGGGATGGTAAGTCTCCTGAGACTCCGTTTAAAACCCTCAGCGCTGCCCATGATGCTTGTACCACTAACAACAACGACTATATCTTCATCAATGGCTATGCTGAGGTTGTCGAAACAGCCATGATCGACTTCTCCAAGAGCCGTGTCCATGTATTTGGTTGTAATGGACCGCCTCCTGGGTTGGGTTATGGGGCTGGTGCAAGAGTTAGTCTTGGTGTTACTACAGCAGCTACGGATATTGCTACGTTGAAGAACACAGGTGTTAGGAACACCTTCACGGGTATTAAGTTTAGCAACTCTAACACCTTAGCTACAAACCTTTTTACCGTGGCCGAGGCTGGTGAGTATACTCGGTACAACAACTGTGAGTTCTATAAGTCTGCCTTGCTCACCACCGACCTCACTGCGGAAGTTCTCCTCAATGGTGATTCCAGTCAGTTCTATGGTTGCACCTTTGGGGATTTAGTAAACGAAAAGGGCGCAGCTGGTATAGAGCTGCCTAATGTTCTGCTCACCAGAGAGATAATTTCTGGTAAGGTAGCTCGAGATTGCTCCTTTGTTGACTGCACTTTCTTGCGGAAAGCGGCTCATGTGGACGTTTGTTTTGTCTATGGCCCAAACGCCACTGATGTTGAACGGCGTTTGCTCTTCATTCGTCCCATCTTCTGGAACTGTGTCTTAGCCACCGCAGATCCTGCTGATGCTGTTAATTTTGCAGCAGCTCAGACTGATGGTGATGTTTTGATCATCGACCACGCTTCGATCAACGTCACCGCTGTTGGTGGTGCCAACCTGAACATCTATGTCCAAGGTGCTGTACCGACTGCGGCTACCACTGGCAAGTCTGTAGAAATTGCTGCATAAGGAGTTTTTGTGCCAATCTACGAGTACCAATGTAATTGTGGAAACCTCTTTGAGAGGTTGGAACTCTCTATCCAAGACATTCCAACCTCTCAATGTCCACTCTGTGCTGGAGTGGGGACAAGAGTGATCTCTGCTCCAGCCATTATCTACGAAATCTTTGACGAACGAGCCACTCACAGGCTTCCTGATTGGAAACAAAGGATGGCTCGGGCAGAGGCCCATGATGCTATGGTGAGGAGGAAATATAAGAACCTACCACCTCTACCCTCTGACTGTGGTAAAGACATTAAAGTCTATGAAACTGACTTTGGTCACCAAGAGCGAAGAGCTCTTGAATCAAAAGCACAGCTTGACAACATGTAGGAGGATGATATGGCTAATACAATAACCTATGCTCCTGGAAAGATTCATATTGTACCTGATGGGGCCACTGCTTATGACATCACTTCTGTTTTCACCAACGGAGTGAGGCTTACTGGAATTCTATTCTATCCCTCTGCTGCAAATGATGTACTTGAGGTTAGGGATGGCTCAGCTACAGGGACGGTTATTACTAAGTTGAATTCTACCACTGGTGGGGTAGTAAAGGAGTACATCCAAACTGGTCTCACCTACAAGCCCTATATCAAAGCCCCTGCTGCTGGTGAGAATGTGTGGGACACCGCTGCAAATGTTAGGATTATTTTTGAATATGATTAATGGTGGTGTGTGATGGAAAAGAGGAAAGGTAAAAAGCTGAGACCTATTAGTGGCAAAGTAGAACTCACTCTCGAAGAATCAAGTGCACTCCCTGACACCATTTGGGTCTCCTCAGCTGGTGGAGATTATTGGGTCTCAAGTGCAGGCGGAGACTATTGGGTAAGTACGACTTAGGAGATCAAAATGGCCTATCCTACCACTACAGAGCATCATAAATTATACCCCTACACCAGTGTCATGGCAAGTCCATACTCTTGTGATAACACAGGGGTTGTGGATATTGCAGCCTCGATAGAGTTGATAAAGGCTAACCAGAGTAATACAGGAACCATCTACTTCCCCCATGGGACTTACAAGCTCTCCACCAACCTCACTATCCCAACTGGAATGAGCATTGAAAGAGAAGCCGGCTCTATGATCTCTATAGACCTTGGTGTTACTCTGACAATAGGCTGTCCTATCAACGGTCCTCAATCTCAGTTCTTCACAGGAAATGGTTCTGTAATCTTTCAATCTACTTTTAAACAAGAAATAAAGCCTCATTGGTTTGCCTCTCTCACCGCTGCTGTAGCTGCTGCGAGTACGAATGAACATTTTCTCGTAATCCCCCGAGGTGCTTGGCCAGTTGCAGCAGATTTGAGTGTGCCGAGCACTTGTTATGTTTTTGCACAATTTGGTGCAGATATTCAAATAGCCAACACAAAGACTCTCACCTTTGCTGGAAATAACTTCGAGGCTGGTAGGTATCAGTGTTTTACTCTGACTGGAACCGGAGCTGTTGCAGGGTTAGATAAAGCTTATCCAGAGTGGTTTGGTGCTGTAGGTGATGGGACTACTGATTGCACCGACCCCATTAAAGCAGCCATCGCCTCAATGTCGACCATTGGTGGTATAGTAGATTTCGACTTTGGAGCTTATCTTGTAACCCCTGGAGAGGTTGTAGTCTCCGACGCTGGTGTGCTCCTCAATGGCAAAGCAGAAGCAACTGATGGTTTAGGAACCATTCTTGGAACTTCAATCAAGTCTGCTGCTGGAACTGGTGCGCTCATAGCCTTTGAGGGTGTGGCTGCTGCGACGCCTGTTGATAGTTGTCAGATAAATGACATTGCTTTAGATGGTCAACAAGAGACAGTTATAGGATTGTCTCTGAAGTGGGTCTCTAATTTTCGCTCTCGAAATGTTTGGGTTAATGAGTGCTATGATGATGGGGTCTATATGGAGCAAGTATGGGATAGCTCCTTTTATGATCTTGAAGTTGAAAGTTGTGGCGCTCAAGGAACAGGGAAAGTTGGGCTCCATATTTATAACGGAACGGTAGGGAATTGTAATAATTTAAGATTCTACTCCTTCCACGGTGAGATCAACTATGGTGATGATGTTTGGATCGACTCAAGTGCAGCCGGGACGGACACTGGTGGGAATCACAACATCCTCTTTATAGGTGGCAAGTGTGAGAAGAGTCAAGAGGCTGGGACTTATTCCACTAAAGCATTTAAGATTAGTGGATTTGATGGAGCTGATGGATTTCCAAACCAGGATATTACGATTCAAAACGTAATGATCGCTGAGTACATGGTGGCTGGTGATATTGGTATTCACTTTGCTGGTCATGGGTTTATGACTGTTAATGATTGTATTTTTACCAATAATACCGATGGAGGAACTGGAATTGAAATAGAGGGTCCGGTTCTTGGGCCTCATACTCATTTGATTACCAACAATAACTTCTCTCTTGTTGCCCAAGAGATTACTATTGATACTGCCACTTGTCCACGGAACAGAGTATGGACAGATATGAATAGTAATAGCTATTATCTTGATACAGACTCTCGGATCAACATAAATACAGATTTGGTCTTAGATCGGAGACGGTTTGTCCTTGCCTCTGTTGGTGAAGAGGTAGAAACCAGTGGTACTGGAGAGGATGATTTAAACTCTGTTACTTTGCCGGCGAGCCTGTTGTCTACCCATGGTGGTATAAGCGTCTATGCCTCTGGCACTGTTACAGGAGCTGCTGGGGATAAAACGATTAAGTTCTATTTTGGCTCAGAAGTTGTATCCGTTTTTCCTGCTGGGGCACTTACCACCTCTTGGCAGCTTGAGGTAAAAGTTTGGAACATTACTACCGGAGCCCAAGCTCTCTTTTGGAGACTTACAGTAGACGGCGCACCAGCAACAGTAAATAGTGGAGTTGTATATCCCTTAGAGGACACAACCGCTGACGTAACCATTAAACTCACTGGCGAGTGTGCAAATGCTGGTGATACTATTTTGCAATATCTGTGGTCAGTTAAAGAAGAATAGGAGAAAAGTCATGGGCGAAACTAATATTGGGGCGTTGACTACAGGGTTGTTGAAGATTACTGTAGCGGCTGGGGTGGCTACACCGTCAACTGGTGCGGCAGGGACGGATTATGCCCTGCCGATCTTCGACCCCACTACTCTTGATGACGGCGAATACCAAATCACCGAGGGCGAAGTCGCGACCTACGGCGAGACGGTCGCCAAGTTCAGTACCTGCTATCGGGCCACCAACGGGAAGCTCTATAAAATCGACTCTACCGACACTGAAAAGACCCCGGACGCTGGCGGCTTCTTGGTCTTGACGGCAGGCGACGCCGATGAGCAGCACACGGTAATGACCAGGGGCTATTTCCGGGATGATGCTCTGGCTGCCGGGTTCAGTGCCCATACCACTTTCTACGCCGATCCTGCAACCCCTGGGGGCTTGACCGTTACTCAGCCTACCATCCCCGGATACCAGATGAAGATCCTGGGGGTGGTCACGGGCACAGCCAAGATTTGCAAGTTCGCCCCGGAAATCAAGGTGCAGGTGGGCCGGTACACGACCGCCGCAGTTGATGATTATGACCTGACTACACCCATTGCTTTGGCGAACAGCCTCAAGACGGTCATGAACGCCCATGCTGCCGACGGTGTGGAGCACGCCGCTGCCGATGACGTGAACTTCCCGGTAGCCACGGCTGCCGCCAGCGACCTTACGACTCTGATTGCCCTGACTTCGGCCTTGTTGACTGCCTATGACGGCCATGACGCTGATGCGGAGGAAGTGGCTCCGACCTACCATGACGCAACTGAGGCGGAAGACCATAGCTTGGCCTCTGCGGTTGCGCCCACCACGGCGGGGGAGTGTGTCACCCGGCTCCTGGACCTCAAGGCGAAGTTTAACGCCCATGACGCTGACGCAACGGCCCATGATGCCGGGAGTCAGCACCAGGAGGCCACGGCGGATTGTGTCCTGGCGATCACGCCGAACCTGGATTACTACACGGCTTTTGAACTCACAGCCCTGGATGAGGATTTGACCGTCAATGAGCCGATTGGCACTCCGGTAAATGGTGCCAGTTTTATAGCAATCTTCACCGATGACGGTACTCCCCGAGCCATAACCTGGGACGCTGCTTACAACGGCTCGGCGGTTAATGTCCTGCCGGTTATAACCGTGGCTTCCGAGACGGCTTACCACCAGTTTACCTACAAACTCTCCACTGCGCTGTTCAATTATACCGGCGCACCTGGGGGCTTCTAATGTCTACAGTAATTACTACTCTCGATGGGGGCCTACGTAACCGGGGTGGCAGGACGGTGTTTAGAACGGCATCAGCGGTTTATGTGGTTGTTAGAACTGCTGGCGCTACACTTGCTATCTGGAAAGCCACCGACCCCCTGACCTCCTTCGCCCGGCAGGATTCGGCGGGAGAGCCTGCTTCTACAGGGCAACCCTTCATTGCCGCCGACATTGACAGCAACGGCCTGATTGGAGTGGTGTATTGGTCTAATGACACGACCCTGAGCTACGTTCCCTTTGATACAGCTACTGACACTTGGGGTTCGCCGGAGACAGTAGCGACGGTAACAACGAGTGGTACACGTGGTCTTGCTTTTGCATTTGATTCCAACAACAAGCCGCATTGTTGTTGGATTGATGAGACCAGTTCTGATTTGTTCTACGCCAACAAGGTCGGGGCTTCCTGGACAACAGCGCAGCCTGGGGTTATTACGCTGCATACTTATGGGCGCTGGCCGGATTTAATTATTAATAGCAACAACATACCAGTCGTTGCTTATCTGCCTTATGCTGATCCGAACAATGGCTATATAATGGCTTGTCTTGGGGATGCAAACAATCCCACGACTTTCACCCAAACTGCTGTCTCAAATGCAGGCACAAATCCTCGTTATCGTATGCCCAGTATGGCTCAATGTGCTAACGGAGATATTGTTATTGCCAGGGCTAATAATGCAACTGATATAGACCCCCGTCCCCTCACCCTCCTGCGCCACTTGGCATTGATCGTCTCTTCTACCTGGCAGGTGGAAGAGACGATCAATGCGAACAACGAAAACCAACAACCCTCAATCGCCGTCAATGGCAACAACATCTATATCTTTTGCGAGAAGACCTCTGCCGATGCCGGTATCTGGTACTGGACAAATGCAACTGGAAGCTGGGTTAGTGCTCAGGTAGTCACCGCTGCTTCCCAATATTCCCCCATTGTGCGCTGGGGGATGAGGAATAACCCCAGCTATAACAGCAATCTCATGGATTTTGTCTGGTTTAATGATACCGATAATGAGCAGTATTGGGACGCTCTGGATTTGACCGTTGAAGCTCCCCAGGCCCTGTTTTTCCCCCGGAGGTGGTAAGTGGCTGTCCAATTAAGAAATCCGGTCCCTAACGCAGTTTCGGCGGGTGAGGTTTGTCAAGCGGTATCGGTCGGCGGGCAGCACGGTTTTACGGAATGGCGGGACGGGTCTGATAATATTCACTTGGTGGCTTCGTTTAATGGTGAGGCCAGTAATTATTCCACCAAAAGCTACGTTGTTCACCATGTCAACATGACTGCCGGAGTAAGTCATCTGACCACGGGGTTAAAAGGCTATTTGGGCAAACAGCTTTATGATCCGGCCACTGACCGCTTCTACATGGGCGGGTCTTATTCTGGCAGCTTTGGTTACCTTAATCCGACTACTGGCGCTATTACCAGCATCAAAAACGATTTCCAATACAGTCTGATCGGCGGGTTGTTGAAAGGCGATGATGGCAAGATTTATTTTATTGAACAGCCTTTTAAGCTCTACAGTTACAACGACGCCGACGGTCTGATGGAGTACGGCGACTTCTCTCCCAGTGCATCTGAAACCAATTACAACTCTCTTTGGGTGGATGCTACCCACATATATTTTGGTATTGTCAAGCAAGAGACTTACGAAGGTGCCATTTGGTTTGACTTGAAGATTGGTTTGATCGGTGCTGCAAAAGAGGACTTTGTTTCTTACGATTTTACTGCCGAGCATGACTTCAGGGTGGCTTTTCAACGAGATTACAATACAAAAGAGCTTTTGCTGAGACGCACCTTAGTAGATCAGGTTACTTACAAATATTACTCCCTTGCCGCTGGTGTGCTTATTGAAGTTACCAAGGCACTGAATCCCGAGTATGCGTGGAATGAGGCCGGGACTTCTATAACTGGCAACTATGGAGTCACCATCTTTGACTATACTCCTTTTTGTTATGCCACGAGTTCCCCACCTGCCACCGGCGTTCTGAATTGGGAAGTTGATGCCTCAAAAATGGCCCCACTCCCCTCTTCCCAGGAATACAGCAAGATCGGCTATCGGGAGGGTGGGGAAGGTGATTGGTCTTACTCACAAAAAGATTACACGGGGCCTTGGCAAAGTTTCGACGTCGGCCATCTGGTGCATAACACAGGCCGCGGCGTTTATATTCCTACCGATGACGATTATGGGCCGGTTGCATCGGTTAGTTATGCATCGTCAATCATTGCGGCTCTGGGTTTCAGCCAAGTATCGCCCTACGGAGGGCTTAAGCTGCCCTCCGGAATGACTTTGTTTTCGGGCTATTCCGGCGGGACGCTACTTTGGAACCCGGCAGAGGCGTGGACCTTACACAGTGGTAATTCTACGCCGTTTGACTACGGAGACCCGGACGCTCCGAATCCCTATTTCCTCAATATTGCCAGATCAGGGATTGTGCATCATTATCGCTTCGGCATGGACTATGACGCCGATGGTAAGGTCTGGGGTGGAGGTAACGCCACCAGATCTTTGGCTAATCCGGGAGCAGGCAACGTCTACTGGTATGACCCCTCAGACGGCTCTTCCGGCTACGTCTTCGATGGGACCGGCGGCAAACCGGATTGGGATGATTTGGAGGTCTATTTCCGGTCCCTGTGCCCTGCCTTGAGCCGTACCAAGATGGTGGTTTCAGGCAACAACGGTTACCTCTACGTCGTGAACTGCGCCGATGCTACCATTGATGGGTCTTATAACCTGGGCGAGAACGCCTACATGGTGGAAGTGGCCAACGATGCGGTCCTGGGAGTGACTCCAGGCGGAAATGTCTTTCTGTTCAAGCCCAGCGACCAGACCATGATTACGGCTCCGGCGTCTATTGGATTGGCAGCCTATACTCCGTTTGGGTTCGTCAACTCCACCTATCCCAGGATGAAGTACAAAATGGAAATTGGGCCGGATGGTTATGCCTGGATGTTCTTCGGGAGCCGACTTTACAAGATTCATCCCACCACACTGGCCCCGATGCTGGTGAAATCATTCGACACCTATTACATGCTCAAGTTCTTGGACACTGCCGGGGATCAGTCAGTTTACGACCTGATGCTTTATGGCAACGGGAAGAATCTCTACTATGTGCCGGAGATGTTTTACACTCCAGCGACGGCGAACCCCGATCCTGGACCGGAAATGCCTCACCTGGGCAGCATCGGCGGGGGTGTCAATGCAGCGAGTGTAGCTGGGGCAAGAGTGGGGAATGTGGCAGGGTGTGTGATTTAACCTACAGCCAAGCAGCACAATAAGGGGGATTTATGAGATGTCAGAGGAGCTATTTTGTCCCATCCATGGACGGATGCAAGAGGACATCGGAGAGATTAAAACAAAGCAAGATGGAAGGAGATGTGTTCTACATGAATCTGATATATTTCATCTGAGGGAAGATATGGGTGAGGTCAAATTAGATAATAGAGAACAATGGACCGCAATCAACAAGCTGCGTTGGGTTGTGGCTATGGGCGCTGGAGGGGCGGGAGTGCTTGCGTTTTTAGGTTCTATCATAGGAGCTTGGTTGAAAAAATGAATAAATACATGGAAACAACCGCTAACCTGAACGTCCGGGAGCGGGGAGATATCATCGAGACGGTGCCTAAAGGTACGCTTTTAACCGTCTCAGGTGTCGTCTGGCATGAGGTTGAGCTTGAGGGTGGGGAATATGGCCTGGCCTCTGGAAAATACCTCCAGGCGTACTCTGGTGAGGTTGAGGCTCCTATTGTTGTCTTGCCCTCTACCAAGGAACCGCCCTGGCTGATTGTCGCCCGCAAGGAATTAGGGGTTAAGGAGATCACCGGGGATAGGGATAACCCCAGGGTAGTAGAATACCACCAGACCACTACTTTTAAAGCGACCGATGACGACACTCCATGGTGTAGCTCCTTCGTAAACTGGTGTATCAAACAAGCGGGCCTCAAGGGAACCAACTCAGCAGCGGCAATCTCCTGGATGTCATGGGGAGTGGCGGTGCCCCTTAGCCAGGGCAAGCCGGGCGATATTGCGGTATTTTCCAGAACCGGGGGAAACCATGTAGGGTTTCATCTAAGCCACGACAATGCCTCTATTAAAATCCTGGGGGGCAATCAAAGCGACGAGGTTAACATCGCTACATTCAGCTTAGAGCGGTTTAGAGGGCTACGGAGGCCAGCATGATTCCCCCTTGGCTTAAAGACAGCGTGGCCCCTCTCCTGGCGATCCTGGTGGTAGTTGGTGGTTTTGTCATGATGTATCTTAGACCGGAGCAGAAAACTGAAATTGCTGGGATGATAACCGTTGTGCTCATGTTCTACTTTGGTTCCAGCAAGGGCAGTCAGGACAAGGATCAGATTATTGCTAATCTGCCCCCGGTAGAGCACAATCACTGTTGTAAGCCTGATGAGGAGGCGAAAGGATGATTGAATTTCTACTTTCCAAACTCGGCGCAATCGGAGCTGGGATTCTCGGAGTCCTGGCACTCTGGTTTTATGGGAAACACCAAAAAGCTAAACGAGTCGAAGCCGAAGAGAAACTATATGCGGCTGAGACTGTTGCGGAGGTAAAAGATGAAATTAAAAAGCGTCAGGATGCTGTTGATGACAAGTCTACTGATGACATTCTTAACTATTGGGGCTCTCGGTTGCGGGACAAAGACCGTGATCGTAAAGCCGCCTCTGCCCCCGAAACCCCACCTGTCAAGTTTAGAAAAGATAGAACACCCGAAGACGAATGAACCAGGGTGGTGGATGAATGATCCTGATATGAGGGGACTCATTAAGGCATGGGAAGGAGTTGAAGCGATTCGAGACCATTGGAGATAATCAAAAGTGAAGCATACTTGGACCATAGACCAACTTAGTGGGTACAATAGAGCTCAAAGTAATGGAGACTTTATTGAGGATGCTAACAGAGAGTTTGTTACCAAGGGGGTTGTAGTTGGAGTTTCCACTCTTTATAATAAGGAAACAAATGCCTCTGGTCTTGTTACTGATGTAACAGAGGATCGAATTGATGCGACGGGAGTTGGGTTTAAGAGGGGAGATCCATACGTGGTTAGTCTCAATGCAGACTGGACTATGCAGAATAGTGATGGGCCTCTTATAGAGGTTGAGTGCAATCGGTGTGGATTCTCATATCCAAGTAAAGAGCTCACACGGGGTCTTTGTTGTGTGTGTATTGATAAATCTCAGAGGTCATAAAGTGTTCAAATTATGAACACTTTAGAGGAAAACTTCCATGCCAGAGAACATAAATGTTTTTGCTATGAATCTTGGAGAGCTTGAGACAGAGGTTTTGAGAAAACTCTGGATTGATGTTCAAGAGGATTCAAACGGCTTTGCTGCTGATGCGGCGTTTGTTAATAAGTATTCAAGGTATAGAGTGAGGAAGAAAATCAACCAAGCATATGGGTATATGGTAGCACAGAGTAAAGCTCTAAGGTCTTGGTTTATAGTTACTCTTAAGAATGGGTATTTTCAATATCCTATTCCTTTGAATTGTTTTGATATAAACTCTGTTTACTATTTCACCTCTGCCACTGTTTATACAGAGCTTGAAGTGAATGATGAGGAGTATATTGAGGAGCTCATTTCAGGGTGGAGAACTGTTCCAGGAACTCCTCAGTATGCCTACTCGGCAGATAGGAATAAGATGGTGGTTAAATTGGGTGTGGCTCCTGCTCCCAATGCAGATGGAACAGCGATAACTTTGGGAAGTGGGTTGTACTCGAAGACTCAACCGTATGGGGTGGTGGAGGGCGTTTCGGGCTCTGCTAATCCAGACTCGGGGACTAATATTTATGTAGACGCCCATGGGCAGAATTTTGACGAGTTGGGTGTAATTGTTGGGCTTACTATTTTAAACATAACAGATGGGTCAAAGGGGGTTATTACTTCGATCTCTACTACCAACTCAACCAATGACACACTCACTTGCTCTGCTAATCTCTCTGGAGGGTCTACTAATATATGGACTCCAGGGGATGAAATGAGAATTGTTGGTGGGGAGTATGGGGGCTTTGTAGAGATCGGAGATATAGAAGCAGAGTTCTTATTGTCCCCCAATGCAGGACAGACTCCGAGTCCTGGAATTACCATGGCAGCAGGGAACCTTTTAGTACAAGGGATTTTTTATCCCGCCTTGATGGTAGATAAGAATCAATATCCCGAACTGCCTCCCATGTTCCATCCATATATAGCCCTCGGCGCAGCCTCTCTTTTGGGAAAAGAAGAGCCAGTGGATTCAGCAGAATATACTCAAGCTTTGGAATATGAGAAGGAGTATATAGGCCAAACTGTTCTCCTTGCTGGGTTTGTGAGCTCTCAATACAGAGGAGACTATGCTCTCCAGAGCAGGGTTAAGTAATGAAAACTATTGTGATTAATAATCTAAACGATGGAATTAATGTTAAAAATGATCCATCCGCTCTTCCAGAGGGTGGAGTGGTTGACGCTGTTGGCTTTGACCTCTCTAAGGAGGGAGTATTAGAAGTTTGCCAAGGTCTTGCAGCTAATGATGTTGCAGCTTTAGTTCCAAGTGGTGAGAAGCAATGGATGGCTAAGGTTTATCTCGGGACTGATTTGTATGTCTTAGTAACTACAGCTGATGGGTTGTATGCAAATGGCGTTTTGGTAGATGCTGATTTTAGGGGGAGATTTAAGGCTCTGCCTTTTTTGAATAATATATTTTTGGTGAATGGGTCTTTAGCTCGTAGGTTTGATGGGACTGCTGCTTTTAGATGGGGCATACAGGCTCCAACCAGTGTGCCCACGATAGCTGCTGGAAGTTATCTTGAAAAGGCTATAGACCCTTTGACTGCTTTGACTGAGTGGATTGCGAACCAATCTGATTGCACTGTTTCTGTTCCAACAACAGGAAGCAATTTAGTCACCAATGGAACGTTTACTGGTAGTGGTGCAAGTTGGACATTTGATACTGACCCATGGACGTACAACGCCAACGCTATGGACAAAGATGCTGATGGAGTTGATCCTTTATATCAAACCATTGGACATACTATTGGAAGGAAGTATAGAGTAACTTTTACAATATCAAATCTATCCTCTGGAGGGGTTTTGGTTTCTCTTGGTGGGGAGGATGGAGTTTATGTTGGTGCGAATGGGACTTATAATCAGATTATAATTCCGACCACGACAGGGGCTTTGACCTTTACCCCGACAGAGCATTCAAGGTTTACCATAGATACAGTTACTGTTTATGAGTCTTTGAGTAAAGAAGCAGAGGCTTCTAATGGCATGGCAATCAATGTAGCAGCGAGCACTCTTGGGTCTACCTACATAGAAGGAAGTTTGGACCTTACAGAGTTTACCACTGGAGAGGTTTCCTCGGAGAAGGATTATATTAGATTTTGGTTGAGGGTGGATAATGTTCTTAATCTTCAATCCATGACTCTTATCTTCGATGCAGGTGATGGGACTTTTGAGACCAATCTTTTCTCTTATACTATAAATGGAACCGAAGGTCTCCAGATGTTAGGCATGGGGAGCACGGCGGAGACTCTGGCTGAGGAGACTACGTCTTCAAGTATAACTGAGCAGGTGTCTACCTATTTTGAAAAGGACCAATTTGGAAATCTTATTTATGAAGGAAAGGAGAAGACTGTTGAGCATTTTACTAATGTAATTACAAAGAATCCTGTGAGTACTCATATTGATCCTGTCTTAACAGACCAAACTTTAGCCTTCTGGAGAAGGAGTCAGGTTTTTAGACTAAAGGATGATACTTGGATTGCTATGAAGATTCCTAAGAGCCTTTTCCTCCAAACCGGAGATGAGGGACTTCTTTGGAGTGATGTAGTAGCTACTAAGATTGAGGTGTTGGCTACCTCTGTAGGAGCTGTGAATGTTTATATAGATGGATTGAAGTTGGTTGGTGGTAGTGATTTGATGGGAGATTATTGGTTTGTTTATACATGGGGGAGGAGTGATGGGAGTACGGTAGTCCATGAATCTGCACCCTCCAGAAATACTACAACCAAACAGATGAACATAATCGGTCCTGTGAGCTTTGATAGGCATCCCATCGTGTATTCAAATAGACCACTCTCTTCTGACCCTCAAGTTGATTGTGGAGTCTTATATGGACTTGGTGGTGGGTTGGTGGACTTTTGGGCTATAGCTGAGATCTTTGACAACACAACTATTACAGACACACTCTATGGTTTAGGAGAGTCCACAGCTCAAAGGAAGTTAGTGAGCAAGAGAAGCGAGCCTGCCCCTCCAGGTACTGATATTGTTATGTTGTATAATAAGATTTGGATGGTGGGGGATGATAGGTATCCGACGCTTTTAAGGAGCTCTGATATCTTAGACGATGGAACGGTGTCTCCTGAGAGTTGGCCTCCAAGGAATGGGTATGAGCTGGATGGGAATCATGGGGTGTTGAACAGTATTAGAGTGTTGAATCAAGCTTTGTCAGTTAAAGGAAAGTTTGGAGAGTGGCTTGTGGTGATTAATGACCCTACAGACTATCTCCAAGTCTCTGCTAAGAGGATTTCTGACAAAGGGTTGATAGGACAGGATGCAGTGGTAGAGTTGCCAGATGCTCATATCTATCCTACAAATGGAGGCTTTGTTCAGTCTAATGGACAGCAGGTTGGGTATATTCTGCCGGAGATAGAGCCGTTGATTGATGTGGGAATGGAGAAGGCTATAGGGGTTAATGCGGGGTTGTTGAGTTACTTTACATATTCAAGTAGTTTGGTAGGTACAAGAACGGCAAAGGTTGATTTATATAGAGGTCAACCAAGGTTTTCTAACTTGAATGATATTTTGTTTGAGTGTTTGTTTTATGATAAGATTAATAATCTCGTCTATGGAATCTATAATGGAGAGGTTTATATTATAGATTCAGGATATGTTAATTCCTCTGAGCCAAGTGAGGAGCTATTTGCCTATTTGAAGTCCAAGGTCTACAGACCAGGAGGTTGTGTAGCATGGACGAGGGTTCAATTTCATCACAATACTGGAGGCACTTGGTTTAGGTTTGAGGTTTATATTGATGGAGAACTAAGGAATAGCTTTCCCTTTATGTCCACCTCAAGGACAAGAGCTAATCTTCGCTTTGGCCCCCATTCTGGCTATGACTTCCAGTTTGTAATAACTGGAGATTATAAATCCTTTGCAAAGATTTACTTCCCCATAGGAGTTTACCACAGTGGATGAGTCTGAGGTAAGACTTAATAAGAAGATTGAAAGAATTCAAGCTCAGATAAATGCTTTGAGCTCGGAGCTTAGGAAGTTATATAGGGTGGTTACTCATCCATCTACTAAGACTTATGTTAATAAAATCACTGTGCTCAAGACTGAAACTGGAGACATAGTTGGAACTGCAAATCAGGTTGTAGTGAGTAATGGGACAAATGTTACAGCTAATAATAAAGATGTTACCCTAAGCTTGCCTCAGAGTATACACACCGGAGCAACGCCTGAGTTTGCAGGGTTGAAACTTACTGGAAACTCTAACATTCTTGGAAATTATTATATCCGATGGAGAGACGCAAGTGATTCTACAACCTATTGTTATGTCATAGGAGGAGCTGGAGGAGTAGTATTCTCCATTGTCAACGTCCCTTTTCAACTTCAATATGGAACTCTTGGTGCCTCTGTTGCATTGTCCATGGATTCAGCAGGTAATGTCATTTGGAATTATGACGCTGAGGATTGTGATTTTAGCATCTTTAAAGAGACAGCTGGGGTTGCCTATGGGTATGATGCTGGAGGTGATACTCATACCTTTTCTGGAATTATAAACTTAGACCTTCCAGTCTATGCTAATAATGCTGCTGCTATTGTAGGAGGCTTAGCAGCTGGAGATCTTTATAGAACTAATGGAGATCCAGATACTGTTTGTATTGTCCATTAACCATCCGTAAAGGAGCAACCGTGAAGATCAAAGTAAGAAGGGCTAAGGTGTCTGACATAAGACAGCTTCAAGAGAAACTTTTTAAATTCTACGAGATTCAAATTGGAAAGGGGTGTAAGGATATTAATAAAGACCCTGATGTATTATGGGGAGGTATAGCTATTGAGGTAGGCAATGGATTCTCCAATCCAAACTGGTATTGTGTGCTTGCGGAGAAGGATGGAGAGGTGATAGCTTTTTTGATTGGAATCTTAGAGTTTTGTTCTCCTATTGCAGAGAACTTAAAATGCATCCGTGTCGCTGCAAGTTTCTTAGATGAGGACTCTTTTGCAGGACCAAAGGTATTAACTAAGATGTGGGAGATGTTGCATAATTGGGCAAAGGATATGGGAGCTGGACATTTCTATGCAAATGTCCATCCTGGTAATCAACCAAGTATTAGAACGGTTAAAAAGATGGGGTTTAATCATCATTATACTCAATTTTATCGTCCTGTTATAATGGATGAAGTGGAGGCTTAGTCATGGGTATGGGCGGTGGAGGCCAAACGCAATCTCAGAGTGGGTCGGGTTGGAGCTGGAATGATAGTGAAGGGTGGACAAGAACAACTCCAACTCTTTATAATTGGAGACAGATATTGCCTCCATGGGTATCAAGTAGCCAAGAGAAGCTCGTGCCGTTTCTTATGAATAGAGCTCAGACTGGTATGACTCCTCAAGAGGAACAACAGACATGGGGCCAAGCAAAGGAAACTATTGAAGGGTCAAGTCAAGATGCTAATAAGGCTTTGTCGAGAGTGCTTGCCACAAGTGGGATAGGAGCTAATAGCCCTGCTGCTGTAGGTGGGTATACTGACTTGGCTGGGGATAAGATGACAACTACCTCCAAGGCCGCTTTAGACTTTGTTAAGATGAAGATGGGAGCTAAGGATACAGCGTTGGGACAGTTGATGACTGCTTTGTATTCTCCATCGCCTTCTGCCATTGGACATACAACTGATGCTTATCAACAAGCACATGGAGCAAGTCAAAACACCACCGTTGGTTCGAGTGGTGGTGGAGGTAAATAATGGCTACTGCAAAGGAGCTCTTTTATAACTCTTATTTAAAAAAGATGAAGAGGCCAGAGTTTCAGAGGGAGTTTAATCCTGATGATGTCTTTGGGGCTAACTCTGTGGCGAGGAGTGAGAGGACTAATCCATGGGCAGGTAGGGATTCGAGCAATGCTAAGTTTGGTTTCCTTGGAGGGAACAATCAAGGTGGTGGGGACCAGGGGGGTATGAATCAGAGTGAGGGGTTGTCTATGCTACCTGAACTCTTGAATAAAGGTACAGAGGCTTCTAAGCCAACTATTATGCCCATGTCTGCTACGACATCAGGCGGAGACCAAAGTGCTCTTGGCACTCTTGGCATACCATTGGCAGGGTATGGGGGAAAATTGTTGGGAGGGTCTATTGCAGATTGGTTGCAAGGGCCTGATAAATATAGTGAGCTTAGCCCCATGATGCAAGGATATGCTGAGGGGGTTTCAGATATAGGAAAGACTATAACTCCAGTAGATTCTGGCATGGATCTGGGAGGGTATGATAAGCTTCTTAGTAATATGATGGAACCAGCACAAGATGAATTAGCATCTACAATAACTGGAGCTGGAGCAGAGACAGGAGCAGAAGCAACAGGTTCTATTCCATATGCTGGAGCTGGATTGAAGACAATAAGCGATCTTTTAACTGGTAAGATGTTTCGAAGACCTGCTGAGAGCATTGGAGGTACAGGTGGTATGCTTGGTGGTGCTGCACTTGGGTCTATGATCTTTCCGGGAGTTGGTACTGCACTTGGAGGGTTGCTTGGAGGTACAGGTGGTGGACTTCTTGGCAAGTGGTTTGGTAGGTTATTTAGATGAAAAAGAAAGAACAAACTCGAACAACATGGGCCATTTCGACAAAGGAAAGTCGAAAGATTGGTAAGGTTGGTAAGAAGAAAAAGGGTAAGAGTAAGACTAAGAAGAGAGGTAAATAGATATGGCTACTCTTGGTGGTGATCTTATTAGGATGTTGGCCCATGGGGGGATTAGTACTCTTGGTAATGTAGGAGCACAATTCCTTGGAGACTACTTAAAGGAAAGAGCTCAAGAGAAACTCTTAGGACTGAAAACAAATCTTGAAACTGCAAGTGTTGAATCTGATCCAAATGTACAACAGCAAATTTTACAGAAGCTCAAAGGACCTTTGAACTTAGCTGCTATACAAGAGAGTGGTATGGTTCCTCGTGGAGAGACCCCGACGGTGGAAAATCTTGGACAGAGGAAAGGTCTTACATACCCTGAGGCTGGTTATACTCCTGCTACATTAGAGAGAGTAGTTGCTCCAGTGCCTTCTTTGGAGGCTATTAAAAGTAAGATTCTTACAAGCCTACCTCAAGAAGCACGTACCATTGCTGCGTTTCCAAAGGATGCCTCTCTACAAGCGTCGAGAGAAAACCTTCTTGCTACTTTAGCATTGAGAGAGCAAGAGGGTGCTCTCAATAGAGCTAGTCGAGAGGACATGTCAAAAGATCGTCTCACCATGCAACAGATGATAACTGGCATGCACCAAGCAGGGCAGGAACAGGCTCGGATGCAGACTCAACAGTGGAGAGACTTTCTTAAACAGAATTATACTGAAAAGCTGGGACTCTTGAAGGATGTAAATGAAAGGCGTCAGATGGAGGGTGAGCTTGGAAAGCTGACTTCTCTTGAGGCTAAGATTGTGAGTGCTAAGAAGCCAGAAGAAAAGAAGCTGTTCATGGCTCAAGCGAATGAGCTTATTAAGAACAGTCCAGCTCTTAAAGGCTACCCCATGTGGGAAGAGGACGTCACCATTCCTGGGACTGGAGTCTTTGGGTCAAATTGGTTTGGGACCAAAGAAAAAGTTCCAGTTGGACAGAAGTCAAAGAGGACTCCAAAGACAGCTTCCACACCCGCTCCTCTAACCTTTCCTCGCAGAGTTCTTGTAAAAGGTGTTGAGACTATTGTAAATACTCAAGATGAGTATGATGCTCTTAAGAGAGGACTTGGAAAATGACAGAAGATTTTCAAGACCTTGGTCCACTGCACTATAAAGCTCCAAGAGAGGAAAGGATTGAGCCTCTATTGAGAGAGAAACTTTCTGCTCTTGCATTGGATTATTATAATCAGACTGGAGAGCCTCTTAAAATAACAGACACCTTTCGTACCTATGACGAACAAGCAGATGCCCATAGGAGAAAACCCAAGTTGGCTCTGCCACCTGGGACGTCAAGACACGAACATGGGGCTGCTTTTGATGTAGACCAAGGGCAAGTTGCCAAACTTGGATTGGATGCTTGGCAAGGAATGTTGAACAAACATGGGCTATCCCTTCCTGCTTTGTCTAAAGGAGAGAACTGGCATGTTGAGTTGGATAGAACTGGTGAGAAGGTAGGAAAGATAGCTGCAAAGGTTTCTGATTTTAAAGACCTTGGACCTGTAAATAGTGATGAGTTTAAAGATTTAGGTCCCGTAGAGATGCCTTCAAAGGTTGAAGCTCGTGTTCCAGAGGAACCTATTGTAGACGCTGGTCTCCCTGAGGCGACCTTTTCCCAAGTGCCTGACCCCATTAAGTCAGCCATTGGAGCTGGGGCTTTGAAAGGTGTTCAGGGAGCAGTGACAGTCCTTGGCTTGCCTCATAAGTATATTACCAAACCCTTAGTCGAAAAGCCTTTAGACTATCTTCTTCAAAAAGCTGGAGTTCCGGCTACACAAGAGACTCCATTAGAAGCTATGTTGACTCCTGGTGAGTTTGGTCAAGTGGGTGGACCTGCTATTGAAGGAAATATCCAAGCCCCTCTTAGAGACCTTGCTGTAACTGGAGCTGGGCTTGCAGCTGACCTTCCTGTATATGGAGCGTTGGCGAAGGTGGGGAAGCTTTTGACTCCTGGTAAGAGGTTGAGTGAATTAGCTCCTGAGGTTGAAGCTGTTGGACCAAGTTTAGAGAGTCAACTCAAAGAAGGTGTTATTAAAGCCTATGCTGATAAGTCTTATCCAACATATCCACTTTCAGAGAAACTGACCCCATTAGCTACTGAGAAGTATGTAAGTGCTCTTAATAGAGAGAATGAAGCTCTTATAGCTGCAGCACCTACTAAATGGAACAGAGAGAAAGGCACCTTCATGTATGGAGGTGGTCCATCCACTGAGGAGATAAAAGCCTTTGCAAAGAACGCTCTTGAGGAAGGTGCTCCTTTGTTGACAGTAGTTGGTCAGGTGGCAAATAAGTTTAAGATTAGTCCAGAAGCTGCGTACTCTGCTTTGAGAGGAGGAGTTGGAGGAGGTAGTGGAAAGGGGGTTGTACCTCCAGTGGGGAGTATTGGAGGGGTACCTAAGAGTCCATTGGATTTGGGAGAGCCAGTTAAGGATATTGAGGCTCGGAATCTTGGTTCTTTTAGTACAGAGACTAAGCCTTATATGTTTGACAGGATTGACAGGGTGTTGCCAGGAGCTAAAGACTCTATCTATTGGCCCCATAAGATGAATGAGAAGAGGGGTCTTGAAGAGGTTCACCTCCTTGAAGGACAAAGTCGAGCCATAGAAAAGGCTTTGCCTAAAGGGTCGAGTGAGGCTATTATGCTTAATGCCATTGCTCGACAGAAGGGAGGACCTGAGATATTAAAGGCCATGGGCGTGGCAGATGTTCCTAAGCTCATGCCAGAACAAGAGGCTGCTCTTGGACAGCTTAGAGATGTCTTTGATGATCTATTCATACGGTTCAATGAGGCCAGAGTTGCAGCTGGAAAGAAGCCTATTGATAAGGTAGAGAATTATTTTACATTCTTTAGAAGGCTGGACGAAGCAAGAAAAGAGAACTTAAATATACTAACAGAGAGTAAGGACTTTTTCAACCCTCGGGTAAATGATCTTGACTTTGCTAAGAAAAGAACAAGGAGCGATTTAGCTCTTGTCACTGACGCTTTTAGAGTGTTTAGGAATTATGCTCGTGGTGTAGTTCCATGGATTCACCAAGCTCCACACCTTAAAGAAGTAAGTGATCTATCGAGAGGGTTGTTAGAGACTCACCCTAACCTCTCCTTTGCCCTTGGACGGTGGGTTAATAATATTCAAGGGATTGATATTCCAAGACAGCTTGGGAGGCTTGACAGACCATTGAGGAAGCTTACTAATAATGTGTCTGTGTCTACTCTTGGAGGGTATGTAAGATCCGCTCTTGCTCAGCCAGCATCCTTAGTGGGGAGTGTGGGAGAGATAGGACCAAAGTACTTGATTCAAGGTATTATAGACTCTATGTCGCCAAGCAAAGTTAGGTTTGCACTTTCTGATAGTGCTGTGCTAAAGACTCGTGAGTTTGATGTAAGCATTGTGGACGCTATGGAGAGGATGATTGGAGACACTTTAGCTGGGAGGGTTAAGAGAGGTGCTGTTGCGGCTTCGTATTTACCCTTGCGGTGGATGGATGCATGGGCTGCAAGAGTAACTCGACTTGGTGCTTATCGAAGAGCTATTGCTAAAAACTTCAATGATCCATCTAAATACGCTGATGAGGTGGTGTTAAAGACCCAAGGCTCTGCAGCAAGTAGTGATATCTCTGATATTCAAACCCATGCTATTGGTAAATTCATGACACAATTTCAAACCTTTGTAATCAATGACTTTAATTACATTGCAAAGGAGCTTCTTGGTATTAAGAATCCTGATATTACTAAGAGAGATCAGTTAAGAAAGGTGATTAACTATGTCTTGGCCGGCACTTTGGTTAATACTATAGCTGAGGAGGCTGGGATTCCTACTCCCATACCAAGTCCTATCAAGGCTATGAAAAGGGCAAGGGAGGAAGGCAAAGAGGGCCTTGACATTCTCAAAGCTGGAGGCGTTGAACTTGCTCAGAAGCTTCCAGTAATAGGAGGAGCTGCAAGATTTGGAGGAAGTCTTGGTGGGCCTATGATGAACTTCGCAGAGAGAGCTATGAGAGGCCAGGAGTCTTTGCCTATTGCTGCTGGAAAGTTGCTTGGGGTGCCAGGGGTTAATCAGTTGCAAAAGTTTCTGCCCATGATGGCAGGAGACGAGGAGTCTAATGTTGAAAACTGGAAAGCAGCTCTTGCAGGAAAAACTCAGGAGAGGTATGAGAGTGAGAGAGGAGGTGGCCCAAGTCCTGAGAAGAGGTTCATGCAAGGGTTGAAAGAGCCTGTTGATACATCTCTTGAAGAGTTGTTGCAATTGCTTGATTAAAGAAAGGGCCTCTTTGGATACTCTCAGAGAGGCCCTCTTTTGGCTTAAAAATACGCCTCTTTTACAAACTCCATTGGAATCCTGACAATATCCTTCCCCCCTTTTAGTTTGTCATTTAACTCTATCATAGCCTCTGAGACAAGTAAAGCCTCATGTGGCCTACCTTGTTCCATGAGTAATTCAATGAATTCTCCCATAGCCTGTTGGGATCTCACATAGGCCATACCCCATTGGAGAGAGTTCTCATCAGGTGGTATATTAAATTCATTTATAGAACGAAAATGCTCGGCAAACTTAGGATCACTCCGCTCCATCCTCTCTGCCATGGAGTTTATAAAAGCCAGCCAACGATTACGGATTGACATCTTTCTTTTCCTCCTTATAGCTTTCTATGAGTTTAGCTATCCCATCGAGACAGCTTAGTACCTGAGTTGGGCCATCAAATATGGGGGATGGGCATTGTATTCCTCTGAATGCTCTTCCTATAGTCTCTCTTGTCACACCAGCATGGAGGGCAAATGTTATAAGCCTTCCAATTCCATCAAGAAAAGCACAAGCGCAGCAACCTGACTTCCCAAGCTTGCAAAAAATCTCTTGGTATTCTTCATTGGGATTGCTCTCTGTCATATATAAATATCCACAGCCAGTTCTGATACGAGGTGTGGAACCCAAAACTCTTTGTGGTCTTTCCATTATAACCCCCTTTTATGCTCATACTTATTTTTGTGTTTTTGTTTTTGTGGTCGTACTACTCTTTTCTTAGTGCCGCCAGGACCTTTTCTCTTTCCTGTAAAATGGGTGTTTGTTGGTGGTGTTCCACTCTTTCTGTGTTTAGACATGCCTAAGGTTGTTATCATGTAGCTCTCCTTAGTGCTCAAATTATGAACACTTTCCTTAATCCTCAAATGGGCCTTCAATTATAATTTTCCTGCCTCGAACATTGATGAACCCTTCAAGGGACAGTTGATCTAAGACCTCTTCCAACTTTCTCTTATTAGCCCATTTAGAAACCCGTTTCATTAACAAGCCTAAGTCAATTTCAGTATGAGGTACGTGTTTACAAAAGGTGGTTAGGTTCTTTTTTACCTTTGCCGTTGTTTTATATTCATCACTTGAGGACCCCATCTTTTTAATATTCCTCTCACAGTAGGACACCATACCGATTCCAGTTTTGAGGTCGGAAACTTCAATAATGGGATCGTTCCCCCTCCCCACCGCTGTAAGCATAGCAAGCCTTTGGGCAAATTGTTCTCGTCGAGAACCAAACCCTGCTATCTCCATGCCATCAGAAGACATGTCCATAGGCTGATCATTATACCAAGTGTCCCACATAGTCTCTGCGTCTGGACTCCATTTGAATTCTCCGTAGAGAGCTCCTATGATTTCAAGGTCATGGATGAGAGCCTTTCGAAGTGTCATGTCTTGAGGGGTTAGTTTGATACTAGACGATCTATGCCTCTTTGCGTTTCCTGTTACTACTAACATCCTTCCTAAGAATCCAGACCTGAGAGAGATTGAAACTAATTCCTCCTCAATCCACTCTGGAAAGCAACAGGCAAAGAAGGTGACACTTGGTTTTTTTATCTTAATAGTGCCTCTTTTGTTGGTGGTGTCCTCATGGTCTCCTTGTTTATTGAAGAGCTCGGTGAGTAAAAGGGTAAGTTCTCTAATCCCCGAACGAATAGAAAGAAGGTTTCCAAGCTCACTGGCGTATAGGAGTAATGGAGTCTTCTGTGTAATAACAGTCTTGCCTCCAAATTGAAACTCTGTAGAGACAGAAGAACGACTCATGAACTCCATTAAAGCTGGAGGAGTTATAAAGTCCTTATAGATATTAACCTTAAGCGTTGTCTCTCTCAGAACCTCAACCCCTATACCAGATGAACTTGACTTCCCCACTCCACTTGGACCAATGAAGAGCACATATAAGTTTGGAAAGAGTTTATAATAGCCTCTTGTACTCATCCATATGTTTCGATTGACAGCTGCAGCGAGGATGGTGTAAGCTGTCCACCTGTGGAATTGCTCTGGTGATTCATCGTGTCGAGTGAAGTGTAAATATGATTCGATCCAGTTACTTAGTAGTCGCTGTTGCATGAAGGATTTCTCCTGCCAATTTTCCTTCTTTTATAAAGACAGCGACGAGGTAGCGTTTGTTGCAAAAAGGGCATTGGATGAGCTTGGAAAGAGTCCAGTCGTTATTGTCAGGCTTCCAAACTGTTTTGCAGTTGGAGCAGTGGAATGTTTGATCCATGAGTTTACCTCCCATGCACTCATAGCAGGGTACGTATTTGTCGTTGATAGGGTCATGGGCAGCTTTGTTGAAACAGTGTTTATAGCTTGGACATGAGTGGTCCTCAAGCATCCGCATTAGGAGCCAGGGTTCCATTCAGAGTTCTCATCGTAGTTTGGATTATAAGTAGCACCTATCATAATTCTTTTATACCTCTCTTCCCAAGTCCATATTCTATCATACTTTGGTATGTACATAATCATTCGACAATTGTAAGATTTGCAACGTCTGCAATATCCAGTTTCTGTTTTTGTATGGGTGCTTATGTTAATTTTATGTGATTGCATTTTATCTCCTCCACTTAAGCCTCAAAAGACAAATGGGACAAGTGATATCTTGTTTGACTCCTGTGATGGTAGAACCCCATGGTGTTCCTGCAACAACGTCTCTAAACAAAAGCCCACAAAGCGACTTGATGTTTGGATAGGTTGTTTGTCTATTCCAAAGGTGAGAGTGGGTTTTTAGTTTGTCCAATCTCTTAGCTCCCCCCAATGAGTGCCCCATTTGACATCCACAGGTATGGTCATAACATCAGAGTCTCCATAGAAGGGGTAGACATCTATGGGTTGAGTCATGGAGGACACTATGATCTCATAGGCCTCTTGGACATTTCTCTCAGGCACTTCAACCAATACAGAGTCATGGACCTGGAGGAGAACAAAGCCATCCAAGGTTCGAATCAAAGGCTCCATTTTTACAATGGCATCATTGGTTATCTCCGCCACGGTGCATTGAGGGAGGAAGGCATAGGCTCGACGGAAGGTGTTGTCGTCAAGTTTGGAAAAGAAGTAGCGTTTCATTCCTTTGGCGGTATGGAGAGTACGAGAGGATTTGAGAGCTTGCTGTACACCATATTGATATAATCGGATACCAGGAAATCTGTTGTGTGTATTAGCTCGGAGACATTTTTCTTGTCGTGTGCTAAGGAAGATCCCATGGTGTCTAAGAGAATTAACAACTGTGCGAGGGCCGACGTCGTAGTTGGTAGCATGGACACCAACAGCTTTAGCTCCTTGTCGATATTGTTTTGCAAGTTTGTTTCCATCAACGTACATTTGTTTAAAGTCCTCATATTCATAATGTTTCTCCTCGACCTCTAAGATCATCAAGGCTCTGTCGACATGGATGTCGATCTTTTGTTTGAAGAGGTTTTTCATGCCTTCATCACCACAGTAGTAGGCTACTGCTCTTGCCTCAGCTTGGGAGAGGTCAGCTTCGATTAGGAGCTTGCGTTTCATCCTTCTCCTCCATATCATTGTATTCAATAGAGTACCAAATCAAACCGCATGAAAAGCCTCCTGTTGCCTCAGGACCAAGACCATATTTTGGATAAAATCCATGAGCTCGCTCAGCTTTAACAAATTCGTCTTGAGTTATCTCTTGTCTTGTAAAGTACGTACCTGATATGAAATATTTTTTAGACAACATTATTCCACACCTCCACAAAACAAAGGCCGTGCCTTTCTCGTCACATTTTGCATATTTGCTCCTCCACCATAGTGGGATTTGGTAGATGACAACCGAGTGGTTTCAGTAACATGGAGATTAATAGAGGTTCTAAACCTTCCATCTTTATCGGTAGGTTTAGCAACGGAGGTGAGGAGAGAGAATCCTGACCTTAGTTGCAAGATGGCCTTTGCCACTACTGAACTCTCAGCAAGTGAGGTTAAGGTCTCCTCGCTTGAATCAGAGACCACATACCCCAAAGCTCTAAGCAAAGCCACCACCTGCTGAGGGGAGCTTGTATTCAACCCCTCTTGAGTACCATCAACATCAAGGCCAAGAGCTTGAAGTTTATTAACTTTGGTCTTGGTAAAAGTACAAGCTCCGAGCCAACCTACCTCACATAGACACTCATCAAGCATGGTTTGGAGAGGAAGGATCTCCTCATACCAAAGGCTCTTGAGGATGGTCTCTCTTCGACCTTCGTCTATACTTAGCCCATGTCTATGCTGTCGAATGGCCCATTTAGCAAGAGGCAATCTCTTTGAGAGATAATAATCCCACATACCTTCTCGCTTGGCCTCTTTGATAAGCTCCTCCGCACACTCATGGGTGGATTGGACGTCGAAGCAGTTATACTCAAAAGTCTGGCCTATGTTGGACTTGCTCTCAGAGAGCCGACCGAGGTACTTAAAGTATGGCATATCGGTGTAGATAGAAGCGAGGAAACCAAGATCGTGTTTGAGCTCGGGGTATAAGAGAGAGTGAAGGATCGCTGTGTCTATGTGGACAGACTCTTCTAATTCAAACCCTTTTATGTCTCTCCAAAACATAGCAGCGTCGAAGGCTATGGTTTGGCCGCAGAGTAGATGAGTAGAGAACACCTTCTCAAGCATGAGCCAAATTTCAGCTTCTTGGACGATGGAATAATAAGGCTTCCCTGCTCCACTCGCTACAAAGGGGATGCACATGGCGTAGTCTTTGGAGTGAGTAAGGCCCACACATTTAATATGCTCTCGTCGAATTGTCTCAACGTCAGTGGTGATTAAAGTGTCTGAGGGCATAGAGAGAAGTTGGTCGAGGTACTCCATAACTTCATAGTAAGATGGGAATATCTTCTCCACCCTTTCCAAAGGCTTCCATCCCTCTTGAGACACCCTCTTAGCCTTGATCAAATCAAAGACAGTAATATGAAACCAAGGCTGACGAACTTCCTTCCTTTTCGAGGAGGTCATATTGAAACATCGACGAGCATAGGATGGATGGACTATGGGCACTATCCAACAGTTGAGGTCTTGGGATTGGTATGGAACAACTGAGCCTCGCCATTTGGTAGAGCTCTTGTTCCCTGTCAAGGCAAACAAAGGTTGATCCCCTGCTGCAATTATAACCTTTGGGCGTTGGAGGAGAATACGACGCCTTAGGTCAGCATACCAAGCCAAGAGCTCAGGGGTTGGCTCCCTTTGAGCTTTGTCTCGGTAGTAGATAGAGAAGTCGTTTTTATAGGGCTGTTCTTGGACGACATTGTCTCGTCTAATTCCGTTCCAGAAGTCTATGCCTGCCCTCTCACACATTTCTTGGAGAAACTGACCACTCCAACCTATGAATGGAGAGGGGAGGATATTCTTAGAAGGAATCCCTGCCACTTCGGTAGAGCCTGGAGCCTCCCCCAATAAGAGTACTGGTGAGTCAAGTGGGCCTGAGCCTTCAACTTGTCGTCGGAGCATTAAGAATCTCCTTGCAGAATGGACAATAGGTTGTAGATACAATGAACCAATCGTTTTGGCTGACGAGCCTTTTACAGTTATGGATTTTGTATGTTGTAGTTATTTCCCTCTCAGGGTGTTTTATGAGCCAGACTTGTCTTCTTAGCATTTTCTCGTTCTCTCCAACAGTAGAAACACAACTCATCCATATTGACCATGGCAATCTCCTTACAGCTAACACAGATGCCAATATCGACGGAAAGCACTCTTGAACTATTTGCTCTTCGTTTTGGTAAAATAGGATCAGATTGTCGTTTGATCATATTACCACTCTCCTCTTTCACTCTTGAGTCTGTTGATTTCTCTCTTGAGGTTCTTGAGTTCTTTTTCTTTGTTCATTTGGTCGACCATGTAATAAGGGTCATCTTGAGGGTTAGATTTTGGTTTGTCTCTCAAGGCTTCGACCATAATGGAAGAACCTTTCATTCCCCACATTGGATCAATAGATGAAGTTGGACCTATCCATTTGTCTCTGGCATAGGAGGTTGAAGCGATGAGGATAAACACACAGGTTAAAATTAGTCTTTTCATTACACCCCCTCCAATCTCATGCTCGCCATCTTGACCAAATCAGGCTCTCTTTCAACCACAAGACAGCGGCGAAGTAATTTACGACATACATCAGCCAGTTTACAACTACCTCCCCATGGGTCTAAGACCATAGCTCCTTGTTCCGTATGAAGCTCAATCAATTCAGCCAAAAGAGCTTCACTCTTTTCAGCAGAATGAATCCGATTGAGATAGGCCACTTGATGCTCGAAGATGTTTCGAGAGGTGTGGTTAAGGAATGGACGTTCTCCTTTCCAGGCGTAGAGAATGGATTCGTAGTTTATCATATGGCGTGTCTCTCCGCTCATATGGGAAAGGACGTGCTTTTTGTACCAGATAAGAGGAATTCTCTCCACCTTAAAGCCGGTAGTGGTGAGGAGCTCTACACCCTCTACGACCTTCTCTGGAATGGCTGAGTAGAACATGTAGAGGGGAGAGTTCTCTTTGAGCTTTTGGTAACATAGAGTTAAGATTTCAAGATTCTCCATAGGGTCAAACTTGTCGTCATAGGAGATATAAGCGTCTGTACGAGCATCTGTTGTAACCTCCTCAAAGTTAATCCCCCATGGAGGGTCAGTTATAATGAGATCAACAGACTCATCCTCTACCTCCAGTAGAACCTCACTGGAGTCGCCACAGACTACTCTCACATCGCCCAAAGTATAGTCTGTAATATTCAAGAGGTTAGCAAGGTCCACTTGCTTTTGACGTTTTACATTGGAAAGGGCTTTGGATTTTTGTTTAATCTCTGCCAGTTTGGGAGATGAGGTCAGTCCCTCTGCAAGTTTGAGGTAGTCAACCACTTGAGAGGGTAAAAGACCAAGGAACTCTGCTGTGTCTCGAATGGACCAACCTGATTTGCCTCGACCTCCAGAGGGGTTTCCAAAGTTTGCAACCTTTCTCTTGTGCAACTCACTCACAAGCATACAAGCCTCTTGCCAAGTGAAGTCCTTTCGACCCATGTTCTCGATGAATTCGACCTTGAGTCTGTCCTCAGGGGTGAGGTCTTTGAGGATAGTACATGGGACGAAAAGGTAGTGGTCCATCTCCTCTTGAGTAGGAGTATAAGAACCCCACACATCTGAGTGTCCGGTGGAAAGAAGCTCGTAGACTTTAACCCGACGTCCGCCGGCAAGGAGGTGATAGACTTTGTCTCCACCCTCTTCAACCTCTTCAACTACTACAAAGTTAAACTTCAACCCTTTAGTGGACCTTATCTTCTCTGCAAGGTCAGAGAGGTCACCAAGATCCTCTCTGAACCTAAAGCCGACTTTAATTTGAGAGAGGCGGAGTAGGCTTTGCACTTGCACGCTCCTTTGCTCTTTCATTAATCACAATAATAGCTCCAGCGATGTAATTAATTGCCCCAAGAAGCTCTCCGATTTCCCTCCCTGGATACTGAGAGAGCCTTCGGCTCTCCTCTATCTTCTTAAGAGCTTGACCAAGGCAGAACCCAATGCCTACCTTTCGAGCTATGGTGCATATGGGCTGGTCCTCGAAAGGCTCACCTGAGGCATGGCGCTCTTTGCCCTTGCCCTCAGAGGCTTGGAGGTAGGCAAGGTGGAGGACGTCTTTAAGAGATTTATATTGGTTTCGTTTGCTCATTTCACAACCTCCTTTGCTCCTGTATGTAAATCTCTCTTTCCTTCAAAGCTCCAAGAGCCTCACGCTTTCTTCTTAAAAGACTCAAGTTCTGCTCTGAAGCATCTATGGTGGCAAAAAACTCAACCAACATACTCCACACACTAAAAAGATCAAAGTCTCCAACTTTTTGTTTGTTAGATGTTATGATTAAGCAAGGGTGCTCAGCCTCTTCGATTGTCAAAGTTGTCTCTCCTACTGTAGACCTCTGAGAGAGTTTGGTAATCATATCAACTTCGCTCCTTTCGGTAAAGTTACAATGGGACTTTCCTCTTTGAACTCACACTTACTACCAAGTAGAGCAAGAGTCTGTCCTATCATGAAGAGGGTGAGGGCTATGTTGGTTGGAAAGTTAGAGGTTACAACGTTGTTCCCATGGAAGTTGATAGTAATCTGTGCTTGAATGGGAGGCAGCTGTTGGTTCATGGGATGGATAGGCTTGGTGTTGTCTGTCATTCGACGCTCCTTTTTAGCTTGTTTGTGGGACATGGGTTAGTCCTTTTTTGGTATATAAATTGCCACTGTACTTTGCTCATAACCAAAATCTCTGAGGTATCCACCTCGACATTCTTGGATACTGACACCCTTCTTTATAGAAACAACCCCATCATACTCTTCAAGAGCTTCTATAAACTTCTTCTCATACTTATTTTCAGGTTGTATGTTGATTTATATCGCTCCTTCTGTGATAAACATTGAGAGTTTCATCACTCTACCTCCTTGTCTTCAAGCCACGGCAGGAAAGGATCAATCACGTAGTTTCCAAGAACCAAACCTTTAGGAACATTCCTCGTACACAGGTCCACGAATTGACAGGCATTATTCAAGTTGAAGTAACACCTACTCGTATTTGTAGGAAACCCATGCCAGAGCTTGTCATAAAAGGTCTTATCAAGATTCTCTTGGAAGTCTTTGCCAATAGAGAGACCATTCTTAGAAGCATAAGCAATTATCTCCTCACCTATAACCTCAGCCTCATAGGCAAATTGTTTAATCTCCCATTCTTGGATAGGAATGGTTAAGCTCTCCACCCCAGGATATGGATCACCTCCCCGTTCTTGCTTTTGAGGATAGACCCCGATTCCGAGGATATGCACATGAGAAGCCTTTTGAGCCCATGCGTATCCACGGATAGAGTTATGTCCCCACCACTGTTGTAAATACGGCATGGGATTTCCGGAGGAATTATAGAGATAATAAGTGGTCTTCCATTCACCGATATCTCCATTTTCAAATTGACGATCACACCGTCCAGCGTAATTGATTCTTGAAGTAAGTGGGGCATTAAAGGCGATCTCCATGGTGGTTTCAGAGGTTTGAGAAAACTTCCAACCTTTTTGTTTGATGAATTTCTCATAAGCAATGAGAATCTCTCTCGCTCGATTGAGGGTTCTCACCTTGTCGTCTATGAAATTAAACATATCCGAAAAGGTAGCCATTGCGAGGTTTATGTCCCCGGTCATGTCGAGTACTTCGGAGGAGGAATGGAAAGCCGAGCCAAAGGAAAAGCCTGGAGAGTCGGCTGTGACCTTGCGGATGCCACAGAGGTGGCGGAAGAAATAAGCACGCTTGCAACCTCTGTG
>Ga0208957_1000197_pt1 | contig 52312 bp, 74 predicted proteins | sample RifOxyA1_FD_184029 | JGI IMG/M metagenome (GOLD analysis project Ga0208957, IMG submission 184029) | Groundwater microbial communities from Rifle, Colorado - Rifle Oxygen_injection A1 (SPAdes) | ecosystem: Environmental > Aquatic > Deep subsurface > Groundwater | place: Rifle, Colorado, United... | reverse complement strand
CATTAACGCACCAGAACCAGTATTGACATTCATTCAATAGCAATTTAAAATTCAAGAAATCAAAATTTAATTCTTGGCTATGTCCAAGAATGTTTTCACTGCAACAATCACGCCTGCTGGGACAGTTAATAATACAAGATTTGTAAAGACTGGAGTTAGTATCTTTCCGAAAAGTGCCAAGTAAGCTAGCGTGCCAGAGCCTACGCCCATAACAAGTGCAACAGTCATCATTGCAACTCTTTCATTGGAATCAATGTTCATAAAGCCAATTACACCGCTTATGACCACTAGAATTGTTGATAAACCTAAGCCAAGCAATGATTCAAGCTCAAGAATGCCAAGACCTCGCAAAAGCCCGCTAATGACTGCCAAGCTAAGCCCTACAAGAAAAATGATTGCACTCAATCCCATTGCCCTTCCAGACTTGCTTTTGAAAAGCTTATGCATTTATTTTGTCGCCTCTTTTTGAGTAATAAAAAGGAAGATTTAATCTGTCACTATACTTATTCTCATATCCTGATTAATGGCGTTGACAAGTGCTGTTCTTGAGATGTCAGTGTTATAAGATGTGAACTGGTTTCTGCCTAATAGTTCATTGTTAGTTCCGCTCTTGACAGCTATCCCAGAGCCTACAAATCTTACGATTATATCATTGTCTGGGTCGTTTCCTGATTCGGGGGTCTGCTCGTAATCTATATACAATGAATTATCCCTGATTTGCTTGCCGAAGTTGAAAAATGAGTCAAATCCGTTATTGGCAGATTTGTCTTGGTCAGGCATGCCATCTTTTGTATCTGATATCTCAACATTATCAGCTTTTATAACTGGCTTTTTGAAATCATCAGCAGTTGAATCAGTATCTAAATAGTCAACCCATGCTCCTGACAACTCGCCAAATCCTTCATCTGCTGTCACAGTCTTGACTTCAATCTGCAAGTGTAAGTTGTCACTTGCATCCATATCAAATGATGTGTTAACAGTTGAGGATGATATGTTTATTGCCCCGCCTGCAAGTGGCAAAAATACTGTCCTGTCGGTATCAGCTGTTGTGTCAACACTTCCATTATATGAATATGCTCTTGTATTCAAGTCATAAACTCTGACCCTAACAGGGCTTTGCTCTGTTGTATCAGCATCATATTTTATAGGGTCTCTTTGCGTGTACTGTTGCTTTAATGCATCAATCGCACCTTCTGGAGTTGAAGTATACTTTTTGAATGAGTTTTTATTGCTATTGATTGAGTCCACAGTTCTTATGACTCCGATTTCGACATTTGAGCCACAAGTTACTGCATCAGTGAATGTATCCCTTGTTGTGCCTGCATCAGCAGTATCTATTGTCTGTGTTGTTATAATTCCAGTGTCTAAATCAACTAATGCCAATGTACAATTCAATCCATTAGAGCCAGTCAGAAGAATATCTTCACATCTTGCTTCAAGATTGACAGAAGGATTGTTGGAGCAGAAAACTGTTTGTCCAGCGCCTGCCTTTTTTTCTTCAGCTTTTTTTTCAATAGTTTCTTGGGGAATTGGAGCAGTGAAAAAAAGGAAATACATTAATAGAACAAGGAAAGTTCCTACGCCACCTATAATTCCAGCGAAAGCCCATCCACCCATTGCCCCTTTCTTGGAGCGTTTATCAAAAATTTTGTGCATATTATGGCTTAGGGGGAAGGTAGTATTTAAGCTTTGGTTGATTCAAAGAAACTATCTTCGAGTGGATTTAAAGCAACTCGTATTACAAAACATTGTCAAAATCAACAGCCAAATCTAGCATGTTCTGAATCAGAGAATTTGCCATTTGACCTTCTTTATATGAGAGAAAAGTTTTCTTAAGATTTTTTCTGTTGATAATATACAATGAATTTTTTTCATTGACTAACTCTATTGCATGGTATTGCTCTAGTGTATTGAGAAATTTATATATTGTTTTTTTGTTAGCCTTGTCTTTGAGTTGCTTAAAGAACTGATATTTTGTCCCTTTCATGTTTAGGCATCGGTTGTATGTATAATAGAACAGCATAATAACCATATGCCCATTGTATTTATTTTCCATCGAAAAACCTATCTGGAATTTTTGAAAATGGGTCTAGATAAATTTCGATATTGGCAAAAAAACTCCAGATTCCTTTGATTGGATTCAGAACAAATACTATAATTTCTTTCAGTGGTTTTTCTCCTATTAAATAGTTTATGTCTTGCTTTAATGTGCCGCTATGTTCCATAAACACTATATATAGTGAGCCCGTTATCTGGAATAATACGACACCAACAATAGCTATTGTCATATTTCTTCCTTTGCTTATATCGCTTTGTGCATTGGCAGTCTTGTAAATTATCATGCCAATAAAATAGAATATCCAAAACAATGTGGCTATCTTAAGTAGAGATTTTAGTGTATTGAGAATTCCTTTTTGTTTTTCATTTTTAAAAGCTTGAACTTCCAAGTTTATGCCATTGTCGGCAGAAACAAGCTTTGACATGATGACATCAATAACTATCTTGGGATTTTTTTCATTAATCGCTATTTTTGTCGGGGCGTAGAGGAAGAAATACAGGATAAGTGCTATTATTAATGTATTTCTTCCAAATTTCTCAATGAAAAAGAATGATACTACTTTGCCTATTCCCCTGAATACAGTTCCAAAAAATCCTAAGCTTTGTGGTGTAGCCATTGCAATCTTGCGAGAGCTAGAATTTGTATTTCACTTTTGTGGAGGTGAAAACAATAAAACTTTGCCCTTTCGCATTGCCTTCATTTATTTTAGCCATAAAAGTATATTATACTTTTTCCTAACTTATATATAAACTTTGTTGTTTTTATGAAAAAAATAGCAACATTTAAATAAAAGATATTACAAAATAGGGCTTTATGATTAAATACGCTGATTTACCTCCTTATGCCAATCTTAATCTTCTGTCCCAAGCTGAAAGGCAGAAATGGATGGAAAAGATTAATTTCTTGAAGAGAAAAATTATTATTCCGATAATTGAGCGGGGAAAGCCAAAATTCCAGTCGAAGTATGATTTGGAATACAATAAAGTCAAAACAATGATTAATGATGATTTTTCAAGCCTAGTCAGGATATTTTTATTGTGCTTGAGAGAGCTTAAGAACTATCATCCTGAAAAAAAGGGTATAAAACAGCACAGGGTTCTGGTCAGCATTTTCTTCGGACAGCAGGAATATGAGGAAGATGATGAGCTAAAGGAGCTGAAGGATGGCTTTGATTATGGGCATTTGAGGCATCTTGAAAAGATTTATTTTGGATGGCATTATAATAACGATACTTTTTATTTGGAGATGATGAAAACTCTATGCAGTCCTTATGTTGATGTTATGAAAAATACAATTTATATGTGTAAGGAGCTGTTCAAGGAAAGCGAAGATATTGACTTGAATCTACTTTCAAAGAAAGAAACTGATTATTTAATTGACTAAAATGCATTTTTTTTACTCGTTTTTGAGGAAAAGTATAGATTTGTATAATGTGGAGAATACAAAAGAGGCTAACAAATTTTTTATGCTCAATGCAATTGCCCTGAGCGAGGAGATTCTGAAAGGAAAGCCTGATTTATTATTTTATGATAAGATAAATCTGGTCTGGAGAAAAATTTTTAATTTAAAAAATCAAAAAAAAGACAATTTAAAATATGATATGGTTTTAAACATGGCGATAAGCTCAAATCAAAATTTGATATTCGAGGCACTTGGTTACTTGAGCAAATTCCAAAAGAGCCCTATCGATTCTGAATTGAGGGACAGAAAGATGACTTGGGACACTTATGCTGTTGAGGTTGATTGAAAATGAAGCTAAGAGTAAATAAGCCAGAATCTCCAGAACCACAAGATAGTTTTTTGTCTTTATTAACACAAATTTTTAGAAGACCATTCAGATTCAAGGGGCAAACTATAAAATTATTGAGGCAAGAAAGGCTAAAAGAAGAACCTAGAAAGCAAAAATTCATGCCTATATTTATCCAGAGAGTTTTTAATATTTCATTCAAAAAACTGAGAAAATATAACAAAGGAAAATGAGGGCAAATTAGGGTTTTTTGAAATTCCTGATGGAGTAATAAGAAATGTTCATTAATAAAAAAATTATCAAAAAAACTTGGAATATTATTAATAATAGGAAAATTCAAATATATATTTTAGTTTCCTTTATGATGATTTCTCTTTTATACTTAATAAATGGATTTTGGATATTCTGGATTGGTTATCATAACATTGATTTGGGAGCTAATCATTTTATACTTGCTGAATTGCTTGATAGAAATGAATTAAATATTGGTGACTATGCAAGTGATGGAAAAAGTTATACGCACAAAGAATTATATTTAATAGGGCTTCAACAAATAACAAAAGGTATTTTGATGGCAAGCATGTCGTCATTTTTATTTGGATTATCATTAAATGAAGTTTTTAATAACTTATTGAAAAATGCCAGAATTTAACATCCAGACATCAAATAATGTGAAGCAGAATTTCAGGGATTATATGAGGAGATATTTCAGGAGCGAGCATAACATTGGGCTACAGTATATCAGGGATATTGTCTTTATGCTGATGAACTTTAAGGAGATAAACACTTTAAAGCAGGATTTGGGCGAGAGGGAATATCAACTGACAAAGCAGGCACTTCAGGATTATGGAAGCCTTTATAATTATGCAAACTTATTGAGCCACAATGTAATAAAAATGCAGGAAAAGCATGAAGGGGATTTATTGAGGACAAAAATCAACATCCAAAACCAGAATCTCATGAAAGTTGCTGAAAAGCTTCCTGCTGTAAATTACAGGATATTTCGTGCATTCTTCATCCTTGTAAATAATTGTGATTTGAAAAATATAGCTGTCCCAAAAGAAGAAAGGTTTGATTCAAGAAAGCAGTATCCAAGTTATCTTGAGCCTGAGAAAACTAGCTTTTGAAGATGACAAAAACACTAATCTTAACGCCTAACAAGATAGAAATGTGCGGTATGTATCAGTTAGCTAAAGATTTGGCTAAAGAGTTTGATGGAGATATACTGACAAAAAAAGATAACCCATTACTTAATGATATTACATTTACTCATTACGATAAAGTCATCTCTTTGTTATATCCAATGCACAATATAGCAAAGAAAATGAAAAAAGCAGGTGCTTATTGGATTTGCTATGACCAGAAAATACCACCTACAACAAAACTTTATTTTCCTAACTTTTGGCGAAGGCAATACATGAAAGTTTTTACTTGGCTTAACAACAGAAGCATGAAAGGTGCAGACGAATATTGGGATGTTACAGAAAGGGAGCAAAAACCAAGATGGACTGAGAAAATAAAGTTAGAACGTGAATTGATAGAATTAACTATATTTGATTTAGAACCAAATAAAAAGTATGCAATTTATCTTGGAAGGACTACAGATTACAAAAATTTTGATTGGTTGCACAAGACGATGGAAGAATTAGAAATACCTTTAATTCATCCTAAAAATTTAACAGATGATGAAATATATATTTTACTTTCAAACGCAGAAATGCTTGTTACAGCTTCTCTATGGGAGGGGTATGGGCGTGGAGTTTCAGAAGCGGAAAATCTTGGAATACCTGCTATTTCTTACGATATAGGAGCACAAAAAAGAAATACAACAAAAGGTATTTGTGTTCCACTTGGAGATGAAGAATCATTTAAAAAAGCAGTTTTAAAGGTGTGGAATGAAAATTAATATTTTAATTCCAGCGTATAATGAAGAAAAAACCATTTATCAAATTCTATATAGATTATATTTCTATATTTGCCAATATAAAAAATCAAAACTTATTGTAGTTAATGATGGAAGCTATGATAACACAAAACAAGAGATAAATAAAATAAAAAAGTTAGATTATCAAAAAGTAGAAGAGATGGGGCAATCTAATGTAATTAGATGTGAAATCTGTCAAGAAATAATAGAAGGTATAATCAAAGATAAAATAAGAAAAAAGGAACATTATTTAAAATATAAAGAAATATATATCAAAAGGGCTAATGATTTTTGGAGAAGAAATCCTGAAAAAGTAAAGGAATATAAAAAAAATTGGAACAAAAAATTTTGGAAAGAATCTTTTAAAAAATATATTTCTAATCCTGATAATAAGTTTAAACAAAATTTGAATAGTAGAATATGGAAATTAAATAATCCTGTTAAACAAAATCTATATAGAAAGAAATTTCGTAAAAAAAATCCTAAAATATTAAGTGCTTGGAATTATGCACATAAATATAAACAAAAATTTGATAGATGTCTTATTTGTAAAAAAACTGATGATTTACAATTTCATCATACTTCTTATGAGGATAATAAGGGATGTACTCTTTGTAGAGAATGTCATCAAGAACAACATAATTTAATAAAGTTGTATGGTTGGGGTGATTAAAGTCGGTAGAATAAAAGATTTTGATGGAACTTTAAAATTATCAATCTGCAAAAAGGGAAAATCTGATGCAGAGGAAGATTATAATTACAAGCATAGAATCATTGAAAATAAAATCTGCATAACTGTGGGTTCTACCAGTTCAGGCAAAACAGTTATGAATTTTACAAGAACGAATATGTTCCACAAGCTTGGATATACCTGCATCAGGCTCACAGAAAAGAAAACTAATCCTTTTGAAAGCATTTGCATGATGCTTCCAGTCAAAGAACAATACCATTTGGATTTTTTAAAACTTCAAGGTCAAGAGCCAATGAAAAAAGAAGAACTTAAGGGGTTGCTGAAAATTTGGCATCCATTGATAATTCCAAACATTCAAACTAAAGAAGGCAGAGACGATTATGAAAAAATATACAGGAAAAAACATTTTCCAATCAATTGGTTTGCCTTTCCTATGAAAATGCCAGAACCTGTAGTTATGGCAATATTGATGGGCAATGCCGACAAGGAAACTGTCAGGATATGCAAATCCATAAATGAGAGCCTGAAAGATGATGAAGACTTGTGGGATATGGTTAACAATATTTCAGAGGCAATTTCATCAAAGGAATATTCTGTTTTTTACGACCCTAGATATATGGGAGTTGATGTTGGGATGGTTGGAAGCAAAAGAAGCATTGAGACAATTGCAAACAGCTTTTATATGTTTGGGAATTATTATTGCTTTCAGCCAGATAATTTTAAACTTCAATATAAAGTTGGGGAGAATGTTGAAGAAATAAAAATTCTCAATCAAGAAGGAATCTTGGAAATACTGAATGACAATAGCCACATACATCAGTTAAGCACTGTCTATTATACTGACAAGAGGGTAAAATATGTTGTCATTATTAATTTTTTATTACAGATGGCAGAGGCTATCGGAAAAGGCGGAGTCAAGCATCCCATTTACCTATCATTTGATGAAATAAGAAATATCCTGCCAAAAATAGGAAAAGAAATGGGGGCAAGCTTCCAGATTGAATTGTCAATGCTGATTGGAGAGCTATTGAGGGAGTTAAGAAACACTGGCAAGGGAGTTACTGCTGATTTGTTCACACAGGAATATTTCAAAACAGATTCTGAGGCAACTGCATCTGTAAACACAAGGCATTGGATGAGATGCAGTCTTGAAGACAAAAAAATCCTGATAAGGGATTTTGAATGGACTAAATCAAGGATTGAATTGATTGATGGATTGCAAACTGGCGAATGCATAATCATTGAAGAGCTTGAAGAGTATGAAGGCACAAAGTTTCTTGTTTCAATGCCACCTTTTGCAGTGCCAGAGGAGAAATATGTTGTTGTTGAGGAATTTGCAAACCATTATCCTGAAGAAATGGCAAGATATGATGATTTATTCAAACAGCTTACAAAGCACAAGCATGATATTGAAATCAAAGTTAAAAAAAGGCTTGTTGAAAGGCAAGTAAGGAGGCGGAAAGTAGAAGAAGACAGTAAGCTGAACAAAGAGCAAAAACTTAAGGAGCAGATTGAAAAGAAAGTCACCAAGAAGTTTGAGAAAGAAGACAGGCAGAAATCAAAGGAGAACCTCAGAGAAGAATGCTACAAGATGAGGAAGGAAGGCTATTCGAGCAACACAGAGCCAATGAGCTTCAGCACAATTGCCCAGAAGCTTGGGTTGAGCGACCCAACTGCCAGAGCCTACTGCTATCAATATGCCATGCTGGTTAAAGACCATGATTTTTTAAGATTGGAAGGCAAGGGCTATTTGATAAAAGAAAATTAGCAAATCTTCTCATTGTGAATAATGTTTTGGCTGGGAAAGTGCCGAAAAAACGAAAAAATGCAAAATTTTAAAATAAAGAAAAAAGGACATATAAGTATAGTTAATAAACGATGATTTTGGCAAAAAATTTTGGAAAGTTTGAAGAAAATTTTATGGCGGAAAAAATATTCTTTTGGTTTTTGAAAAGAATAAATAGTCTTTATTTTATCAAAAAAGTGGTTTATTTGAGCTTGTTTATAGTAAAGGAAGTTTTAACTTATTTTACCTTTAAATTTTAAAAGTACAAAATTTGAACCTGAAATAATCTACCTATAGGGGGGACAAACGATGGCATTAGGTGAATTGGCACATAAGATACAGCATGTGAAGCTTAAGCCCTATAGGTTAGAGCCGATAAATGAAGAGAGTTGGGCTAACATTCCAAAGGTATTCAGGAAAGGCAGATACAAAAGGAAATACAAGGTCATGCCTTATACTATGTCAATAGTGCACACAAGCCAGATTGCCACACCATACGACTTGGCTAAATTTATGTGTGAGCATTACGGCTTTGGCACATGGGTGATATGCTTTTATGATAAGTTCAAAAAGAACAAGAATTTCAAGCAATACTTCCCCTGCTTATGGAAGGACTGCAAGTTCTTTGATAGCTGCAAAATCAAGGAAAGGAAGCGGGCTAATCCTGTTAAATACAAGGCATGCAAGATGAACCCAAAGAATAAACCCAACTGGAGTTCAAGAGCGTGGGTTGAAATTAAGCAAAGGCAAAACCCCAGCAATCCTGAAGAATACTTTGCCTTCAGATTAATTAATAAAAGGAATCGCATGCGTTTGATGTGGTTTTGGGAAACGAAAAAACATAGGAAGAAAATGGAGCGTGAGGATATTTATTTTTGAATTGTTATGCTAAAAAACAAACAAAGAAAAACAAGGGATTCAGGGGTTAAACATAAATTAATTCGTGAATTTGGAACTAGATGCTGGAAATGTGGAAGGGATAGCAATTCTTGTGATATGCATCATATTTATGGAATTGGAATCAATTAATATTTTTAAAATAATAAAACATCAAAATGAAAATATTAGCTATACTGTTGGGAAGAGTAAGCACTGAAGACCAAAAGACCATACCTGAACAGTTAAAGGAAATTAGATTGGAAATAGAAAAAAGGGCGGAAACAATAGTTGAAGAATTAACCGAATTTCATAAAGTAAGTTCGGAAGAAGATGATACAGATATTTTAGGTTATATAAATAGAATTCCAAAAATAAAATATATTTTTAAATTGGCAAATGAACAAAATAACAAAAGAACAATAATATTTAATAAACTTTGGATTTGGAAATGGGATAGGTTATGTAGAGATTCCATGTTTCTTGAATGGATGGTTAGAGACCTAAAGAAAAAAGGTGTTGTATGTGAGAGTTTAAAAGAAGGCATAAATCCTCTTGTTAGGAGGGTACATGGTGTTATAGCTCAACAAGAAACTGATACTAGAAGACAAACAGTCCCATTAGGGCAGAAAAGAGAATTCTTAAAATTGAAAATCCAGAATAGACCTCCATTTGGATTCAAAATTAATAAAAAAACAAAAAGCTTAGTTCAAGTTTCTGATGAAATTTTGAAGTATCATTCAATAATTCATTTCTTTTTAGAGAGTAAGAGTTTATATAAGACTTCAAAACAATTTTTGATTTCAATACCTTCGTTAAAAAATATCCTCAAAAATAGGACTTATCTTGGTTGGATTTGCTATAAAGGGGAATGGATAAAAGCGAAGCATGAATCTGTTATTACACAGGAAGAATTTGACAAAGTTCAGGAGATTTTGAGTAGAAAAGAAAAAAGAATCCCGATTTATTTGAAGAAAATGAGGGATAGAAATGCTAGTCTGCAATTATTGTCATTTTGATGCTGACTTAATTTTGGAATTGTTTATAAAAATAATCAATACATTTCCGCAATATTTAAATAAACTTAATCAAAGGGGTATGTGAAATGAATAATAAAGAGGTATACAATTGGATAAAAAAGTGGATTAGCGGAGTTAATGAATGGGTCAAGCATTTCAATAAAAGGCTCAATAATGCCGAGAAAGATTTAGCTGAATTTGGCACATTAATTAATGAGAATGTTGATAATATCCAGCATAATTATGAATTGATTTATGAGATAAAAGACGATATTGAAGACCTTAAGCAGGAAATCAACGCATTAAAACTAATCCAGATAATAACATTAAAGCAAAAAATGGATGAGAAAGAAAAGCTTACTGCTTATAATGATAAAAGCCTTGCAAAGTGAGATTGTTTCTTTGCCTTCATTAGAAAACCACCCCCAACGTTTTTACATTGAAGGCAAGCGGTAAAATTCGCAAGGCTTTTATCAAAATAATTTCCAGTGATAAGAAGATTGTTTCCATACATCTCTAATTATAGTTATTTATAAATCTTTCTATTGAAATTTTTAATTATTAATTTCTCGACGATAAAAACAGCCCAAAATATCCTAATTTAGCCTATTCCTCGACGAACTTTTTAAATTTCTATTGACGACACTCAAATTATTTTACCGACGATAAAAAATTTATGCAAACACAACATAGGGTATGGAAAATAAATCAAGCCCTACCAGTTGTGGCAAAAATATTTATAGTTTGTCGTCTATTAATTACTTGGTGATGTAAAAATGGATAGACAAAGGATTAAAGAAAGATTTGAAAATCTGTTTAAGCGACAGATGAAAAAAGCAAATACAAAAATATTTGCTGAAAAGTGTTTAAAGAATGTGGATAAGATAATAGGTTGGTATTTGACAAACCAAAGAGAAATGAAATTGAAAGAATTAAAGCAGATAATAAAATGAACAAAAACAAATGTGAAACCAAGTTTTGTCGTGGCGAGTATGCAATAAACTATTTAGGCAAAAAATTATGTGATAACTGCTGGGACACAATATCAAAACCCAAAGAGGTAATAGATGGAACAGCAAACCTTAACTGAAACAAAGCAGTCTTTGAAGCAGAGATTGATTGATGCAGGGCAGAAATGCAATGATAGATGGTTCAATAGCAATGAAGCAAAAATAATATTTGACAAGCTAAAAAGACACTATAGATTAAGAAATTATTACATTGAATTTACAGATAGGCTGACAAGGCATAGTGGTTATTGCTGGTCTTATGGAAAAATTCAAGTTAGATGGAGAACAAGACTTGAAACACTTTGCCATGAAATTGCACACGCAATATACTTTTACAAAGGAAGACGCAAAAAGTTTGCTAAAATGCATACAAAAAGATTTGAGAGATTAGTCAATAGGGTATGTCTTTATTGTGTCAATCACAACTTTTGGCAGGAAGAAATAGCAAAGCGAACTATGCCAAAGCCGATAATGCCAGAACCGACAAAGGATGAATCCAGATTAATCCTGATTAAAAAGCGAGAAGAGCAACTATTGAAGCACGAAAAGAAATTAAAATATTATACTAGGCTCTACACAACCAAAATCAAGAGTGCAAGGAGAAGCATTGCAATGCTAAAAAGGAATGTCAGCAAAAATGTCATTAACAATGACATTGCCAATGACACAAATAATAAATTATAATCCTTTGCACTTATGGAGTGAGTGAATCCTCTTGCAAGTTCCGCATCTTGTTTTTCTCCATGCTCTTTTTGGTTTTTTTCCCCTGAATATTATTTCCCGATTGCTTCCGCCCTTTGACATTTTCAATTCTCTTCTTTCTTTCTTAATTTATTTACTATATTCCACATAAATTTCTGGGCTTCAACTTGGCTTATGTATTTTTCGCTTTCTGTCTCTTTTTTATCTAGCATAAGCCCTGTAAACTGCTGTTGTTTAAGCTTCAAGCAAGCAGATATTTCTATATCACTAATTGTATCTGTAACTAGATAGTAAGCCAGAACACTGTCTTTTTGTCCAATCCTATGCACTCTGTCTTCCGCCTGAGTATGCACTGCTGGAGACCAATCAAGTTCTCCAAATATAACACATCTAGCACGCTGAAGATTAAGCCCCGCTGTTGTCCTTAAATTGATTATCAGCAGATTTGTATGCCCATTCATGAAATAATCTATGTTCTCCTGCTTTTGCTCCTTATTTTCCAAACCTGTTATGAACAATGGATTAAACTTTTTAAGATATTTTTCATAGAGAGCCATCACATCGTGATGATAGGCAAATAGCAAACAAGGCTCTCCAGTTTCAAGAATAAGCTTTACAAATTCAGCAACATGCTGTGATTTTGCGATTCCTGTGGCTTTTCTGCTATTTTCTACTGCCATCAATAATAACATTGATTTATCCATGTCTGGAGCTAGAGGGATTTGTTCTGCAAGCTCGACTGATTTTGTTATTAATTTTATATATAGATTATCATTTTTTGCAACTTCCTGTATTGTTCTTCTTTTTGGCGGAAGCTCGCTTAATACTTCCTCTTTTCTTCGTCTCAATACAAGACCTTGTTCTTTTAAATAATCTCCTAAAAGCTCAGGTTCTTCTATGACATTCCAATTATATCTTGAACACCATTCCTTAATAAAATATGTTTTATCACGTGAACTACCACGGGTTTCGCTTTGCGCTCAACCCGTAGCGTCGCGGCTTAGCTATGCCGCATAGTTAAGCAATGTTTTCTGCTCTTTTGTCTCGTGCTTTTTCCAATGTTTCTTCTGTCCTTCTCTTATGTAGCGCTTGACTGTCTCTGCTGTGACTGCGCCGACTGTCCTGTGGAAATAACCAGAGCTCCAGAATTTTTTGCCCCAGAGTTTCTCGCTAAAAAGAAACTTATGTCCTTTGCGCATCATCCTGCTAGAGTATGTTTTTAGCTGTCCAGCTAAAACTGGGATTTTCCAGTTCTTCCATTGCTTAACAAACAAGTGCAAGTGGTCAGGGCCACATTCTATGGCTGCTATCTCCACTTTCATCTCCTGAGAGCGTTGCACTATGTAAGCTATCGTCAGCTCACGCACAAGCGGCTCTCTGAAGATTTCACGCCTGTATGCAGGCGTGAATTGCAGGTGCAGGTTTGTCTCACCTACAGTGTGTCCACTACTTCTTAGCTCGTTTGCCATTTTAGTTTCTCCGATGGTTTTTTATAGAAGTATAGCTAACGCTACTTTGCTTCTTTTTTGCAGAGCGCAACCATCATGCGCTCAGTTTTATTTTTTAGAATTACAGAATAAGAACTTTGCTCGGGCAGTTAGTTATGCGCAATTCACTGCTGGTTTCGCTACGCTCAACCAGCGAGGGTTCTTGCGCACCCTCGCACTAAACATCCTTCATCTATGATGTTAAGCACATTGAATATCTCAAAACCATAATTGTAAATTGGAGTTCCGCTAAGCCCCAGAATATTTTTTGCTGATTCAACTAATTTTCTTACACTTCTGTATTTATGTGATGTTGAATGCCTTAACTCCTGCACTTCATCAAATATTATTGTGTCAAATTCAAATGCCGACAAATCCTGAAACCATCCTCTTAATAATAAATAATGTATTAAATAAATATTGCAATCTGGCAATGTATATGGTGTTAATCCATTTATTATATGGGTTTTTATCTCATTCCCTAAAAACTTTTTTATTTCGCTATTCCACTGGTACAGAATATGTGGCGGGACTACTACAAGGACTGGATACTTATTATTTTTTGAGATATATGCCAATGCTTCAACTGTTTTTCCGAGCCCCATTTCATCTGCCAATAAACATCTTTTATTATGATATAAGAATGCAAGACCCCCTTCCTGAAATCCCATTAATTTTCCTTTGAATTCCATTGGAGCTTTTTCAATGGTAAATTTTGTATTTAGAATCTGCTGTCTTAATATTAATTTTCTACTGGTATTAATTTCTTTGTCCCATTCGTTAAATGATATAATTTTTAATGGATAACACATCATAAACCAGTTTAGTTCAGAAGTGTATCTTTTGGTGCATGGAATTGTTGCTATTCCTTTTTCATCATCTCTTGTTGCATCAAAAAGCCTTCTGAATAAATTCATTGCCTGCGGTTCTGCCTCGATTATCCAATTATTTTCTTTTTTCTTTAGAGTTCCATGATACTTTTTAGAAGGCTTGATTCTTTCAAGATACTGCGGAGTATTGCCCAAGTTTATCACCTTAAGCATAGATTAAAGCCAGCTCTTCCTCTGCTTCCTGCTCGGTATGTCCATGAGCCATCATTATCTGCTTCTTTTCTTTTGCAGTCAGCTTCCTTCCCAACTGCTTTTCTTTTTCCTTTATTATTTCATCGCAGACCATTTTTCAATAAAATCCAAATTTATTTGGCTTATCTTTTTTCTTTAAAAGTTTTGCTGTTTTTTCCTCAAATATACTAAAAATATCAAAAAAGATGTGACAAACATTAACATAAGACCTAGTATTATATTGCCAATTAAATCTATTACTTTTATTTTGTTTGAAGCGAATGCTTCTGGGGCTTCTGGCAAATCACAAATGCCTTTTATCGTATAAATTCCCTTTTCAATATTTCTTGGGATTGTTATTAAAGTATTTACTGAATTCTCAATGTTAACTTCTGCCTTCTTGTTAAAACTTTCAGAGGGCTCGTCTTCATCTAATATTCCGTTTTTGTTAATGTCAAAATAATTCACACAATGAACTTCTATTCCAGTTTTTCCTTCATTTCTGAACAAATTCGTAATTTGTATCGTTTTTCCAGCAATTGTTTCAATAGGTGTTATAAGACGATACTCAAGTATTCCTGCTTTTAGTCCTTTTATAAATTTTTCAAGGCAATCTTTGGGGCAGTTAATTTCATCTTCATATCCTTCACAAACATTGTTTCCACAAACTGGAACATTCCCTACTGTTCCTCCTGATGCCCCAGTAGGTGGGGTCGTTATTAATGATGGAGATTCTTCTTGCGTGTCATTAATCGTAGTTACAAGCCATTGCTGTCTTGCAGTTGAAAAATTATCACTTAAATTTCCTGTTATGTTGAACACACCTATTGTATTGAATATATAAGACATATTCTGGTTGCTTATGTTAAAAGTGCTGTTTACTGCCCATATCAAAGTTAATTCATCATTATCCTTATCAGAACCCGTAATATTAAAGGTTATATTTGTTGTAAAATTAATTTGGAATGATGTTGTTGATGGTTGGAATGCTGAAATAGTTACATTTGTATTTGCTACAGTTATCAAAGTAGAGTTTTGAACTTTTGTTCCTGCTGTGTCATTATAAAATACGGTGAAATTAATAACATTGCCTCTTGTTAAATTAATTGTAATATTTTGGGAAAAATTACCCTTTGTTCCAGACATATCAAAACTAAAATTAAGTTGAGGATTGCCTGAAACATTATAACTTATATATCCAAGACCAAAATCCCCATCTGCATCTGTGGCATTTCCAGAAACATTAATAACCTCATTTATTTTTGGTGATGTGTTGTTTATGCCTATAAATATAGAACCAAGAGTATCTGCGATAGTTATTAAAGTGCTATTTTGTCTGACATTGTTATTAGTATCTGTTCCATAACAAGTGAAGTTTATTATAGAGCCTCTGCCTGAAGTTATGTTTGTTGTATTGCTGATTTCTGCTCTTGTTCCTGACAGAGTGTAATTAGATTTTATTAATATTCCGCTTTGATTATTTGTTAGATTACCATACAATAAGCCAGTTTCATCTGTAATGTTGCAGGAGAAGTTTATGACATCATTAAAAAGAGGAGCTATGTTGTTGAATGTAGTGTTCACAATAGGAGGCGTTATATCAGGCGATGAATATACCTTGAATACTGTTTCATTCTGCTTTAAATTATTGCTTGTATCATTTACCAATCCAGTTACATTAACAACACAGCCAGATGCACAAGCAACTGTAAAGTTCTGTGAGAATTCTGCTCTTGTTCCGCTTAAAGTAAAGTTAAAGTACCTTTTAAAGCCAGTATCATTTATTATAACTTGTCCTGTGCTCAATCCTGTTTCATCAGTTGCGTTAAAGCTTGCATTTATAATATCATTTTGAAGGATATTACTTAATGATTTGTTTAAAGAAGCGTTAACTATTGGAAAAATATTATCTATTACAATAAATATGGTCGAATTTTGCTTGACATTTCCAGAAGTATCAGTTGCATAACCAGTTACATTTACTACACATCCACCAATGCAATCATTTGGTAATCTTGTAACATTACTTATTTGTATAGAAGTCCCTGACACAGTAAAATTAATTTTTGTTGTTCCTGTTGTCAAGTTCCATGTTATATTGGCATAACTTAACCCTGTTTCATCAGTTAAATTAAATGTAGCATTTATCACTTCATTAATATTTATTATAGTTGCATTTATAGAACCGTTTATGATTGGAGCAATGTTGTCAACTATAGTTAATAGAGTGCTGTTCTGCTTTACATTGTTGGCAATATCAGCCGCATAAATTGTAAAATTATAAACTCCAGCGACATCTATTTTTGTCTTGTTGCTTATCTGTGCAGTTGTTCCTGATAATGTAAAATTATTAAAGATAGTTCCTGTGGACAGATTAATAGTCCAGTTTGCTGACAATAACCCATTTCCATCAGTTATGTTTGCTGTATAATTTATTATGTCATAGATAAATGCACTGCTTACATTAAATGTGGCATTAACAATAGGCTTAGTTATGTCTGCAACTATCAACAAAGTGCTGTTCTGCTTTACATTGTTGCTTGTGTCAGTAGCATACATGGTGAAATTTATGACACAAGTTTCTGTGCAACCTGTAATCGTTGTCACATTGTATATGCTTGCAGAAGTTCCAGAAATTGTGTAATTGGCAAACACTTTTCCTGTCGAGAAGTTAATGGTTATGTTTGCAGTTTTCAATCCGCCCAAATCAGTTACATTCCCAGTGAAATTAACAACACTTTCAACTAAAGCATTTGTTACATTAAAACTAGTGTTCACAATAGGCTTTGTGACATCTGCTATAGTAATCAAAGTAGAATTCTGCTTAACATTATTGCTAGTATCTGTTGCATAAATTGTAAAGTTCAATACACAAGTTTCTTGACAACTTGAAAGTGAAGTGAAATTACTGACTTGTGCAGAAGTTCCAGTTAAGGTATAGTTTGCAAATATTTTTCCAGTTGATAGATTGACTGTCCAATTTGCACTTAACAAGCCAGTTTCATCTGTTATGTTTGCTGTGTAATTGACTACACTTCCAACTAAAGCATTGCTGATATTAAAGGTAGTGTTGACAATAGGAGTTAAAGCATCTGTTATTGTGAATACTGTAGAGTTTTGCTTTACATTGTTAGAAGTGTCAGTAGCGTATAGTGTGAAGTTTAGCACACTTCCTCCTGCTAATCCTCTCAAATCTGTTGTATTGCTTACCTGTGCTAATGTGCCACTTAAAGTATAGTTCATAAATACCTTGCCTGTTGAGAAGTTTATAGTCCAATTTGCACTTAACAAGCCAGTTTCATCTGTTATGTTTCCAGTGAAATTAATCACATCAATATTTCTTGGAGATGTAGTGTTGAATGTTGTATTAACTATTGGCTTTATGTTGTCTGTTACAGTTATTATAGTGTCATTAGTTCTGAAATTATTGCTTGTGTCATTAGCTCTTGCAGTGAAGTTTATTACGCAACCTCCAAAACAAGCAATTGTTATATTCTGGCTGAATTGAGCAGAGGTTGTTTTAGATAAGCTGAAGTTAAAGTAACGATTAATTCCTGTATCATTTACAATTATTTGCCCAAAACTTAATACTAAATTATCTGTTGCATTCGCTGTTAGGTTAATTATATCTCTAAATACAATATTAGACGATTTATTCAAAGTTGCATTAACTACTGGTAGTGTTACATCAGCAACACTAAACACCGTCTCATTCTGCTTTCTATTGCTTGAGCTGTCTATTGCAATGCCTGTAATGTTGATTACAGCTCCAGCACTCTCGCTTATTGTGAAGTTTTGGCTCATTTGCTGTGTGTTTCCTGCAACATAATCAATGAAGCTGAAATTGAAATATCTTTTAAAACCAGTGTTATTGATTACAATAGTTCCATTTATTGAATTGCTTTCATCAGTCATATTGAAGCTTGCATTTATAATATCATTTTGCAGGATATTTGTCAATGATTTGTTTAAAGTGCCGTTTATGATTGGTGGTGATGCATCTGCTATAGTTATCAAAGTAGAATTTTGCTTGACGTTATTAGAAGTATCTGTTGTATACAATGTAAAGTTTATAACAGAGCCTCCAACCAATCCAAACAATGAAGTTGTATTACTAACTTGTGCAGATGTTCCCGATAAAGTATAATTAATTTTAGTTATATAGCCAGATATGTTATAAGTCCAATTGGCAGTGCTTAACCCTGTTTCATCAGTTATATTGCCTGTAAAATTAAAGACTGTCATAAGATTATTTGGAGATGAAGAATTAAAGGTAGTGTTGACTATTGGAAAGGTTATATCTGCTGATGCCAATGCCGTCACATTGGCTATTGTGAATATGAAAAATGGAGTTTCTCCTATATTGCTTAAAGCATCTGTGTTTGTGGCATTAACCAAGTAAGTCCCATTGCTTAAATTGGTTATAAAAGTAAAGTTCGTTCCAGCAACTACGTTTAATTCTGTCTGGTTTAACGTCCAGTTTATGTATAATCTTATATCTCCTGTCTCGTTCCATCTGCTTCCTATCAGTATTTTAGTTGAGTTATAAATAGAATTGTTTGTTATTGTTGTCAGGTTTCCTGATGGTGGAGTAATATCTATAACTCCAGCAGTATAATCAATTGAAACATATCTCAAAGCTGGAGTTTTATATTTGTCTGGGGTAAAGAATAGTGCCCCATATTGCACATACCTTGAAATCCTGTTTATTGTTGCTTTCTGAGTAAAGAAACTGCCATCATTCTGATTTTCAAATCTTTGCCAATCTCCCCATGCTACTGAATCATTAGAAATTCTCACCATCATTGTTATGTTTGCCCTTTCACTTAAATTGCCTATTGTATATGTATCTTCTTCTTGACCATCTGTAAATGCTATGTTTGCAGTAAAGCCAGTCTGGCTGTTTTCAAATATATGCGTCTTATTCCTGAAAAATATTCCAACATCGCTTGCGCTTGTGTGAAAGCCAACTGCCATTGCATTTTCTATGTTGAAGCTTGCTGGTATTGTGTAAGATAATACTGTTGAGAATGAATATGGTGAAACTTCATTATCAATATGGGAAATGTAACTGCCATTCCTGAAGAACATGGCGACATCACCAAGATTTGTGGTTTGGGTATCCATTGCACATCCAAATGCATCGCTTACATTAAACCCCTGCGGAATAGTCCAGCTACCTATGTCAGTAAATGCCAAGTTTGATAATAAATCTGCCTGTGATGTGTTGGTTGTAGAGCCATTCCTTAAAAATATGATTATGTTATTTATACCTCCATTGCTTGCGTCATCATCCCAAATTACACATATAATGTCATCATAAACAAATCCATTTGGCAATGTATATCTTATCAATCCACCCCCACTACCGCTTCCAAAATCAACACTAATAGCAAAACTAGCCTGAGCAGTATCAGTGGCAATGCTTCCATTTCTGTAAAATGCCCCAATATCAGCACTTCCAGCATCTTCTATTACTCCAATGACATCACTTGAATTTGGCAAATTTATTGTCCAATTTATATTGTCAATAATTGAAAATACCGAACTTGTGTCAAATATCTGTGATGTAAAATTGCCTGTTGTGTTGTATTGCCTGATGCCAGCAGACATACTGTCCCCAAGAATAGTATAGTTTAAAGTCACATTAGCACCTGAACCTGAACCTGTTACGTTAGTCCTAAAGAAAATTCCTTTGCTGAAATTAATTTCCTCATCTTCTATGAACAATTGGTCTATTCCTGTTGTATAATTTATGCTAACATTCTCCAAAAATGGAGTTAAATATTTATCTGGTGTTGTGAATACTGCCTTGTATTGAATGTATCTACCTACATTATTATTAACATCAACATCTGAAATAAAAGAGCAATTGATATAAAGACTTGACCAAGGAGTTGTTATTGGAGTTGTATTTCCTACTCTGGTTTGGAGGGTTATATTTGTTGTTGTTGTTATATTAATTCCATTTGTATATGTTGCAGAGGTCATTCCTGAATTTGATGTAAAATTGATGCTTGTCGTGAATGATGTAACTTGTTGATTAAAGATAATACTTCCATTATTTAAAAAAACTGCTAAGTCATCTGCTCCACTATCATAAGTTATTCCAACAACATTTTCCATAGATATTCCATTAGGCAAAGTAAAATTTAAAGGATTATCTTGAAATTTTGCAAGACCAAGTGAAGTGCTTTCGGATGCCGCTGTAATATAAGTATAATTTTTAAATATCATAATCATTAATGTATTGTCAGTATCCACAAATATCCCAATTATATTTGTTGTGTTATAACTTCTAGGTATAGTGTAACCAAGTGTTGAAAGACTATTAAATGATGGATTTTGTCCAATATTTGCGGAAGCTGAAGTAATTAAGCTTCCATTTCTAAAAAAAACAGTTAAAAGATTGCTCAGGTCATCATCCCATGTAAATCCAACTATATCATCATAATTAAAATTTTCAGGCACTATTGTGTATTTTCTTAATGCTCCTGTAAAATCAACATTAGTCGTGAAATCTGCTTGTGATATGTCAATGCCTACACTTCCATTCCTGTAAAATACTAAAATTCTGTTTGATGTAGTGTTCATGGCATACCCCATAACATTACTTCCATTAGGCAATTCACTATCACACATTATCTTGTCAAAAACAGAAGTTGTATCACCTGTATCAAAAACCTGTGATGTAAAATTACCAGTCATTGTGTAGTTTAACTGTCCTGCACTCATATTACCACATTCAGAACATCCAGAAATTCTAATAGTAGTATAATTCAAAGTAACATTGGCATCAGCTCCTATGCCTTGAACGATAGTTTGAAAGTATGTGCCTTGATTAAAGTCTATGTCTGTGTTGTCTATAATATCTATCGCATAAACAATAATAACATAAAATATAATCAAAGCTAATAAGATTATTCTGTTGCTCCACAATCTTGAGTTTTTATTCATAAAATCAATTGTTAATTTAGCTTTGTTGTCTCTTTAAAATAGAACAAGTTAATAAACTTTTTTATCACCTAAAGCTTTGCCTCAAAACTGCCTCCTACCCCAAAAGTCAATAGTCTGCCCCAATAGTCAGCTAAATAGTTAACAGATTTCCGCATATACCTCTTTTACCTCTCATCTTTTGGAGTATCTTGCCATTATCTCCGCATGGATTATCTGCATTATTTTTTCTTGTGGCTCTTTTTCTGGAAAATCCTTTGTGGCAATTATAGCAATGTTGGGGTATTTTTTAATTTTTGATAAAGTGCTTTTGGGATATATCTTTCTTTGCTTGCTTCAAGAGGTATCCAGATAACTGATTTAACCTTTGTATCTTGTTTCAAAAATAAATAATCCCAAATACAAAAATAGCCAATATAATACTAGCTATTAATTCAATCATTGACATTAACTTCAGTTTTTTAATGTCATATTGTATTATTTCAATTTCTGTTTTTTCCATTTTTAGCCTCCTGCTTTTCCAATCATTATTTCATAATCAAAAGATAAGCCTCAAGTTGCCTCGAGGCTTTCAGCAAGGAATGGCTTTTGCTTTTATATGAGTTTTTGGCAAACTCCTTTTGCTTCTTTGTGTCTTCCTTACATCATTTTTGGAACTGTATACATCATTGAGGGGTGTATAGTTCCTTTGCTCACAAGTTTCAAACTTGCGGTTATTCTCTTGTGAAAATGATTTATTTATCTGCAATATCCTCGTCATTGATTGTTTCTAATGAAAACTCCTTTTTTCGTTTTTTTTTTTTCATTCATTTTTCTACAAAACTGATAATAACTAAAAGTAAACCAAGAGCTAGCCTAATTATTCTGAATGTTTGTTCAATATTAGTCGCTGTTGGATAAAAATAAAGATATGAAAATAATCCATCTATCATAAAATAAAATCCAAGAATTAGTGGTATTACATCATAGGCATTCATTGTTATCCTTCTTTCTCTGGCTTTTTAGGCTCTGGAACTTTATCCCTTTGGAAAATCTTAGAGCCAATCTTTTCTATCTTGGCAAAAAACCTGTCTTCCTGCTTGTCTGGCTCTGCCCTTGCAAGCTGTTCTCCCATAATGCTTATGCCCTCTTCCAAGTGAGTGATTATTGCTGATTCTGTTGCTCTTTCCTTGATTGCCTGCGAAAATGCGTTATATAAGAATAGGTTTTGCTTGATGAATGGTGGCAATCTGTCTGGATGGTCAGGCAGTATAATTGCGTATGGCAATCCATCACTCCATAACCCAACGCCAGCTTCGATGTAAAACCCCGCTCTCACAGAGAAAGTTTTTTCATGCTTCTTTTTAATTTCCCTTGCCTTTGATTTCCTGAAGATATTTGTCCTATCTTCCATGACATCCTGCTGATAAGCCCATATTTTGTATTTTCTGTTGACTAAATCTGGCTCTTTATGGGTTTGGATGAAATACATACCCTCTATTCTCGTATCAAGGCTTATTATTCTAATGAGATTGTTCCATTGTATTGGCTTTTTAGGCAATGGGTATGTCTGGTTGTTTTTTGTCATTTTTTATTCTTCTATATCAAGTGCATACTTTAATCCGCCAATGAATGCTTTTGTTTCTTTCATAGTATAAAGCGGATTTTTCTCCTTACCTTTTGTAACATAATCTTCTAATTGTTTTAATTTATCTTTAATCTGTTTTTCAGTTTTCATTTCCCAAAATCTCTTTCATAATTTACTAGCCTCTGGCTTTCCTTCCCTCGTTGGATAAATAGGCTCGTAAATCTCCTCTGTTACAACATTTCCTGTTGTCGGGTCTGTCCTTGTGAATCTTGTTATCTTTGGCTCTAATGGCTGTTTTGCAATCTGCCTTGCAAATTTTGTTATATCGTCTTCTGTAGGCATTATACTAATTCTCCTGTAGCCTTTGATGCTAGGGTCGCTGACTAATGATACAAAGAAATATTCACGCCTAAAGATTGAAACCATTTCCTTGAAAAGCCATACATAAACTTCAATATCCGCCCCAGAACTTAACTGCACTGCCCTTGGCTCTGACAGGAAAGTTAGGCAATCTTTTCTTTTAACACTTTCTCTTTTCCACATATACTCCTCTGCAAGAACCTCCACTTCATCCAAACTGTATTTTGGCATGCCTGCTTTCTGACCTTTGCCTTTTATATATTTCCTGTAAAAAACAAGCCCGACAAAAAACAATATTTCCATCCCAAAAAATACTCCCATGTAAATAAACATTGAAGTCAGAAATTTTTCCTTTTTTATTGAGGCTGTAACTATAAAAATTACAAGAAGAATTACTATATTTATTGATAAAATTATTATTAATTTAGTTGTTCCTTTACTTTCTTTTTTCTCTGGCTGTTGTTGTTCTGGCATTTTACATCTGGTCAGATAAATCTTCAAGGTTTTGAATGAATCCTATAACTTGTTCATAATTCATTGATTCTATAAAAAATCAATACTCTTATTTTTTGAATTTCGTTTTGCTTCCATTTTCAATCCAAATCTAAATCTTTTATAAGTTTGTTTGTCTCTTCTAGCGAATCACATATATAAATAACATGAACTTCAAAATTCTCATTATCGTCCTTATCAATCTTCTTTTTTATTGATTTGAGTATTTTGCCTACCATTTTCATGTTATATCCCACAAGTCTTCTATCCAGTTTCTGAGAAAGAAGAATGTTAACGCACTAACTCCTGTTAAAATTATCAATGTCCATCTCACTATTCTCCAGACTTTTGCCCTTGATTCTGCTTTCAATCTTGCCTTTTCTTCATCTTCAGCTTTTTTCTGGTTTTCTTCAAGAGTAGTCAATCTTGCATTTGAACTGTCAATTTTGCCCTCAAGGCTTGGCAGTTTTTCTTCCTGTATTGTTGTCATCCTGTTCAATGCCCTGTCTGCTGTGCTTTTTATGTCTTCCAAGAACTGCCCCTCTTGAGTTAATGTTCTATTTTTAAACACTTCCTGCTTTGGGCATATCTCTGGCTTAGCCCTGCAATATTCTGCTACAATCTCATTGTTTAGGCACTCTTCTGGCTTTGTTTTGCAGAATGCAGTAATTGCATCTTCATCTGCGAACTGAAAAATTATTGTCTTATCATCCTTTTCCGATTTGAATTGGGAGAAATCATGCTTGTTAATAAATATGTTTAATGGTGATGTTACTTCGTTTGAATTGGCAGTCCTAACCGTTATTGTAATGGTATGGAGCTTGTCAGTTCCATTGGTATCATTTATGTCTGGCTTTATCTTATAATTGACAAGTTTTCTTTCACTGAAATCAAAGAAGTTTTCATCAAAAGTTATCCATTTGTCTGCTGTCAAATTCACGCTTAGGATTGTCTGGTTTGATTCCAGCAACAGGACTGAATCAATAGTTGAATTGTAATTGGCTACAAAATTATTTAAAACTAGATTCAAAGCCAAACTTGTTAACTGATTGTTGCTTGTTAATGTGAATATCAATTGCTGGTCTAGGCTAGGGTCATGGGCAAACTGCTCAATTATATTGTCCTGCACATCTATATTTCCGATAAATCCCGACTCTTCTATGAAATACTGGAATTCTTCAATTGATGTAAAATTTTTATCCATGAAACTCAAAGGGTTTACTATAAACATCAAAGTGCTGTCATTTCTTTTTAGCGTCAGATTTATAGTATCGTTGTTATGAAATCTTACTATGTCATTTTTGAATATTTGAAGATTATTATTGGAAATCATGGTTCTATTCAGGCTTAACTCCCTTGTTGCTGGCTCTTTTGTTGTGTTCTGGACAGTGTTAAAAGATAATGTTGAAGTGAATGACTGCGATGAAAATGCACTTGTTGCTGTTATGTTTACTTCTATTGATGTGTTTGAATCTGAAGTCATGTTAAATTTATCTGGAAACTTAAAATAAGATATTGGCGAAAATTGAATATTCTTGATGCTGAAGCTGTTGTTATTATTTATTGTTATATTGAAAGAAGAGATTATGTCCTTAGTTATGGTATGGGCTGAAGGATAAGATATTAAGATATTGGCTATTGAAATCTTCAATAATAGCGCAAATACCAAAAAATATATTAATGATTTTTTCATTTAGCATTATTTTTCTTAATTTGATTATCAAACATTTCCATTAAATTTTTTAATGGGATGCTTCCCTTTACTTTGAAATTGCAGTTTGCTCCATCTATATTCTTGATTTTGATTGGGTAAGTTTTATTGTATAATAAATAATATTTGCTGTCAACTTCAACCTGATAGTCTAATCCTATGAATCCTGTGTTGCAGTTTCCTTCAACCTCAAAAGGAACTGGTTTTGTGAATATAAATATAGCAATAATTAAGAATGCCAAGACTCCCAATGACAAAATTATTTCAAAATTATCTATTTTTTTCATACCAATCAATCCATTTTTTATAGTCAAATCTCATTCTGTCCTGATACATCCCACATTCTGTTATGTTTGTTGTAACTGGAAAGCAGATTTCTGATGGAATCAAGCAGAAAACTGTCTTTATCTCTGACAAATTGCCTGTCCATTTGTATGGATTGTCTTCTATTCCTGTCCTCAGCAATCTTGGCTTGTTCTCAATGATGTTTGGAGATTCTGGAATATAAACCCAGCCTTCTGGCGTGCTGTTTTGCATCAAGTTAATCTTTTCCTGATATTCTGGATAGATTTTATCATTAACTCTTAAGTTTTCGCAGAGCATTAAGGCTTCATAATCCATATCTGCTCTCGTTGTTTGTTTTTCTGCTGGCTTTTCAATACACTTTTGCATATAATAAGCTGAATCTTTTGGATAAAATTTACATGGGGATAATACTCCCAAATAAGCTAATGCTCCGCCTGCAACCAATATAATTAGGATTGCCCAGCCATAGTTCAATAGGAATTCCAATATCGCTTGTTTCAACTTCATCTTTCCCAAAATGGTTTTTTTTGCAAATCTAAAAATTTATTTGTCCATATCTTAATACCACTCTTCCCCTTCGAGTTCTTTTTTTGTTTCTTTTGCGGTGGCTTCTTCCTTTTTTTGCTCTTCGCTATTGTAATTTCTGCAATAGTTCTCCAGAATCGTCTTTGTTTTTAGCTTATTGATTTCATCATTAAGCATTGTATAGATTTTTTGATTTCTTGCGTCTGTCAAAAAATCTATTTTTATATGTATTTGCTCTCGGTCTTCAGTCATCTTATCCCTCTTTCCATATTTTTTTTTTGTATAATTCTTTATCAAGAGTAAGATAATCAATGAACTGTGTTTTAGCACTAGATTTCCCAAATGCTACTCCAAGAAGAAACCTAAAAAACCATACAATAAATCCTACAGAACCAATTAGTAATAGATTTTCTATGCTCATGTTTTCGCCTTTTCCTGTATTTTTATGAGGAATGTTTTGCTTCCGCAAAGGCATTCCTGATTATTTGCAATGAATGCAAACATCTTTTTGCATTCCGAACAAACATAATTATAATCACTCATTGAGTTTCACCACATTAAGCGAGACTTGGTATCTTTTGCCATCTATTGATAACTTTTCCATAAAAGCCATAGCCTTCTTTTCCAGTTTTGAAATTCCTTTGCTTAGCTATTGTATGCGTTGCATCAATCTGGATATCAATTTCATTTTTCATAAAATCGTAGGGCGGATACCCACTTCTTTAGATGTGGGAGGAAGCCCGTTCTCCTTCTTGTTTATAGTGAGAGAATCAATATAACAATCCCAACAGATTATCCCCTGCTCTCTTTTCCATGTTGGATGATTTGCTAAACTTCCCTTACATTGAATACAAGTAGTGGCTATCTCAACTTGAATAGGGAAACTTTCGTCAGATAAATCAACACTTCCCCATTCAAAAGATGTTTCACCGCCATTCTTTCTATGAATTTCGGCTTCTTGTTTTGTTAGTTGCATTTTGATTTTCTTAATTTTATATCTATAATTCTTGACTCTTCTTTCAATTCATAGAGCTTTTTTCCTAAATCAGCTATTTGGATTGCCATCTCCATTAATTTATTGTTTAGCTTCTCTCTTTTTTCCTTGAGTTGCAAAATATAATATTCATCTGATTCTTTTTTCTTTGCCATCTTGGAAATAGTTACTCTAATACCTTTATCGTGTTGCCAAATTCAACTATTTTTTTGTTGGTTGATTTCTGGCATTCTGTGATTATCTTGATGAAGACATCAAGCGTTGATTTTGAGATGAAAACGTTTTTTTTCTGGAGATATTCGAGAATTTCCTGCTTTTTCCAGTATTCCTCTGCTTTTGCTTTTTTATTGATAAATTCCAAAAATATATTTAATGCTTCTGGCAATTTCGGATTTAGGTAAATGGCTCTTTTGTTACTCATAATGCAATCTTTTGTAATATCTTATATATAAACATTTCTATTTTTTTATAAAAAGTATAGTATACTCTTGGATTACAATTCAATATTTGTCTTGAAACTCCTTTCAATTTTTGCTTTGCTGACTATTTCTTTTTTATCAATAGATTCAAGATATTCCTGTATTTCCTTGAGCTTCCTTATCCTTTTTTGCGTTAGAGCAATCTTTCTTTGTTGTAAATTTCTTACTATCCTAACTCTAAAAAGAAGCTTGCTTGCCGTATATTTGCCTTTGTTAGCCATTTTTTACTCCAATTTAAACTTATTGTTTTATACCTATAATAATGTCCTCGAACATACTTGCCTGATTTCCCTTTGAAAGTTGTCTTGAATCTCCCTGAACTATCTCCATATCAAGCTTTCTGCCGATTTTGTTTTCTGCAAACTTTTTATTGTCTTCTATCATACGAATAAAATGGGGTTCTAACTCGACAGAAATTGATTTGTAACCCTTTAATGATGCAATAAGGGGTATCCTTCCACTCCCTGCCATCATATCCAAAACAGTCATTCCCTCTTTAAGCAGTTCTAATTTCTCCAGATGCTTGAATATTCTATCAACCAATAAAGGAGAAATCTTTGCAGGGTGGGCATAAGTGGATGGCTCAAAGTATTGCTTAAAGTGAGCATCTCCCTCATAACATCCAAACCAATACAAATCAGAAAGGCATTTATGGTATTTGGTGATGTCAAAGTCTAATTCTTCTTTTGACTTATTAAATATGTCAGTTTGCATGGTCAAAGCTCCATATTCTTTATCTTGTCCATTTCCTCATCTAACAAGCCATATTTCCTTGTTCTAGGCTGTTTTTTGGGCTTTTTAGGTGGAATTGTATGTTTCTCTATCTTGCCCAGAATCCTCGTCATTTTGGTTACTTCTTGGCTTAGTGCCTTTGCGGACTCTGTTTGGGATTCTGTTGACTTTATTAATGACTGGAAATAGGGAATATGTGTATTGAGGTTTTCAGACATGAATTTGCTGGCTTCGGCTGACTTTTGTAGGTTTTCTGCTGTGGTCTTGTTGATGCCAATTAACTGTTCCATTAGAGTATTGCCTTTGGCTAGCTCTTGGGTTATTATAGGAGCAAAGTCGTTCAAGGCTACATTTTTTATGTGCTGTTTAACTGTGGCTTCATTAGGATATTCAATATTTTTTTCCAAATATACTTTTTTAAAAATAGTATCGTGTATTGTCATTCTGGCTGGTATTTTATCAATAAAATCATCCCCCTTAATCTTGTTCTCGCTAATTCTTTTGATTATTCCAAAATCAGAAGACCCGCCATGCAGTTCAATAAAAGCCTTTAGAACTCTGGTACAATGTGCTTCCATTTCTGCTTGCAGTTCATCAATCCTCTTATCAATTTCCTCAAAAGAACTTCTTTCAATTTGAAACCACTGCTTGCCTACTGCCTTATTGGTTATTTCTATCTGGTTTTTTTTTACTTTGATGTTGCACTGCATGAAATTATAATAATGATGCTCTGATCCATAATTTACAATTTTGTGCTCATAGTTCCAATTAAACGGCAAATAAATAAAAACTTCATTATCTCCATAGGAAATTGAGGGTTGGTTGGGGCTGGGTGCTGGCTTGTTGGGCTTAAAATTTATTTTGCTAAATAGATAATATCGTCTTAAATTGTGAGGTTGCCATAGGCTGACTTTTGGCTTTTGCTGTTCTGAATCTAACCCTGACCCAACCGACATCTGGGTATTGGGCATTTCCTTTAGAGCTTTTTTAAAAATAGGAGAAACAATCTTTTCTATCTCGTCTTTAATCTGCTTATCAACATCCTCTTTTTCTTTTTTTTGATTTTCCATAGGAAATGATAGGGTCAGTATATTAATACAAAGGGGTAAGAGGTTGAGGCTTTAAGGCGAGGTGCATATGAATAAATTATAGAAATCCATAAACACTTAATACCTATGCTTCGTTTCCTAGAGCAATGCCATATTCCTCTCACCCATTCTTTTTATTTAATTTGGACAAAAGTTTGATTTTATGAAAATTGCCAAATTCATTTAAAATTCTTATTAGTATTTGGAAAATTTTAAATGAATGGATTAACATAACTTTCTTTATTTTAAATTTAGCTCTCTTAACATTTGAGGTATTTTTTGGGACAGGCTTCTTATTCTTGTGACTATCCCAGCTTTTTGATTTTTAAGTTTATCTAACTCAAATTGCATATTTTGTATTTTAATAAACTGCTGAAGCAATGTTGTTTTTGTGTCCATCATTCCTCTTGTTTTTCAAAAGTTGAAAGGTTGCGTTGTTCTTTTTTTCTTCTGACATTTTCTTTCCACTGCTCCCCCGCCTAAAGACGGAGTTTTTTTATTTATAATTAATTACCACCTTATCCTCTCCTTTGAGGTTGTGTTCTCCTTCTAATTGTGAACGAATCTCACATTCAATACAATCCTCTCTTGAACAAAACAATTTCATATTATATCTGCAATTTATCTCACTCACTTTCTTTATTTCATAATCTTTGAAGGGGATTTTGTAGCCTGTGCCTTTGCACCAAAATTGACAATCTGGACAAGTGTCTGATAATTTTTCATTTGTTACTATATCCATAATCTTATGAAAAAATGAATGACAGTCTTTACAATCACATTTCTCAAAATCCCTCTGTCCTGTGCATGAGTGATGCAAACAATATACCAATCTCATTGAAGAGTACTGATTATGGCAACCACATTTGCATTTCTGCTTGAAAACTAATATTGGATTAACCATCAGCTCCTCCATTAGCATAGTACCATTTATCAAATACCCTTTGTAATTCTTTGCATTTCTTTTTCCAAGCTTCCGTAGTTGGTTTTGCTTTCTTATATTTTTTTTCCAATAATTTTCTATCTTTATATCTCATCCATTTCATATAACAACTTTTGCACAATTCAGTATCGGGAGAAGTACTGTAATACCAAACAGAAATATTAAATCCTTTCCTATATTTTTCACATAAATTACATCTCTGATTAGTTATTAAGATTGGCTTTGCTTGTTTCATTTTATCAACTCTGGATTTTCATAAATGTTACTAACAACTTCTGTATCTTTAAAAATTGCTAAATAATCACAAAGATAAATACTTTGTCCAATATCGTAATATTCTTGTTCTTTAAGTATTTTTATCGAAAAACATCCACTATCAAATTCAATAATACCTTCACAGCCTTTACTTTTACAATAATCTCCTTTATAAATCTCTTTACCATTTTTATCTTTTAGACCTGTAAAAAATACAGTGTTATAATCATCAGGATGTAATATTTTAATATTATAAAAATTTTTTCCTATTACTGCCCACAAATTCCCATTATTATCTATTACTACTTTATAAATCCATTTCTTATTTGCTTTATCCCAAACTCTAAATTTTATTTCTCTCATTTTTCAACCTCTGGCTCTGCCTTTAAACATTTGCAATAAGTATGGTGTCTTGCTTCGTGATGCCATTCGCCATATTCAGTTTTATGTATTTTATGACGACAATTTTGGCATTTATTTGTTGTCATTTTAAGTGTGATGCTATCTCTTCAAGCATTTGTGCTTCTTTATTAAATCCCCTATGTCTTCATTTCTTTAGTTGAGTTGATTTCTGTTTCTAACATATCAATAAATGCTTTAATTACTTCTGCTTTTGTGATATTGTGCATATCTGTACTTCCTCTAATATCACCAAATCTGATTTCCCATTTATCATTACCAAAACTAGGTTCTATTTTCATCACTTCAATATGAATAACCATTTTCAATCACCTCCGAAATTTGTGTAACAAACTCATAATTTCTATTGTGCGATAGTAATTTTGTCTATTTTTTATGAAACCGAAATTATGAAACCCGATAGGGTGTACCTCCCTTTTATTTTTCTGAATTTCATTTTTTATCCTTAATAAGTGTCTATATGTTTGTTAACATCTTGAATTTTCTTTCTATGTATCCTGTTATGCCCTTGCCATCCATACTCTCTGACTAACTTACCGCATAGATTACACTTCCACTTTCCTGTTCCTTCAATGTAATTGTATCTTGGTTTCATCGTGCCGATTGATTTTACGTTTTAATGTCCGACAATGTATGAAGTTTTATGAACTTTTGCCCAAAGCAAAAGTTAGAGGAAAATGCCAAGATTTTCCTATAAAACTTCTATTATACGAGTCGGTTCAAAGCCGACATTTATTGTTTTTGTCGCCAGTATCTTGTGTCACATGACTTTTATATTTAAAAGGGCGTTTAACATCTATGTTAGACGCAATGTGGCAGTAAAGGTTATGAGGTTTCATCTTAATTCAGCAATATATTCAAATATATAATAAACTGCACTTCTAGGTAATTCTATAAATTGCTTTAATTCGTAAGATATTGATATTACTTCACATTCCTCTTGTATTTTCAAAATATAATCTACACAATTTAATCTAAATTCATCTGCTCCAAATAGGTCATTAAATCTTACAAATTCAATATTATTTGATATTAAAATCCCATCTACATAATTAACCCTTTGAAATTCTAGCATTCCTTTAAAATGACAATCCAAATAATCACTATTGTTAATTTTTAATATATTCTGTAGAGGGGTTACATCAATTCGTGGATAACTATATACTGAATTTCCTCTTACAACTTTTTCTATTTGGTAATTCCAAAGAATACTATGATTTAAAATTCTGTTATCATGTAAATCATCAATACAATAAAATTGTATTATTTGGTTGTCACCCTTAAAGGTATATTCTATTAATTCTCTTGGTTTCTCTTGAATAGTAATATCAACTTGAGTATTATTTTTGCTTATATCTACCAACACTCTTTCATTAGCTTGATTATCTACTCTAATTTCTGATGGATAATAAGTAGAACATCCACTAATAAAAATCAATCCTAAAAATCCAATCAAAATCATTTCTTTTTTCATTAAAACCTCATAACTCAGTCTTTTTATTTATCATTCGTTGGCGACAAAAATGTCGTATAATGTATGCAGTTAAAAAAGCGTTTTAATGTTTTTTAACTGCTATTAGCCGAATGTAAAAATCCGACTAGTCTGATGTATTATATTATAATCCATATCTGTTTGACCATAAGTAAAATGTTGGATTATAATGATTAAACTTAATCCAATTAACAACCCATAAATAATTTGTTTTTTATTTTATAGATTTATATCAATGGCGTTATGCTATAACCTCTTCTTTTGTTAGCGGGTCTATCATTCTATTTTTCCATTGTGCTTCTAATTTCTCCAGCTTGTTCCAAATAAAAGTTCTTCCTATAGCATAACTTGTCATTAAAAGGGCGACAATTTCAAGCTTAAAGGGATGGCTTGTCGGCAACATTAAAACAAAAACAGAGCCAATCATCATTATTGCTATGCCTAAATTGTTGAGCCAGAAAAATCTTTTTTCAAAGATGTTCCACTTTTTGTAAGGTCTTGGCATCCATGACATTTTTAAATCATTCTTTTCGGCAAATTGTTTTGTTATATGGAAACACACATTCGTCTTGGGTTTTCTTTTGTTTTGAAATACATTTTAGTTTTTCTGTATCCTCAAAATTATTGTTTTTGTTTAAATCACATTTTCTTATTAAATCTTTAGGTGGATTAAATTTGTTATTACCCTCTGAATACCAGTCATTGCAATTCTTTTCACAAACACACTTGTCTGGTTCTTGTTCACAAAATCTCTGTGTTTTCCAATTCTCTGTTCCAAAAACTCCAAAATAAGCCAAATAAGCCAAAGCTCCGATTGCGATTAAAACAACAAGAATTGTCCAGCCGTATGTCATCAAGAACTCTAATGCTTGTTGTGATTTTTTGCTTTCCATTTTTAACACTCAATATTTACTGCACTTAATTTGGTAAAATATCTTAATTTTTCCAAGCATAATCCCTCTTTTGCCAAATCATCCAAATAGCTTATCATATAATATGCGTAGGATTCAGCAAAATCCTCTTGTTCATCATCATTCCATTTGCATTGCGTGGCATTATAGACCTTGCTATATTTGGCTTTCCATTCCTTTGGAATACATTCATGGTAAAGATAATGCCCCATTTCGTGGTTAATTGTATCCCTCAATTCAAATAAGATTATATTATGTGTTTTGATTCCTATTATTTTAGGGTAAATTAAATAAAAGCCGTAATTGTCTTTGAGGTCAGAAAGAGTAATATAATAAAAAGTCAAATTTATAGTTAAAAGTGCTACAATGAAAAATGCGAAATTAGATACTATTATCGTTATTCTCTTTAATTTTGGTTTTTTCATTCCAAGTGCCTTTTCAATATTTAAAATTATTTAGTAATAAAAGTATACTATACTTTTATGCCTGATTTAGTATGTTTTCTATGTCCTTTTCGTTGATTTCATTTATCCTGTTTTTCAGTTCCTTTACTGAAAAAGAAAGGCTTTCTATATGCTTGATTAGCATTATAAGCTCGTTCTTGCTCATTGGATGGTTTACTGGGAAACTTAATAAATGATTCTTGTATCTTTCAAGATTATCATTTCTTCTTATTATCTCTTCCAGATAATAGTCTTCGATGACAATTTTGAATGTTTTATTTTGCTCCATTGTATTCCCCGATTGTTGAAATGTCATGCAAGTCTATTGTGACTTTTTCGTGAAATTTATCATTGATTGTTATTGAAGTATCATCTACAGAAATAATGTAACCATGATATGTAAAGCTCCCTTTTAGAAGTATCCTTACATTCTTATTCAGATATTTTTGTATTTCCTCTTTTTTCAATGAAATCACCTGTTTTGTTGTTATTTTTCTTTCCTCTGGAACTCCTTGTATTTGTCAATCTGCTCTTCATAATCAAGACCAGAATCATAAATCCAATCTTCATCAGAATCATCTATCTCTTCAGCCTTTTCAGGCTCAAACTCATCAAATTCAGATACATCAAGTTTTTCAAGAATATTTGTTACCTTTCCTTTCAAAAATGTTTTGACTTCTTCCCTCAAATCATTATTTTTTTCTATGACTTTATTCATCAAATCAATATCTAAGAATTTGGCTATTTCTGATGATATTATTTTTCTCAATTCTCCAGAATGTAACGCCTCTAAAGCATCTAGTTCTGTTGCCCCTACTCCAAATCTGTCCTCAAAACCCTGCTTCCTTCTTTCTGTTGCCTTTATAGGAGTTCTAGGCAGTTTGTATTTTTTGCACTGCTCGGCAGTAAGCACAATCTGCTTTAATTTAATACCCCCTTCAAGCTCGTCTCTTCTTACAAAGAACTCAATTTTTCTTGCAACGCTGACTGGCATACATTCCCCAGCAGGGTCAAAATCTGAGATGTAAAAAATTCTGACTGGCTTACTAGCACTTTTTATCCTCCTCATAAGCAAATTCACAGCAGTTATTGAAAGTTCTCCAAGACCAGTCACAAGATTTAATTTATATCTTGCTACCAAAGACTCAAGAACATCGTTCATCGTGGATTTTTCCGCCCACAATTCAATATGATAAGCCTGCGTATTTATAGGGTTAAAACAGTAAAATTTGTCAACTATTGACCTTATAATATCATCTGCATCAATGCTTTCCTTGACCGCTGTAGGGACGTCATTGTCCCAATAGTTGGCATACTGTATTGCAGGAGGATTTCTCTTGTCAATCATATTTTCTATGGGGACAAAGCCAGCATATCTGGCATATTTGGCACACATTGTAAGAAAGCCCCAGTCTTCCTCTGTGTTCTCATAAACTGAGCCATCTGGCTTTTCAAGAGCCTTGCTGACAAGCCAATAATGAACTCTTCTGATATGGCATTCTCTTGGGCTACCCATTTGCTTGTAAACATTGGCAAACCATTTTGCCTTTTCCATCTGACCTGCACTTCCAACATAGAATGGGTCATTATTTGGGGACAAAGCCAGCAAATCCTTTACAGAAATATCATTTGCTTTTGCCAGCTCCTTGATTGTTTCGTAGTCCATTTCAATCAGTCCTTTTTTTTTTGCTTATTTTCAAAATTTTTTGTTTCTGCAATTTTTTCATCAGCTTTTTGCTTCTTGACTGCTTTTCTGTTATTAATTTCTCTATCCTTTGAGGCTTAAAAGCGTAGAATATCGCAGGGACTTTGACAATTTTTTTGCCAGTCAATGTTTCTGTGCTTTCTATTTTTTTAGTTCCAGCTTCCTGATGTGCGAACAAAACCCAAGTTTTCCCAAGCTCCAAATCTCTTGGGATATTGGCTATTCTCTTGCTTACGCCCATCTCCATTGCTTCTTTTGTGAATGATTCTGGAGTATAGAATTTTTTGCCGACAAACATCAAACCGCACTTTTCAATCTCATCAAGATTGACGCATAATGGGCAATTGTGGGAATGGCATGGAGCATTTCCCTTGCATACCTCTCCTAGAAACTCTTTGCCATCAATCCAAGAAAATCCTTGCGTGAATTTTATTCCATGCCCGCAGGTTGGGCAGATTTCAATGTTTTTTGGGAGTCTGTCACATCCGACAGAAAGTCCCATTCCACAAAGATACATCCCCCCAATTTTTCTGTAACCGCAACCTCTTTTTTTCTCAACAGCCATTTTCTTCACCTTCTTCTGCTTCTTCCAAAATATCTCAATGGCTTTTGCAAGCCATGATTGTGAGTTGCTTGATTTGTTGCCAGAATAAATCTTCAACCTGCTCTTTAGTCATGTCTGGCATTGTCGGGTTTTGCATTTTAGACATCCTCTTTGATTGTTAAGTTGTATTTTTTATTTCGGGATAGAAGCCCGCTTTGAATAATCTTTACAGGAACATTAAAATAATAAGAATTTCCAACTTTCACCAACTTTTTCCCTTTTATTTTTATCTTAATCACCTATGTTATAGCAAATAACATAACATAACATATATTTAAAGGTTTCGCTAAAACTATATTCTTGAGTATATATTTTAGAGAAAAGTTTATATATTACAGACGATAATGTTGATGATTGCTATGCTTGGATGAAGAAAATTGGAGCTTCTGAAGCGGATATTGAGAATGCTAAAAAGGAGAATAGTTTTAAGTGCGAATAAATTTCCATTTGTTCTTGTGCCTTGTGCATTCCTTAATGCTGATTGTTGTAACTTCTATCCTGATTTCACAACCACAGGATTTAGTTGAAATTAGGTCTTCTTTCATTCTCCAAAGAAATATTCGCATATATGATAAACTATTGTGAAAGCCAAAACAAATGATAAAGTATGCCCTATAAACCAATAGAAAAATAAAAAGAGCCTATTGCCTATTCCGAATGCCTTGATTTGAAAAATGGTTGGAGTAACGCTGAGCATTGTGTTTGGAAAATATGGCTGGAGATAATAAACAACGCCTTTCCAGCCTGCAAACAACAATCCACCTATGAACACAAAGCCTTTCCATTTCTGGTAAGCTGGGTAAAGGAAAAATGAAATCAAAGAAGCTCCAATGAAGCCTATAACATAATAAGTTGGGATTTCCTGCAAGTCAGTTGAAAAATAATGCACGCCAAAGAAATCTATGGCTATTGTCAGCAATCCTATAAGCAATGCAACGATGATTCTTTTTGGGAGCGTGGACATTTTCAGTTATTTATGATGTGGAATATAGTAAATATTATACTTGTTTTTATCACTATATTTCTTGGGAATTCTTTTGAATTCGCCAATTTTCCTGCCATTTAATCCATAGCTGTCTTTTTTAAAAATTAAATATTTTTTCATCTTACTTTTCTCGGAAATCTTGCGAACTTAGAACAAGCATGCTTGCTCCAACCATTGCTAGCAATACAATGGCTTTAGCCTTCGCATTTCCTTACTTTTTTGAATTATACCAAGCAAAAGACCCGCCGACAAGCAAAACAAACAAAATTATAATCAATGACACTAATGCCACTTTCCTTTTTCCTGTGAAGCTGTCTGAAGAAAATACTGAGCCTTCATCATCTTCTGGCTCATCTGCATTGACTGTCCTTATGTTTGTTGTGAATGTCCTTGTTGCAAAATAGGTTAAATTATAGCCGTCATCCAGCCTATAATGATAGCTGTATGTTACATCATCCGTTAATCCTCTTGTCGCTGTCTGTGCTTCAGTAGTGCATTTATTTCTTCTTGGCTTGAAATATGTAAATGTTGAGGTTGCATCACCTGTCTTATTTAAAACTAGCATGCAATTCACAATACTCCTGTCTGTTGCAGTTTCAATTATTACATAATCATCGTCTATTGTTGAACCGCTTCTTGGGGTCTCGCCAGAATATGTTGAAGTTGGAATAGTATTGTCTATTCGAGCATTAATTGCCCCATCTGCAATTGTTGGTGCATCTGATGCTGAACTATTAACTCTGCAACTTACATTTACGCTTGTAATATTAGTATCTGTAGTTATGGAAGTATCCCAGCCCATTCTGCTCGCATTTTCTGCTCCAACTACTGAAGAAAGATTTACCAAATCAGTTGTATTTGTGGCTATTGTTGTAGTATCACCGCTTATTGGAATAAAAGTGAATGTGCATTGTGTTATATTAGTTGCTCCGCTAGCATCTGTTCCTGCAGGCAAATCTGCAAAGGTTGCATTAATGCAATAATTAGAGCCAGTAACATTTTTATCATCCAAAACATCCCCCCCACTAAAGCTTGAAGGGCATACATTGAGGGTGACAGTCAATCCCTGTGAAATTCCAATACTAAAAATGAAGAATAGTCCCAATAAAAGAATGCTTATGTAAGATTTTTTTATTTTCATTTTATCACCTTTTTATAGTGGGTTTTTAGCTCCTTGATTTATTCCTTTGATAACATTTTTGAATGTAATTTTTTCTTTCGATGCTGAAGTTACTCCGCATCCACTTCCTATGTTTTGCTCTGGATTATCTGTCTGTGTTGGTTGGCATGAAACCAACAGCAATGTTAAAATTAAAAAGGAAATCATCCATTTTCCTTTATCCATTTCTGAGCCTCTTTTCTAGAGGATTTATTTGCACGAATGCGAGTAGAAGTTCCAACTTTTTCAACAACAATATATCTGCCATTTTTGGTTTTTACAATTTTAAAGGGCATTTTTCCTCTTTGTTTTATATCCCTTGACTTCGTTATTTATAAACTTTGCGATTTTTTGGGCTTTGCCTCATAAGTCCGACTTTTAGCTTACTATTGGGGCAGACTACCTACTTTTGAGGCAGAATAGATATTTAAACTATAAGTTAATCCTCATTTTATGATTAATTTACCCGAAAAATTTTCAGTATTTGAAGTGAGTTTAGGACTATCAATCTCAAATGTAGCAGTTTTAGTCCTTGCCTCAAATAATACATTAAATTTATGGGTAAAATTGTTTATATTTATTATAACACTGTCCATATCATTATTTTTGATTATTCATGGCGTGCCTAATTGGATTAGAGATGAAAAAATAAATAGGGAATATAATGAACAAAAATTAAAATTAATTAAAAGTAATTTAGAAGTCAAGATTGATTTTATTGATGTAATGTGGGATTTAGATGTGGAATCTACTGATGAGTTTACTCACAAAGAAATTGATGTTACAGAATATAAAATATATGGTACAGTAACAAACAATAGCTCAATTCCTAATTTAGTAAAGGTCTTTAAAGTAATATCTAAGAAATATGGAGATTTAAAGTTTTATAGTCATTCTTCAATCAAAGTAGAGGGGAGAAATGAATCTAAATTTGATATTAGTGCTACATTGTCTGGAAAACATGCAGAGAAAGATATAATAACTATAAAAATGAAAAACATGGAAAACCTTGAATTAGAAGCTAGTGCCGAAGCCAAAGTAACTACCTATGGTAAATTATACAGAGATGAACATCATATGGATGAGGATTTTAATTAACCTGTTTTAAAATCAGGGCTAATCCCCAATTCGTGCATTTCTTGGATAATCACGCAGATATTATGACAAATCACTTTGCACAATACTTCATTTATTTGTGCTGTCCATATCTTACTCCTTACAAAATCACCGAACTTTGACTTAATCATGTGAACACTTGTTTCGGCATTGCTTCTTGAATGATAATGTTGTAAAAAATCCTCATTGTTAAGCTGGAAGTAATAAAACATTTTCTTCCAAATCATTCCATTTCTTGAAGCTTTGTTGTTGCTCTTGAAAGGAATGTAAGACACAGCCCCTTTGCTGTCTATCAATTCCAGATTATCTTGACCTAAATACGCTTTGTCAGCCGATATTTCTTCCATTTTGAAGTTTTCGGCAGTTTCATTAACCAATGATTTCAATTCTGGGCTGTCGTTGTCAAACTCGGAAGTTATTGAAACGCTTGTTATTGTGTTGGTCTTAACGCCTGTCATAAAGTGGCACTTAACCCATCTTCTTGATGAAATCTCTTTGCCATGCTTGAAAGAATACCACCTTTGAAAATTTGAAGTCCCAAATCCTGTGCTATCAATGGCAAATTTTGTTTCAACGCTTCTTAATGGCAAAGATGTTATAGCCACCATATTTGCTAATAAAGGAGTTAATTCCTTTTTCTGAAAATACCTAAACATTGAGTTGTAGGGTATTTTCTGCTCTGCAAATCCATTGTCTTTTGCGATTTCCAAATCCGTTGAAAAACGCCTTCCAGAAAATGTTGAATACACTTTGAAAACCATTGAGTAAATGGTATCGCTGATATTGTTGGAAGGTCTGCCAAATTCATAGGTTTTATTATTTATTCTGCTTGTCAAATCAGCCAACAGATTCATAAAAATCTCTTTCTCTTTTTGCTGTGCAAGATTATAATTTTTCCAATCTTGGCTGTAAGTTTTTCTTATTGTCTGGGTTATTGTTACATTGCCTTCTTGGTCTATCTGCTTGGTAACTATCAGTTCTACTGCCCAAATGTGCTTACATTTGCATTTTCTTAATTCATGGTCAGGGCAGTTACATTCAGCCCCGAATCCGTTGCTAACCACAATGTAATGACCGCCACCGCTTTGTGAAGGAACTTTCCATTGTCCTTTGTCATTCTTAACTATCCTACTTGTCTTTGCTATCTCTATTCCTCTTTGCTTCCTTACTTCCATTTGTTGTTGTTCCATTTTTCTTCACCTTTGTTAGTTATTAATAATTGTTAATAGTTGTTAATACATACTTATATATAAATGTTTCTATTAATAATTGTTAATAATCATTAACAAAACGATAGGTTTATATAGTAGTTAATTAATAATTATTAATAGGTGTTAATGAATGGCTAAAAAACTACTTTTGGATTGTGATGATAAGCTTTGGAATGAGGTCTTAAAATACAAGATTGACAAGGGCTTCAAGAATAATAATGAAGCGGTTATTGATTTGATTAAGAAAGGGTTGAAAGTTAGGTGAATTAAATAAATTTAAATTAAGACTACAGAATCAGTTATCTCCTTTATCCCCTCTAAGACTTCATTTTTTATAGTTTCTAAAGAATCTAATTTGGAAGCAATGTCTTTTTGAGCTTTAACATCAAATTTGCCTTCATTATCTATAGGAATTTCTAAAAATATTTCCTTTAATTCATATTCATTTATTTTTTTATTCCAACCAAAATTTTGTTCTTTCAGCTTTTTGCGTAATTCCCAAAGTAAAAAAGGATACCAAAGATTTTCTTCAGTCTTTACTAAAATCATAGCGTCTGCATTTATTGAAAATTTTTGTTTTTGTCTATAGAAAACTGCCCCAGCATTTACCCCATTAGTAGTTATTTGGAGGCAGTCAGTATCATAATCAAAAAAATTTACATAACCAAAGATTCCGCCTTCTAAAGTATCGGCAGAAAAAATCGGATATGCTCCATGATTTAGCATTACATAAGTTTTGGTATATTTAGAATTACCTTTTTTTATTGTAAAAACATTATTAAAATTAATCTTTTTAAGTTTGTGTTTTAAGTTAATTTTGAAAGCATATTTATTTAAATATGTTGCCGAATCGTTCATAGACATTATTATTTGTTTTATTTTTTTATAATCTTCAGCGAGTTCTTTTTGCTTATCAACATCAAAATTTTTATCATTGTCTGTTGGTATATTCATATAGATATTTTTAATCATGTTCATAGAACATTTCTTCCTAAATCCAAAGCCCATTGACCTTAATTTCATTTCCAAAGAAACTTCTAAAAAGGGGTAATGAAGTTTATCTTTATATTCTTCTTTTAATTTCAAAACTTTTATTTTCTCGTAAGGCACGAATTTGTGGTTTCTATAAAAAACGCAACCAGCATAAACCCCATCAGTATTCCATGTCAAAGCATTTTCGTAAGATTTCCATTTAGAATCTTTTGGAATCCAACCAAAAATAAATTCTTTGTCTTTTGAAGCCGAATAAACAGGTATATCATCGTCTGATTTTTTGACCAATAATACATTTCTTTTAGTGAGACCACTATTTGATGGAGGAAAATAAAATATTTTTGATAATTTTTCTGACTTCTTTCTCATTTTCCAATGCTCTCCAATATTTTATCATAATCTTTAAATTTTGTAGATAATTCTTGTATTTTTTCCCTAAATTCTGAAGGACTCAAAATTTTTCTTTCTTCTTCTACACCTAAATCAATTAATTCTTTTTTACTCCACCATTCATCAATAACCCAATTTTTTGATTCAGCAAACTTTTTTATTGGCTGAATTTTACATCTTTTATCCTTTATTTCTTTAGCTGGAAAAGTGGAAGGTGAACCTTTATAAGCATTATAAAGCTCTACAGATTTTTGAAGGTCACTTTTTCCAGCAATTTCAAATCTGTAGCTATCAAGTGTTTCACCTATATTGCTGACCAGATAAGTAAATACTGGGAACTCTTGGATATCACTATCTTTCTTTTTTCTTGTAAGTCCCAAGATACAAGTTTTTTGAGGGGTATTAAAAAATGTTTTTTCTGGAAGTGATATTACACAATTTAAATAACATAAATTTGTTATCTTTTCTCTTAAAAGTTTATTTTGGCTTATTCTTAGTATTCCCTCACGAACTATTATGAATGCCTTCCCATCTGGTTTAAGATTTCTGATTATCCATTCTATAGCAAGACCATCTACACCTTTTCCATTAAAGGTATAGGAGTTTTGAAGACCAACTTCTTTAATTTCATCTTTTATAGATTTTGACCCACTCGTAATATAAGGGGGATTTGTCAATATAAGGTTATATTTGTTGCTGTCTCTGGGTTTTAACTTTAAAGTTCCAAGATTGGATTCAGTTAGATAATGGAATATTATATTAAATATTCGTGAAAATTTTTTTGTTAATGTTGGATTTTTTTTTATAACTTCAGAGAGATATATCAAAAGATTGGCTTTCGCCAAAATGATTAAACGTTCTTCATCACTATCCGAACCCTTATCAAATCCATAATATATTATGCTTGGGACTATATGATTATTAACTGGATAGAACTCTTTCATTCTGCTTGGTCTTATTATTATCTCTGCAATAAAACCACCAACTCCACAAAATGGGTCGCATATCCTAAATCCTGTGGGTAATGTGTCAACATCAGCCATTTCAACTATGGCTCTTACAACCTTTCTTGGAGTAAAAAACTGACCTAACCTACTTTTATCTTTACTTTGTTTTAGAAATGTTTCAAAAAGTTTTGTTTTGAACTCTCTTTTAATATTGTCTAATTTCCCAAATTTCCAGTATTTTATGATACTATTCCTAAATAAAATTGCTTGGCTTAATATTGGTTCTCCCCTATTATCTACAAATATTGTTCCATTTATGATTGTAGTCCCATCAGTTCCTTCTGGAAATAATTCCCTTATTTTTTGTCGTGAATTTTTTGCATAATATTTTAAAACCTCTTTTGGTTCTATTCCTTTGCCATACATTTCATAAAGTGTCTTAAAATCGTTTGGGTCTTTTAATATATCTAAATCGCTTAAGAATTTAAAAACAAACAATTCCACAACATTATAAAGGCATTTTTCTGGGTCTTTTCCTGTGTTGGTGTAAATATCTTGCCAAACGCTTGTAGCAAGACCAATGGGGTCAACCTGCTGTGTCTTAATCAATGTTGAATTAGAACTATTAACACTTTCCAAAATTCTTTCAATATAATCAAGTGTATTCTTAGTAGCATCCTCCAATTTTTCATAATCAGTATTAGGTTGGGATTGAAGTAAGAATGGCTCTGTAAGGTCTTGATTATCCTCATTGCGGATAATTGAATAACTTCTTTTAATTTTTGATGTTCTGTCCACATAGTCATTTTTTTTATCTGGTTTGGCTGGGTTTATCCAGATAAAAGTTTGACCATCGGTAATAATCCCCATCTTTGAGTTTAGAACTTGGCATACGTCATTGCATTGCTCTACAGCTTCCTTTTTTTGTTTTTCTGTTTTGAAATCTTCTGGTTTTTTATATTCTAAAGTAACAATTACCCTTATATCATTTGGGTTGGCTCTATCAACTAATAAGCTATCAGATTTTCTTTTGCCATATTTTTTATAATCTATATTGGGAATAATCTGGAATTGCTTATATTGGTTAAGATTAGTATCTTTACAAGGATAAAATTCATATTTCCAAAGTTTGATTCCGTTTTTTGTTAAGCCGAGTTGTATTAATTCTTCACTCATATATGGCTTTAAATCTCTTTCCTTTATAGATTTTTCTATTCCCAACTAATTTTTTTTCTTTAAAATTCATTTTGACTCGTAAATCACTCGTAAACCCACTTTTGAGGCAGAATTAAGACTTTTGGGGCAAGTGGCAGTTTTGAGGCAAAGCTGATTTTTTGGTATTGCTATACTTTTTATTCTTCTTCAGTCTCTAATTCTTCAAAATCCTCATCATCTTCCTCATCTGAAAATATTGGTTTGGCAATATTCCTATTGTAGTAATCAATATCCTCATTAGTTATTTTCTTCTCATTAACCATATTATTAAAAATATGACTAGGATAACAGCAACAGCAATTCCAGCAACTATCAATATTGTTTTTAGGCTTGATTTTTCCTTAATCGGCTGGTCAATATATTTGATAACTTCTTTTTCTATTATAATGAATTCTGTTTTTGATGGGATTTCCGTAACAACTTGATAATTCGTGATTATGCCATCACTTCTTATCAATCCGCTTGATGTTGATTCTATTGGATAAAAAGCCCTTATTTCAATGTTGCTTAAGCCAAGCCCTGCTGTGTCTAGCGGAACTTCAATTATATTCTCTCCTGAATTTAAGACCACAGATATTTTTTTCTCTGGCAAATTTTCATTGGTTGCTTTTATTGTCTGCTTCAGCAAAATAAATGCTTTTATATTTCTAGGCAGATTATTCTTGACTTTTATTTTTATTTTCTTTTCGGCATTTTGCAATATGAACTTGTTTTCCTCTTCAAGACTGATTTTCAAGCCATTTCTCACAGAGAAATAAAATGAATTGCCCCAGTTATTATTTTTGTAATTGCTCGTCTCATCAGAATCCCTTATTTCTGGATTTAGGATATAAGTTCCGCTTGCCACATAAGCAAATCTTATGAATTCATTGATATCTTTTGTTTCCTTGTTCTTGACTATGATTGAAGTGCCTCCAAACTTTGCTATGGTCTGCCAGCATTCATCTCTTGGATTTGGCGGATTTATTGTGTCCATTCCAATGACTTCACTACCGCAACTGAATGATGGAACATCAGCAGTAAATAATGCATCCCCGAAATAAAAGCTATTTATGTCCTTGCTTTGGGTGAACGAAAAAGTGTTTTCTGCCTCTGTTTCAATTACAACCTGCTCTTTTACAAGCTCGGTTTGCTTGATTATTGTTATAACCTCATTTTTGCATTGAGGAGAATCAGGTATGTTTTCGTCATAAGTGCATACATTATTTTTGCATCCTGTAAAATATCCAAAACATTGGGGTTTTATTGGAACGTAACAATCTGCATCCTGCTGGCATTGAACAACAACTTCAATTGGCTTAATAACTTGTGAGCACACCCATCTATCTGCAACTTTGATATTTGCTTCATTAGGAGCACATTTGTTATTAACACCATCAACAAAATAAGTTGCATAATTCACAACACCTATTTTTCCTTGAGAAATTAGTAATTCCCCCCCCCTATTAAAAGCAGGTATTGGGTCTGGATACCAAGCAGTTTCTCCTTGTTGTATATCCCTTAAAACAAAAGGTCTTGTTTCCTTGCAAAGTTTAGTTGGTATAAATTTCAAATCTTTTATGCTGAATGATTCTGCAAAATTCTCCTGAATCCACACTTCATCACTACTTAAGTCACAAGAATATTGTGTTTTATAACCTATATATCTTAACTGTGATGCTGAATATCCGCTTGCGGAAAATGTAAATATAAAACTATCACTTAAATCTTTACTCACTAAAACCTTTTTGCCATTAGCATAAACATCATAGAGATTTGGATTTAATGTATAAGGTTTAAATAGTAAAACACAATCACCACTTAAATAACTGCCTTCACACCCAACTCCTAATGGCATTCTACCACTTGTATATTTGCTAAAAATGGCAACAACTTCCTGTCCAATAAAGTTTCTAGTTGAATCACAACTAGCGCTACCACCAGACCTACCCGCACCACCAACTGTTAAAGATTCACCATTTTCATCTATTTGATAAAACCCTCCACTAGCTGTACCACAATTCCATAATATACCCCTATGTGTTATTTCACCAGTCGCAGGATTAAAAATAACATTTTCGTCATATTGGTTGCCCCAGTAGGTGTTGTATTCTTGTTTTAATTGAGTTTCTGCATCTGTTATTGTTGATTGCAAGCTATAAAAGAAAAGCCCAGCTATGATTATTATAACTAAGACTGCAATGGAAATTGCTGTTGTTTTTTTACCCATTGTCAATAAGTTGAACCTGTGGTTTCAGCCTTTTTTGTTATTTGTGTTATTTTTGATTCAATTCGGCTTATAACTTTTGATGATGCATTTATTGCATTTTCTAGTCCTGATTGTGCCTGTTTTGGAGCTTCTTCAAGAACTTCATTGAGCCTGTCAATATGCTTTTGAAGAATATCCCTTAATTCTATTTTTTGTTTTTCATTGAGGTTTTCTGCATCATCTTCCAATTCTCCCAGAAGCCTTTGCCTTTTCTCCTCGATAGTGGCTTGCCATTTGATTAATCTAATTTTTTCTTGGTCTGTTTCTGGCTCAATTCTTGATATTCTAATTAATTCTATTTTTCTCTTTTCCAAGAAATCAAGCTTTTTTTGAACCTTGTCTTTTGCAAAAAGAAGCTGTAAAGGCTCTTTGATGTTTACCTCAAAGAAATAAATAGCTGGATTGCTTGGAAGCACCCTGATGACTATTGCTTTTGGCTCTTCTATAGCCGAAACTATTGAAGACAGCAAGATTGCTGATATTAAGAGAGATATGGTTTTGTGCATTTTATTAATTATTTCTCATAAATTTTTTAGCAAAGGCTAATGCTTTGGATTTTGTCTTAAACTCTTTTTCGACTATATGCTTTGTTAAGTTATTGTAAGGTTCAACGACAAATACTTCCCAATTTTCTGCATCCTTAAATTTTCTTCCGACTAGTTGCAAGTCCCCTTCTTTAGTTTTGTAAATAAAAGAAGGCACGTGACTTTCCGTATATTCCTTTTTCCAGTCTTTTGTTGCCATTTTCAACATCTCACTACCATTGCGAAAACATGCTTATTAGTATAGCACAGCCTGTGAAAGTGGCTATTATCAGCGTCAATAAGAGGAATACCCAGAGCTTTCTGAATCTGGTGGCTATCAAATAAAATAGCAAAGAGATTATTCCATAAAAAATAATATTTGCCAGAATCAATCCGAAATTTCCTAGATATGCCAATGGAAATAATATTCCTATTGGAAATGCAATTAATAGTCTTAAATTGAATATTCCTAATGCTGACATTAGGAAGCCTACTGCCAGTATTGAGATTGTGACTATTGCAATCAGCCAAAACCACCATTTTCTGAATATTTCGGGCATTTATTTCTTTTTCTCCATTATTTTTATAAAATCTGAAGCTTCTTTTTTTGTTAATGTATTTCTTTCTACTGGATATGGTAAATTTTTAGTAGCAATTGCTTTATAACCGTTTGTTATTTGTCCATTAATAAGTATAACTTTAATTTTTTTGATTTTGCCCATTTTCAAGCCCCCTGCCAAAACATCATTGTGAAATAAACAATCCATGAAGCTATTATTCCAATCATCAACAGGAAGAATGCAATCCAGTATGTGCCTTCCCCTAGATTTTCATTGAAAATGCCGAATATAAAGAATATGCCCAATATTATCAGAAAGCTTATCCCTATTGGAAGAAGCTGGATTTTGATGGCTTCAATTATGAGATTCTTCAATCCTTCCTGCGTTGCTGGGATGTTGCAGGTCTGCATTAATAATGTTGTGTTTGTTGTCATTTTTTATCCTGTCAAACTTGCTTCATATCCTTCCTGTTTGAAGTAACTTTTTATTCTTTTTTTATATTGTTCCCTGTTTTTTTGGATATTTTCTGGCAAAGCTCCAACGAATCTTGCTCCGCCTCTTGTGCCTTCTGGAGTAAGATAATGCAGTTCAACATCACCACTCTCATTAACTATATTTGCAAAAGTTATGTCTCCATTTGGGAAAACTTTTTTGTAAGATAATAAAATCTTTCCACCTGATGATTTTTCATTGTCCCTGTCCCTTTAAGGTTATTTTTTCCATCTTACTCCGTCACTGCAAACCATATAGAGCCTAAAACCTGCAATCCTATTCCGATGTGATAATAGGTTATTGTTGATAATGTTGTTGTGAAAAAAGGGAATGCTTCGCTGTAAAAATGAAGCAATGCCCCGCTTATCAATATTAATGTTCCGAAAGCTGTCAATGTCCCGAAAATATAGTCCCAAATATGATGAGTTCCTTTGCTTAATATTGAGCGTGTGTAAATGGTAAATAATATTATGTGGTAGACAATTATTGAAGACCAGAATAGGACTATTGACTTTATTTTAAAATCTCCGAATACTGTTGCCTCGTAATTGAGCCCTTTATCATTCAGCTTGTTCAAATTGATGTCAAACAAAAACAATGTGAATATCATTATGACTAGCAGAACTAACTCCAATTTTCTTGGCATTTCAAAGTTTATTTTTGGCATTTTTCATCTCTTTAGCATTTGTTCTTCTCTTTTCTTTAAATAATTTAAATCTGCAATCATCAATTCGCTTTTAACAGCAAATTTAGGATATTTCCTGATTGCCAATTTATAGTATTTATGTGCATTTTTCCAATCTAATTTTTCCTCGTATTCTCTTGCTAAATTTCTATAATAGGCTGTTGTTGGCATTTTATTCTGTTTTAACAACTTTAAATTTATTTAATTGAAAGGCTACTTCTCCTCCATCAACTTCATATACATCACTTTCCAATATTTCTCCAAAGATTGTGCCCTTTGCAATTCCTTTTGGTGGGTTATAACTGATTATTTTGACTTTGGATTTATTGCCAAATTTATCTTTTAAAATAATTATTTGTCCAACTTTGAATTTTACCATTTAGTTACTCCATCATATATTTTGCTTTTGTATATTATTTAGTTAATTTTAAAAACCCCTGCCGAAGTTGTCCTCAACAGGGATAAAAACCGATTGGAGTCAGTTCTTTGCTATAATGCAGGATGAGTGCATTAGCGTGATTTTTTATCCATTTGGATGTTTTCTCATCCATTTTCTTGCAAATGATATTGCTTTGGATTTTGTTTTATGATTTGATAATAAACTATCTCCATAAACTCCTTTAGTATTATCATATATATCAACAGTATAATTTCCTTTATGTTCGGATATTAATATCTTTAAATTTTTATTATTTAAATTATAATAAGTTATAAATTTATCTTCTTTTTTTCCTAACCAGTTTGTTTGTGAAATTTTTATTTTCTCAAAAATAATCTTATTGCTAGCGTGATAATTCCCAAGATTATTACTACAATTATTGCAATCAAAGCGAAAAAGTAAAACAATAAGCCAATCAAGCCCCCTAAAATAATGCTGATTATCCAGACAACTGAGAGCGTTGAAGCATCATTATCATCAAACTTTTTCCTCATCAATAAGTAAGCTAGTCCAGCAGTTAGCAATCCTATTCCTATCGTGAAAACCCAGAACAATGGGGAGTTCTCCAGACTGCACTGCATCCATTTGTAGTCGAGGAATTTTGGGATATTTGCCAAACCGAACAATATTGTCTCTCTTGGACATTTAATAGGTGGTGGTGGCGGAGGCGTTGTCGTACATTTGTTATCTTGGCAGTTGCTTCCTGTTGGGCATGGCTTGTCAAAATAATTGGCTTCCCCTACACAGCATTCTGCTATGCATGTTGTTTTGGGAACACTGCTTTGCTTGCATTTTTTGTCATTATCGCAAAATGAGCCAGAAGCACAATCTGCATTTGAGCAACATTGAACATCATCAATTTTTTTGAAATCACATTTGCCCAAAGCAGTGCAATAAGGCTTTTGAATTTCTTTGGTATTGATATTGCATTGAGTGCTTACCCCGCAATCAGAATCCTGCTGGCATTGTACAGTAGCCTTTGCCTTACATGTCCAAGCAGTGGGACTTGAAGGATTGTTGTCGCATAATGCATTGCTACCACAATCTGCATCACCACAGCATTGCACTTGATTTGCACTTTGTATAGCACATCTTGAAGAAGGAATGTTACCATAATCTCCCTTACTTTGTGTGGTGTCATAATGGGTATATTCACCATTTACTTGCACTACACCGCTTGGAACTATATTGCCGAGCTTGTTGCAACCATATACCTGCAATGTCCTTGCATTGCATTCCATGTTGCCATAAGTATGCCCCCCACAGTCTGCATTAGAAGAGCATATTTCCTCGAAATTACCACAGACATGCCTGTCGCCCTGCTGATAACTTAGAACACATTCATTATTATTTACAGTATAAGAAATTGTTCCTGTACTTTGCTTCAGCAAAGAGCCTGTATTGGGGTCATAAATATCCTTATTTGTTTGGAAAGTACATCCATCAGCCCCTGAAACTGGAACTCCAATATCACATCCGCTTCTTCCGCAGAATATTAGCTGATTTGAGTATGAATTATAAGTCAATGTTGCTGTCCTATCAAAATAGGCATATTCGCCTGCTTTGATTGTTAAAGGGAATGCATTTGGAACTATTTTTTCGCCATCACATATCCAAGCATCAAAGAAAATCAATCTTTTTCCTATTCTGCAATTTTGACTTCCGACATAGAGCCCCCCAGCAGAATTGTGGCTTAAAATTTGGCATTTGTTTGCATTACTTGGGCATTTGACTGCTTCAGTTAATTTTAATGTTATTGTTGATTCAAAATCCTTTTTTTCCCTACAGCAAGTGAATTCATAGTCATTGCAGTATATTGGAGTAAAGGTAGATTGCAACAAAGTGGATTGTATGACATTTGTATAAAATAAAGCAATTATCAGCGTTAGAATCAGCACTACACCAAAAGCAATAGTTACAACTTTTTTTTCAACCATTTGTCCTCTTTTGAGACACTTTTAAAGTCCTTAATCTAGGGGTTTATAAACTTTGCGATTTTTGTTTTTGGAAGTATACTATACTTTTTATAGCAGGCTTTTATATCTCCACCCAAGCAGAACCAGAATAACTAATAATATGACCAAGATTATGCCAAGAACAATATTAATATTGATGCCAAACAATCCTTTGAAAAATCCTGTCATTTTTTCCATTAATGGATTCATTATAGTCTGAAGAATCCAGATTATTGCAAAGGATATTATTATAAGGATTAAAGTTATTATTATTTTCTTGATTTTGCCCATTTTTGTATTTTAAACCCCAGAAGAGTTCCGCTCTGCTGGGAGAAAAGAGGTGATAGATTGTTAGAATTCTATCACTTTCTCAATGCTTATTTAAATTTTGTTTAAATATTTAAACATTCCGCAAATGCCAACTTACATACCTCAAAGCTTAAAACAGTTGTGATGATAAGGGCAATTATTGTCAGCAATCCGATAACAATCCATTTTCCTGTGAATTCTTTCCTGACAAATAATATTAAAAAAACTCCTTCCATAAATAAGAAAGAGATTATATTCGGAAAGGGAATTGAGATGTCTCCAATGCTAAATCTTGTTATTCCAATTATTAACTGCTTGATTATTTTGAAAGCATCAGTAAATTTTGGGAAAATTATAAATGTCATTCTTAAATCATCTAAACCGCCTTCTGGCGAAGTCCCCTCAATTATCAAGGAAAATGTCTTGAAAAGCTCAGCTTCTGGAATTCTTACTCTTATTTGAGTTTCTAGGGGAATTGTGCTGGGAATAATGTTAAAGCTTTCCTGCTGAAATTCAACATTGTCGCATAAATCCTTTATTGATGATATGTTGCTTGATTCGATGCACTTTAATTTTACTATTACTGTTTTATTTCCTTTATTTTCTATTAAAACCTTTACATCCTTGATTGAATTGGAGCTTACTGTTATGCTTTCATATTCATCCCCCAGATTTTCGGTTAGTAAATCAAATGTTGTATTTGCCTGTTTTATTATTATTGTTGTACCGCCTCCTCCGCCA
>Ga0208957_1000196_pt1 | contig 52434 bp, 48 predicted proteins | sample RifOxyA1_FD_184029 | JGI IMG/M metagenome (GOLD analysis project Ga0208957, IMG submission 184029) | Groundwater microbial communities from Rifle, Colorado - Rifle Oxygen_injection A1 (SPAdes) | ecosystem: Environmental > Aquatic > Deep subsurface > Groundwater | place: Rifle, Colorado, United... | reverse complement strand
GCATAACAAGTCACTCCAGCGGACGGCGGGGGGCCGCTTCAGGTTGATGGGGTTGCTCAGTGGCCCGCCGCCGCTGAGTTCTATCGTTCGGCATTTCTACGTCGTTGGCGATTTCGTTGCCCCAGACGTGCCAGCCGGGCCGTTTGCGGCGAGCAAAGAGTTCGAGCCGTGGCCCATCGTCTGTCTGCTCAATGAGCCATTGCCACTCGACAGGTTTCTTGGAGTGCTTCTTTGTCATCGGCAGTTTTATGACCGCTGATGGCAGACGTTTCTTGCACGGTGGATTTCCGCGCACCGCGACCAGAAGAAACTCCGCTCCGTTTGAAGTGACCGAGCCGGTGAGCGGAGCAGGGTCGGCCTTGTGCCAGACCAGAGTTTGCCGGTATCGGAATCCCCAGGCTTCAATCACGCGAAAGGCGTCAGGCAGATATTTATTGGTCGTCCAGAGCCAGAGCCGACAGTCCTTGTCCGCAAGTTCACTGACTTTAAGCGCGCAGATTTCTTTGACCGTCATTGACGGATACGGAAGCGGCTTGGACGTGATTTCCCCGTGCCAGTTTCCAGAGTGCGACGAGCCTCGGAATCCATCGTCATATTCCCAAGGCGGGTCTGCGACAATGACCCGAAATGCCGAACAAGGCGCTGGACACGAATGAGAGGGAGCGCGTTGAGGCTCTGTCTCAAAGTCGAACATCATTGGCGCGCTCCCTCTCATCGGTCAGCTTTTTCGTTCGGCGAGCGCGCATCCAGCCACTTCTGAGATCGCGTGCCGATTCCGTCAGGGATGCCGCACTTCTTTGTCTCGGCGATGAAGACATCTGTCGCAAAGCACGAGACGATCACTCGGCTGGCGGCGGCGAGCGCGTTCCGCAAGTCACGGATCAGTAACCATGTTTCTTCGTCACAGGGGATCGCCGAACAAGACGCCGGAGCACAACGGCCCTTGTCCTCTGCTGTTAGTCTGCCTTGGATTGTCGAGAGTTTCATTTCTTCGTTCAGAGTCTTGGTTGTTCGCCGGGCCGTGGCTCAGCTTGGTCGTTAGACGACTTGTTCATCTCGCGTCCAACGGGGAATATCGGGCCTTGCCATTGCGCTTTCTCGAACTGCTCGACGTTGAGTCGCACGCCGCCGCTATTCTCCCATGAGTGACCATTCCAGAACGCCGGGAAGATTGGGGTCCACATGCCGTAGTCCATCCAATACCAGCCTGTTTGTTCGGGCTGGTCGTCTAACCAGGCGCTGGAGCACCACTGCCGCCCCGCGTCTCCGATTTGTTGCGTTGTTGGTTCACTCATATTCTCAGTGCCGGCCACCGTCGCTGCCGGGCGGCAGTGGCTCAGCTTTTTCGTTAGGCGGCACAGGCACGATTCGGACTTCGACCTGCATCGCGTCGGGAGTTTCTCCGGTGTAGGTGCACCGGTTTAGTGCCTCGTCTTTCGTCGCGCAGAACGGGCTTGTCATCTCTCCGTTTGAATAAAGGTTCACCCAATAGGTGCGCTGAAATCCGGGATGGCATAGGTTGCAGGCGATTTCAGGTTCTAACGCCGAACCAGGTCGCTGCACCGAATCCGCGCCCCGCTTCTCACGCTCAATCGTTGTTGGTTCATTCATGCGTTTCTTTCGTTCATGGATCCTTGTATCTGGGGTCGGGTGCGCAGGCGGGCTGGCTTCTGGCGACGCTCTCGAAGCGGGTGTAGCTGCGCAGGAAGGTGAGGGCGACGTCGCCGGTGGGGCCATTGCGTTGCTTGGCGAGGGCGAGCTGGACGGGGGCGGCCTCCCGCTCGGGCACGCCGGCCTGGACTTCCTCGGTGTCGTCGGCCTTGGGCCTATAGAGCAGGCCCACCACGTCGCTGTCCTGTTCGAGTGCGCCGGACTCGCGCAGATCGGAGAGGCGCGGTGGGCGGCCTTCCCGTTCCAGGTCGCGATTGAGTTGACTGAGCACCAAGACTGGCGTGTTCAACTCTTTGGCCAGCGACTTGAGCCCGCGGGAAATCTCGGCCACTTCCTGCTGGCGGTTTTCGGTCTTGGGCGAGCTGCCGCGCAGCAGTTGCAGGTAATCCACAATGAGGAGCTTGAGGCCGTGCTGCTGCCAGAGGCGGCGGGCCTTGGCCCGCAGTTGCATGATGGTCAAGTCCGAGGAGTCATCGATGAACAGGGGCGAGACGGCCAACTGGCCCGCCGCGCCGGTCAGCTTCGGAAAATCGCGCTCCGTAAGGAACCCCTGCCGGAGGTTGCGCAGGTTGACCCGCGCCCGCGAAGCCATCATGCGCAAGACCAGCGACTCGGCGGTCATTTCCAGGCTGAACACGCCCACGGGCAGCTTGAGGTCCAGGGCCACGTGCTCGGCAATGTTCATGGCGAGCGCAGTGTTGTGCGTCACAATGAAATCATCCGTCACGTAAAGGTGGTCGGCGGAATCCAGCAGGAGGCACTGACACTCATCGTTTCCGTCGGGATGAATTTCCACGATGCTCTTGTGCACATGGCGCGCATCAAGTCTCAGCTTGGAAAGATGTTTTGCTGAGGTGACTGGCACCACGGACGGGTCCTCAAACCATATTTGGCACCGATAATTCACCAGCCCGATCTTTCGTGCTCCGCGGTGGGTGTAGGTCGGAATTCGGCTCGGCCCCTCCACGCAAATGCCCCCGAGCGAACGCACCAGGTATTTCACGTCCGCCATGAGTCGTTCGCTCGAAGTGCTGAACTCGATGGATGTCCCACCAACACATCCGTCCGTGTCCAAAAGGCCGCGCAGCAGTTCCAGCCGGTTGGGGATGGACGCATGTAAATACGACCCCGGAATGAATTTGCGTTCCGAGCGCACGTTCAACCCCAGACGCTCGATGGCCGTCATGGTTTCCGATCGGTCGTTGTCCCGCTGCCGTCGTTTGATGCGGAGGCTCATTTCGTCAGCCACTACGGCGGTGTCATCGGGTGGAAGCAAGCCCATCAATTTCCGGTGCAAGTCGGCCTCGGGTTTGGAAAATACAACGCATCCATTAGCCAACGATCCGTCGCCGAGCAACGCCCCGCACAACCACGGGTGCAAGGGCAGGCCATCTCCCTGCGCAAACTCCACCGGGCGCACGGCCGGAACGACGTGATTTCGGTAGGCGCCGTCCGGACGCCGAATGGTGCGGTGAATTTCCGCGGTGGTTTTCACGGAACCTAAAACACCGCGCCGCCGCTCATTTCTGGTTTGCGTGAACCAGAGGTGTTCGTCACAGCAGCGCGTGAATGTTCCGTCGGAGAAAATGACCTTGCTCACCTTTTTCTGCCCTTGAGGGAACACGCCCACCACTGGGTGCGGCCTGCCATCTGCGCCAATCACCATGGACCCAACAGCGATCTGGGACATGGCTACATAGCCTTCCGGCGTGAGCACGCTCACATTCAGAGGTTGCGCCTTGCCCAGGCTCGGGCGGGCCGCGATGACGATCATTTCCCCGGCGTGCAGCCCGCTGGTGAGCTGGTCGAAATCGGGAAAGCCGGTGGCCAGGCCGGTCAGTGCGCCGCCGCGCGCGTGGGCTTGCTCGATGCTGTCCAGGGCCACGTTGACCAGGGTGCGAATGGGTCGGGCTGCGCTGGTGCCCCGCTGTTCGCCTACCTGGAGGATTTCGCTTTCGGCGCCGTCCAGGAGTTCCTCGGCGTGGCCGGCGTGTTCGTAGATGCGGCCCGTGATGCTGGTGCAGGCCCGCAGCAGGCGCCGGAGCAGGTATTTGTCCCAGACGATGTCGATGTAATAGCCGGCGTGGGCGGAGGAGGGGGCCACGTCCGGCAAAGGGGCCAGGAAAGCCATCCCGCCGACGGCTTCCCACTGCTGCTGGTCCTTCAGGCGCTGGGCCAGGGTGATGAGGTCGATTGGGTGGCGCTGGTCGTAGAGGGTTTCCAGGGCAGCGTAGATGGCGCGATGGCGGAGGTCGTAGAAGGCCTCACGGCCCGCGAAGCGCTCGAGGCACAGCGGCAACACGTCTTGGGGGGCGAGCAGGATGCAGCTCAGCACGGCCTGTTCGGCTTCGAGGCTGTGCGGGGGCAGCCGATCCCTGAGCACACGGGCCCCATCGGCTACCAGTTCAGCTAACAAGCTCACCGGAGCGGACCCGGCCCTTGCGTCTTCGTTGCAGTCGTTAGTCTTCATGGGCCGGGTTGCTCAGTTCAGTCGTTAGACGACTTCGGATCGTAGCACTCGCACCCGCCTGAGTGCTGCGGCCAGTTGTCGAAAATTCTTCCGTCCATTTCCGGGTTGTGACACGCCCAGCCTTTTTGCACGCCACAGACGCAGCGGCCTTTGATGCCTGCCGCTTTCTTTTGCTCATCCGTCGGCTGTGGCTCTGTGCCGCAGTGATAGTGGACTGGATGCAGATGCTTGCAGTTGCAGCAGCATTGCACGAAGGTCGGGTCGTCTTTCAGTCCGCACCACGTCGCCGACCCGGCGGTTGGAGCTAACGGCCGCCCCGCTTCTGGCTTCGGTTGAGTCTCGGTTAATTCGGTCGTCATGTGTCCTTTCTGGCGTCACTGCTACATCAGTTACCCATGACTTGCTTGAGCGCCCAGTATTCAGGGTTCACGAATCCGGCCACGATGTTGCTGACAGAGCAGCACAGTGCGATGAGCAGACAGAGCGTTCCGACGCCCCAGATTAGCCACGGCAGCGCGATGCTTCCACAGTTGTCGTTCCAGTCGCCGTCATCCTTGGTTTTATCACGCACGAGCCGGTAGCCCAAGACCATCACGGCAGCGTAGATGCAGAGCGCGATTGCTTCGGTCGTGCTGGTTATCGGCGCTTGTCGCACCAGCACCGCCCACAGGTGTTCGGCAGTCGTGCCGAGTTTCTCTGCGAGCTTTTCGATGAGTTGCTGTGTTTGTTCGTTCATACATTTATTTCGAGTTCGACCGTGATGCCCAACCATGCGCTGGAGGCAAAGCGGCGGGCGCATCTGGGTTGGCAATCGGACGCCCGCGTGCGCCGCTTGCCTCAGCTTGGTCGTTCGGCGAAAGAGCGCGCCCGCATGTCCTATAGTGCCACGGGTCGGTTTTTATCCGCATCGGACATCTGCCACTTTTCAGCGCAGCCTTGTAACGATAGTCAGTCGGGACCAGAGTATGTCCTCTGGTGCAGCGCAGACCACAAGTCGCCGAACAATTCGGCGACACCACGTTCAGTAGTTGCGAGTTGATATGACCGACATCCCTACGGAACTGAAGGCAATGACCGCAAACATCGGGAAGTGCATCCTGATTTGTCAGGGGATTGAGGTCATGCTCGCGACGATGATTCTCATAGAGCGCAAGCAACCAAAGAGCGCGGTCGATGAGTTCATCCGCGAGTTTGCGCGTCTCAGGCTTCAGATACTCGGTGCCCTCAAAAAAGAGCTTCTCAAACTGAAGGTTACGTATGCTGAGTTTGACCATCTCGATGATGTCATTGAGCGAAGAAACTGGCTTGTTCATATGATGAGGTTGGATTGCGTGGAGAGGCTCGCGAGGCTCACTACAAGCTCCGTCAGGAGATTTTTGACGGAGATGATCGAGAATCCAAAGCCCTTCTCGATACCGTGCGAGCAACGATTCAGAGTGTTGATAGCTAGTTTTCATACGCCGAACAAGGGCGAACAGCCGCCCGCCTTTCCGTTTCGTGAGGTTTGGATTTTTCATAGGTCTTTCGTGTCGGCGACAGTCGTGGTCGGCGGCTGTCGCTCAGTTCGGTCGTTAGACCACAGCGACCGCCCACTTCGCATGAGCTTTTCGAGACGCTTGAATGTTGGACTGCCAGACCTGATAATGACGTGCATGAGGCCAGCGGATGTTTTCACCGCTGCTGTGCCGTATCCGATGATGTCAGCATCCGCAATGGTGTGGTCTAACAAGGGCGCTGCACCTACCCGCCGCCCCGCTTTCCGTTTCGAGTTTGATTTCATTTCGATTGTCCTTTCTGCGCACCACCGTCGCCGTCGGGCGGCAGTGGCTCAGCTTTTTCGTTAGGAGACTCCATGCGTTCACGGGTTCTCATTTCCACGGACTTGCGAGTTGCGAACATGGCGAGGCTGTTCATCCGCTCGACAGCATATTTAGCGGCGGCGGTGGTGTGCGTGGTTGGCGATGCTTCCTCGGCTTGTACCGCACCTTGCTCGAAAAGGTCGGCGGCGTCATCCCAGTCTTTTGCGGTGAGCCGTCTCCTCACCAGGCGCTGGACACAACCGCCGTTGGCGCGTTCTGTGTTGCTCATACCGCCGCCCCACTCCATCGTGCGACGGATTGCCTGGGGCCTTGTCCAGGGCTGCCACCGCGCCGGGGCGCCCCACCGGTCTCGCCGCCAATGGCCCGCCATCGCGCGGAAATGGCCCGCCACGGCGTCGCAACGCCGAGGTGGTTGCTTCCTACCTGCCCGCCCCCTACGATGCGTCCTGGTGGCGCCCAGAGGCCAAGGAATCTCTTTCTACCCAACCTCGGCGCTCTGGTCTCGGCGCTCTGGTTGTCATAAGTGGTTGGTTTCAAGCCGGGCATGGGTTTTGGGGTTGGGCGATCTGGGCCAGCAACTCCCGGCGCTGGCGGCGCCAGGCCAGGATTTGGTCGCGGTTCTTCTCCGGCAGCTCGCGGGCCTGGGCGTGTTCATGCGGCTGGAGCAGCTTTTCCAAGGCGTCCAGGCGTTGGCGGAGCGCCCAGAGCCGGGCGGTGGCCGATTCCCTTTCCCCCCCTGGACCCCCCTTATTCTTTTTCTTATTATTTTCCTCTTCCTTTTCCTTTTCCTCTTCCTGTACCCTATTGCATAGGGTATTTGAGGGATGGGTATTAAGAGAGGTAGTAAATACCCTATTAAATAGGGTATGGGGTAGGCTAGCGGCGAGGAGGATGCGCACCTCGGGTTGGGCGGCCAGCAAGCGTAAGATCGGCTTATGGGCGGGACAGGTCTCCGACAGTTGGCCGTATTGAAATTCAATGAAGCCAATGAGCCACCATTTGCCGTCGGCGAGCCTCTGGACGCGCCCTTGGAAATGGGCCAGGTCTTGGGCGCTGACGGGCCCGCCGATCTGGAAGCTAGCCAACTCGAAATCCGGTTCCCAAACGCCGATGGCGTTGCACTTGGCGCAGAGGTAGGCCCAGAAACATTTGAGCCGGCAATCCAGTTTGCGGTGCCATTCTTTGTCCCATTGTTCAGTGGCGGTGAAGCGCTTCATCGAGGCGTGTTCAGCAGTTGCCGGCGCTTCCATTCCGCGATCAGCAGGGCGTCCACCATGCCGGAATGAAGTTTGCGGCAGCGGGGCGAGGCGCGCAGGTCCAAGGCGGGGAAGAGCCGGGTGGCCACCACAGCGGCGGCGGCCTCGGTGTCGCCTTTGGCCACGTCTGCCAGCATGGCGCCACTCCAGCGGCGGGGATGCACGATGTCGTAAGGGATGCCCAGGCCCGCCAGCAGGCCCAGCCAGAGGCCAAAGCCTTTGCCAATCGAGAACATGGAGCTGACGCCCTGGCCGGGCCTGGCTTGGGCAGATTCAATGACGGCCAGGTCCACCGTCGCGCCGAGCAGCCGGCGCATGGCGGGCACATCGTATTCGCGGCGGTGGCCTTTGCCGGAGGGATGCGGCAGGGTGGGCGTGATCCAGGTGTGCACGAGCTCGCCATCTTCGCCGCCGCCCAACAAGGCCACGCCGCCATCCAGGCCGGGATCAATGCCGATGAGTTTCATGCATGAACTGATAGTGCTTCAAATGGACTCCCGCTCCGCTCAGCGGGCGGGAGTATCGCGGCGGTCTTGGATAGGCTGTTCTTTCGCCGTGAAAATTCGGTCCGGTCCGATTCTGGGAATTGTTTTATATTCCATAGTTCGTCTGGAATCAGACCTTGCTGTCCCGGTCTTTGCCCAGAGCATTGTTTGACGAACACCGGCACTTGAGCGCCCCGGCACTGGTCCCGGATGCTGCGAATCCAGGCGAGATGGCACGGCCGGGCCTGAAGTCCGCTCTCCCCTCCGATCACAACCCAGTCCATGTGCCGGCCGATTGGCGTCTCCCAGCTATCCCCGGTCAGCCAACTGCGGTCTAACATGATCGGCCCCAGCAACGGCTCGCACGATAGCCAGCGGATGTGCGCCGGGATGTGCAGCAATGCGGGGATGCGTTCGTCGGCTCGCTCCTGGTCCTCAACCGACACACCGATCCAGACGTTGGGGGGCGGGGTGCCGTTCAACCAGTCCACCGCCCAGTGATGGCGGACGTGAACCGCAGAATATACGCGCGCAGGCCATAGCTCCGGGCGCTTCGTCAGCAACAGCCAGTCGAGGCGCGGTGTGTCGTGGATCACCGCGAGCAGATCCGCCAGCCACTCAATCGGGACCTCCGGGTCCAGCCAGTCGCACAGGCTGGGGAACACGCGCGGCCGCCGTTCGAGCTGCCCGGCGGATTTGTTCCACCGCCGCGGCTTGCGCCAGTCCCGCGTCCGCCACCGTGGTTTGCCCGGTCCCCAATGGTCCACATCTTCCAGCAGGTGCCGCTTGTCGCGGGCCTCGGCGTAGCAGTTAAGGCATCCGGGTGAGACTTTCGTGCAGCCGATCCACGGCGACCACGAGTGGTCACACCACGCGATGCTAGTGTGGTCTCCCATATAGTCCTCGCTGTAAGCGTTGGAGTTTTCCTTCCGAAACAAGTTTTGAAGCCATGCACTTGCACGCTGGTAGTGACTGTCCGGTTTTCACTGCGACTGCATTCAGTCGGCTTCCATTTCCGGTTGAGATGATGGATGATTTCTCCATTGTGCAATCGCCTGCCAAGCGGCGCGCCCTACGGGTCAGCAATCGGCCGGTTTTTGGGGCGCCCAATCCTCGAAGCGGTAGCAGTGGGCTTCGGCCAGGGTCAAGGCCTTCTGCCGCGCTTTGATGTGCTCGGCGCTCAGGTGTGGGCGCTGCGTTTTCAGCAGCTTGCGGTTGCACTTGATCCAGTGGCGCAGCACGGGGGCCGCGGTTTGGTCCTGGGCGCGGAGGAGAAAGACTGGTTCGTCCTTCGGAATGAGGTGTTGTTTGCCCGCGGCATCGGTGTAGCCGGGGTCTTGAATGCGTTGGTAGTCAGAACGGGCGTGAATCATGGGGTGGATTGGGGTTGGGGTTGGGGTGGTGGTTGCGGTAGTGAGGCTGCAAATTCTTGGCGCCATGCTGCGATCTGCCGGGCTTTCTGCAGGCGGAGCAATGCCTCACACCATGCCTGGCGCGCCACGGCAATCGGGGGCTGATGCTCGGCTTCGACGCGCAGAAAGTCATTCCAGAGCTGCGCTTCCTCGGAAATCAGTTGTGGCAGGGCGGGGTTCATGCGGGTGTTTTCACGGCATGAGGTCGATGGGGTTGGGTTCGGGTGGTGCCGGCGGGGCAGCAAAGCGGGCGGGTGGACCGCCGTTCAGTTCCGTCAACCGTTTCAGGCCCGCGTCCAAGCGCTCCAGGAATGCGTCCAGCGCTGCCCGCAAGACGGCGATCAGCTTCTCATCCCGCTCGATTTCCAGCAACAGGGCCGGGAAACGGCGCCGGTAGGAGAGGAACTGCCAGGCGGCGCGCCCGGTGACCAGCATGGCGCCTTGGACTTGCAGCACGTAAGCGGCGGGCAGTTGGCCGGCCAGGAGGCAGGCGACGTGGGTGTGGGCGGCCGGGCATTTGATCTCGAGGCCGCTCTGGTCGCCGAGCAAGCCGTCCGGCGAACAACCGAGCCGGCCGTCATCGGTGGTGACGAAGCCGACCCGGGTGATGGACGTGCTGCGCTCCAATTCGTAAAACGGGATGGCTTCTTCCTCGAGAATCTGGCCGAGTTCCATGTCGATGGACTGGTAGCCGGGCAACGGGCCGCCCAGCCAGGCTTCGGCGAGTTTGCGGGCCAGGTAACTCCGGGGCATTTCCCCGGTGCGGAGTTCGCCCTTGGGCGTGACCAGTTGATCGAACTCGCTGGCGGTGGGGATGCCCGCCCGGGCCCGCAGCCATTCCAGGCTGTTCTGTTCGCAAGGGACGATTTTCATTTGCCTTGCTGTTCTTTTTTGCGGAGCTGCGCGTCCAGCACCTCGTATTTGCCGGACATGATCTGCTGGTAATGGGTGCGGGCGGGCAAGCCGTCCACCTGGACGCCGGCAAACCGGAGAAAGCGCACTTCATCCACCCGGTCGTGCAGATCCTGGACGCGCCGGTGCAGTTCCTCGGCCAGGGCGGCGGAGATGAACTCACCGACGTGGCGCGGGTCATCATCGGCCCGGAGCCGGGTGCGCAGGCCAAAGAAGCGAATGAGCAACTGGCGCTCGGCCGCCGTGGTGGCGGCGGCGTCGCATTGGGTGGGGCTCATCAAGCTGGTGCCCGGCGAAACGCGGGTGGTATAGCTGCGCGACTCGCTGTGGCCCAGCTCATGGATGACGGTGAGCGTGACCGTGACCTGGTTGTTCTCCAGCGCTTGGCCGACGATGGTGGAGAAGCCGTGCTGGAGGAGATGCGGCTCCAGGGCGTCCTTGATCTCCTGCGGTGAACAGTATTGGAAGGCGAGCTCGCCCGACTTGGTGCGGACCTCGCGGTCGGCGTAGATGGCCGGCATCGTCTTGCGCAGCCTGAAGTGCGCGCGAAAGAAAGCCGTTTTCGATTCTTCGGCCCGGACCTCGCGACACATGCCGGCGAGCCTCTCGACCACGGCCATGTTTTCCGGGGTGATCCCTTTCTCCACCACGGCCCTGAGGATGTCCGCCGGGGAAGGGGCCACGGGTGTAGCCAGGGGCTGCAGGGTGATCGGCGCCAGGTCCAGGGTGGTGGGTTCGCTCATGGGATCAAAAAATGGCTGCTCGGCTGGACGACCGGCTATGATACATGCGCCAAGAGATGGCGGCAGAGGAGCCGGCAGTTGTGTGGAAGCCCAAGAAACCGAGCAGCCATAAAAATCGAGTCCTTACGAAGGCCAGCCGTGCAGAGCCGCCAAGCCCGTGGTTGTCTGGATTTCGCTGACCAGTTCGTGCATCGCGCTCTTGACCACCAGATCGGGCCGGACCGGCTCGTAACGGAGGGACAACTTGTGCTCGCGGACGGTGTAGCGCAGCCGAACAGTGAGGGCGTAGGGCGGCAGGCCCTCGAAAGGCGCCACGCCGCAAACCAGTTTGGCGGGAAGCTCCATCTGGCCCTGGCTGATGTTTTCGCCGCCGCGCACGACCACGTCTTCGTCGTAGTGCAGGCGCACGGCCCCGGTTTGCAGGCGCACCGCGGCACTAAAGCGCGCCTCGGCGTGTCCGTGCAGGGTGTGCACGAGTTCGAGCAACTCCGCTCCGGGCGGATCCACGAACAAGGCCGCGTTGTCTTCCAAAAAGAGGGCCAGCTCCACCTGGGTGAGCCAGACGTTGGCTTGGCTGAGGAACAATTGCCAGTCCTTGGTGGGCTTGGGCCGGAAAGTGGCCCGATGCGCGCAGCGCCCCGGCGCAGCGGCGTGGTAATCGAACACGCACAGCATCCGGGAGGAGTCATCGGCCGGGTGGACAAACAGATGGGTGGTTTCAGGCCGAAGGTGCCGCTGGACGTAGGCGGCGAAGCTCTGCGTGTGGGTGAACTCCGGCGCGGCTTTGACCCACTGCGGGGGCAAGAGCGCTTCCAAGCTTTGCAACTGATACCCGGCTGGGACCAGCACGGCGGGCAGGCCGTCCTCACCGGGTTTGATGAGTTCGCTGCCTAACGCTCGGCCAGCGGCCAGTAACACGTCCACTTCCAGTCGAGGGGGAGCGGAGTCATGGGTGGTTTCCATAGGTTTCGAGTTTGGTTCAGGTTTCGAGTTTATTGGGAGGCGGCCTGGCGCAAGACCGCCGTGGCCACCGGCTCAACCTCCACGGTGCGGAGCTCCATTCTCAATTGCTGCGGGTGGTCGCGGGAGAGGTTGTGGTCTGGGTCCACGAAAAAGACCGAGGGTTCAACGGGCAGTTTGGGGGCCGTGAGGCTCAACTCGTCCTCGATCAGCACCAACAGGGCCTGGCCCTTGTTGGCGGGTTTCACGAAGAGCTTAAGGGTGAGGCTGCCCGGTTTCCCGGTTTCCTCGCAGGCAGCCAGCAGGGCCCGCAGCTCGGTGGAGAGCTCGTGCGCCAGGTGGCCGCAGCGATGCTCGCTGAGCAGGCGGGTGAAGCCGTTGTCGATCAAGGGCGGCCGAGCCGCTGGGTCGTCGTTGGGAATGGGTTGTTTCATAGGGATGGTTTTGGATAGGGATGGAGTGCGCCCGAAGCCGGTGCGGCCCAAGGCCATTTTATCGCACCTGCCTTTCCGGCCCGGCATCCGAACCGGCACCGGCTTGGCGCGGGAAGGAAATAAGGGGATGGCCACCCCCCCGGCCTTGACTCCACCGGGAGCCAGTGGCTTTGCACGGCCTGGCCGGTAGCCGGGGATGAAGCAGTACTGCCCGCCCGCGGGCGGTGGCCAAATGGTGCGAGGGAATCATTCATAGTGGCAGAATGCGGCTGGTGCCGCAGCGGCAAGTCCAGCGGCGATAGGAATAGAAAAGCCCGCCCTCAACGGGGTGCGGCACCCAGGGCCGGCCGCACTTGGGGCAAGAGGGGCCCTGCCCCCGGTCCCTCCGGTCAGCGGCTTTCCAAACCGCGAGCCCGGCGGCGATGATGCTGGCGGCCCACAGCGCAGAGAGGATCAGGATCACGCTCATTTCTTCCTTTCCAGGTTCAGCGGCCCGTGGGATGGCGTCTCAGTGGTATTCATACGGTTGGGCAGCTTGGGGTGTTCAGGCCCGCCCCGTTTCGTTTCTCGGGGTTTCCCTGAGCCGGCCTTGGGCGTTGGCTGCGCCGGGCATAGGGGCGTGAAGTGTAGAAGCGGGCACGCTCGCTAAGCGACCAGCTTCTGAAGAAGTCTTGAAGCGCCGCAGTCACAATGAGTTCAGAGGTTTTGTTGGTGCGGATGGCCTCCACTTGGATTTTCTTGCGCAGGGCGCTCGGCACGCGGACGTTTAGTTGGCACTCGTCGTTCACGCGGGCCATTCTAGCTAGCACCACCAGTCTAGCAAGAAAAATGTCTTGCGCCCGCTAGCAACTATGCAAGACTGCCCTTGCTGGATATGAAAAAAGCGACTGTGCAACTGAACGTGCGAACCTCTCCGGAGGCCCACCAATTCCTGCGGCAAGTGGCCGTGCTGGCGGGGGTGTCGCAGGAAATGATCGTGAACGCCGCCCTCGGGCTGTACTACGAACAAAAGAGTGCAACCGTAGCTGAGATTCACCACCGCTGCATTGAAGTGGTGAGGCGGCACAACCTGGAAGTGCCGTCTTTTAAGCATCCCCTTGGTTTGGCCCAAGGGGAAGAACAGTTGGTAGCGGCGTGAGTTGAGAGCCACGGCTCAGCCCGCGTTCTGAGAGAGAGGAACGCCGCGAGTCGGGAGAGGGGTGAAATGCGCGCACAATGTGTGGAACCTTCACCGCCATAGGATCATCCGGGTTATTCTCAAGTTATTCACAGGCGGGCCGATTTAACAGCAAATGGGCCGGCTTAACAGCAAATGACGTCAATGGAAGAGTTTGACCAGTCAGCGAAACGAATTGCTGAGGAGCTAACGGCCTTGCGGCGGCGTTGCGAGGCGCGGTTTATCGAAGTGAAGCTGGTGGCCTGCCAGATGGCCGTGCCCCACGATGGCTTGGGGCAAACCGCCGACGTGCGCCTGGTGCGCTACGCCAACGCCGTGCGCTTGGAGGTGCGCCGGGCCGGGCATTGGCGGCCTCTGGAGTATTTCCCCGACGAGATTGATGCCCTGGGCGCCGCCGCCGAGAGCCGGGCGCTGCACAGCGCCTGCCTGCCGGAGTTGCGGGCGCTGGAACCGTTCACGTTCGAGCTGGTCCAGCGCGGCGCTGAGGCCAGCCCGCAGCCGGCCCAACCCTTCCGCCGGGGCACCCGCTGGAGCGGCGGGCGGTTGGTGCGCTTGCCGGGCGCCAGCCACAAGGCGTGGTTGACGCCACGCTAACCAGCGCTGGCCACGGCCAGGGCAACCGAGGGTTAGCGTGGACACCCAGCAACGAACTGCTGAACGCGGCGACGGTGGAAGGCGGACGGGAAGGGAGGTTAACGCCGGGCGTGATGGCCACCCTTTGACAACGCTTGCAGTTGCTGGATCAGGGCCCGCAGCTGCATTTGGACACTGGGCCACTGCTTGCCTACGCTGTACATGTCATCGACCAACTGACACACGACAGCCGCAGTGTACAGCGCTTGCAATACCTTTTTTGTCTCGGCAGCGGTCACGGCTAGGGCTTGGCCGCGCGCACCGCGGCGCCCACCGCCGCCTCGACCAGCGCGGTCAAGTTGGTGGTGGCGTTGCTTTCCAGGCTCAGGTTGCCGACCGACGCGCCTTGCGTCTTGTCGGTCTGGCTCGCTTTCCAGGTCGCGAGGGTCGCGCGGCTCGCGAAGAACGAGAGCCCCGAGGCATGCGTGGTAATCGTGCGGAGCGGTTGTCCGTTTTCATAGGAGAGGTCGGTTTGCGTGGTGCCGAAGCGAGCGCAACCGATCAGAGTTACGCCCGCCAAGGCGATGAGTGTCAGGTTCAGTTTCATTTTGGTGTTTCCGGCGGTTTCGGGAATAACTCGTCCGGGAGGAAGCGTTCCAATTTGCGCAGCACTTTGTCGTGCGCAAACCAAGCGATAAACCACAAGACGGTCCCGGTCAGTATCTCTCTCACCAGCGGGTAGCGGACCTCTGGGTTGATGGCGCTGGGCGGGCACAGCAGGGGATAGGTAGTAGTGGCCACCAGCAAACCGATGGCGGGGATGAACTGGTTCCGCACCCAGGTAGAGAGCTTGCAGGCGTAGCCGACGACGACGACGGCCAGGATGGTGAGCAGTTCGGGCGAGGCCGAACTGACTTGCGAAATGAGATCGTTGAGCAGGTCCATCAGAGGATGTCAAAACTAAGGTGTTTGGGAAATGGCCGGCGGATAGTTCGGTTTGACAGCCGCGCTCGGCGAGCCCTGCCATTTCACCCAGAGGCCGGCGGCGCCGAAGAGCAGGGAAAGACAGGTGGCAATGACGGCCGCCTCGCGGCGGATGCCTGTGATTCTCTCTTCGTTGATCTTGCACAGGGTCGTGCCTTGGTCGCGCAGCCCCGCCAAGTCCTTCTGAATACCGCCTAAAGCCGAGTCGATAGAGTCCAGGCGGCGGTTCAGTTCCGTTGAGTGCGCGGAACAAAACACATCGCGATGGGCGCGCAGCGCCTCCTGAAAGGCCAGGCTCAGTTCTTCATTGAGCTGGGCGCTCATTGGTTGGTCCACCGAATCAGATCCCCTGGCAGGGTGCGGTTGCCCGACGCGTCCACCGCGCCGGCCCCGTATGAGTGCATGCGCTGGCCCCAGGGGCCGTCCAGCGCGAGCCAGTTGTCTCGGGCCTGGATGTGCGCGACGTTGTGCACCTCAAATACAAAGCCGGTCGCCGCCGAAGTGTTGGTGGGCGGCTGTGACCACCCGACAAAGTTCCTGGTGAATTCCAGGTGCTGCACGGGCTCCCGCGCCCACAGGTAAACGCCATGCGGGGGATAGCGCCCCGGCCCGCGTGGCGCCAGCAAAAACACGTTGTCCTCGAGCACGGCGCGGCCCAGGGTAGCCTGGTGTGAGTGGGCCGAGCCTCCGAGCACCCACTGCACGGCATTGGCCGCGTTCACGAACCGATTCCGGCGCAGGGACACGGACTCGGTGCGCCAGGAATCCACATAGAACCCGAAATCGCAGTTGATGGAAACACAGTCTTCGACGGCCGCGTCTTTGCAACCGAGGGCCGCGAAGGCTTTGGTGGGCGGGTACGTCGAGCCATCGACCCGGCAGCGAGCGATGACAGCGTCGGTGGCCTGGCGCATGAGGCCATACGACCAGCTCGCGCCCACGAGGATAGCGCAGATGCCCGCCCGGTCGTCCGTGCGCGGGTCGCACTGTTCGACGACACAATCCTCGATGCGCAGCCCGGTGACATTGGAGCGGGTAATCGGGCAGCCGGCCACCAGCAAAAACGCTTCGGCGTTGGTCCGGGTGCCGCCATGGATGACGCGGACGCGGCGAATCGCGGCGTAGTCGCCCGACACGGCCACCGCGCAGGTGGAGACCGGGCGCGCCTCTGGACTAACGGCCAGGTCCACAGTCAAATCCGAGACGATGACAGAGTCGCCCGGGAGGTCTGTCAGCGTGGCCACGGCGATTCGGCCCGGGGCCGGATTGGGTTGGGGGCGGGCTTCCGGCGTGAGGGCTAAAACGGTTCGGTCCATGCCCTGCCCGATCAAACGCGCCCCTTTGGGCAAATGCCACTCGAGGGGGTGGCGCCACCATGATTCGCGGTGCCCCCCGCCATACGTGATGAAGGTGGTGGTGCCCACGGCGTTGGTGCCCAGGTAAATGGTCGTGTGTTCCCGCAGCCGCTTCAGCAGCAAGGCGTCCAACTCGTCCGCAGACGACACCAGAAACGGATCCGCTTTGTAGCCGCCGCCTGTCTTGTGCGTGGCGTTGGTGACCCAATGCACGTAGTGGGTGTTGCGCGGGGCCGGCAGGGGGCCCTTGGGGGCCGCCGCGGTCAAGGCGAGCAAGGCAAAAAGTAAACTCATGGGTAATGGGATGAGGAGTAGGGCATATCACTGCGTCTGCCGATAGATGCGGGCGCGCTGGGCCGCGTCCGCCTGAAGGTAGCGGCGTCGCACTTCCTCGGCCAGATAGCGCTCGGATTTCTCGGCATAACCCGCCAGCGCGGCCTCGGCGATGCTCTCGACGTAATCGCGGAACGTCTGTGCCGAGACAGGGGGGCTGGCGTTGGTGCGCGAGATGTTGCGGGCCTCCCAGGCGCTGCGCAGCCGCTGGAAGTTGACCAACTCAGTGGTCAGCGTCAGTGGCAACGTGGCCGTGATATTGGTCGTGTAATTGGTGGACCCAAAGCCGTTGGTGCTCACGATGGCCGTGACGTTGGTTTGCCAAGAGATCTGAGCCAAACAGGCCAGGGGCGCGAATAGAATCAGGACAAGGTATTTTTTCATGGTGCTAACACTTTCATTGCTGTGGTTGAGCCATCGAGGCTATAGAGTGTGACCAAATTCCCGTTGCTATTGACCAACCAAAATCCGCCGGCGCCCAGCATAGCCGCCGTGGGCAGGAACGTGTTGGATGGGTAATAGGTGCCGGATTGAAATTTGGCGCTCCCGTTGGTGGTGATAGTAGCCACAGCGTTATTGCCGGGAGAACTCAGTTGGAACAGGGTAGCCGCGCTGTTGCTGACCGACAGCGGGGCCAGGGGGGCCGTCGTCCCGATGCCGACGTTTCCATTAGTCACCAGCACTCCGCCGGCGAAGGTCCAGTTGGTTCCATCATCCCGCAATCGGATGGTGCCGTTGCCGTCGGCTAGAATGATGTTGTTCGACACACCGCTTGAGACCGTCGTGTTGGCCCCCAGAATGGTGTTGCCAGAGCCGTGGGCCAAACCTTTGCCCGACCAATAACCCAAAGCAGTGTTGTTGGCGCCCGTGGTGATGTCGTACAAAGCCAGGGATCCAATGGCGACATTCCAGTTGCCGCTATAACTCAGATGGAGCGCATCAGTGCCGACCGCGACGTTATAGATGCCATTGGTGTTCTGAAACATCGTGTCCGCCCCGACGGCCGTGTTTAGCAGGCCGCTGATATTATTGAGCAATGTGTTTTGCCCGACAGCGGTGTTATTGTGACCAGTGGCGTTATACCGTAACGCCCAGTTTCCCAGCCCGGTATTGGACACGGCTGCCGGTGAGCCATTGCTGGCGCCATCGGAGCTCCCGGCTCGATAGCCGACATAGAGGTTTGCCGAGCCAGCATCGTTAATCCCAGCATGGTAGCCCAGGTAGAAATTGTAGGACGCATCATCGAATGTGAGGTAGTCCGTCCCAGCCAAATTGGTCAGCGTGGCGCTGGCCGGCTGAAACTCGGCTGTGTTGGCGGCGATGACCACGTTGGTGCTCGAATCGTCCAGCGTTATGCCGCTGCCCGCGCTCAGCGATTTCAGCGTGCGGTTCTGCTGGAGCGGCACGTTCAGCGCCTCGGCGTTCGTCAGCGTGATTTCCGCCAGCGTCACCAAGCGGTTGGCGTCGGAGACGGGTTCCTCCCAGAGCACGTAATTGGTTTGCCCGAGGTAAAACCGCAGGCCGGGGCCGTATTCCCCGTCGTAGATCGCCTCGATGCGATTGGTCTGGCTGCCCTGGTCCGGGTCGGATGACTGGAACTCGATGTAGTTGGTGATGGTGGGGCGGTCCAGAACCTTATGGGTCAGCGTGGCGGCGTTGGTTTGGCGCACGACGGAGTTGGGGCCGGTCAGCAGGCGGCCGTTGACATCATAGATGTCATTGCCGGGCTTGACGATCAGGCCTTGGGCGGCGGTGATGGTGAGCAGCACGCCTGACTCTTCGGCCAGGACCTGACCGCCGCCGAGGTAGAGTTCAGCGGTGGTGGCCAGCACGACTTCCTTGAGGCCGTTGTTGGTGGCAAAGCTGGAGCCGGAAATCCAGACGTAGCTGGCGTTGGTGAACACCGACAGGTTGTTGGTGCCGGTGTTGTCCTGAACGATGTCCCCGAGGGTGAGATCGAGTGTGCCGGTCAAGGTGGGGGGCGCGCTCTGGCCGCCGACGGCTGCGGTAAAAGCGTGCGTGGTGGCGTTGCTGGAGACCTCGAACAGGGTTTTGTCGCCCAAGGTGGCTTTGATCGAGCTTTTGTTGAGGGGACTATTGAGAATGCGGAGTTCATCCGTGACCCAGAGCTGCGGTATAAACACGCCCTCCACACTGGTGTCGTTGGAAACATCAATCAAGCCGACGCCATTGTTGTCGTCGTAGCGGAGGCGCAGGTAGTGGGTGGGGTTGAGGGCGGAGAGCGCCCGGATTTCATTGGTGGCGATGAGGGTGCCGGCGGTGGCGGTATTGGTGACGAAGAGTCCGGCAAAGTTGGTGCCGGTGAGGGTGGTGATGGCGTTCGTCCAGCGGCCGGACGCGGCGTGATAGATCAAGGCCTGGCCGTCGGCCGGGCTGGCGAGGCGCACGTCTTGCAGTTGCCGGAGCAAGGGCGGAGCGCTGGCGGCCCCGAGGAGGAGCAGCAAGGCCAGGACAGCCCACGAGGCACGCCGGAAAGCGGGAGAGGTTGGTTTCATGCTAGTTGTAGAGGTGCACCAGAAGGCCGTCGGCGTTGTTGCCGGTTTCGAGATACCAGTTGGCCAGGTTGTCGCGGCGGGCTTCCGAGATGCCCACGGTATAAGGGCCGGCGCCGGCCAGCACTTTGATGGGCTGCGCGTTCGAGCCCGCCGTTGGCCCGACGTAGGCATCGGCGACGTTGTCCGTTTGGGCGGCTTTCAGGCCGTAGAAAGCGGCTTCGCGGAACTGGAGATGGGCGGTGACGGTGGCGTTGCGGGTGTAGTTTTCCAGGGTAACAATGGTGTCGCCAACCCCGGCGGTGATGAGATCAATGGCGGTGCCCGCAATGGCATTGGCGAAACTGGAGGCCAATTTGAGTTCGGTAGTGGACTCGATGATGAGGTAGTAGGTGGTGTCTTCGGCCAGGCCGGTGGGCAGGCTGCCCCCATCTGCGGCCACCGTGCAGGCTTGGCCTGTGACCCAGTTGGATGGAATGGTGCCATCCGTAATGGTGAGAATTTCGCTGGTCTCGTCGGCCGAAAAGTTGTCAGACGCCGCGAGCAGGGCAATGGTGCCTTTCGGGGCAATCGTCAAATAATCGCTTTCCACGGCCAGGATGACGGCTTCAAAATCTGCCACCGGGGCCAGGCCGTCGGTGATAGAGATGGTGAGGCGATCTCCGGCTACCAAGTCCGGGACGCTGCCGGAGTAATCGGCAAAGTTCAGCAGGGTGGCGTAGTCGTTGTTGTAAACCCAGTTGAGCAGGCAGGCATAGGCCGTCAGGCCGGTGGTGCCGGCGCTGGCCAGCACGCGGGTAAACTGGCGGGGATGGTTCAGGCCGGAGAGGTCCGGGAAACTGGGGTCGCTAGGATTCATGGTTCAAAGTGTTTGCCTCTTTAAGGGTATTCTCAGAGGCCAGCGGGGCGGGTGGGAGGGGGTGAATGTTCTGTTGGACGTAGGCGACGTCCGCATGAATATCTGGGAGATTGGAGCGCGGGGTGCCTTTGGGGTTTTTGGAGTGGCCTTGAATCTCGGCCAGCTTAAGTTCCAGCTCGGCTAAAGCGACGTGGGAGCGGATGGCTTCGTTGAGGGCTGCGGCCCAAGCCAGGTAGTCAGCGGGCTGTTCTCCCGCTCTGGCCAGACGCTGGGAAAGATCGCGCAGCAGCCAGGCGATGCGATCATGGGCGTCCAGGGTTTCGGTGGCGATAAAGCCGCGGAAGTTACGGGTGACAAAGGAGCCGAGCAGGCTTTTGCCCTTGAACTTTTCCAGGTCCAGGGTCACGCCGGCGGCCTTGGCCGCTTTGAGGACTTCTGCATCATCCCAGGTGACCAGCTCGGCCTTGGCGGCGTGGGCGGCGTCGATATGGGTGAAATGGTTAGACATGGGCGGCGGGGGGGAAAGAGTTCAGAGCCGCGGGCCAGCCGATGTGGTTGGTTCCGGCGGTTTCGTCGTAGGCCCAGCAGTTGGCCGGGCCGGCGGCTTTGGTGGGCATGTGGCAGTGGCAGCCGAGCGAGCGCAGGCCGCGCCGCAACGGGGTGCCGCAGGTGGCCAGTGGGCGAAAGAAAATGGGGCAAACCCGACAGGACTGGAGCCGGGCGGCCGTCAATTGAGGATCGAGGCTGGCCCGGGAGCGGGCGTAAGCGGCCAGAAAGGCGCGCCCAGAGCGGGCGCAGCGGCCGGTGACACAGGCGTGCAGAGCGGCCAGGGAAACGGCGGCGAAGAACTGAAGGCAGCCCTTCAAGCGTTCCGAATGTTGACTAACCTGATCAAGTTACGCATGATTAGAAACCTTATGGAAAATGGCGCAGAAAGTCAATCGTGGCCGGTGCTGGTGCCGCCCCAGATGTCGCACAAGCGGCTGGTGGCGCGCGGGCAAAGCCGCGTGAACACGAGATTGATGATGGCCATGCTTGACCGGCCGGTGAGCGGGGTGCGGAAAAACTGGCGGCAGGCGGCGGTCTATTCTCGGGCCCAGCAGCCCACCGCGGAACAGGTGCGGGAACTGGTGATGTGGGCGCAGCAGGTGAAACAATGGAGCCTGGGCATGCTGTCGGTGATGACGGGCATTCCGCCCCGGCGCTTGGGCGAGATTCGGAAAGGCGCCGCCGCCACCCTGCTGGAAACGCGGGTGTTATGGCTCTACTGGATGCTGGATCAGGCGCCGCAACTGCTCTACGACCCGTGGCACCTGGCGACTTGGGGCCGGTATCACGGTTTGGATCTGCCGCGGCGCCGGAATTTTCAGGAGGCGCGGCGGGAAATGCTGGCTTTTTGCCTGGCGGAAAAGGAGACGGGCCGCCACCCGCACACGCCGATGGGTTTGGCCCGGCGCTTCAACATGTGCCTGGCGAGCGTGCGCCACGCGGCCAAAAAGGCCGGGCTGCGTTTGGCCGACGGGCGGGCGCGCAGCCACCAGATCAAGGCTGGCCGGCGGCCCGCGTTTCTGGACACGTGCAAACCCTATTTGTACATGGACTGGCGCAAAACGTATGCGCAACTGATGAAGGAGTGGGGGGTGAGCCAGACGCAGTTGATAAAAGCGCGGCAGTTTTACCTCAAGCTGTCGATCGAGAAGCTGCGCGGGCATTTTACGGCGGTGGGCAACGATCCCAAGGTGGTGGACGGGATTTTTGCACCGCGCCGCGGGGGTTGGGGCGGCGGGCGGGTGTTGCTGTGGGAGTACCGGCACCAGCGGGCGGAAGCGGAAAAAGCGGAAGCGGAAAAGAGCGCCCCGCCCACTGAGTGCACCGGGACAGAGGCCCCCTCGGTCACAGCGGCACCGTGACGATGCCGCCCGATTGCGGCAAGCGGACCAGCAAGGCTTCTTCCAGCTCCGCCCAGCTTTTGGCGGCAATGCAGTAGCGCAAAGCGTCCAGGCGGTGCTTGAGCGGGTCCGCAGCGGCCAGGCGGCCCTGCCGATTGAGGGCGATGTTGGAGAGGCATTCCCGCAGCAGTTCACAGCGGACATCCACGATAATGCGGTCCTCGTGCATCAGCCGGCGGAGGAGCTTCAGGCCGGGCATAACCTTGCCCTTGGGGGCGGCCTCCAGTTCGATGCGGCCCTCACTGTAGCGGTAGATGGAGCGGGCTTCGAAAGCTTCCAAGCCTTCGCGCGGCGAGAAGGAGGAGGTGTCCGAGTAGTGGTGCCACAAGAGCCGTGTCCCGGCGCGTGCGGCCAGGGCGTCCATTTTCTCGAGCACCATTTCGGTGAAGTCCTTCAGGGAAATATTTTCCTTCAGGAGGACCAACTCGTCGTGGACTTTGAACAGGTAAATGGGTTCGTTGGCCGCCGCCGCCGAAATATCGACCGGCTCGATGAAGAGCACGGCCGGGTTGCGCCCGCCGTAGTCCCAGGCCGTGTTTAGCTCGACACAGCCGGGTTCGAGCAACAGGTATTCGTCGTCCTGAAAGCGACCGGGATGCGCGTCGTCGGGGATGTTGCCGATGCGGCCGAAGACATGGGCGGCGGGGCGCCAGACGTCGGCAAAGTAACCGGCGCCGCTGGCCTTGACGTAAAGGCCGTAGTAGTAGCGAGCCAGGAGCACTGGGTCGCTGTAATAGGAGGAGTACACGTCGCGGCGGTCTTCAGGGGACAGGAAGGTGTTGTCGTCGATGTTGACGGTGATGACTTCGATTTGGCGGTAGAACTCCTGCAGCGCTTGCCGGGCCTGGCCCGTGATATGATCGGGGATGGGCTGGTGCGGTTCCTCGAAGAAGAGCTGGTAGAACCAGGAATCTTTGCCTTCGGGAGGGGGGTTGACGTCCGCCAGGAACATGTATTGGTCTGGCTGGATCGGGACGCCCGGCGGGGCCCGCAGGCATTGGCGGAGGATGTCGAAGGACTTGCGGCGGGTCAGCACTTCGTCCATTTGCGTGACCCAGAGGCCGGTGTAACGGCGGCCTTTGAAGCGCTGTTCCACCTCGTCTTCCACGGCCAAAGAATCGAGTTGGATGTAGGCTTTGCCAGCCGGGCCGAGAATTTCGCAGTATAGCTTTTTGGTGAGCCCTTTCTGGCGGACGCGCTTTTTGTGGTCCTCCACCCACTCGACCAAGCCATCGGCGGCCCATTGGTCAATGACGCCGCCGTCGCGGGTCAGGTCTTCCCAAGCGCCACCGTCGGCATTGAAGGTGTTGGTGGCCCCCAGGATGGAAAAGGAGGCCGGGCCGATGTCGCGGCAGTGTTTGAGGACGGCATGGGCGCACCCGATGGTTTTTCCGCATTTTCTCGGCCCGGAGAAGAGGCGGAAACGTTTGCGGGAATTGATGAGGCGGGCCTGCTTTTCAAATACGTCGAGGTAGTGCGAGCCGTCAGTTCTGAAAGGCATTTCTAATCTTGACTAACTTGATCATCTTGCTTACCATTCTGCTAAACAATACGCAAGAACTTGTTTATGCGCAACTCAGAGCGGCACCATGAAATGATGGACTTGGGGACGCGTCACGACGACGACCTGGCTTCCGGCCCCGGCGCCGGCCCAGCGCCTGAGCCCGAAAGGCCGAGGGTCAGTTACCCGAAGTTTTCGGTGCATGGCGGCGTGAAGGAGGCGATGGAGAAGGAGCTGGGGCCGATGAAGCGCGGGGACCGGATGATGGCGCTGTGCGACCTGGAGGTGTCCGGGACGAGCGAGAACGAATACGAGGCGAGCCTTGAGTTCAGCGTGTGCGGGCTGAAAGCGAGCGACGACGTGGCTGAGGGCCAGCCCAAGGCAGAGAAAGGCATGAGGTAGATGCTGGCGGTGTGGTCTGTCCTATTGGGCATGGCGATTTTCTCGCGAACGCGAACGCGAACGCTCAGCGATGACTGCCCGTAAGAAACCCAGTATGGACGAAACGGATTCTCCCCAGCCGCCGCCCCCGGCCGAAGAAGCGCCCCGGCCGAACGAGTTTTACAAGCGGATCGGGATCAGCCCCGAGACCCTGCGGCCGCTGTTCGAGACCAAGACACCCTCGAAGCGGATCAAGGCGTTGCTGCATTTGATCCGCACGCGCCTGGAGGAAACGCGGCGCCGCAACCTGGCTGATGCGGCCACCTGGACGGCGGTGGATTTGGCCGTGGACACGGCCCTGAATTCGACCACGCCCACGCTGCTGGACAAGCTGCTCAACGGGCGGCTGTGGAAGGAAAGCGAGTTGGTGGACAGCCTGAAGCAGTGGAACATCTCCGAGCAGGAAGCGTTCGATTACGTGACGGAGGGCAACCAGACGGTGCGCGCCTTAAAGCAGCGCACGTTCTGGAAGGTGAAGCTGCCGTTGGCGGCGTCGATCCTCAAGTCGCGGGTGTCCCGCCTGTACACGGATCGCGATGTGGTGCCGTGGCTGCCGTATGAGCCGGTGGTCTCGACTGAGGCCAACCGCCTGAAATGTGAGCTGTTGACGAATTTGGCGGAGCGGTGGGTGGAACAGTTTGCCATCAAAGAGACTTACCGGCAGGCGCAGTTGCAGGCCGGCAAGTACGCGCGGGTGCTGGCGTTTGTGCAGGAGGCGTGGCACGTGGTGACCGAATACGACGCCGCCGGCAAGCCTGTGACCCTGAAAGAAGGGCTGCGTTACAACACCCCGCCGATCTATCGGCTGGGCTGGGACCTGGCGCATCCGCTCTACACCCTGAACACGGACACCGGCTGCACCTGGGCGCTCTACTGGCGGCTGGTGCGGGCCGGGGAGGTGATCAACAACCCCGATTACTGGAACCGCGACCAGATCAGCTTCGGGTCAGCGTGGTTCGACCCGCTGATTTCCAACAACTATTTCAAAGAGATTTATCCCTGCCAAGCGACGCTGCCGTGCGACACGGACACGTGGCGGAGCTACCAGAACGACCGGGAAAAAGCGGCCCACCTGTATGACAACAACGAGCATGACGCGGCGCTGTTTCTGACGAACAAGGTGGCCAAGTTGGTGCCGGCGCAGTGGGGCCTGGGCGATTACCGGGGCGAACTGTGGTTCCGGTTTGTGATGGCGAACGATGACACGGTGGTGTTTTCAGAACCGCTGCCGGCCTGCCCGGCGCTGTTCCTGGGCTGGGACGTGGACGAGAGCAAGACGCGCGACCCGAGCTTGGTGCTGGAAGCACTGACGCACCAGGATTTCATCAACAACCTGGTCAGCCAGCATCGGCTGACGGTCACGCAGAACCTGATCAAGATCGTCTGGTACGACACGGCCAGCGGCGTGACCCTGGACACGCTGAAAAAAACCAAGGCGGAAAGCCACGAGTTCGCCCATATCTGCTACCTGCCCTACGACAGCCGCCGGTTTAAGGGGCAGGGGATCGACCCGACCAAGATATTCGTGCCGCTGAATTTCGGGTATCAGGACACGACGCAGTTGATTGCCTGCCTGAACACGTATCTCAGCTTGATGGAGCGCATGACGGGGATGAGCGCCAACGAGTTTGGGGTGAACGCGCCGCGGGTCACCACAGCTCAGGAAACGCTGCGGGTGGCGGAAAACGCCGGCTCCCGCCTGAATTACACCGGGAGCTGGGCGGATGATTTTTTGGACGCGATGAAGCGGCAGTTTCATCGGTTTGCGCTCGCGTTTAGCGACGACGAGTTCACCGCCCACGTGACCGATGCCACCGAGGCGAGCTTGCAGACCCTGCGAGCGCTGGGGTTTGAGGTGAAAGATACCGACTCGAACCGCAAGACCGAGGTGCGGGGCAACAAGCGGTTGTTGGACATCGACGATTTTGTGTCGAGCCGCTCGTTGCAGAACCGGATCAACAACCCGCAGGTGGCCCTGGTCATGTTCCAGGCCATTCAAGCCGTGGCCCCGTTCTTGATGGACGGGTCGGCGGGGGGCCGGCGGGAAGTGATCGGCCTGTTGAACCGGGCCGCGCAGATGGCCGGAGTGCCCCCGGACTTCAAATTCAACCTGCCCGAAAGACAGGACGAGGGGCCGCCGGCGCCGGCGGTGAAAGTGACTGAGACGGTGAAGTACGCGGACCTGCCCGAGGACGTGAAGCGGCAAGTGGAAGCGCAACTGGGTTTGCAGCCTTCCCAACTGCCCAGCCCCGAACAAATGCAGGCAGTGTTGGCGCAGCAAATGGTCCAGGCCGGGGAAGCCATCCAGCAGGGAGCGGTGCAGAAAGCGGTGCAAGAGGTGGGCCAGGGACTGGAGCCGGTGCTGGCGGCCATCCAGCAGCAACAGACGCAACTGAGCCAATTGGCCCAGGCGCTGGCGCAAAACCGGGATCAAGACGCCCAAGTGGCGGCCGGGGTGGGAGAGCTCCAGCAAGCGCTGGCGGGGCTAGCGCAGCAACACCAGCAACTGCAAGGGCTGCTGGCTGATCAGGCCAGCCAGGCGACGGGCCCGGGTGTTCCCAGCCTATGATTACCGCCGAGCTGGTGCCGTTGCTCGAGCCCGAGCAACAAGCGTTGCGCCAATGGTTGGCCAGCCCGCTGTGCGAGGAGTTTTTGCGCAGCGTGCAAGCCGAGATCGACGTGGAGCTGGAGCAGGCGAAAACCGCGATGCTGGAGGCCCAGGAGTTTCCCAACATGGCCGCCGAGGCAGGGCCGCATTTGGCCCGGGCCAGCGACTGGCAGAAAGTCGTGCGGATGCTGATGGTTTGCCGCCGGAGTTACGAGTTTAAGCAGGTGCATATTACACATCAACCCAATCCCGCATGAGTACTGAAACTGAGGGCAACCCAGCCGAGCAGAAAGCAGGAGCGTTCGCCCGCCGTTATTTGGGCGAACAGGCCGAAGCGGTCCCAACCGAGGCCGCCGCGCCCGAGGCGGCGCCGCCCGCGGCCCCGGTTCCGGATGCTGGAGCCGGCTCGCCCTCTGATTCAGCCTCGAAGGAGGCTGCCACTGCGAGCGCCGCCCCAGAGAGTGGCGCACCGCCCCAGGGTGAGCCGAAAAAGGTGGTGACCTACAAGGTGCCGCGCAAGCATCAGGAGGCGCCCCCCCCGGCCGCGCCCGCCGTGGCGACTTTGGATGAGGAAGCGGCCAAGCGGATCGGCCAGGAAACAGCCCGCGCCCTGGCCGAAGCGCAGGCCAAGTCCCTGGAGGTGGAATTCGAGGCGGAAGAGCGCGAGACGATCGCCCTCATTCACGTGCTGGAAGAGGAGAAGGTGTATCCCCAAGGCGCGGCCGACAAGGTGAAAAGGGTGTTGGCCGCCATTGCTGAAAAAGAGTTGGACCCGGACGGCGCGGAGGCCAGAAAGCTGTGGGAGGGGCTCGGGTTTGGTGTGACCGAACGGGACCTGGCCCGCGCGGAAGGGTTGCGCCGGGAACGGCCTTGGAAAGCGCGGCTGGCCGCGGCCGAAGAGGGGCGTGAAGCCCTGGAAAAGCAAGTGTTGTCGCTGCGGCTCGACCGTGTGGCGGAACGGGCCGGAGCGGCGGCCGCTCGCCAAGCGGCCAAAGCACTGGCGCCGGAGGCCGGCTTGGCCGACCGGAACGGCTTGGACGAAGAAAAACTGGAGGAGTTTGCCCAGAGCGGCGCCACGGGCCAAAAGATTGCCCAGGCGATAGTCAGCGCGCGGAACTGGGCCGCCGGTGCGCAAGCGACGATAGCGTTGCTGGAGCAGGAAGCCGCCTATACCGGCAAAGGGAAGACCCCGCCCAAGTGGTTGGTGGAAGAGATCAACGGCTCCGAGCTGATGCACTTCGTGGCCGAAGCCAGCGCCAAGCTGCCGGGGGTCGAAGACGGGGAAGGCCGCGCGTTCGTGGCCCCGGCTGAGTATGAGAAGCTGCCCGCCGAGGCGCGGGCAGGGCACTGGACGATCACGCTGGACAACGCCATTCCCCTGGGCTTGCAGCGCATTACCCAGGGGGCCAAACAAGCCGCGGAAAGGGTGACTCGGGAAAAGCAGACCGACCGGTCTGCTGTGGAAGCCGAGCTGAGAGCTAAACTGGCCAAGGAATGGGGAGTGGACCCAGCCACCGGCAAGCCGGCCGGGGCGGGGACCATGCGGACGGAAAAGCCGAAAAGCCCGGCGGCCCTGGACCCAGCGGTGGCCGCGGCGGCGCCGAGTCACACGCAGGTGGCCGCGTTTGAGCGCAGGTTTTTGGGGAGGTGAGAGCCACCCCTGAGGGTGGGAGAGGGTGGGGGGTGCGCCTATCTGGGAGATAGGGACGGGGCCGCGGGTGGAGCCAGGTAACAAAACTTGAGCGGCCGCGCTCCGCAGCGGGGGCGGGCGGTGATGTTAATGCGAACAACGACATTGACATCTTATGCCCACACCAACCGAAGCGCTGACGACTGAAAATTTCTTCGCGTCTTGCACCCCTGGCATTCGCACGGACTTAGACAAGTCGGGCGTGATGACCCTGACCAACATTGAGGTGCCCACCCCGTCCGAACTGGACGGCATCTTCAGTGGGTCCAGCCAACTGGCCACGCTGAGGATTCTGGAGGACCTGTTTCTCTGGAAGCTGGAAGTGAACGCGATGGGTTACAAGAAGTATGACCTGTTCGACCTGTTCACGGACCTGGCGGTGGACGTGTCCGGCAAGCTGGGCGGGATCGAGAAACGGGCCGGGGTGCCGGAGATTGCGCCGTTCATCTACGCCCGGCGCGAGGAGCCCATCAACAACATTTCCTGGAAGCTGGCCAGCGGCTACCGCAGCAACGCTGCCGGCGCAGTGGATGCGGCGGGCGATTACTGGACGGTCTCAGTGACCAACTCAGAAGGCATCCCGCTGGACGACGATGGCAGCGGCGGCTCCGATTGGTTCCACGAGAACGAGATTGTCTTTGCCACCACCTTGACCGAGGGCGGGACGGTGGCCCACACGCAGTGGAAGGTGAAACTGTTCGTTTCCAGCGGCGACAAACTGGTCTTGGAACCCGCCATGCCGACGGCCGCGCCCACTACTGGCTCGTCCGCTGCGCCGGGCGGTTTGTTTGACTGGGGCGTGACCAACCCGACCCTGACGCCGCCGGTGACGGGCGATCTGGTGCGGGGCACGAACAACGTGACGCCTTGGGAAAGCTGGTGCTATCAGCCGCCGGGGTTGATTTCCAACCAGGTGGACCCGTTCTGGTTCCAGCACAGCCAGGAGAGTTACAAGGTCTCGGAATCCTACCGGAAATGGCAGGAGATGATTGCCCGGAAGAACGTGCTCTACGACAGCTTCTACAATCTGCCGGAGGCCCAGGGGCGGCGCCAGGCGGCGGACGATTTCAAGCGGCGGGTTGCCAACCAACTGATGTTCGGCTATCCCAGCAGCAGGGAACAAACCCTGTACAGTTACCGGAACCTGCCCACGGCCACTTTCTATTATCCGGCGACCCTCAACCCCACTTCCGCGACCGACGCGTACGTGGGCACGGCGGGCGCCACCGAAGTCGTGACCCGGAAGGCCGATGCCGTAGGATTTTATTGGCAACACAAGGCCAGGGGGAGAGTCATCGATCTCCAAGGCCGGGCCCTGAACATTCCGGCCTTGATCGACCTGCTCTATGGGCTGGTGCGGTATCGCAAGCAGATTGGGATGCCCAACGCGGACACGGTGGAGATCATGTGCACCAGCGAGTATCATCCGGCCTTCGACAAGGCCATGATGTTGCACTACAAGGACGTGTATAGCGACCAACTGCGCTTTAACGCGGACGCCAGCAAACCGCTGCTCAGCAACCTGAACCTGCGGTACGTGGAGTATCCGCTGCGCTACCCGGCCGGGGTGACGCTGCGGCTGGTGTTCCACCCGTTCTTTGATGACCTGATCTCGCGCATGAAGACCAGCGGCAACGAGAACGCCGGGCGGCAGTTGTGGATGTTGCCCTGGAAATACAACCGGATGGGCATCATCAACACGGTGCGCAAGACGCGCACGGTGGGCGACATTGAGGAACTGGCCAAGGTGAACCCGTTCTATCAGTGCCAGATTTACGGGCGGAAGACCTACATCGACCTGATGAACATGTGCTTCACGGCGCTGAGCACGGCGCCGATGGCGGGCATCATCTTCCAAGGCGTGAGTTCGGCAGTGCCGGAAGCGATCTCCAAGGGCACGGAAGATTACGTGCAGGCGTGCTCGCTGATCCCGTAAGCAATAGCAGATAGCAAATCGCAAACAGAACAATGGAACGAACCATGAAACAAATCTCTCTGACTCTGGCGACCCTGGCAGGGGCCTTGACTTTGGCTGGGGGCGCGGCCCGAGAAGTGAACCCGGCGGATACCTTCTCGGTGTATGGGGTGCAGCACGGGTGCGTGAAGACCAACATTTGCGTGGTGCCAGGATCGCCGATAGCCAGTGATCCATTGATCAGCACCACCACCTACAGAAAACGGGCGGGGGTGACCTATGCGGCTCTGACCTGTTACACCAACGATGGGACCGGCGTGCTGAACCTGTACACCAGCGGGCCGCCGGCCAGCATCAGCCTGCTGAACACCAATCTGGCTGGACCGGCCAGTGTGACCAACCTGATCTTCGGCAGTTCCAACTTCTGCGTGTCCGGGGATCAGGTGCTGATCTACGATGGATGGCTGGATACCTATCATTGGGCCGTGGCGGATGTGTGGCATACCAACGGACCTCCGGGCGGCACCAGCTACCGCTGGCTGAAGCTCAAGGCCAATACAGTGCTGACCAACGCCAGCAGCGGTTCGGGCACGATGCAACAAGTCAAGCCTGGCCAGAACAGTGGCGCTTGGAAGCTGGGTTTGGTGGGTCAAATCCCGCTCAGCACGGCCTTGAATACTTTCGCGCCCGCCAGTGGCTATTTGCTCAGTTCCCCGCAGCCGAACCTGCCTTTGGTCCTCTCGGTGACGACCGGGACAGCGGCCCCGCTGTATGCCGATGCGCTCTATACCAACCGCATCCGGTATGTGACGGGAGCGTACCGCTAACCCCAAGCACCCAGAGGCCATGAGATATTTCGAGAAGCAACTGCCGAACCTGGCGTTTTACTTTGCCGATGGCAGCCCGCCTGAATACGCAGCCCGCTCGGCGGGGTCCGGGCTGATCGCCTTGGACGAAAGCCAGCAGCCGGAGAAGGTGGCGGAACTGGAGAAGCTGGCCCGACAACGGGTGGGCGGGATTGTGGCTTTGAGCGCCGAGCAGTTCGACGCCAAAAAAAAAGCCATCAGCTTGCTGACTTTGACCGCGCCCGCCACGCCGCCCAAGCTGCGCGCCGTGCGACCCGATCAGAACCCGTTTCTGGACGCGTTGGAGGGCCGTGCCCGGCCTGCGGCGGTGATGGCTACTGCAAAACCGGTTGCGGCGCGGGAAAGCCCTGCCCAGCCTGCGGCGGCACCGGCCGCGCCCGATAACCCCCAGCCCGCGCGCCAGCGCTACCAACCGCGGGCGGGAACATTGAGCAAGGAACGGGCCGAATCGCCCGCGCCGTCCCAGTAACCTCCCATGACCTTTGCCGCGTTCAAGGACGCCCTGCGGGCCGACCTCTGGCCGGAAGGCGTGCCGGACGAACTGTGGTATGCTGCGGATTTGACGAGTCCCGGCCCCCTGCAGAAGCGGGTGGTGGACGGGTTGTTCGAGCTGCAACGGGTGGTCAGGCGCTTGCAGCAACACCACCGGGACATTATCCCCTTTTGCGCGACGCTCTTCGAGTGCAGCAGCGGCCTGACCGTGGCCTCAGCCCCGCGCGGCCGGATCACGCGCGTGGTGACCCTGGCAGACGACTGCTGCGAAGCCCACTACCATTACACCGACCGCTTGCCGGCGCTGCAGGAATGGTCCGGCGAGTTTGTGGAGCGCTACGCCCGGCCCAATCGCGAGGCAGATTTGCCCATCGGCGTCGCCTCGGCCAGCGCCGAGCGCGACAAAGACGCCGGGCGGGCGCGTTTCGGTTTTTTCACCCTTTACCAAGGCCGGCTGTATTTGGGGCCTTGGATTCAGAGCACCGAACGGATCGGGGTGGACTGGGAGGGGTACAAGCGGTCCTGGCTGGAGAGCGACGAGGTGGACGACGATCCCGAGCTGTTCCGGGCCGTGTGCAATTATGGGTGGTGGGAGTATCTGAAGCGCTGGCCGGAGTATGCCAACACCGACCTGCGGCAACTGGAGGCGGCTGAGGCGGCGTGGCTGGAAGCGCGGGCCAACCTGATCATCGACGAGAACTTGGAAAGCGTGCCGGACACACCCGAGATGGTGTTTCCTTCCCGGCGCCGTTTGGCCTGCACCAGTTGCACGGAGGTGTATCCGTGCGACGACCCGACGGCCGGCAGCGAGGCGAGCGACAGCAGCCAAGTGTTTGCGGTGGTCAGCGATTTTGGGACCGACCTGCCGGAAGACCCGGAGGAAGTGGCGGCTTTGGTGGCGGGCTGGAGCCCGCAGTTCATTGCCACCACTGGCGACAACATCCAGGAGGACGCCGGGGAGGGCGATTACGTGGAGTTGGTCAAGCCGCTTTACGGGGCCTACATCACCGGCCATCTGGCCAGCACCCGTTTTTTCCCGGCGCTGGGCAATCACGATTTGAACGACGCCAGCCTGGCGGATTACCAGGCGTTTTTCACGCTGCCAGGCAACGAGCGCTATTACCAGGTGCGGCGCGGGTTTGTGGAGTTGTTCATCCTGAACAGCAACAGCAGCGAGCCGGCCGGGCGCAGCAGCACCAGTGCTCAAGCCAAATGGCTGGAAGCCATGGCGGCCCTGAGTTCGGCGCCGTGGAAGATCGCGCTCTTCCATCACCCGCCGTATAGCTCGGTGGACGGAGCGGCGGTGGCGGCCCTGCAATGGGATTTCAAGAAACTGGGCCTGGACCTGGTGCTGAGCGGGCACGCCCACGTGTATGAGCGGCTGGTGGTCAATGGGCTGACTTATCTGGTCTGCGGCTTGGGCGGGGCGGCCCTGACCAGTTTCGGCACAGTCTCGCCTTACAGCCAATACCGTTACGCCTCCGAGCACGGCGCCCTGAAGATTACGGCTTCCTGCCAGCAACTGCTGATTGAACCGACGAACACAGACGGAAATGTCATCGAGACGGTGACGCTGACGAAATGAAATTTCCCATCGAACGGGTAGCGTCTTGCCGGCTGTCAGCCGATGATCCCAGCAGCACTTGTGACTTGGCGAGCCAGCCGAACACGGGGGAGATAGAGCAATGCTCCGACCCGGCCTTTGCCGCGGCCCACCCGGCGCTGTGCCGGAACTACCCGCGGCTGCGGATTCAGCCCAGCCTGGCCACGGTGTTAGTGAATGAGGATGTAGATTTTCAAGCCTTCGTGACCCAAGGGGGCATCGAGCAGGCCCTGGACGATGACAGCGGAGTGGTCTGGACGCTCTCGGATCAAACGGTGGCGGTGATCGGCGGGCGCAGTGGCAAGGCCACCGGCGTCACCGCGGGCACCGTGCAGATTTCAGCGGTTTGGCAGAATTTGACGGCTTCCGCGCAGTTGACGGTGTTGGCCGCCGGGGGCGAAGGGGCCGGGTGCCAGGGCAAACACGTGGGGGTGGTGGTGGTGCTGGATAAGAGCAAATCCATGAGCCAGGGTTTTGGGGGCGGGTTTTCGAGCAAGCTGGCTTACGGCAAGGCCGCGGCCAAGCTGCTGGCCAACAGCCTGGACTTGACCAAGGACACCATTGGATTGGTCTCGTTCCATGCCACCGCCACGGAGGAACTGGGACTGACCACGGATTTGGCCGCCTTCGAGACGGCGGTAAATGGCGTGGCTCAAAGTGAGAACGGCACGTCCCTGTTGAGCGGGGTGCGGGCGGCGGTGGAGATGCTGGAGGCGGCGGGAAACGATTACTCGGTGGTGGCGCTGATTACGGACGGCAACGACAGCGGCTTGTTCGGAAGCAACAGTGTGCCGGCGGAACTGAGAACGGCGGTGCCCAACACCATGAGCCTGGCTGTGCTGGGGACGCGGGCCAGCGGGCCGGGATTCCATTTGCTGCGGGACCTGACCATCAACGGCTTTTTCGTGAACGGTTACGCGGAGGGCGGGGTGGAGAACGGAGCGGATGAGGCGTTCGCGCAGTTGAAGCGGTATTTCTGCGGGTGTGGGGAAACGACCCGGCCGTGTGCGTCTATCTTCATGCCGCGGTTGAACTACACTGGTTTTGCCAATTGGGAGGTCACGGGCTTGGTGGATTTGATCGGCGGGTTCGAGCCGTGGACCTTGTTTGATTTTCTGCCCGGCAACGGACTTTACCCGGACATGGTGGGGAGCCCCAATCCGGGGCAGAGTGGGTTGGGGCGGCTGACTTTGAAAGCGTCCCAGCAACCGACCTTCACTGCGGCTGCCAATTACACCCTGACGGTGCGCCTGGCGGGAAACCAGCGGGAAGGAAGCGCGACCCAGGTAAAACTGAAGGTGGGCACATTGCTGGCGGAACAGAGTGTCAATTTCGCGGCTTCAGACTGGACCCAGGATTTCACCGATCACGAGTATGAATTCGTGGGCGACGGGGCGGCGCACGCGGTGGAGATTTGGCAGTCGAGGGGCTGTGTCAACCCTGCGTTCGGCAACTTGTTGAAGTCAGTCACGATCCGCAACGCCGACACGGACGCGCTGGTGTTCCACGATGTTTTCAACACGGAAAACTACCAGGCCGTGGATTGCGGGGCCGTGGATTGCGGCGGCCACGGTTTCTGGAACGGCTACCGGTGCGTGTATCGCTGCCAGGAAGTGACGGTGCCGACGGCCCAGCCTGACCCCGCTCCCTTGACGGATAATGAGAGCGAGGCGGCACCGGATTTCTGGACCAGCCAGCAGACCTACACCCGGACGTGTGCCGAAGGGATACTGGTGACGGGCACCGGCACGGCCAGCAGCAGCCTGAGCCAGGCGCACGCGGACGCCCAAGCTCTGGCGCGCGCCCAAGCGGCGGCCGTGTGCCCAAGCGGGGAACTGGCCCCCAACGATTTCATGCTGATCCATTTCGAGCGCGGCATGAACTATGGGTCGGAGGATGCCGCCCGCTGGCCCACTACGCGCATCAAAGGGTTGGGGTTGGTGCCGGTGGGCGCGACCAATGACGTATGGAACCAACCCAGCGTGGATTTGCTGGAAGGGGTGCTGGCGCAAATAGATAATGGGTTCTATTTGGAGGACAACGGGGGGGCCACTACTTCCAGTTGGATGCCGGTCGAATATTCTTCCTTGCAACATTTGTCCGGGGTCAGCAGCACGCATTATGCCCCGATCTCGTTGGGCCAGGCCGGGCCGGAGTTTTATCAGCGGACGGAAGTGATGCAGGAGGAGCAATACCGGACCATCCACAATCTGCCGGCGGGCAACTACGATGTGTATGTGTGGGGCGCGGCCCGGAACGCAGACGGGAAGGACGGCGGGCTGGCCACCACCCAGATGTATGGGGGCCGGTTCAACCTGGAAGTGCTGGATGCCGACGGAGCGGTGGATACCGATCTGGGCGCCAAGGAACACACCCTGGCCGACCCGGACGTGCTGAGCAATTGGCCGCTGGTGGAAGACCAGGATTACGTGCGCTGGAGCGTGGCGCCGGTGCCGGCCGGCGGGTCGTTGCGGGTGACGGTCAAACAGCCCAGCGGCGGCGGCTGGCTGGTCATCAGCGGCATCCAGATTCAGCGTTTTCCATGAAGCTGCGCCTGACAGCCCCCAGCGATGAGACGAGCAGTTTTGGCCTTCAGGCCAGCAAAAGCCAGCAGGCGTTGAGCAAGTTGGGGGTAGTCTGGGATGAGAGCGCGGAGACCGAACTGAGATTTGGGCACCCGCTGCAAGGCACGGACAAAAAGGCCCGGCGGCTGGTCTGGTGCACGAACTGGGAAGCGCCGCGGCTGACGGCGGAGGCCAAAGCCAAGCTGGCCCAGGCGGACCTTTTGCTGGTGCCGTCCCACTGGACGGCCACGGTGTTTTCAGCCGCCGGCCTGGATAATGTGCAGGTGGTGCCGCTGGGGTATGAGCCGGCGGTGTTCTACAGCATCAAAAAGGCCCAGGCCCAGCGGCCCTTTGTCTTTGGCTGCGCCGGAGACGCCCGGAGCGGGGTGCGGCGCAAGAACCTGGAACAGGTGGTGCGCTGTTTTCAGGCGGCCTTCGGGGAGAGCAAGGAAGTGCGGTTGCACGTCAAATGCCGGGCGGGCCACCTGGCCAGCCCGCAGCCGAACGTGCTGGTGGATACGGTGCGGATGAGCGAAGCGGAGGTGGGGCACTGGCATCGGGCACTGGATTGCTTTGTAAATCTGGCCACGGGCGGTTTTGAACTGCATATCTTGCAGAGCATGGCTTGCGGGGTGCCGGTGGTCAGCCATGCGTTTGGGGGGCACACGGATTATTTCCACGAGCGGAACGGGCTGGTGGTGGCACACAGCTTGGAGCCGGCGCAAGAGACCTGGGCCGGGTGCGGGTTGTGGGCCACGGTCAAGGATGAAACGCTGATGGAAGCGATGCGCTGGGCGGCGCGGGAGCGGGCGTATGCCGAAAGCATCGGGTGGAGTGCGGCTTACTGCGTGCTGGAGCTGACGTGGGAGAAGCACGGGCAACGCCTGGCTGAGCTGCTGGGAGAGCCCGAGGAAGCCGCGCCTGACAGTTTCACCGCGCCGGTGCGGGTGAAGCCAGTGAACACGCCCGCGAAGCCTGCGAAACCAGTGCGTGTCCGGCTCCTTTACCAGGAATACACACCGGACGCCGACACCCGCGGACGGATCGAATTTGCCAGGACCAGTTGGGACCTGGCGGCTGGTTCCGGCGTGACTGTGGAGTTCGTCCCCTTCCGCGTCTCCGACCTGCCCAGGAATGCGGGGGAGGTGGGCGATGACCGGCAATGTCCGTTCGTGAAGGATGTGTTCAACTACGGCCTCCAGGGTTGCGACGATGATACGGTCATTGCCTATGTCAACGCCGATGTCGCGCTCTGCCAGGACTGGTTCGAGACGGCCCGGCCGTGGATCGGGCAGTGTGGCTGCTGGTATTCCAACCGGTGGGACGTGAGCCGGTTCGGCCGGGCGGTGACGCCCGAGTGGCTGGCCCGTAGCCCTGGTGCGGCGGCCACGGTGGGAGCCGATCTCTTCACCTTCACGCCGGAATGGTGGCGTAACCATCGCGACCAGATGCCGGATATGATCCTGGGGTATGAGGGGTGGGACTTCGCGTTTCAGTGGCTGATGCAGGCATCGGGGTTTGACCCGGCCAAGTCCCGGATGGTGATCTATCACGAAAGGCACTCGTCGTTCTGGTCCCGTTCCGTGAATCTCTCCAGGCACCCTGCCCAGGTTTACTGCCGCAAGGCTGGCTTGGACTGGGCGACCCAGAGGGGCCTGCTGCACTATGTCGGAGGGCGTCACGGTTATTTGTTCCGTGGGTTGTCGAATGCGCGCGCCAGGCGGCAACCGAAAGGGTTGCCTAAACTGGCCATCCTGGGCCTGGCCAGGAATTGCGCCCACACCCTTGTGGGACTGACTCGAAGCCTGAGCCCTTTGCTGGAACGATGGCAGTGTGCTGCGTGGGTCTGTGCTGGGGATAACGACACTGCCGGAGCACTCGACGCCTGGCAGGAGGAGGCGATGCCCGTCTTTCAAGTGGCCGAACCGCCGGCACGCCACGGCGAGAGCCGATACGGGCGGCTGGCCAGCCTGCGGAACGCGGTCCTCGACGCCTGGCAGGAGAGCGGGTTCGGTGCCGAGACAGTGCTGTGGCTGGACATGGACGCGGCGAAGATGAGGGATGAGGGCGGGCTTGCCAGGGTGGCCAAAGCGGAGTGGTCGGGTGTGGCTACGCTGGGCCTGGCTGCCGCCAGCAAGGTGAATGGATACCATTGCGGGCCGGTCCTCAACCGCTACGGCCGGGACTGGGTGTACTACGACACGTTGGCCCTGGAGACGGTGGATGGGGCGCGCTACCTCTGGCCGGACATATCGCACCCGGCCTCCTGGTATTCACATGGGACTGTGCCCGCCGGCACGACGTTCCTGGCCTGCACCCCACCCTTGAAGCTGGATGGGTGGCAGGAGGTGAACAGCGCTTTCGGGCCGGCGACGTTCTACCGGTGGGCGGACATCGAAGGGTTGCGCTACGACGAGCACGCGCAACAGTGCGAACACCAGTCGTTTCACCAGAGCCTTCGGGAGCGGGGTGGGCGCATCGCCCTGGCAAATGACATCATCTTTCTATACGCGTGACACCTATGAGATTCGAGCTGGAAGAATGGTCCGGACTGCTGCTCCTGCCCAACGACAACCTGGCCACGCCCAAGATCAAGGCGGCGGGGCGGCTGGACTGGGATAGGAACTTTGCAAACATCCCGGAGGTGGCCGCGTTGCAGCCGGGTCAGGTGGTGTTTGACGTGGGGGCGTTTATAGGCGACACGACGCGACTGTTCCTGAACCTGGGATGTGAGGTGCATGCGTTCGAGCCGCGCCCGGACACATTCGTCTGCCTGCTGCATAACTGCCCGGAAGCTCACTGTTACAACGTGGCGCTGGGGACCGGTCAAAGGTTTGAGACGGCCACCGCCACCGGGGGCAACCTGGGAGGCTACCCGTTGCGCGACGGCCTGCGCTACGCGGTGGGGTTGGATGCATTATGCGCCCAGAGGCTGGATTTCCTGAAGATCGACACAGAAGGGATGGATGCCGAGGTGCTGAGTGGTGGTATAAAGACTGTCATGGCCTATCATCCAACCATCCACATCGAGTGCAACCCGGCCGCCCTGGCCGGCTTCGGCCGGACCGAAACCGACCTGATAGGCGTTCTGAAATGTCTTGGCTATACCCGGTTCCAGGAGACTTACCGGTATGGGGATTCGCACTGGGACCTGGTGTGCGTATGAAACACATCGACCTCAGGCTGTTCGCTGGCGAAAACGACGTGTTCGAGACGGCTTACCATCAGGTCGTTTCAAAGGTGGATATGTTTGTGGTGGTCGAGTGCCTGCGCGCTTTCGGGGGGAAGATGTTGGAAGCCCCGTGTTTCACCCACAGCAGCTTGCCGAAGGTGAGGCACATCGTGCTGGATGATGTGCCTGGAACCAACCGTCGCGAGAGACAGCATGCTCTCCGGCAGAGCGCCACGGAGTGGATTCCAGGAGGGACCGGCCCGGAGGACATCGTGTGCTTTGGGGACTGCGACGAGATCGCCCATGAAGAGACATGGGACAAGGCCGAAGCGATCCTGGCGGAACACCCCGAGGTCACCGTGGCTGGATACCTGGAGGAGCGGCAGTTCTTCGCGAACTGGGAGGTGCCGGGCGTGGTGAACCGGCGCCTGAAATTTGTGCGGGGCCGCAAGTTCAACGAGCAGGGGATGCACGCCTTGCGCTGGTCCGAGGACAATACTGTGATTGAGCGAGCTGGGTGGCACCTGGCCTACTGTGGTGGGCCGTGGCCCTACGCCGTCAAAGCCGATCGTTACGGCCGAACCCGCCCCAACGACGCCCTTCAGACATGGTGGGGGCACGTCCGAAACCGCCGGGCTGTTGACGGTCAAGTGATCAACACGCAGGGCCTATGGCCAACGGCCATTAACGCCCGCCACCACCTGACCGAGACGTTGCTGTATTTCCCATGAAGCCGCGCTCTCAGTTCACAACGGTCCGCCCGGTGGGTTTGACGCAGATCGCCGCGAAGTTATGATCCCCGCGCTTTCCAGATTTACCGGGCAGGCGGTGCAGACGCTGGGGGTGATGACCGACAATGCGTCGGGCATCGCCTATTGCGGGACCACCAACACCTTGTTCGTGGTGCGCAACAAGACGGGCGGCGCGCCCCCGCCGGTGCTCTACGAGTATTCGATTGCCGGCGCGCATCTGCGGACCATCACCTTGACCGGGTTCGATGACGTGGAAGGCATCTGTTGGACCGATGAGAACGATTTCTGCCTGGTGGAAGAGGATAACGCGCATCTCTGCTTGGTGACGATTACCGCCGGGACCACCACCTTGGATAAGACGGCTGATGCCACGGTGATTGATACCGGCCTGGGGCCGCTGGGCAATACCGGCCTGGAAGGCGTGACCTACGACCGGACCAACGACTGGTTCTATGCGGTCAAGGAAAAGACGCCCATCGCGGTTTATAAGGTGGAGATGGATGGAACGACCACCGCCTTGTTTGACGCGCCGGCCCTGCTGGGGGGGACTGTCACGGATTTGGCGGGTTGTTACTACGATAATAGCGACGGGCACCTGTATGTGCTGAGCGAGGAATCGAACGTGATTCTGAAGCTGGAATTGGACGGGGAAATCCTGGAGAGTTCCACCTTGCCGGCGGCTTTGACTCAGCCGGAGGGGATCACCTTTTCGGAAACCGGCAGACGGCTATGGATCGTGGGCGAGGCCAATGAACTGCGGATTTGCGCGGCGGCGGGTTCGCCGGTCTTGCCCAGTGAATTCAGCCACTTGGTGCCTGATCCCAATGAAGCCGTTTGGAGCATCTGGGCCAAGTTTTACGCGCAATCGTTTTTGTGGGAGAAATGGCGGCACTATGCGTTTGGCGGCCAGAACGCCATTACCCCGGAGTTCGAGGCGGATTTGTGCGAGGCGCGCAACCGGGAACTGGAGGATAGTTGAAGCATGGCCAGCACCGTGACATTGAGTGAATTGAGAGCCACGCTGCCCACCAGCGACAAGACGGTTTGTCAAAAGCTGCTGGCGGTGCCGGAGCACATTGACCTGGTGGCGGAGGACGTGGCCTGGATGTTCACGGACGCCGGGGCCCTGTCCAGCGATCTTCAGGCTATGATCTGCGCCTTGAGTTGCTTTGCGCCACCCGCCCTGCCCGCGCCGGATGTCTGCGCGGACATTTTGCTGGTTGGATCAGTGGTGAGCGGCAACCATTACAACAGCGTCCGGTTCCGGGCGGGGGCCATGACCGCCGGCTACAACTGGACCTTGCAACAAAGCCCCGACGCGGCGGCGTGGTCTGACCTGGCCAGTGGCATCACGACTGGGAGTGAGATCACCTACAAGCATGAGAACCTGGCCAATGGCACGGCGGTTTATTACCAGATGACCGTGAGCAAAACAGGCTGCCCAGCCATTGACCCGGCGGAAACGAGCGGCACGCCCAGCGGCTGTGACGCGCCGAACGTGACCTTGACCATCACCTCGCCGGCCGCGCGCACGGCGCGATTGACGTTGACTGGCCTGCCGGAAACGGGTTGGACGGTGTGGATTTACAGCAGCACCGACCCGCGCCAGTTCGGCAGCCAGGTGGTCCTGGCCACGGTGGGCGATTACAGCTACGAAGACAGTAGTTTGAATGAGACGTTGACCTACTATTATCTGGTGCAAGTGCAGGAGCCAAGTGGCGAATGCCCGCCTTTGCCCGGGGTGCGGGGCAGCGTGCGTCCGATGGCCCCGGCGGTGACGGCCCCGGCGGCTCAATTGAGCGGGCACGTGGTGAGTTGGGCCAACGTGGATGGGGCGGTGAAGTACCGGGTGTATCGGAAGGCGACCTACCAGGACAGTTTCGCCTATGTCCACGTGCGGGACGTGGCTGCAGGCAGCGGCGGCGAAAGCAGCTTCAGCATCGTGGCAGGGGACTGGCCCGCCAACTACCCGTTCTACGGCACGCGCACCCGGAGGAGTTACCATATTTCAGTGGTGAGCGTTAACGCGGCGGGGGCGGAAAGCCCGCATTCGAGCGCGCCCATCACTTTCCTGGAGGAGGTATAGAATGCCCTTGCCCATTGAAGCTTTGCCGGCAGTGTTTGCAGGAACGCAGTTCACCGTGAATGCCGGGCTGTGCGCCAAGGCCATTCCGAGCGTGATTGCGTTCATGGAAGCGCGGGCGGCCCTGCTGGAGTATCTGGTGCGGGAGAGCGACGGCTTGGTGTCGGACGAGATGGCCAGGGATTTGCAGGCGCTGACTTGTTTGGATGCCTCCAGCGGCGGCAACGGCGGCAGCACCTGCCCGAACCCGCACCTGGTGGCGACGGTGACCGCAGCGCCGACACAACTGACGCTGGCGGTGAGCGGAAGCAATCTGAGTGCGGGCTGGGCGTGGTCGCTGTACCGCAAGGGGGAGGAAGCAGAGGCCTGGCCGGGCAGCCCGCAATACAGCGGCACGACCGCGAGCGCTACCGTGACGCAGGTGGATGCCGGGCTGGCCAATGGAGAAGATTACTTTTACAAGATGGTGGTGCAAAAGCCTGGGTGCCCGGCTTACACGGTGGAGATGAGCGGCACGCCCGACGCCATTACGGTGAACCCAGCCATCCAGGTGGAAGCACTGCAAGTGGAGTGCGCTTGGGTGCGGCTGCGGGTCACGACGGGCGGCGGCGGGGTGACCAGCGCCATGCAGGCCGACTTTTACGTGCGCACCCAGACTGACGGCGTCTGGAGCGAGTGGGCGCTGGGGCAGGAGAACGTGGGCTCTTCCACGTGTCCCGGCGGGGCCGGGGTGTGTTTCACGGCGGCAATAGACGTGACTGGGACCTACCAGCAGGTGCAGGCTAAAGCGGTGGTGAAGCAAGGGGCTGCGACCACGGAGGTGTTGGCCACGGCCATGGCGGTGGCGTACCCGCCGGGGCCGCCGGTGTTGGAACCGCGGGTGGGGGCTTGGCTCGCCTGGTCGGCTAATCCTGGCTGCGGCACGACGGTGGCGTATAGGCTGGAAGTGGCCGGGCTGCCCACGGGCGGGCAGTGGGTGGGGGTTTATGCCGGGCCGGCGACGGGATACTACGCGCCCGAGGTGGCGCGAGCCGTGGCGGGCAACTGGGCCGGGCAGTTGGCGCATTTCCGGGTGAGCGGCCGGAGCGCTCAAGGGGGATTCAGCCTGCCGACAGCGCTGGGGGCTTTCATCATGTAACCTCCCTCTTCCGATATGAGCGCACTCAAACCGATTTCACTCAAACCTTTCACCGGCCTCCTGGACGTGCGGAGCCCGCCCGACCTGATGCCGGCAGGGTCCTGGCGGCGGCGGCTGAACTGGATGACGGTGGAGACCCACAAGCTGGGCCGGAGGGACGGCTGGCGGCGGTTCTTGTATTCGGCCAGCGGCTATCACAACGCCGACTGGCACGACCAGTTGCTGGCGCTGGTGCCGGGGGCGACCCGGGAACCCTGCACGTTGCTCAAGGAACTCGTGACGACTTGGGGCACGCGTTACCTTTTGGCGGGCTCGGCCAGCCGGCTGTATCAGTTGAACGAGACCACCGGCAACTGGAAGATGCTAGGGCACAGCTTCGGCGCCGGCCACCCGGATCCGGGCAGCTTGCGCTGGCAAGCTGCGCAGGTGCTGAACACGGTGGTGTTGACCAACAACTGGGACGCGCCGGTCAGTTACACCATCGACGCGGAGCCCGACGCCGACGGCCAAACGGTCTCGGCCCTGGCCGACTTGGACCTGATCGGCCTGAGCAAAGCGGGGGCCGTGGGTGTGTTCAAGGACATCGTGATTTTCGGCAATGTGATCCTGGAGGGAGGCCGCCAGGAGAATTTGCTGGTCTGGAGTGATCGTCTGGCGCCGGCCTCGTTTGATCCCTCGAAGGCCGGCACGCTGGCGGACAGCCAGGCGCTGGCTTACGGCGAGCGCATCGAGCGGATCGAGGAGTTCGGGGATTACGTGCTGGTGTACACCAACCAGCGGATTTGGCGCGGGGCGGCCACCGGAGACCCGGACCAAAGCACCCTGGCCTTTGTGACGGTGTACGAGTCGCCCGAGAAGGCGCGCGGCTACCGGTGCCTGGCGTATCCTTACACGCTGGTTTCGACCGGAGCCGAGCATTACTACTTGGGGCGGGACGGCATCTATCGGGTGACCGGTTTCACGGCGCCGAGCAACCCGCCGGAACGGGTGGGCTGGGCGCACCTGGCCAGCGACCTGATCTTTCGCAGCGGGGAACTGGATGCGACCAACTGCCACGCGCACGTGGGGGTGTATTGGAGCGCCCGGCAGGAAGTGCAGTTTTTTTGGGCGGTGCCCGGCGCCAGCACGCCCGGACACGGGCTGGCCTTGGATTTCGGGGATCGCACTGCCCACGAACTGGACTACGGCCTGACCGCGGGCTGCGAGTTTCGGTCGGACAGCCGCATCTCGTATCGGGACTGGATTCGGCAAAGCTGCGGGTGCGATGTGGCCGCCTTGCCCGCTGGCTTTGCCCTGGAGGGGTTGCCGGCCAGCGACGTGGCCTGCGACTCGACGCCGGCGGTCTGGTTGACCAGCGCCACCGAAACCCTGGATGGCTTGGCGACCGAGCGGTGGGACACGCTCTCGCCTGAGGCCGGGGCCTGGGCCGACGGCGAGGAGGTGCTGGGCAAACGGGCGGACCACTTTTGCGCGGGCTGCAATGAGGCGGCGGTGCTGGTGGTGGCCGCCGGCAGCGATTACGCGCTGAAGCAGTGCGGCGGGGTGTACCAATTCGAGCGGTGCAGCAATGCGGGCAGCGGCAGCGGCACCCTGGATGGAAACGGGCGCTATCAATCGTTTGCCGGCACGTACGAGAGCGACGGGTATCTGAGTGTGCTGACCTCCGGGCCGCTGGCTTTGGGCGAACCGGGCCTGGAAAAAGCGATCCGCCGCTTCATTCTGGACGCCGAGCCGGCCGTGCAAGCCACCCCCTCGGCGGTGTCGTTGCGGATCGGAACCAGTTACTCGCCGTTGGACCCGCTCAACAGCGCCGCCGGCGAGATCATTTGGACGCACCCGCGAGCGGTGTTATTGGCCTCAGCCCAGAAACGGACGGCCGCCGAATACCAGGCCAAAGGCACGCGGCCGGGCAGCGGGCTGAACTGGCCGCTCTTTGCCAAAGGCAGATACCTGTATTTGGAGCTGAGCATCGGCAGCCTGCAGGAGGCGAATGACCTGCGCAGCAATTTGTTGCCGGGCACGGGCGGAGCCTGTAATGTGTCGGGAGCCTTGCTCCATGTGGTAAAATGACGACGCCGGGCGGAAACATTCCTGGGGCTGGCAGTGGGCCACTGCGGTTGCCGCTGCCGCGCCTGCCCTTGCTCCCTTTGCCGGAGAAGCTCAAGCAGATCGCGCCCGAGCTGGCCGAGTGGGAACGAGGGCAGCAAGAGGCCTTCGAGCAATACCGGCGGGAACTGGACGTGTATATGAAAGGACTGAGTTAGTATGGCTTTAGATCGAGACCCTTACCCGCGGGCGTTTCTGAATGATCGGCCCGCGTTTCAAACCTATGGCGGGGTGGTAGATGACTTTGCCAGGCAGATGCAGGAGCAAGCCAATCGCACTGGCATGCCGCGCTGGGCTGGAGGCCGGGCGATTGTCCCCACTGGCGGCTTTGTGGCCCCCGGTTATGAGGCAGCGTTTCGGGCCTTGGGCGGCCAAGGCGCGCGCACTTCCATTGGCGACATCAGACCCATCCGGATCAGCAAGGACCCCGCCCTCAGCGCCAGCCTGGCCAATGTGATCGGCGATTTGGGCACCGACCAGGCGCTGGGCCGGCAGGAGTTTGATCGGTGGATGGGGCAGCAAAACAGAACCAACCAGCAGATTCAGGCGGATATTGAGCGGGTCAGCCAGCCGGTGAACCGCTTGTTGAGCGGCGACCTGGGGCGTGAGTTGGCCACAGGCCGGGAGAGCTACCGGGGCGCCCTGAGCGGCTTGATCGGGCAGCAGTTCAATACCGTCAGCGGTCTCCGGGATGCTGACCTGGCCAAACGCAGCGCCTTGATTGAGGGGTTGGAAGGGGACTTGGGCGGAACCAACCAGCGCGGTTTGGATGAGATGCTGGGGAGGATTACCGGGCTGGAAAGCATGTTGGGGTCGAAGAACCAGGACATCTTGCGGAATGCGCTGGCCCAAAACGCCTACAATGTCAATGACCTGTTCTCGCTGCAAAAAAAGGCCGGCCTGGTGCCGGGCACGGCGTATTCGGCCCGGGGCGCGCTGGGCGAGGCGGGCCGGCTGGGGGCCGATTTGCGGCTGCGGCTGGGCGACATCGAACGGGAGGATGTGAACCGGTTGGCGGCCCTGCGGTTGGGTGTATCCGAGAAAGGCCTGGATTTGCGCCGGGGCGATTTGGCCAACATCTACAACCAACGGGCGCCGTTGCTGGCGGGATACTCGGCTGGGCAGATTTCCGATGCCACCAGCCGGGCCTTGGCGGAGATGGACCTGGAAGGAACGCTGTTCAACGCCGGGAGGGGCGACACGATGGGGGTGCTGAACGCGCAACTGGGGGCGGCCAACATTCTGCCCGCGCTGCGCACCAGTGCGTTAAACACCGGCTGGCAAGGCCTCAGCGCCCGGCAAGCACTGGGTGCGGGACAACTGGCGAACCTCGGCGCGGCGGGCAATGTGCTGAATAACATTGACTGGCTGGGGTTGGATGATGGGCGGGCGGATTCCCCGTATCTGCCCAGCCGACGCAGCTATCCGCAGTTGCCGTTGTGGGCGGAGAATTTTGAGCAGCCCATGAGCGCGGCCTTGCAGCCCAGGCCTGGGTTTGATTACAGCCAGCCTTGGCTGAACCCGAATGCCTGGGGAGATTACCGGAACCGGACTCCGGCCCAACAGAGGGCCTTTGACACGGCCGGCAATTATTATGAGGAAAGCGGGCCAGCCAACTACAATTGGCAGACGTGGAACTCGGATTTCATTGGGCCGAGGCCGGAGTATTACCCGAACGGGGCTCCGGCCCGCGTGATTTCGGACGAGTAGGAAATATCAAGGCGAACTGCTCCCGCGGTCCGCCAGGAGATAAATGTTATGGCCATTGCAGGACCTGTGTACGATCAACTGAACGCGAGCAACCAGTGGCGAATAGGCCGTGGGGAAAACTGGGGCCGCTACGAGACACAACAGGACGCCGCTCAAGCGGCGTGGCTGAACAGTTTGGCCGAGCAAGCCTGGAGCCGCCGGATGCAGCAGATGAACACGGCCCGGCTCCAGCAGTTGGACCAGCAAGCGCTCTTGAACCAGTCCTGGCAGCGGGCGTTCAACGAGCGGCAACTGGGAGAGCAAGCCCAAGACCGGAACCGCTATTGGGATGCCCTGACCGGCGCGCAAGCCAGGGAGGACAACGCGGAGCGGACGGCCACGTCCCGGAGTTTGGCAGAGGCCGACCAGCAGGCGCGAGCGCTGCCCTTGGCCCGGCCTGACCTCATGGCCCGATACCAGAATTTGACTGCCGGTGAATATGACCGGCTGGCGGCCGCGGCCGCCGCCCAAAACCAGGGCGAGACCGAGGAGTTCCAGGCCGTGGAGAATGCGGCTAAGCTGCTGAACCTGCCCGAACCCACTGCGGAAGAATTGGCTGAAATGGAGGCTTTGCAGTTGCGGGGCTTCTGGGGGGGCCGGAATGTGCCCGGGGAGCAGCGTGTTTTTAAGCTGGCGGAGAAATACGTCCGGCCCTTGGGCCAGCCAGTGGCGGCCGATCCAGAATTGGCCCTGAACCAACTGCGCCAAGCCATGACCAGCGAACTGAAGCGGCGCCGGGACGCTGGCACTCTCCTGGCCAAGGGCCTGCCGAGCGGCGCGCTGACTTTCACGGAGCAGGGATACCGACCGGCCTTCGCGGCGCCAAGGCGGCCGCTCTTGGGCACCAACGCCCCGGCCGCCCGGCCGCTGCGGCCGCCGGCCACTGGCGTTCCGCCTACTTATCCCAACGAGGCGGCGGCGTGGGCGGCCGGGCACCAACCAGGAGATCGTGTGCGTTTGCCGGGAGTGGGCTTGGTGGAGTTGGAGTAGCTGATGGGTTACAAGATTATTGAGCCGGAACCTGTTTTGGGTCGTTATCGGGTCATTGAGCCGGAAACGAACCGACCCCGTTATCGAGTCATCGAGCCGGATCAGCTTATCACGCCAATGGGGACGCCAGAGACCCCAGATGATTACAGCATCCCGGCTGAGGTGGGCAAGGGCATCGTGCGCGGGCTGGCGCGGGGGGTAGCCGCCGTGCCCAGGTTCGGCGGAGACGTGGCCGATGCGGTGCGCCGGTGGGTGGGATCAAGCCCCGAAGCGCCGGGGCCATTGGATACAGCCATCGGCGGGAGGAAGAGCGCGCTCAGCCTGCTGGGCGATGTGATTGACGAGACAGTGGCGGAAGCCTTGCCGGCCCGGAAACCGGAGAGCTTTTGGCTGGGGGTGGTGCCGGAAGCCATCGGGCAGGTGGTGCCAATGGCAGGGGCCGGGCTGGGGGCCGGGCTGGCCCGCAAGGGCGCTGGCCTGGCGGCGCAAATGAGCGCCGCCACCGCCGCCAGTACGGCCGTGGGTTTCATGGCTGAGTTCGATGACGCGTTCCAACGCGAGACCGAACGGCAACAGAAAGCCGGCGAGAACGATCCTGATTTGGCTTTTGTCAAGGCGCTGAACTACGGGACCATTGCCGCCGCTTTAGAAGGCAGGTTTGGGGCGGGACGCCTGGCCCGGAAATGGGTGGAACGGTTTGGCGGGGAGAGCATCAATGAGTTGGCGAAGCGCGGGGTGAGCGGGGGGATGATCGGAAGATTTCTGGGGCGCACGGCGGGAGACGCCGCCACCCAAGGACTGGAAGAAGCTGCCCAACGGCTGGCTCAGAACGTGATCATTGAAGGTCCTCTGTTACCGCCGGAAAAGTTGATGGAAGGGATCGGCACGGAGGGCGGGGCAGGCGCCGTGGTGGGAACGCTGTTGGGGTTTCCCGCCAACATACCCCGGCGGGGGCGCATACCGGTGCAGAGGATGCCGTCACGTTTGCCGCCAGAAAGCCTGGCACCGGGGCACGTGCAGAGCGAAGCACTGGTCGAACTGGGCGTTGGCCCGGCGCCAGATGAGCGCGGACGAATTCCCATCACGACCGGAAACCAGTATGCCATTCAAAAGCCAAGCCCAGCGGCGCTACCTGTGGGCCAAACACCCCAAGCTGGCGCGCCGGTGGAGCCAGACGAAGAAACGACGGGGAAGGATACCGGTGGAGTAGCGCCGGTCTGGACGCCGCAGGCTACCGCAGCAGCGCGCCAGGCACTCCGGGGCAACCTGCAAGGCCGCACGGTCAATGTGCCGCAGGAACAGTGGGCCGCTCCTTCCGTGCATTTGCAGTATTTGTTTGGGGCCCAGGCTCCTACCTGGAACGATTTGGTGGCCGCTGGTGTGCTGGAACTCACCGATCCAGCGGCCCCCGCCGCCCCCGGCGATTTGGGGGTGCGCTTGAAAAGAGAGCAGCCAGCCAACGCACCCACAGAACCCGCACCCGCCGCTTCACCCAGCCTGAAAGTTTGGAAAGCTGGCCAGACCGGAATCGGTAGAGGTGGAATGCAATATTTCGCGCTTTCAAAAGAGCTTGCGGACAAATTCTCAGAAGGGGGCGAGTTTGGGCGACCGGGCGCTGTGGTTACGGAGACTCAATTGCCAGAAGGCTCAATGGTGTTTGATTGGAAGGCGTCAACTCCAGAAGAGAGAATCGAATTGAAGGCTTCTTCCTGGATTGAGCCAGACGGCTATCCGAACTGGCACTGGTTTGAAAACACTCCCGGCATTCAGGCGAAGCTCCGAGAGCTTGGATACAATGGGATCAAACTTTCAGAGGGAGAATCCAACGGCCTATCCATAGCCATTTTACCGGAATCCAAACCCGCCGCCCCCGCCGCTGTGAAGGCAGGCGAACTGCAAGGGGCGGTTCCCCCGGAGGCCCAGCCGCCGGAGTTGATGACGCCGGATTATTCGGCGCCCAGCGTTACACAAGATTTTTCCCCCGCTCCGGCCCCGGCAACTGCAAATGTAACGCAACTGAGCGACGCGACCATGCGCCCATCTGCCCCGCGCACAGCGGACCCAGGCACAGGGCCAACACCGAGCCAACAGGCCGCGGCGACCGGGGCGGGGGTGATTTTACACAATGAGCAACCTGAAATAGAGCTACAGCTCGATGAACTGGCCCAGTCCATCCCCTTCGATCCGGCCGCGACCATCGCCGGCCCGGTCTGGCAGGATGTGTCGGGCCAGGATTTCAGCAGCGCGGAATCACAGCGCACCTTACTGGCGGGGGCCCGGGCCGAGGGCGTGGGCGGAGGCGGCAGCCGCCAAGCCACTCAGCAGTCACACCGCTTGGTAGTTTTGACTAACCGGCAGGACGGTTCGCGCCACGCTGCCAGCGTTTACGGGTCGCACCGCCGAGTGTTTGCCACAGACCCGGCCACGGGCCAAGGCGTCCCGCTGGATACGTTGCTGCCGAAGTGGCAACCCACGCACTGGTTTTATTCGGGCCCGGCGCGCAATAGGTATCGGCTGGCTCTGTCGCCCGCTCACTTCGCGGCGTTGCGGGCTCAAGGCGAGGCGCACCAGCAAAAGCTGGACAGCTATGAGGCGCCCAGCGAGGTGACTGGACCGGCCGTGCCCAGCGAGGAAGGGGAGGAAGGGGAGGAAGGGGAAGGTTTGCCGGCCAAGCCCAAGCCCAGTGCGCGGAAACCAATCGCAGAGGAAACAAAGCTGGGGCAGGTAGTGGCCAGCGCGGACTTGACTTTCACCCTGGCCCAGGCAGAGGAATTGCATGAGTTGCTGGCCTGGCGCCCTGGGGACAGCGAACAGGATATTCGGGACGCGCTGGCGGACAACGCCACGGCGCGGCCAGTGAAAAACCTGTTGATAGCCGTGTCCGACAAGTTTTACCGCAATGAATACAAAGCCCTGGCAGCCATCACTGACCCCGCAGCCAAACCCGCAGCCAAAGACGCCTTTGACGCCACCGTGGCGGACCGGGCGGGCGGCCTCGTCGCGGGACTATTGGGAGCAACGGATGGCCGACCAGGTTTCGCGTCAGCGCTTGCAGGAGCACTGGCGCCGACCGAAACGCAACGGCCCACCCCAGAGCGGGCTGCGCCGGGGGCGGATACCAGTCAGCCAGAGGTAGCTCCCGGCACGCCGCAACCGCTCACGGCTCAGGAGACCGCCGAGGCCGCCCGGCTGGGCGTGCGGGAGGTAACGGTCCAAACTGAGGCGGAGGCGCTGGCTGCCATCAATGGGCAACGCCAAGCTTCCGGGCAGCCAACCCAAGCAGCCCAGGGCACCGAGGGGGCACTGGCGTTCTACGACCACGGGGTCATTTACTATGTGCGCGGGCAATTGGACGATGACGCCCTGTTTCGCGAGGTGCGCGCCGAAGAGATCGGACACCACATTCTGTCCGGGCCACAAGCCCAAGAGGTGATCGGGCAGATAGCCGATGATCCGGCCTTCGGTGCCGAGATGGAAGGCATGGCGCAGAGGTATCCCCGGTTTGAGGGCGAGAGCGAAGGGGCTTACCGGCTGCGTTTGGCCAATGAGCTTTTGGCCCAGTCACGCCGGACGGACCGGAATCTGTTCCAGCGGTTGCTGGACTGGATTGTCGAGCGCCTGGCGCAATGGCCGGGCATGGGGGAGTGGATCAAGGGCAGCGCGTCCAATCGGCAGGGGATTCTCCGGGCCTTGATGCGGCGGGCCGAAGCGGGGTTCAGTGCGGCGGGACCGACGGCGCAGGCGATGGCTGCTACTATCAGCCCGCAACGGCAGGCCGAGATCATCGCCGCCCAGGCCGAGGCGGACGCGGCCCGCGCGGGGGGCAGGGCCCAGGTGCCTGCGCGGGAAGCCACTTTGTTCCACGCGGCCCAAGTGCTGCGGCGCGGGGCGGAAGCCACCTTGCAGCTCTGGCGCCAGGCCGTGACCCGGCTGGACACCTTGCGGTATCACAACAAAGAGTATGTCCGGGCCAGGAAAACGCTGGAGGCGCTGCGCAGTTTCCTGCAGACCGAGTATCAGAAGCTGAGCCAGGGCGACAGGCTGGTCTTAAACCTGCCAGAAAAGGTGCCGGGGATTCTGGATGGTGAATTTGTAAATGCGCTGCAAACATTAGGTGTGGGCACGCGCTCAGCAGAGGCGGGAGCCGGCGAGTTCGTGATACCAGCGGATACCGAGGAGACGGCTGGCCGATTGAGCAGGCCCCCTGGACTCGGGGCGCTGGACGCAAACCGCATCCGGGCCCTACAGGCTGAGGTGCAGACCGAAAACCAGGCCCGCGGGTATGCCGCCCTGCTGCAGGAACAGGCCCGGTTGCGGGTGTGGCGGCGCTGGGGCACCCAGTTCGATTTGGGCGAGGAGTATCAGCAGGCCTGGGTGAGCCGGCAACGGGCAGTGGAAGAGCGCATGAAACGGATCCGCCAGGGCAACCCGGAAGCGGCCCGGCGCGGCCAGCAGATGTCTCGGGACCGGATCACGCGCGGGGAAGTGGGAGAGTTTGACCAGGCCAGCGAAGAAACCTGGCTGTCCCGGTTGGGAGAGTGGCAGGCGCAACAGCGGGCTTACGAGTCCGGCCCGGTGCGGCGGGCCTTCCGGCAAGGGCTGGAAGGGGCGCGGGCCTTGGCCGATCAATGGCAGACGCGGCTGGCCACGTTTGAGGAGGCGATGGCGGATCCGACTATGCCGGAGGACGCCCGGCGCCGGCTGGCCGGGGAGGTGTTGGCCAGTTGGCGGCAGATGCAGGCTGAGCAGCAGCGCTTTGAAAACCTGTATGCCGGGCGGGCAGGCTTGTTGAAACAGATGCGCCAGCTCGAGGATCAGTTGGCCTCAGCCAAGATCACCCAAGGCGAGGCGGAAGGAT
>Ga0208957_1000192_pt1 | contig 53537 bp, 79 predicted proteins | sample RifOxyA1_FD_184029 | JGI IMG/M metagenome (GOLD analysis project Ga0208957, IMG submission 184029) | Groundwater microbial communities from Rifle, Colorado - Rifle Oxygen_injection A1 (SPAdes) | ecosystem: Environmental > Aquatic > Deep subsurface > Groundwater | place: Rifle, Colorado, United... | reverse complement strand
AGGTTCTATTGAAAGGTCTATAGTAGTTTTAATACCGAAAAAACCCAACTCACCGAGTACCGCAAAGCGACCTAAACGGGCGGCTCGTTCAGTTTCATCTGAACAACCTTCCAGTAGTTTTGGCGGAACTTCCACGACTCTATCCTTTTTTAACTTTGTGACCTAAGCTAATGCCCAACCAACCTGAGATGATGACTTCTGTAGCATCATTACGGTCTGTTAGACCGAGGCTTACCAAAAACAGGTAAGCTGCACCAGCAGTTAAACCAAGTAAAGTCTTACGTCCGTTTAACAAATCCCATATCTTTCTCATTATTACTCCTTTCTATTTAACCCCAGCAGCTCTCTTATAAGAACTCCAAGGGTCTGCCATTTACTTGCATCTCCACCTGTCGCCTGGTACTTGGCGATAATCTTGGCCTGTTCATCTATCTTTTTGTCCTGTTCGCCAATTCTCCCCGATACTTGATTGCCCTCTTCGGATTGGACTATTAGATACCAAGCATCTTTGAAGGTTCTGCCTATAAAACCCTTTTCTTCGCCATTTTTAGGTTCGCGTCTAAGCTGATGCCGATACAGATTCACTGCATCACCCTCGTTAACAGGTGGGTTACGGTCAAAGTTGAACTGTAGTAAGTCACCGTTTAATGCGCCCCAGCCCTGCTCAGGTCTTGTGTAATGGTTAATCTGGCTTTCAGTTGGGGTTGTGTTAGTGAAGTTTTTGAATTGTGATACTACTTCGGCTCTTGTTGGCGTTAGCATATTCTCTCCTAGCTTCCATTTATTGCTGTTGTCATAGTTCCCTGCATCCTGTTTGACGGAAATGTGAACATGGCGGTCATGGGGGTTTTTGCCCCAATATGGAATCCACTTAACGTCCCATATCTTGCGGTTCCAGATGACGTACCAAGTTCGTGAATCGTCATTGAACCATTCGGCGAGGTCGCCACCGTGTACTCCGTTTTGTGGGTCGTGGGTAAAGTCTTGGGCCGTGACCACCCCTTTAGCATTTGGATTATGTTCGCTTTTAGTCTTTTGGTGTGCAACATTACCAATCCAGCCGTCACTCGCTTTATTCCTGTTCGGATAAAGTGTATTAACTTGTTCAAGTAACGTTTGTAGCGCATATGCTCTCCTCGCCATTTACTAACTCCATTTGCTTATGGCTATCTGGGCTAGGACAACGACTATGGCTATAGCGCCAGAGGCGTAAGCTAAGCGTAGATTGATTTTGGTTATCTTTCTGTCTAAATCTGCTATGGCCGTAGGGATATGGTTGTCGACGGCATCTTTAATACTATCGACTTTCGTTTCGAGTATGGCAATACGCTCAACTTCAGATTTGTTCATGGTCATTGCTTCTTTTTCTTCGGTCTTATTTTATTGCCATATTTAAATTGTCTCATAACTAAGTCCCTTCAACTCTTTAAGTATATTAGCATGATGAAAGCCATAGTCTTCAGTACACATCTTCTTATTCTCTTGAAACTTTAATGCTGCTAAGGCTTGAGGCTTTTTAAGCTTTAAATACGGCATAATGTCTTGCAAAAAACTTGAAGCATCATTCGATGCTATCGACCATTGAATCTGTCTTCCTCTAAATCCTGCACCTCGACTAATATTACCGCCCCATAGAGAGTGCAAGAAAGCAAGACAAGATACGTCTCCAGTCATTCCTACCTTTACACCTAACTTAAAGTATTTACGGCTGTACGCTTTATTCTTATATACAGCTATATAAATACAACCTTCTCCGTCAACTATACCTGCAGCATAAGCCTTATTTACTTCGCTTACCACTCTTCTTCCCCTTGCTATACCTTTTAGACCATCGTTTTGCTATAGTGGGTTTTTTCGCGTACATGAACCGACGTTGTTTAGTACTACGGAATGGGGGGCTCATATCGTCCTTTCCCTTAATTGCTGGGCTATTTGCCCAATGGTTCGATTATAAAAATGTTCATTGCAAAGCACAATACTCTGTCCATTAAGGGAACGGGTCAGGTTGCCCCATTTACCACAGAAGATACAGGGTTCGGAGTTAGGGGTGGGCTTGACACCCTGCTCCCCTACCACATTATCTTCGGTTAGTTGTTGTAGGATATTCTCTGGTACGTTCTTAACAGAAACTAGTCTGCCATCTTTTAGATAGCGCTTTCCGGCTTTGCCATTGATTAGTCTATATTCTGAACTCATATATACCTCCTTTATGGTACAAGTTGTAATTCTTCACTTTTCTGCCTACTATTTCGGAGAATGGCTTTGAAGCTAGCTTCACTAGGTTTAATTAAGCGGCGTTCGTACTCATCTTGCAAATCAGTGGTGGCGTATTTGCCGTTTTTTTCGTTCCATTTATCTATAGCTTGGGCTAGTTTTTCATTGTAGCTATCGGCAATCTCGTAGGCCTTATCAATATCACCCTCGATTACCGCTTGGGAGTATTTATCATATTCATCAGCCCGTTGTTTGGAAATTCCCTCAAGCTTTTTGTAAAAACTAACTGTAGCTTCAACTTGGGGTTTAGTAGCACCTTGTCTTTGCAATCGGAGGATTTTTTCGTTCTGGGGCTTGCTCAGACTGCGGTCAAAATATTCCTGAGCGCTTTTAACATTATATGAACCACCCAAGACAGCTCTGGTTAAATCGGCTGGATTTTGTTGGATGTCAAACATTTTGTCACCAGCCCGGTCTTCTACGCCACCTTGCAGGAAGCGGAAAGTACCCTCTCCTGCTCGGAATAGTGCCTTGCCGCCCCGCCCGGCAAGACCAGCCGATTCCCTGCCGATGCGGGCTATATCCGTTGAACCACCCTCTCCAGCGGCCAACCTGCGGACACTGCTCTCCGGATTGAAAGGGCTGAAGGTTTTAGAGAAGGTTTCACCGATTGGTAAGGACAGCGGCGAACGGGAAACATCCGAAAAATAAGAGCCGACAAACGGTAGTTGGCCGAGGATGTCTTTACCGAATTGCATCGTTCCAGCAGCGACGGATTCTTCACTGACTCCCTTTTTAATGGAATCAGTTATCCAAAAGATAGGGTCTGGCGCTGGCCGTTGTCCAGGAAATAGTTCTTCATAGCCTTCATTGAATATAGTACCCATAGCTGCCAGCCCAGCGATGTTCGCCGCACTTTCTTTCTTGGAAGCGCTGAACACCCCTTTTGAGGTAGCCTGCACCATAGATTCGGCTTGAGCTATGACTTCAGTTTGGAATAAACTGGCTGCCCGTGATAATGTTCCGCCTCTTGTAACTGCCGGTAGGGTTCCAGGTGCCCGTGATGGCAGCATGGTTTCAGCTTGGCGTTCAGCGACTTTGAGGGCCTCGGTTTTACCCAGACCTTTAGACAGGTTTTGGCGATAAAAAGCATCAACTATGAACCTTTGGCCTGATAGCTGGGTAGCGTAAAAAGTTTTAGAAAAGGCGTCGCCAATTCTTTGGGGCACACCCTTCTTGGCCAATCGGGACAAATCCATAGCTGAGAAAGCACTTTGTAAGTAAATGCTTTTTTGACCGTCTACTTCTAAGAACTTATTAATGTTTTTATCTTTTAAGAGCCGTAGACTGGATAGAGTATTTGAGATTAAGGCACTAACGGCGTGTTGGCGAGTCATTCCAGCCGTCAGGGCGGGCTGGATGAAGTTTTTAAGGGTTGAGCCAGGATTCAAGATAATTGTGCCAGCCGCATATCGCCCTTGTAGCCGTAGCAGGATATTGTCCACGCTGGCCGAGCCGGTAATATCATCATTGATTCTTTTCAGCCATTTGCTCCAACCAGCCACGCCATTGGTATCTTTAGCTCCCACATCGTCCAGGACTTTTATTAGACCGTTAATGCGCGAGGATGGCACGATAGAAGCTATTTGCCGTTCGGTGCCAGCTAAATAAACATCCATGACTTTGAAAGGGTCTTTCTCGATTTTCTTCAACATACCACTGCGTTCTTTAGCAAAACCAAAGGAACTGCCCAATCTCCGGATGTAGTCGGGGTCTTGGGAAGTCAAAGGTCTTAGGAAAAACTCACCCCGCAGCATTTCTTTCATGTGCGGGAAATAATCCTGACGTTTGGGAATAAGTTCTAATCCGGCTTGACGGCGCTGTTCGTTAATTAGTTTAAGGGCATCATCGTAGGTGTTTCTCATGGTGTCAGCGTAGGCTTCAATGGCTTGCGGATTATCAGCCAGACTGATAGCTGTGGCATCGCCGTCAAGGAACTGCCGCAAGGCGTCTTTATCTCGTTCGGTAATTTTGCCTAATTGTTTATTGACGTTTAAGATAGGCTGCTTTAGTCCCCTGACAGCTTGGTTGGCTTGGGCGTCCAACTCAAGAATAGGTCTAAATAAAAAGTTCTCAACACTATCAGCCGTCTTCGTGCTTTTTTTACGGGTTGAATTTAAGATATTTATGAAACTTCTAAATTCTTTGGTGTCACGGCCAGTTAGAGATTGTAGTGTTCTGGCGGTTTTAGAAGGTTCCGGGCTAGCCAATTCTTTGACCATCGCCGCCAACTCTTTATTGATGGCTTGCTCACCCCTTATAATGCCTTTGACCTGTCCGCCTTTGGTGGTTCGTTCAGCCACATTCTGTGCGACTTTAACCGATACTCTTGGGGCGTCTTGCAGTACGCTGAGGCTTAATTGGTCGGCGGCTTCGCCCAACCGACCGCTGTGATAACTGAGTTTCATCACATCTTCTATGGCTAGCGGCTGGTTATTAAGTATTTTGGTTTTAACTGTTTTGGGTAGTTGTTCAAAGACTTTCTGGCTGATATCCGATTCCTGTATCGATACTACATTGGAGGGGGTAGCTTTGGTTGATTGTTTACTTATGAGATTGGCAATAACATTCCGGTCAGTAGCAACGGCTATCTGCCGAGCCGTATCGTCATCTATCTTACCTAGAATCTTTTTGACTTCACTAGCGGTTTTAGCTTTGACTAACTTATTAGTGACTCTAGAACTAGGTAGGAACGGCACATCACCAGCGGCGGTCAAACCAGCCAGACCCAAGGCGGCTAGTATGCCACTGCCTGACTCTCTGGCCTGGCTGTAGGTACCTTGGATAGATGTGATTGGCTGGTCACCAAAGACGGCTTTGAATAATTCCTGATTCCTGACTTCATTGGGATTGATAGTTTTTCCGCCAAGTAAGCTCTGGCCAAGTTGAAGTGTTGGACGGGTAACATAAGTTTGGGCGACTTTTTGCGCCCCACCCAAATCTCTACGGGCAGTTTCCGCTTGGCCAGGCACCCCCAAAACATTAGCTGCCCCTAAACGGGTCAAGTTGTAGGGGGTAGTGGCGGCCTTACCGACATCACTTCCAAAATCACGAAGAAACCCGAATGCTCCGCCGCCAGGCTTTTCATCTCCCCGTAATAGTTTATTTAAGAAGTAAAAAGCCATTATTGCCCCGGTCTGGTATTTATGCCACCGCTACTTTGGGGGTTAAATAAACTTCCCCCAAATCCTGTAACCTTCCGAGGGTCAGAATAACCAAGTACATCAGTAATAGTTTCAGGCTTGGCAAATATCCGTCGTGGAGCTAGACGTCCCCCGACACTTAGTTTTGGACTCTTATAGTAGTTACTGTAATGCTTTTGGAAGAAGTCCAAAATTTCCTTGGCAAAGTCATCAGGGGAATCGTTTTTAATCAAATGTGCCGCCCATAAATTTTTTAAGCCTTTGTCTTGGTCTATGGTCGTTTGGACGTAAGCAATCGCTTTTTTATCATTTTTTTCCGAATCCTGCATAGCTTGGATAAACTGGTTAAGACGGGTGTAGTCCGAAACGTATTGCTGGTCTTCGGGATTATCAGAGTCTTTGACAATTTCGGCTGGGCGTGTACCTGTTCTTTGCGATATAGTCGCAATATCTACTTGGTTGCCTTGGGGGTCAAAGAAGTCATAGCCACCATCATCTTTGGGGACTTTTTTATATTTACTGAAATCGGCCATATCTTGTTCCAGTTGTTTGGCTTTGGCTTCCACCTCTTTTTGGTACTTGATTTGTTCCTCTCCGATATTAGTTAAAGCCCCAGTAGCAGCTCCGGATTGGGCTAGTTGAGAACTACTTCTAAAAAGATTGGCTATTTCTGGGAACTCACCTTGTTGTGCCGAAGCCGGAGGTTCGATATTTCGGGCACCCAATACAGCATTTCTAAGAGCTTGGACTTGGGCTGGGTCAAAACCAGCTGTCATCGAACTACCGGCACTGGGGTCGTAACTAGTACCACCGCCCGATGAAGCCGCTGACGGGCCACCTGGATAGGGGCGATTACCCAGAGCACCAAATTTCTTACCTTGGTAAGAATTATTCTCGCCCCAATCCTTGTAACCTCTTTGCTGGAAACGCCTGAGAGCGTCCTGGATTTGCTGTTCAGGGGTGGCAATTGAAACTCTGGGGCTTTGGGACTGGAATAAACCATAGGAAGCGCCCCTGTCACCTATGGCTTCTGGTCGTCCGCCTGATTCACCCTGGATAACATAGAGCATTTTATCGACTTCCGAGGCCGGAAAGATGCTGGCTAGGCGAGCCCGCCATTGTTCAACTGCTGGGGAGTAGGCCATTATAGGAAACTCCCGTAGGCATTGCGAGCCTGGGTCATTCGGGCTGGGTCAATCAAACTTTGTACAAATTCCTCAAAGAGTCTTTGCTGTTGCTTCCTCTCCTCAACTGCTAAAGCTTCTCGGTTCTGTTTATCAATCTCAGCACGTCTGGCCTCTTCAGTTACCGACCTAGGTGCGCCAGCGTAACCTTCGCCATGCACTGCGTAGTAAGAATCAATGTCAAACTTGGCCTGGGCTTTAGTCTGTTTAGAAGCCAGAGCCGCCGCTTCTTTTCTCTGGGTAGCCGTAGTCTTGGCACCGACTTCTTCTTGGCCTTTCTTAGTTTTGGCCAACTCGCCACTACGGGCCAAATCTTCCTGTCTTTGTTTGGCTTCTAGGTTTATCTGGGACTCTTCCTGGCCTTTTCTGGTCGTGGCCAGTTCCCCGCCCCGCATCAGGTCGCCAAGGGTGCGGGATTGGAACAGTTTTTGCTCGGTGCGGGCCTGACCAAAAGCTTCTTCTTGGCGGCCTTCAGCCGTGGCTTGGGCTTCCTGGCTGCGTTCACGGGCCCTACCTCCCAGACCACCAGTTAATCCCCTGCTGGATAGTTCACGGGCTAGGGCAATTCTTTCTTCATCGGCTTGGGTGCCAACGTCGGTTTGGTAAACATCGGCTTGCTGGTTGATATTGGCTATGTTCGTACCGACATCTTCAACCGTCCGGCCTTTGGTGATGTCAAAACCGGCCAGTGTATCAGTCAGGTTCTTTTCCAGCTGTCCCACGCTCAGACCTCTCGTTTGTTCAAGCTGTTGGCCAGTAGCTGTGTAGGCCGCCAAGGTATCCATTAAGTTCTTCTCTAAATCAGCTAGTTTTATGGTTAAGTCTTCATCGGTCTGTTTGCCTATAAGTTTATTAGACTCTTCGGCTTGTTCATTAGCTAGGTTAAAGGCTTGTTCACGCAGTGAGCGGTCTATACCTTCTTGTTTAAGAAAAGTATCCAGTAGCTTACTGTAGTAGGGATTAACGGCACCTTCAGCGGCTTGTCTGGCTCTGGCCTGATTGGCGGCAATATCATACGAAGGCACCGGTGGTGGGGGCGGAGCATAGTATTGGGTAGAAGTCTGTCGTGGGGGGGTACTGTAACCGCTGTTTCTTAGAATTGGCGATGATACCGGAGCCGGTTTAGGTGGTTGATAAACTGGAATTGAAAAAGGCCCCAGTCGATTAACCGACACAGTTCCACCACTAGTAGGAGGTATCCTGGCATTTTGGAGGATTTGGGTGATATTAGGAAAAAGTGCCATACTGTTTTATTAATAGAATAATGGTGATAAATCCACAATAGTCTGTTAGTTGGCCGATTCCTGCATAAGTAAATATTTTATGGTTTTAGTACCTGTACTGGCCGTACCACCGGTAGCCACGCAGGAACTTAGCAGGTAAATGTTGGAAGCGTCGGCATCGACTGAGTAAGTTATCCAGTTACAGACCGTGCCGCTGACATTGGTATAGGTTGTCCAGGGCAAGGAACGAAAGCGGTTGGGGGTGTAGTCGGTGTCTTGGATAAAAGCCAGAACTGTCGGGATGAAAGTTAAGCCATGGGAAACGGTAACGGTTGTTGAACCGCTAGCGAATGAACCGGCTGCAGCCGTAGCCGTAGCATCAGTGGTCGTGGCCGTGCCGCTACTGACTATCTTAAAAATATTCTGGCTGGAGTTAAAGATTAACTGGTCATTGAGGGCGGAAGTGGCGTCGTAGCCGGACTTGGCTATTTTCAAAGCCGTCGAACCATCAGTAAATCTGCCGAACTGGGCGATGTTTATGCCACTGGTATCCAGTATCCTAAGACCGAACGCCCCATCATCTAGCTGGCCTTGGGTTATAACTGCGCTGCCGTCATCATCAAAGTAGGTTTGTTTGCCTACTCTACCTTCCATTAAAATATTTCTCATTCGGAAAGCATCACTTATGGCTCCACTGATTTGGGCGCTATCAAAACGCATCTGGCTGGAAGGCACAGTCGCCAGCTTATCTACTGAACGACTCAGGAACTTGTCTAAACCCGAATCTTCCCAATCATATTTATCAGGCATTGACAGAAACCTCAGCTAGCGTCCACCAAGTCGTTATCCCGTTCCAGACCCCTGGGTCGCCGGTTTCATTGTGGACAAATTTAAAGTCAACATCCCGTCCCTCGATAATTTCCCCGCCAGTTGGAAACAACAGTTTCTCCACACTCTTGTTTACTTGGCCTAAAGTTCTAAAAGCTCCCCCATCAATGGAGTATTGTAGTTGAGCACCACGGGCATTCTCTGAGTCTACCAAAACTGACAAGTAGCGTTTGGTTTGGTCAGTGCCAAAGTTATTCCTACCCAACTGAACTTCCATTGGGATAGGGTCTACATGGTCGCGGTTAGTCGTTTCGTCACGAAAGAGATTGCCTAGCTCGTCAGTGAAGTATGGCTTGGTGTAGCCGTGCATGGTGTGGTTGAACTGAAAACGGAACTCCCGTTTATGTTCCTCAGTCCACCAAGCATTAAGGTCAAAGTCGTAACACAGGCGATAGACTTTTTTAGTTGAAACGGCAGTCGTAGTCGAGGTCGAGGTACTAGAGGTGGAAGATGAAGTTGTACTGACCGAGGTTGAACTGGTCGAGGTAGTTATGGTCGTAAATGAACTAGTACTGGTAGAAGTACTGGAAGTCGAGGTGCTGGAAGTAGAGCTGGAAGTAGAGCTGGTGCTGGTAGAGGAAGTGGAGGTGGATGTTGTTACGCTTTCTAGGGGCAACAATTCACCCACCGCCACTTTATATACCCGACCAACTGCAACAGCTGAAGCTTTAGGAAAGTTAGTTTGGTTAATGGCTCTGATATAAGGGTCAATGGCCCGTGACAGTAACTGAAGCTGGCCGGTATTGTCGTTATAAGCCCAGACACCGGTGGTATGCAGCCAGATAGTCCAGGAGCCGATGTTTTGGATGGTTTCGTGCGACACACAACCGATTGTTTCGGAAACGGTAATCAGGTTGGCGCCGTCCCATTTCAAGAAAGAGTTTTTAGTGAACAGGAATAGCCGGTTGTTGTTCTTACCCCAACCAGTAAACTCCGGTTTGGCTTCACGGCCTGGTGGTACCCGTTCCCAATCGGCGGTCTCAGGGGTTTTGTAATCAGTATTCCAAAAGCGGGATAGTTTGCCCTTAGTACCGGTCAGCCAGATTTCATCATTGTCTTTGACATTAAGAGTGGCCATCTCAAAGCTGAAGCGGTTGTTTTTCTTATCAACTGCTACAACGCTCAAACCAGTAACTAGTTGGGCTTCGGTGCCACTTGAGTAGATGTCCAGTTGCATTCCTGGCTTGATGTAGCGTACCGAATCAACCCGTATATTTTGCAGCAGTCCGGCTTGGTCGGTCTGGACTTGGGTGATAAAACCCAGCGGTGGTGAGGACTTATAGAAGCGGTCATGATAGTACTTGCCATTGACATAGCAGTTAATAGCGTAAAGCTCGCCGTTATATTCAGCGATGAACTTAGAAGCTGGAGCCTTATAGACGTTACGGGTAGTAGAAGCACTCAACGTATAGTCAATGTTGGTTAGAGCCAGGTAGTTATTATTGGCCGAAGCGCCAGCGACATACATTTCGTCTAGGTCATTAAGCATTTGAAAGCGGCAACTGGCTGGAGCGTCAGAGATAATGGTAGTCAGTCCGCCATTACTGTCCAGGTAACGCAAGGTACCGGTTGTACCATCGGAATTATTGCTACCGACTATAACCTTGTCATTGGAACCATAACGGTAAACAAAACCACCGTAAGTATCGGTGCCGTTGCCGACTACTGCCACCCGTTCATAGCCATCACGCCGTTTAGCCGAACCTATTTTGGCGTTATAGATGGCATTCTTAGTCAGTTTGACTTCATTGCTTTTACGCAGTAAATGGGAAGTGCCGATTTGGAGGCCACCTGATAAATCCAGTTGTCGGTTAGGTCTGGGATTATTACTAGCCATGACTACCTTCTAAATTTGGTTATAGTCGAGTCTTGAGGTCTAAAACTTCTGGGGGTGCCCGCATCTTTTCGGTCAATGGTTTTGTAGCGGGCTTTTTCACGCTCATAGAGTCCTAGGTATCTATCTCCGTGAACGATAGTTGGGTCGGCTATAGCTCGTTTGCCCCAGTACATAGCCTTGCAATAGAGTTTATAAATATAGGGGGAAGGGGTTTCGATAACATCGCCTTCTGAGTCTATGGTCGTGAAGTACTTCCAGTAATGTAGGTAGAAAACATTAGAGCCGGTTGTTTTGGCGGGGTGTGAGAAGCGGAAGCGGTTGACTGAAGTGTCCAGCGTCATAGCCACTGGTTTGTCATCACTAACTGTTGTAGAACTGACAGTGTTATCAGCGTACTTGTTGCGGAACTCCTCCATCGGGATAACCTTGATAGTGGAGGTTTCATCGGTGTCGGGGTCAGTAGAAGTGTCAGTGAAGTTATAGTCTAGGCGGTCAAACTTCCACATAGATTGTTTGCTATTGGAGTCAGTTGGGAAGGCCAAGTAGTTAAGGTTGATTGTGCGGGTGTGGGCGGAACGGCTGTGCAGAAAAGTGTATGGTCTGGCAACATTGGCTTGCAAGTCGTCGTTGACATCGTTGAAGTAGCCCAAGTATTCCCTTCTGGTGACATGGACTTCTTGGGGGTCGCCGACTTCTTTGAGGATTTCATCTATAATATTGCCGACTTGTTCCCGCCGCCAACCAGTGGCTTTAATCGGGTCTGACTGGGCACTCTCTAAGGTTGATACGGAATGGTAGAAAGAGGTCTTGTAGTAGTAAGCTGAAGTGCCCTGGGTATCGTCATAAATAGTCTGGAGACTGAGGTTGTCAACATCCATATTTTTGGTGACCAGTAACGAGTAAGTACTGCCACTATCGGTTGAACGGTAGAATCGCACTTGGTCGAAACTCATCACATAGACTGGGTCGTCGGCTGAGTGGGCGTAAAGCGTCGTGCCAACGGTCAGGGTCAGGTTGTCGGCGTTGACGGCTGAAGCAGTCACTACTTCGGCGGTTTCGGTGCCCATCTCGCCAATCATAATCCGGTCATTGGCCGCAAAGCGGTCAGCGTTCTTGACGATTATGGAAGTGACTCCGACGGAGTAGGGGTTGGCCAGGTAAGATTTTTCCCAGTGGGTAGTTTCTGGATTAAACACATTGATACGCATATTTTAACTATTGCCTATCTAATGTTTTCCCACAATAGTCTCTACCCATACCACATCTACCGAGCATATTCACCATGGAGATGTTTGGCCGCTCTGAGATAAACTAGTCTAGCTCCCAGCTCAGTTGGATAAGTCCCCAGATAATATTGTTCACCTTTAAATGCTATCCTTGCTTGCCACTTTTTACCACTAGTAGTTACACCCTTATATTTACTTTTACTACCCAACTTTTTGGACCTCAAAATATAATTCTCAGCCTTCGTTACTGCCCGAAGATTAGACCGACGATTATCTAATCCATTACCATTGATGTGGTCACTAACCATGTCGGTCGGAGGATGTAAAATTGCTCTGTGCATATAAATACGCTTTAGCAATCTTTTATGGTTTTTATCATACCCTAGATGCATAGTCCTTGATGCATATCCTTTTCCTTCAGAATGACCAGAAGGTGAAAATCCCCACTTCCACTGACTCAACCATTCGAAGTCAACGTTATCGACTAAAGCATATTTACCTTGAGTTAGTTTAATCTTTTTCATAACTTTATTATATATTAACTATCGCCATTGCCTGATAGCCCCTCGTGGGTCGGCGTTATTGATGATAGTTTGGGGGTTGGAGTTGATGTCTATAAGCGTGGTGGAGGCGGAAGTACTGGAGGTGGAAGTCGAGCTAGTCGAGGTACTGTTAGTGGTGCTGGTAGATATGGAGGTGGAGTTAGAAGTGGAGGTGCTGATTGAACTTGAAGTGCTGGAGGTTGATTGGCTGGTGGTACTGGCTGATGTCGAACTGGTTGAGGTAGAGGTCGCTCCTACGGCTATAAAAGTCGCTACTACAGCTGCGTAAAGGGAACCAGCCCCTCCAGGCCACTGTGCTTGGTACTGGGCTTGGGCGGAAACAGTCTTGCTTTCTATGGATAGGGGGTGGCCGGACAAAGCCACTTGAGTATAGTTGGAAAAACCACTACCGACTCCCGTATCGCCTGAGTTGCCGCAAGTCACCCCGACCACCAGTTCATCACCGTAACTAGTAACGGCTGTGTAACCGGAGGTAACGGGTGTTCCGCCAGCGGTTTGGCCACTTATTTTATCAAGTACTCCGCTGGTCAAGAGCCCTGACCATTCCTCAACTGCAATTCCCACACTGCTGGCTATGGAATACTCAATACTGATTGTATGCCCCGCCCCCCCGACTATATTAGGAGCGTACCAGATTTCGGCCGTGTTGCCGCTGGCTCCCGATTGTTCCCGTGCTATGGCTCTAGTGAAAGTATTGCCTTTATTATCACTGACTGTGATAGTCCCGCCGCTGGTAGAACCCTGCCCCGCCGCTATGATTAGAGTGTTGCCATTTGTACTGGTAAAAGAGTTCGTAGTCTGGGGCGAATCGCCTGTTTTAGTGATGGTTTGGATAAGTGTCATCGGCTCACCCCTATAGTCGCATGAGGTTGGAGGTTGGTGATTATGCCGCTGGTTGAGCTGGTGGACAGAGAGCTGGAAGTCGAACTGGTGGATTGGGAGGTTGATGAGGTAGAAATGGAGGTCGAAATACTTGTACTGATTGATGAGCTGGTGGAACTAGTAGAGATTGAGGTGGAGGTAGAAGATGTGGAACTGGAAGTCGAACTGGTGGAACTGGAGGTCGAAGTCGTTGTCGCCCCAACGGTGTAATAAACGGTAATCCGAATATGGTCTATTCTAGCTGTTTCATTACTACTATTAGTAACCGCAGAAAATGCCACACCAAAATCAGTATCATTTATATCACTTGTAGCCCAAGTTTCACCCCATTTATCAGCACTAGTTCCGTAAGATACATAGGCATCGGTAGTCGGCCAGCGAGTAGCTCCGTCAGCTTTATTAACCGTTCCGATAGTTCCATCAGACTTAACAATACTTACTCTACTGTCTGAGACATGGTCAGCCTGTGTGCCGACAATCCCGCTTCTTTCAACTTCTACTATGATTCCATCAATACTACTACCTGCCGCGATGGTAAAACCAAAGTTAGTAGCTTTAATGTAATGGGTAATATTACCGCCAATTTCGCTAGCAGTGGCTCTCACATCATCACTCGCTTGTGAATTGTTAGGAGAGTTCCAAGAAGTTACACCGTATGAACTATCATCTGCGGTAGCACTAGGACTTAGTGGACCCTGACTTGCCAAAATCTACCCCCTAATTATTCCAAACATTAAAAGACGGTATGGTGACTCTAGGTATGGTCATGTAATCAATTAGGGTGGTGGAGGTGCTGGAACTGGTAGATAGTGACGATGAAGTACTGCTCGTGGATATAGAAGTAGACACCGAGGTGCTGGTACTGGACGTGCTAATTGAGCTAGAGGTTGAAGAAGTGGATAGTGAGGTTGAGCTAGATGTGCTAGAAGTCGAAGTACTCTGGCTGGTGCTGGTGGAAACACTGCTGCTGGTCGAACTAGTTGAAATGGAAGTACTAACTGAGGAGCTGGTACTACTCGTAGAAATAGAACTGGAAGTTGAGCTGGTCGAGGTACTGACGCTGGAACTCGTAGAGCTTGTGGAAATACTACTAGAGGTAGAACTTGTGGAAATAGAAGAACTTGTCGAGCTGGTACTGATGCTTGTGGAAACTGAAGAACTGGTACTAGAGGTGGAAATACTGGAGCTTGTACTTATAGAAGATGAGGTACTAGAAGTGGAAATCGAGGAACTTGTGCTGCTGGTGCTGATGGAAGTTGAAACTGAAGAACTCGTGCTACTAGTAGAGATTGAGGTTGAAATTGAGGTGCTAGTTGAGATTGATGAGCTGGTGCTAGAAGTTGAAGTTGACTGGGAAGTAGAAATACTGGACGATGTGGAACTGGTACTAATTGAGCTAGAGGTACTAGAGGTGGAGATAGAGGTAGACACCGAGGAACTGGTAGAGGACGTTGAGATTGAGGTAGAAACACTAGAGCTGGTTGATGATGTTGAAACCGATGAACTTGTACTGCTAGTAGAGGTAGAAATACTACTGGAGGTTGAACTGGTTGATATCGAAGAGCTGGTACTGCTGGTAGATATTGAGGTAGAGCTGGAGGTTGAAGTCGTAGGGGCTGAGTAAGTAACAGTTAATTGAGGTAACTGAGCCTCTGTGATAATATCCGCAAAACGGATGTTGAATGCACTATTGGCATTTGATGCCCAAGTACCGCCAAAAGTGCCATCAAAATCAACTTGGTGACGCATGGCAATCTTAGTAATGCCGGTTTTGTTGATAGCCCCGTAACCCGTAGCGTTCATGGCTATGGCGTTTCTAGTATCAGCGACATAGCTAGCGTAAGCCAAATTCCCCCAAGAAGTTGAACCTACATTCCCATAGTCGCTATCAGCGATTGCACTGGTTGAAGCGATAGTTGACTCTACAATATAAACAGAGGGAGTTATACCTAAAGTCGTGGGCGCAGCTCCCTGAAAGTACATTTTAAAATCAGCGGCTGAAACAGTAGCACTAGCACCAATAGATGAGGTATCAAAACAGTAGTGAGGTCGTCGTATTTGCGACCACTGGTCGGTTGTGGTGGATGCTCTAACATTTAAGAAACCACCAGCATCACCCGTGGCACTGCTAGTATTACCAGCCCCAGCCCGAATATCAGTTAAAGTTTCGTCTACTGTCACCCGACCAGTATCACCATCTATCGGTGAGTTAGCCCCCGCTGCTGGACTGACGGTTAAAGTATCAAATTGAGCCGAGAACACCTCCATCGGACGGAACCTGTCAGCTATCAGCCAGTCCCAAAAGTGCAGGCTCCACCACATAGGTTTGAAAGTCTGATACAGCCAGTAGGCATACATATCGGGGCCATAAATTGTGGCCACATATTCATCACCGTCTTTGTGATAATGTGAACTTTCAGGAGTAATCCTAACAAGTTTCTCGCCTTTGGGCAGATTGCTTTTTAAGCGGAAGACCCTACGTCCCACCCAACTATTAGCAAATTTTAAGAGTTTATCTTGATGGAGTTCGAACCATTCTTTACTGAATACTTGAATAGGTTGCATACCTCAAAGTATGTTACCCAAGAGGTAGTTTTAACAATAGTCTATCACTAAGGCATTAACCCATCCTTCCCTGCTAAGGTGTTCTGGGGTGTTTCTTTTACGGATGTTAGTCTATCTTTATCCCTGTCGGTTAGGCTCGAATGGTTACGGTGTCCTACCTTAGTCTCAAGACCAACTATCTAGTGATGGGGGGAGCAGGTTGCCAGTCGTAGGGTCGACGTTGCTGGCAGTTAGCTCCCATCACCACTACCTTAATGGAGTTTTATGGGTCTCCGAACCGTGGCTTGTAAAATTATGGTCACTTGACAAAGTGTGCTATTATAAAAGTATCACAAGAGCAACGCGCCACTATATGTGGCGTTTTTCTTTACCAAATTGACACTATTTGTCTTTCACAAGAGCAAATAGATACTTAAAGTAAACCACCCATTTATTTAAAAATCAATAGTCTATTAAAGGGGGGTGATAGTGTTTTCTGGGATGGCGTAGATTTCATCTGGATGCTTTGGGCAGACTGCTCGCTGGCCATCGTCAGTGTGCAGTATCTCGTCACACTGGGTACAGCGCACCCCCCACAAATCATGTATAGGAACTTCTTCACCTTTTTTATTTAACCTCGTACCCCATTTTTCTTTTAAATCACCGTGGTGGAGTTCAGGCATAGCCAGTGAAGCAACATCTTCACCTTCTTCTATAGAGCGGAAAGTAGTACTCCAATGGTGGAAGACCCACGATAGAGTAGTGCCTACACAACGGTAGCCAAACATACTGGCTCTGCACCCAAGGTCGTAGTCGTTAGCCGACCCTGGAAAAAAGTATTCATCTAGTAAGCCTACTTCAAGGAGTTTTTTAGTATCGACCACCGAACAGTAAAGGTTTATACCGTCTATAACCGACCCGGGCATAATTGTTAGATGTTCATTTACATAATGCTCTTCATTGACCAAAAAATTCCAGTCTTCGTCCGTATATTCTTCTTTGAAAGGTAAAATATAATGGTCTTCACCTTTAGGCTTCCCCACGCTCCAGTCGGGTAGTTTGATAGAACCTACATTAACAAGTAATGCGGGACGTGTAGGACTAGCCTTTTCGACCTTTTCAAAAGTGTCTAAGACTCCCTGAAACCAATGGTTTGAAATGAAGGATACATCGTCGTTCAACATACAAAGATAGGGAGTTTGAACTAAGGGAATAACTAGGTTAGTAGCTTTAGAATGCCCCAGATTACCTGTTCGGTATTGGTCAGTTAAGGGCGAACGGATTATCATTAAGTTCTTATATTTGTCTCTAAGATTTGGGTCTAAGCCTTTAGCTGACTGGTCAACGATGTAAACGTAATAGTTTTGAGGTGTATATTTGTAAAGTGTCCTTAAACAATCATGTATCAATTCTCCACCCAAATAAGGAATTATAAATGTTATCATTTTAGGTTGTTGCATTACTCAACTCCAAGTTTCTAATTGGATTTTTTCACTAGGGAGCCTTAGTTATCGCAGCTCCCTGTTCGTACTTGAGAAACTCCATATCATTGACTTCCACTACATCACTCATCTCAAAACCTAAAAGTACTAGCAAGTCAGGCCCAAGCAAAATTGGTGGTTGTCCAGCTATCCATTGACGAGTTTTAGCTACCTCATCGAACAGATAAACCCTATCGCCATGTGTTTTAGTGCGGACTACCCGCTTGTCTTTGGGGAGTTCTCGTGGTGTTTCTTCTTTAGTAATGATTGGACTAACTGGTCCTGTAGCACTACTTTGAGCTGCTGCCGGATTGGCAGCCCATTGGTCAATTACATTATTGATTTGGCGTTTTAGTTCTTCGATGTCCATATTAGACCTCCTTAAAATTCTATTAAATTATTAGCTATACAATATGACAATATCTCAATTTCCTTGGCTTCGTTCCACGTCCAAGGGAATATGATTTTTTCCATCTTACTTTCCTTTCTTAATTATTTTATCCAGCTTTTTCATCATCTGAGGCAAGCTGTAGCCTTGGTCAATTAAATACTGCTTGTAAGAATGTGAGTCGTACTCACTGCTGGTAATCATATCTACTGCTTCATCTATACTACTCCAACAGAGTCCTGGCCACAAAGCGTCTGCCCCGAAGAACCTATGTAAAACTGGTTTTATTCCCTTAGCCATAGCCTCAGCCGTCGCCATAGAAAACGCTTCTTTGTGGGAGGCGTGTAACAGGTAATTCTTGTCCTCCAAAAACTCATCAACACTATCTACAAAATTGGTAAACTCAATATTTAGTTTGTGGTGTTCGACAAACTCATCTCTGTAGGCATGTTCCCACTGATAATCTGACCTTTGTCCTAGCCAGTGGATTTTATACCGTTTGTCTATCTGTTTAAGCTTTAGGGCAATTTGTAGGATTTCGGAGGTTCCCTTGCTTATCCAGCGCTCGGAAACAACTGCAATGTCAAAACCAGGTTTACGCTCTTTGAATGTCCAAGCGTCCAAGTCTACGCTGTGGGGGATGGTATGCACCCCTATACCTTTATGCCAGCCCATTAAAGTTTCTAGTTCTACTAGATTACGGATATGGGGGGCAATGAAAATTACGTCATTGATATAAGTCCAGTCGATACTCATGTAATGTTGTTGCCAGACTTCTATGTCTATGGGACGGACGATAACTTTCTTGTTAGTCATATCGTGTCCTCCCAAACCCCAAGGTTTAAAGTTGGAATCATCGGCTAATATGGCTTCACCCGGATTTGTGGCGCTCAAGGTATTATTGTCAATTGTGTCAAAGAAAAGTACATCCGCCCATTCCACTAACTTCGGGTCGTAATATTGGCTAAATTTAACTTCGTAGCCATTCTCACCCCACCAAGATATCATTCCTGAAGTGAATTTTAATAGATATGGGTCAAATAATGCGATTTTCATTCCTTACCCGCTATATGATTAGCCACTCTCAAGAGTCCCTCGGAAGTGCCCATATCCCCAAAAAAACCCTTGTATTCCTTAATATTAGCCCCGTTCTGAAGATACCAGTTGTGTAAATCTATCAGTTCTAACTCACCACGTTCGGTAGGCTTCAACCCTTTAATAACATCGTAAACTCGCTCGTCATAGTAGTAGGCAATAATAGCTCTCTTACCGATATCTCTAATCGGTTTCTCGATAATCTGATTAGTCTCGGGGTCCCAAACTGAATGGTTCTGTGCTCCCTCAAATTCGTGATAGTAGAGAGTGGGACGGTCTGAAGACTCAGGAGCCGGGTCAAAGTAGGCATCACCACAAAGCACAGGAAATGTCCCGTCCAGGGCAGTATGCCCTAAAGCATCGGCTGAGCCCTTTGGTTCGTACTGGGTCTCATAACTGACCGACATACCGTTAATCTCGTCCCGATAGTTCTTGAACATTTCTTGCACTCCTTTTGGCGAAGAGACAATCTTAACACTCTCTACTCCCATATCTTTCATGGTCTGGATGGGGTACTCAATCATCGGACGGTCATAAACCAGGAGGGTGTGTTTGTTCTGGTAATTACTAGCAGGGGCTAGTCGTGTGCCTTCGCCCCCTGCCAAAATCACGCCTTGTGTCATAATTTCTCCCGCACAATCGTCAGTAAATCTAGGACTCTATTTTCTACCTTTAAGTAATTTTGGGCATATTCATAAGCTCCATCTCGGACTATTTGTAAATCTTCATCTGGTTGGGTGAGCAGACCTTCTATCTGTTTCAAGCAATCTTCTTTATTGTAAAAGTAACCTATATGATTATGGAATACGGTTTCACATAATGGCTGGTAACGGTGTAATACAAATCCCCCACAACACATTATCTGAGCCGCCCTGTCTGACCAATATCCAGCCTCGATTGTATGGTCGATAGACAGAATAATTTTAGCCCTAGCGTATAGTTCAGGTAGACCTTCATCCATGATTGGGGGGCGGACATCTTTGAACCCCTCCCAAGCATTAACTGAGTGGATTACAAGATTGAACTTCTCATCGACAGCCTTGAGGGTTTCATTTCGTTCATGGGCCCAATCTAAGTAGCTGCCCGTAAAAAGTACATCTATATCCTTCTCAACAGGGGTAGGATGTTTGTCTAGAAAGCTAGGAGAGAAGTCCTGTGACCACCATTGCCAGTTCTTATATTTTGAGTCAGCAATTCTCTTGGATAAGTATAAATCAGCCCCAGCGATTAACCTCTCACACCATTCTTGTCCCCATATTTGGTAGTCAAATGCGGCGAAAACAATTGGACATTTGTACTGTTCCTTCAGTCTGGGTATCCAATCAATAGGGTATTGGTCGTACTGAGCTATTAAAACAAAACTGATGGGTTTTTCTACGTAGTCAAAGTCTGGCAAAACTGAATGGTCGGTGCGGTCAATTCTAAAACAAGTATGCCCAAGTTCCTCCAAGGCATCTGCTATGTGATTTTCGTCCGTGATGGATGTATCCCAGCCAAGACCCAGGAAGTTGCCAGTAAATACTATATTCATATAAGAATCCTTACCGTCTTTTCGTAGGCTAACGCTGCTTCTTGAGGTGTTTTAAATAAACCTATGTAATGATGTTTGCCTCGATGATTGATTTGAGCCATCCACCTCTCCTTACATTGGGTATGGCGAGTAACACCCTTGAACCCAGAAGTGTTGTTAGCCTGTCTGCCTCGATTGAATCCATTAATAGATTTATCTGCATATCTTAGATTAACTAGTCTGTTGTCTAATCTATTCTGGTTAATATGGTCAACCAGCTGCCCTACTTTAGCATCTAGCAGTAGTCGATGCATGTAGAGCTTTTTCTTACCACCATTGGCATACAGATTGCGCTGTGCGTATCTGCCATCAAATGTCCACTTCCACTGATTTAACCACTCAAAATCAGCATCATCTACTAGTGCAAATTTTCCTTGAGTTAGTTCTATTTTTCTCACACTGTAGCCTCCCTAAAAAACTTACGCCAATTATCTATATGATGTTCCCACTGCCAATTTCGTAGTATCTCATCCCTGCCAGCTTCACCCATCCATCTACGCTTGTAGGGGTGGTCGCGCATATAAATTACAGCCCTTTTGACCTCTTTGGCTAATTCTTCACCCTTGTATAAATAGTACCTTGGTTCATTGGGTATCATTATCCCCCCGCCAGCTTCAGTGATATGGTGGTCGATTCCCATGTCAGTCACGATTACCGGTTTGCCACAAGCTGCTGCTTCCAGAGTTGGGAAAGAGTAGCCATAGGAACTGTCTACACGCAACAGGACGTCTATTTGGTTATAAATATTAGGTATTCCTGTCCAAGACTTACCACCGGCCACACAGCGGTCTAGGAAGTCCCTGCCACCTAGTTTTTCGATTAACTCAGGCGTACCGCCTTTGTTCACCCAAGACGAAGGAAAGAACATAATCCGAACACCCTTTAGGTTATAAAGCGGTTTAATAGTTTCCTCTATCATTCTGCGGGGGTTGCCGTAAGAACCTATCACCCCCACTCGGAGGACTTTATCCTCACGTTTGACTTTCATGGGTTGAAACAGGTTAGTGTCTATACCAAATCTCAAAGACCAAGTTTTTTTACCAGAATAATCACCAGCTTCCACAACCGGAGTAGTCAGCCCCAGATACTCGGCTCTCATCCAATCGCCTTCACCTGGTTCGTACATTATTACAGCCACTTTTTTGGAATACTTTTCGTGCTGGTCGTCAGCCAGTCCCCAGTGGGAGGGTAAAATTGGCACAATTAAATCGTAATCATCAGGGTTTCTTTCTAAAGGTGAAGTTTCGGGAAACCTATCTAAAAAGTTCTCATAAGGCGGATAGGGAACCTGGGCTTGCTCTATGAAGAACTCATCCGAGAGGTAACGGATTAAGTATTCGTAGTGGGCTTCCATATACCAGCCCCCCTGTATGCCTGGTGGTATAAGAAGTATTTTCTTCACATTCGTACCCGACCTATCTTATCGCCTATATTTTCCCAATTACTGTAATGCTCGTTAAGCCAGTCCATCACCCCAGGAGAATCGGTGTCGTGGAAAAGTATAGTCCCGCCAGGTGGTACAAATCTTTCCCAATTGAGGGTATTTTCTTTGACCTCTTCGTAGGAGTGCCCACCATCAATAAACAGCAGGTCTATATCGACATCCCAAAGTTCTGAGAACACATCGGCATCACCGTGAACAAAAAATCCTGGCTTTTTATGGCCTATAATTCCCTGGCTCTCAGCGAACGGCCCCCTGCCAATGCTCACTTTATGTGGGGGGACATCGTGGAAATCTATCCCGATAATATAAACGCCTTTTTTAGCATAGTGGTGAGCGACGGTCATAGACTTACCTTCATCTACGCCTATCTCCAGATATATCTGGCCTGGTTTGAGTTTACTAACTTCCTCCTTGAATACTTCATACTCGCCGAATACTCCCTGGATATGGTCTTTGATGTATTGGTCTAGTTGCTCTTTATTCATTGTAGCTTTTCTCGCCACCCCTGTAAAACAGATTGCATTGTCTGCTCTAGGCTGTAAGTCGGTTTCCACCCAGTCAATTCCTTAAACTTGGCACACGAGGGAATCTTGAAACTGAAATCTCCTGGGCGGTATAAAGCTTCACTTACTTTGGTCTTTATGGGCACTTTGGCGTTCTTAATTAGCAAGTCCATCAATTCCTGCATGGTTACGGAGTTATCGGAACAGATATTGTAAACATCTGGGGGGAGGTCTATGGCTAAACGGTAAGCCCTGACTATATCCCTGATATCGGTGTAGTTGCGAATAGTTTTAAGGTTGCCATGTTTTACTACTTCCCGTCTGCCGAGTTCACATTCCACTATCTGTTTGGCAAAGGCACTCTCGGCGTACATCTCACCCCGTCCGGCCCCGGCATGGTTAAAAGCCCGTGTAACCACGACTTCTAGTCCATAGACCTTGACGTACATCTGCCCCAAATAATCCATAGCCACCTTAGATATAGCATATGGAGAGGTAGGTTCCAGTAAGATATCCTCAGTTATGACTCCATCACCGTTCATCGCTGTACCATACTCCTCGGAGGTTCCGGCTAGGTGTATCTTAGCTTTCACCCCTAATTGTCGAACGGCCTCTAAAATATTTAATGAACCGATGGTGTTGACCTGGAAGGTTCTCTGAGGGTTGGTTAGGGACTCGGGAACGAACGCTTGTGCTGCCAGATGAAATATATAGTTTGGACGAACGGCATCTATAGTATTACGGACTAATTCATAGTTTCTAATATCCTGTCCACTCCGTAAATTAAACCCATAGATTTCTATACCCTCTTTTTTTAATAGTTCACATAAATATTGACCTACGAAACCAAAACCACCAAAGACTAAAGCTTTCATTGATAAAACTCCTGAATAGTTTTTAACATAAAATCCAAATCCTTCTTCTTCAGGTACTGATGACAAGGAAGTAAAATCCCATGTTCCCCGATATACTCTGCGACTGGGTACTTTTTCTTTAAGTACGGTTTAGTTATCGGCTGGGAGATTAAAGGCATCATAGTGCGGCTCTGGATGCCCCGTTTTTCTAGGTAGACCATCAATTCGTCCCGTTTTTCGACATAGGCAGGAAAGAACATGAAGGAATGACAATAGTAGGAGGGTATAACTGGATATTTTATCGACACATCTACTTCTGTAAAATGGGCATTGGCTCCACCTAGTCCCTTAGCGAGGTACAGCGCATTCTTCTGCCGCTTTTTTACCATTTCTTGCCAGTTATCTAGCCCACCCAGCCCTAAAGCAGCCTCAAGTTCGGTCATGCGGTCAGAGTAGCCATGTCGAGGGAAATGGAAACGCTTCCAGATATGTTTGGGCTTGTCGTCTATCGTCAGATAGGACTCATCACGCCCGTGAAATAGTATGGAACGCATTGTAGTGGCGAGTTTCTTATCATTGGTTAAGATTAGCCCACCCACTCCAGTTACTAGATGGTGGGCGATATAGGTCGAAAAACAAGTTGTATCACCAACGTGCTTATTCACGAACATAGTTTCACAAGAGTCAGTCACCACACGGAGTTTATATTTATTGGCAATTCTCATAATCTCGTCCATATCGGCTGGTTGACCCAACAAATGAACTGGCAGGATAGCTACTGTTTTCAAGGTAATTGCTTTTTCAATTAGCCTAGCGTCAATATTAGCCGTTTCTTTTTCCACATCTACCAGTACAGGTATCAGATTATTCATCAGTACGGCGTTCATGGTGGCCACGAAAGTCACGGCGGGAATAATTACTTCACTTCCATCTTTCCAGCCGTGCTTATCTTTGAGAGCGTGGAGGCTTATCTTCAAAGCGGCTGTACCAGAAGAGGTAAAAATAGCGTATTTCGCACCATGAATTTCGGCAAATCTCCTCTCCAGCTCACGGGTCTTGTCACCATAAGTTAAACGACCAGACTTCAAAACTTCTTTTATTAAGCGTTTTTGTTTACGAGTGACTTTCCACTCAGCCAAAGGAATCATAATCTATGCTCCCCGTCTTTATCTAAAACATACGGATAGGGCATGATGAATAGAAGTTTACCGCCGTTTTGGATATATTCCTGCTCACGAGCTACGATTTCAGTCTTAAAATTCCAAGGAACCACAAACATGGCATCGGGATTCATCTTTCTGGCTTCCACCTCTGATATGAGTTTAATATCGCTTCCTAACGTACGTAGACCCACTTTAAACGGGTTTCGCTCTGAAATGCAGGGGAGTTCCTTTTTACCAATCCCACATATCTGAAGCATTACGTTGCCCTTCGTGGATGCCCCCAAACCGATGACCGACTTCTGACTTGTAATGTAATCCCGAACCTTACTGGCGCTCTTTTCGATGGTATCAGCAAACTTTTTGTAGATTTTGGGATTCCCCAAGTACCATTCCTGTGGCCATACAATCCGCTCGTTTGGTTTATTGTGGCTGACTATAATCCTTAAGCTACCGCCATTAACAGCATTAGTTGAAGCGTCTACTATGTATAGTCCGTTCCGTTCAAACAAGGTAGTTAAGGTCTCTAAAGAATAATACTCCAAATGTTCATGGCAAATATCGTAGAAGTTCATATCCTTGATGGTGTCATAAAGATAAGAAACCTGAATGATAGCCACGCCTTCTGGGTGAAGTAAAGTTTTAATCTCCTGTACAGCACGATTAGGGTCATCTAAATCATAGAATGTAGCTGTTGAAGTTATAATTTTGGCCTGTTTATAACCTATAAGTTTAGGGGTAGGGAAATAGTCAGTAATTATTTGAGTATTATAAGTAAGTGGATTCAATGCTGAACGGTCTATATTCTCAGCGGGGTCAACCCCTATTTTATGAACTGTGTGGGGGAACATCGTCAACATTAATCCGTCGTTACAACCAATATCTAACACATAATCATCAGGTGTAAGTTTAACTCTTGAACAAGCATCTCTGACCACATCTCGTAAATCTCGGTTCATCGTATCTGATACATTAGACCTATAAAAATAATTCTTGTAAAGAAGTTCGGGTTTAACAGTTTCTTTTAACTGGACTAATTTACATTCGCTACAGAGTAGGAGTGTCATCGGTATCTTAATGTGCTTCTTGGGTTGAACTTTTACGAACGTCGAGGCAATATACTGTGGTTCAAAACGCACAACTTCTTTTAAGTCTCCAGAACCGCATAACCGACAGTTAGTAATATCTTTATAATTCATTTTTAATCTTCTGCCACTTATTACCGTCTTTAGCCATATCAGCTATATGAACCTCGGGATGTAAGTCCCACATCATATAACGAGTACCTGCGGATAAATGAGTTACTAAAGATTTACAGGTTGGTGTCCATCTTAGACCAGCTTTATCTATACGGTCATAAAAAGCCGCCTCGCCAAATTCATTAAATAGACGGTCATCCCAGCCACCAGTCTTATCAAAACCTTCCCGAGTTATCATCAAACAACCAGCATCTCGCCCCCCGAAACTCTGGGCCTCCTTGTAACTCATCTCATAGGATTTTTTTATATATTCTCGAGTTTGGGGAAATTGGTCTGGGAAAACCACGTCGGCAATATCATTTTCTAGATAGTAACGCATACCCTCAAGCCAGCCTTCATTAACAAAAACATCTGGTTGTATGAAACATAAATAGTCACCAGTAGCAATTTTAGCACCTTGGTTGAGAGACTTGTAATATCCTACATCTTTTTCATTAATAATAAACTTGATATCTTCTAATCTTAGAACCTTGAAATCATCTCGGATTCGATGGGTGGGAACATTATCGACTATTATAAGTTCGTACTCATCATCATTGGTAAACCGACGGATATCGGCTAGACAACGGATAGTAATGTGGTTTTGCACTCTAGTGAAATCAAAACGACATAAAATTATAGAAGTTAATCCTTTCATAGTTTTACGCTTACCATGCCAGTATTAAAATCCTGTTTCTTATAGACTTTCTTTTTATACTTCAGCTTGTTGACGAACTTCTCGATTGCACCGGAGTCGGCGTCATGGAAAAACACCCAACCCCCTTTAATTACAAATGGTGAAAAGTTGTCCCAGTCATCCTTTACACCTTTATAACTATGGTCACCATCTATAAATAGAACTTTAATGGGGTGGTTCCAGATTTTAACAGCTTCGTTGGACTCCATTTGAAAGAAGTTAGTACCTTTAATCTCGGGGTTATCCCTGACATCTATGCCAAAAACATCCCCCTTAAAATACCTACGGGCAAAGGCTAGTGATTTACCTTTATCGACTCCCACTTCAAGATAAACATCATTCTTACTAGACTTTATTAGAGCTGGGTAAATAGCCTCCATATCGAAGGTGGAGAATGCTCCTAGTGGGAGAGTGGCTTCAATCTTTTCAAAGTTCGGCATACTTTCCTTCCCATGGCGGATGATAGATTAGCTTATCAGGTAATACCATGTTCTTGTTATACCAGACATCTGCTTTGGGTTCGTCATCTCTTGTATAGCCAAATTTATCACGATAGTAATCAAAATTACGTTGCCAAGCATCTTGATGCGAACCATCAAATGTACCTGACTTGTTAGAAAAGTGATACACCAACACATCCCGCAGGCGCACAGGTGTAATACCAGCGATATTAATTTTAGTCTGTAAATCCGTGTCAGAATTCGACCCCCATTCATCGTAAAAAGTATCATAACCACCAATCGTATCCCAAACATCCTTGCGAATGAAGAACGGTAGATTAAAACCAGTTTCCTCTTTGGGTAAAACCGCTTTGGACTTACTTCTGCTAACTAGCAGTTCAATGGATTCATTGACAAAATCTCTATTAAACTCCTCTATAGTAAAACCACCTTCAGCCTTCAAGAAGGGAGGAGCTGAACCAGCATTATTTACCGGCTCCACTAGATTAGGCGAGAATACCAAATGGTCAAACCTCAAATTCTTATCCCAACCTGGTGCGTAATACATATCCGAGTTAGACACCATGATGTAGTTGGTATCGGGTGCGACTATTTGGGCACCTATATTGGTAGCTAGGCATTGTCCTTGTTTAGGAGTGTGAATATGGTTGACCTTGAGATGTTTTAGGTCTGGTTTATGGGAGGTGCCGTTGGTGACCACGATTATCTGTCCCTCAAACCCGTTGTCCCTCAAACTGTTCACGCAGAGTTTCAGGTACTCGCCATCTACTTCAAATAGGGAGGGGATAACTATGCCTACTTTCATTCGACCTCCAGTATAGTGCCTAATACGTCAAAAACTGATATTAGAATAAAATCCTCATCATTCAGTTTTATAGAGGTTGCGGCGAACTCCTTATAAAGAATAGTGCTTTTAGGTTCAAAAATTAAGTCCGAGTCATCACCATTATTTATTACTTCTGCTAAATTATCTTTCCGGGTCTGTGCTTTTTCCGGTAATATAATCCCAGATTTGGTCTTAGCTTCTTCGGGCTTTATAACCCTTGCGAATAGATAATTTTTAGATGGTTTTATGGTCTTCATAATTCTCCTATATCTTTAACTTTACTAATACGCCAAGACTTTCAATTTCCTGCCTAAGCAGGCTGGTATCGGCTTCGGTTTTGTCCTCAAACAAGCGGGTGTGGAATTCTATGTCCAGTAAACTTAATCGCTGAATAGTGCCCTCATTAATCATCTTGCGAAGTACTGCGAATTCCGCCCCCTCACAATCCATCGAACAAACGATAGTTCCCTCTGGTAGTTCGGCTACAAAACGGGAGAAGTCTATAGTAGGGACGGTTATTTTTCGGTCTGGGGATTTTCTAATGCTAGTCAGGTGGGAGGCATCATCCCGCCCCCCGATAGCGAACTCCGCCTCCCCATCCTCCACCCAGACAGCCTTTTTTATCCACTTTACCTTAAAAGGGAATCTCTTGATGGATTCTTTAACGTTAAGTTCAGTGTTGGGTTCAAAAGCGTAGACTAGCCAACCCTTATCCATAAGTGGGGCGTAGTAGTCTAGGGCTTTTCCTTGGTAGTAGCCACAATCTAACATAATTCTCATCCGACTACCTCCGATACGAACCTAAAATCATCGGTCTGTTTAACTCTTTCTAATAGTTGGGGAAGGGTTTCGTCTATGCCATTGCCCATACACGACCATGTATGGGTATGGACTGAATTCTCATTAACCTTATATACTGGTAGTTCTTTGGGACGACGATTATCGTTGTAGGCTTGGTCAGCTACCCACCAACCGTTGTCTAACAGCCATTGGTAAATATCATCACTTATCTGCCAACCTGGAGCTTTGAATCCATGGACTAAGTAACGTCCCATTATCTTTTGGATACCTAATATATGGTTATTAAACTCTTCGTAAGACATTTTTTCACATTCATAATTAGAAATATGAAAAATCCCATGGTATGCCAATTCAATCCATTCGTTATTCACAAAACTCCAGTCCAATAATTCTGCAGTCATTTCACCTGGTATAGCAAATAACGTAATTTTAAATGCTGGATTAGCCTCTTTTAGTTTCAACAGTTCACCTCTACAGTCCCGTGATTGACACATATCTGAAATGATGTGATTGCTTCCAAAATCATCACTGTCCCAGACTTGATAATCAGTCATAATTAGCCAACTTTTCCAGCCATTCATTGGGGTATTGTTCATTAAGTAATTTTGCATTCGACAAGATACAATGGCCACCGACTTTACCTTCTGGGGGGTCGAGAATATAACGCTGTGCCCAATTCTCCCCTAACTCGTGGTAAAGCTGATTATAATCACGGTCAAAATCCTTCAATAGTTCAAAATCCATGTTTATAGAGTCGGCCACTGACTTTTCATAGTCTGTCCAAATAAGGTTAATACCGTACTTGGCAGTGGAACGAATCTTCAGGAACTCAGTAAAGTCAGAGTTTTTCACTCGCCTAGTTTTGATAAACTTGTAAGCAAATACGCCAGCGAAAAAACGGGTTTCTTTTTCACTCCCCCCCAACCATCTAGTTGCAGTACGAATAGATAATTCCAAGTCTGGGTGGCGACCCTCGATAGGTGAATGGACTGCACCTGGTATTTGTTTAGTCGTACCGATTGGTAAAGTAGAATAGATGATTGTATGGGTGGATTTGAATATTTGTTGGTAATTTTTAACAAATTTCACAAAATCTGGAGTGTAAGGAAAACAGATATGCAACACGTCAATAGGTGGCTCAATGGCTTTGGACTGTAAGTCTGAAGTTTGAGCATCAGTGAAAATGGTTTTAATCGCTTTACCAATCTCGCCCATACCAACAATTAAATGTTTATCCATGTTCCACCTCTATGGCATATAAATCATGGAAAGCGTCTTTTCTGGGGAGGCGTTCGTGCGTCCACTTCAAATTCAGGGAGTCTAAATATTTTTCCCATTTTGGCTTGGAATACCACGCCCCCCAACCATCATCTCCATCATCATTAACCGGATTGTCCTCTTCCTTATCCATTAAGTGCCAAAAAGTAAAAATTGCCAGTCTTCTAGCCACTCGTAGAGCCTCCCTGACAGGTTTCTCATAGCCATTAGTATGTTCCAGCACATCTTGCATAATAACCACATCAAACGAGCCGTCCAAGTGCCTAAGTTTCCTAACATCACCTATAGAGAAAATTCTCATTGGTTTAACCCGTTGGTTAGCTACTCGCACGAATCTCTCGGAATAATCTTCCCCCCTATATTTGACTGATGGCCCATGCTCTAAAAAATGGTTAAAATTCCAGCCTGGCCCGCAACCAGCATCCAACACCCACTCCCCACTTTTAAGATATTTGCCTATAAGATGTCTAAGGGGTGAGCCAACTCCCTCGCCATAGGTTTCCATATAGGTAGCAGCCGCTTCATCCGTACCAGAAAGTTTATCCCAGTAGTTGGGTTTGCTCATAAAATAACCTCTCTCTTGAACATACCAACTAAATCGCCAGCCTCAGGGTCAAACTTGCCTAAATCATTAACGTAATCCTCAGTCGTCACATAAGTGGCATTAGGATTAAGATGAACCCTGTTACCCGATGAACCAGCCGACCAGCCCTGACCCCTACCCCTGCGCCAAAAGCCCAGAGATATTTGGGTGGAGAAATAGACCAAATCATTCTCCCATGTTTCCCCAACTTTCAGAACCTTACCTTTTTCTAAACTCTTCCAACCCAAGTTATCTATTAAAGATTGTAAATTTCGCAAGCGTATAACCGAGCCAGGTATATAAGCTATCTGAACGGCAAAGGGGACTGTAGACTTCTGCTCATGGTTAGGAATCACCCCCTCCATATAATTCTCCCCCAGTGAATAGCCATAAATCCTATTTGACCAATCATTGATAGCCGTAGCTGAGGACATTACCGCCAGCTTCCTGAAATAGGGGCTTTTTTTGAATAGCCCCATCTGGGAAGAAAAATAACCAGAATTAACCAGACAGTCAGCCTCCACCATACAAACAAAATTTTCATGTCCCGTCTCCAACTTCATAACAGTATCTATCCAGTTATCAGCCACTAGTAATTCCGAATCTATGTTCTTGAGTTCCCTGAAAAGATTCTCATAGGTCAGTTTGATGACGTTCGGCTCGTGTGAGTCTTTAATTATGACACTAAGCATTGAAATATTTCTCCACGTCTTTTTTAGAGGCATATTCCAGTAACTGAACTTTATCGTCGCCTTGTTCTAGGGCTGGATGATAGATATCGTTGTGTCCAGTATCTTCGGGTTTGAAGCTTTCGGGGTAGCCCCAGCGGTCAGTATCAGGAGTGCCAAACAAGTGCAGGCAGCGCACTTCCGTAGCAAACGCCGTTTTATAGCCAGCTTCCCGTAATTTCCCGCATACATATTTTTCTTCCTGTCCTCGACCTGGCGCTTCACGGTGCCACCCCCCCACTCTAGAAGTAACTTTAGTATCCATTATCCGGTAGCTGCCACCCGGATGGGGAAAGTCGACTATTAACTCGTTTTTCTTATCGGCTTTCTCGAAGATATTGCCAGTACCTATCATTACTTGGGTGCGGGCGGCAATAGCTTTATACTCGGGGAAGTACTGCATCAGTTCGTATAATTCTTCCAACCAGTCCTTATCACCCTTCTTGGGCATAATTAAACAGTCGTTATCTACACAAACGAAATAGTCGCTTTGGGTACATTCTTGTAAAAGTAAATTCCGTGCCGCCTCCAATCCCAAGTTAGTCTTAATCGGGATAAATTCGTCTATCCAGCCATTGTCGTGGAGAGCTTCTAGTTTCTCTGGGGTGTCACTATTAGAACCGTTATCAAGTACCACTAATCGAAAGTTATCCCTGTTAGTGTTGCGGTGAATAGTACGGATGACCAGTTCGGTCATTTTGGGGCGGTTCCAAGAGACAATATGAATATCTAAAGGTTTAGTCAACATTATAGATTTCTCCAAAGTGTTCATAGACTTCCTCATGCGCCCGTGGATACTGGATGTATAGAAGTGCGTCTTTACTTTCATCAGTTGGGTGGAGTGGTAGAGAGTGGTTGTCACGGGTTAATAAATAGAATTGATAAAAATCATCACCCCAAGGATTACCTAAACTAAGCCCATGCCTATATACCCCATCCTGGAATGCCCCTTCGGGGTTCTCGGTATAGGTATACTCCCAATGGTCTTTTTCAGGGTCTATCTTCATGGGAAACTTAGAAGAAGCGGCAAACTGGTAAGGATTGACTTCATCGGGTATACGATATTTGGGGTCGCTGACCCACAACTCACGCTTAAAGATAAACGACCCAGCCCCAATATGACCACTTCTGAACCATTCGTGTCCATCACCTTCAATTTTAGGTCTAAAAGTTCTTCTAATAGCCGTATGATGGTCTGGGTAGTAAACAATACTGCCAAAGTTAAATATCTTGTATTCTGGAAAGTCTTTGATAGCTTGGTTTAATTCTCTAAGATAGTGCGAAACGTATTCATCATCGCAGTCCATCCAGCACAACCATTCACCCTTAGCCTCTTCCATACCTCGATTACGGGCAATAGCTCTATTCTGGTTCTCCTGATGAATGACCCTAATCCGTTTATCGCTGTCAGCAAACTTTTGTAATATTTCAGGGGTGTTGTCGGTACATCCATCATCCACCAGTATCAGCTCCCAATCAGGAAACTGTTGGTTAATAACACTCTTAATTGCCCTTTGAACTTGTTTAGCCCGCCAGTGGCGGTGTTCAGCATCAGTCACACCCTCGTCCTTGGCGGAATATACGGGGATTATAATGCTAAACTTTGGCTTTGACATTTATTGTCCTATTCAAGATATATCTGGTTACTTCTTCTTTGGAACGAAACTTAATGGCTGGCTCACCATTAAAATAAACCCTATAAATACCCGAACGGGATTTCCTAACTTTAAGTCTCTCCATCACCTGCCTTTATAAGTGGCTCGATAAAGTCACGAAAGATTTTGTCTGGGTTTCTCTGAGTCCGAACCCATGTTTTGAAGCGTAAGACTTTATCGTTTTCTAAGTAGTACCTAACTGCCTTAGCCATATCATCATAATAATTATCAATATTCTCGTAGTTAGTGTTTATCTCACCGTTATAGCCCGAAATAGCGATGTTAGCCCCATCAAACTGTTTATAAATAGCATTCTTGCCGTAGATTTGGCGGAAGGGGGCAAAGTCTTGGTTCAAGATTACAAAGTTGCCTTTCAGTCCAGCTTCCTGGGCAATAAGGGAATAGGTTTCACTCTTGGAAGCCAGTAAAAAGACATTAGACAGGGTGAACAAGTCAAGTACTATTTCATGGGGGATTTCCATAGCTGCGATGTCGTCAAACTCGCTTATAAAGGTCAGGCACTCCTCAGCTCCCTGTTCCTGAGCCAATTTCTTCAAATCTTCACGGTAGACTACTTTATCATCACCGGTGGACTGAAAGTCACAGAAGATTAGATGGGCAGAAGTACCTATTCGTTTGAGAGCAGCTATCAGTCGGACATTGCCCTCGGCATACTTACCTCGGTCTAGGCGGATAGGCAGTATCATCAAAACTTCCACGTCACCCAGTTTCTTCTTATCATATAAACGTTGGACTAGTGGGTGCATACTCTCGGTCGGGTCGGTGGAATGGGGCACCTCGACTACCTGGTCTTCTTCAAAGTTGAAATTGCGGGCGACTCTGGGAATATCATAAGCGTTGGGGTAGCAGATAATCGAATTAGCGAACGGCGAGTTAAGGGCTTCGGCGTATTTCGCCCCATACATATTGCGTTCCTCAGAAACTATTGTCGGGTTAGTGGCTGAGTGTATCCAGTGGCACCACCGAATTGACGGGCGGTCTTGGGCTAGTTTGCGGGCGGCCAAGTTAAGAATCGTATAATCGGGTAAGAATATCAGGTCATGGGTGATAACCACCGCCCCATCAGGCAGAATGTCATTTAACTGCTGGTAGGCTAGGTCTACAATTTCCTCTATGTCTCCAGCCTGTTCGTTGGGGTCGTGAATAGCGAATGGGTAGGTCAGTTTGGTTTCTATCCCATAATGCGGTGTATCTTCTGGCGGTTCCCAGCCTTCGGCAGCTATTAAAACAGGCTGATAGCCAGCCCGCTTAAGCATTTTAATCTGCTCTCCGACAACTAGAATTGGGCTAAAAGAGCGTAAGTAGGTGGAAAAATTACTTAGTATAAATATCGTTTTGTTAGTAACGCCCATTAACCGAATTAAAGCACAAGGTCAATGGTCTGTAAAGGACTTTTTATTCTTCTCTATAATTAACTTGAATAAAAAAGTTATTATCAGCCCCTAGACTTGAATCCATCCTCAATACTTCGTTGCGGGCACCTTTAATATCGACTGGGACATATCCAGGTTGGGCATTGGCGAAAGTTGTATGAACAGTATTGGCACTAGTGCCAAACTCTAGTCGACAATAACCAGTAGTGGCTTCAGTCGTGATATACACCCCCTTAACCGCTAAGCGAGTTCCGCTGGTCGGAGTGATAATCGTTGTATTAGTCTGGTTAGTATCGTATTCAGCTGTAAAACTATTATCGTAATCTCGTGCATTAGCGATTGCTGTTTGGCTCTTATAGTTGGACATAATTTCTCCTTTAGCTTAATTAGCAAGGGCGGTAGGGCGGACAAGCCGCCCATACAATCCCTTTATCACCCCTGTTATGGAGTGGTGGTCGTCGACGTACTGGTGCTCGATGTTGAGCTTGAAGTAGACGACGTAGAACTTGACGTACTGGATGTAGAACTTGAAGTGCTGGACGTCGAAGTTGTAATCGTCGTGGTAGACGTAGAACTTGACGTAGACGAAGTCGAAGTCGTAATCGAGTACTCAGGCACATCATTAAGCGTTGTGCCGTCAGACCAGTTGTCGTAAGCATAGGCGATGATGTAGGCCGTAGTGTTATCCGGCGCTGTCGCTGGAGTCACTAGGTTTCTCTCAATAGTATCGCTGGTTACGACAGTCGGTGCAGCCTGTAGGGTCAACGTACCATAAGGCGTAGTCCTCGAATAAACCTTAACTGTGGTGTTACTCGTATATAGCCTATGGTTGACTCCCAGAACATCTCGCGTGCCGACTGAAAAGGTCGCGCCAGTACCGCCTTGCTGGCCAATTACTACTTGAGTAACTGTCCTAAAGGCTAGGTTGCCGTTAATGATGGTGGTCGAACCAGAAGCCGTATTAAACTTCTCGCTGATGGTCTTACCTTCAACATTGGTTCCGGTAACGGTGACGTGCGAATCCAGGATGTCGGCTGCTGTCCCGCCAGGTGTGACGGAGAGTGCCCGAGGCACATCAGGGTCAGTAAGACCCGTTGTGACTGTGGTTACCGTTGTAGCACCAGCTGTGGCTGCCAATACTGCGGTAGCCGAAGCAGCATTTACCTCGTTGGAAGTATCGGTGTAAGCATAGGTAATATTCCAAAGATTCTTGTAGTTAAACGTACCGCCAGTTCCACGATAAGCAAAAGGCCAGGTTTTAGCTCTGTAAATTGCCATTATTTTCTCCTTAATCCCCCGGGGCGCTTTGAGCGCCCCATCAGGTTTAGCTTAATTGCTATTATGTTGACAAACTTCCTAAAATGTTTAGGAATTGTCCCCAAGCGACCCGTAAACGCCACGCCAATCACTCCAACCAGGTCGGACACGGAAGCCATCTTTCCATTTAGCGACATCGTTGTCGAAGTCGTACTCTGGACCCTGAAGGCCAGTGTCTAAGCGGTTAAAGTAGATTAGTTTGTGTTCTGAAGAGTCGAGCAAGAACCAAGCGGTATCTGAACCACCAGCGCCACTGCCAATGCGGTCCCAAACAATGATTCTCAGTCTTCCCTGGTAAGGGTTAATGTCGTTGTTGGCCGTACCGACTCGTAAGGTAGAGTCAAGCTGGATTTTGGCTTCTTTTTCAAGTGCCGGTGGGACTAACAAAATATCGGGGTTTATACCGACTAATTGTCCCTTGTCGTCAAGCGTGCCGCGCATCGCAACTAAAGCTGTTTCTAAACTGGCCTCGTTGAAGTCAGTCGTAGCCCGGTTGCTAATGTCAGTGCCACCATCGGTTCGGGTGTGGGTCGCACTAACTAACGCTCTTGCATCACCGGCTGTGAAGGTGGCTTTACCGCCACCACCGGATGTAAAGGCGAAGTTAAAGATGTCAGCACCAATTTGGTCTTTGGTACGCATCTTAGATTTGGCCAGGTCGGATGTACCGCGCTTCATTACTCCGAAGCGGTCATCGTCATACATCTCCTTGGAAATGGAAATACCTTTCGTCCATTTCTGGTGGGTGTAAGTCACATCGTATCCTTGTGCCCGGTCTTCGTAAGTAAGTGGTGAGTTTTCACCAGTTAGTACGAATTGGCTAAGACCAGATGCCGAACTTTCAATTTCTCGGTCTTTAGAACTGTTTTCAATGTTGAAAATGTTTTGGTACTGGGTCGGGACTTGCTTCAGCTCATCGCCGTAAATCTTACGGATGTTTGAGTTAAGCGTGTCCGCCCAGGCTGATTGTAATTCTGCCATATTTTACTCCTTAAGTCGCCACCGGATAGAAAGCGTGTTCACGGATTTTGAAAATCCCAACGCTCGTATCGGTTTCCACGGGAGCGATTTGTGGATTGTATTCCAAACAAAGTAGTTGCCCCGTGCTTGCGGAGGTAGTACTGGTGTCGACCAATTGAGCACCAGTAGCCCCAATCAGGTCAAAATATGTCCCGACATGGGTTACGCCAAAAGTAGTTCCAACATTGTCGTTATCAATCAGATAACGCATCTCTGGGTCGACTATGACTTCAGCTTTATTAGTGCTAGCCGTGTTACCGGTAACAGTTTCATTGCAATACCCTACAAGTAGGGCACCAGCAATGGTAGCCGAAGTAATCTCGCCAGAAGAAAAGTAGACAAAGTCGCCTTTGGTGACTGTAACCGTATCGGTAACTATAAACTCCATAGTTGTATAGTTAGTGCCACCATCAGTACGACCAAGTAACTGTACTTGGACTGCCATGATTTACTCCAATTTTAATTATTTAACGTAGGGTTCGAGTTCCGTCCGTATTTCAGTGTCAGTTTTACCAGCGGCCCAGGTCTGTTTAGCGATGGCAATTTCAGCGTCAGTCACTCTGGACTGCTTGGCTTTGGACTTAGTGGCCGATACGGTCTTGCTCGATGCCGCCCGGTCTTTCAGGGCATTATCTAACTTGTCCTTATCATCCACTTTGTCATTTGGTTGCCAATCGAGTATGACAGCCGCCTTGGCATATAACTCTTTGGGAGGTGCCAGGCGTTGCTCAGAGTCCATAATGGTTCTACTGAGTTGGGCGACGGTGCGCGTAAAGCGCTGATACTCAACGGGGTCGGTAACTTGGGCATAATGGGCTGAGAAGTCCGCGTAAGCACTTTTGAGTGCCTCGTCCAGATTTTGTTTCGCCCAAAGGCGCAACGGGTCGGACAAGTCAATCTCTTCAGCTTCCTCGGTCTGGTCTGACTTCGTCTGGGTTTTATCCAGCTCGGCTTTCAATCTCAGGGCTTCGCCCGTTGAATTGCGGTAAGCCAGTTCCAGGTTCTTGCGGTATTCCTCCTCAGTATCGCCCGCGATACCAGAGAACTCTTTGACGAACGAAGTTTCTTCATCGGAAGTTTCTTGCGATTCCTCCTCGGATTCTTCGGTTGCGACTTCGTCGGTTTGGCCTTCGTCGTCACTAGTTTCGGCTGACTCTTCTTCGGGTTCTTCGGCTTCGGGTGTTTCGTCCGACTCTTTCGAGCTTTCTACTTCGTCCTTGCCGTATTTTGATTCCCGGAGTAGCTCTTCAGCGTCTACTTCTTTGTCGTCGTCGACGACCTTCGATGCTACTTTGGCTTTTGTAGCCATAGTGTCCTTTCAGTTTGTCTTTCCAGGCCAGCTAAAGCTGGTGTTTGAGCACTTGCGAGAGGTGCTCAAGCATCAGATTTATTAACCTGTAGGTAAGTCTCACGGATTAAATCCAAAGTAATTTTGGATTGACGGGCGCGACCAGCCGAGAACCTGACCGTTTCCAAATCAGGCGCTGCCAAAGCGTCCTTACCTAATCCTTGGACAGTTAAACGGTGCAGTCTCTTCAAAGCCGTGTAACCTTCGGTGTCATATAAAAGTGCCAGAGCTTCTTTTTCTTTGGCGGACAGTGAGTCCAGAACACTCTTCATAATCTAACTCTATGCATAAATATTATTTAGTACAATAGTCTATTCAGGGCTGGCGAAATTAGTCGGTTCTAAGTCAGCTACCTGGGCTTGAGGGATATCAAGTTCGGCACTAGGGTTGGGTGGAGGTAGTCCTGGCCCGCCAAAGGGTGTTTCCATACCAGGCATTCCTGCCGCCACTTCCGGTTTAGGCATCAGGCCGTGCTGGGACATCAAATCAGCCGCTGCGCCAGTAGCCGGATTAGCGTCGTGCTCTTCCATGATGTGGGCCATGATTAACTGCTTAATCTCATTGGAGGCCATCTTAGCCTCCTCGGTCTGGGTATACATCAGATGGACAAGTGTGTGGTCTTCAGAAGCGTTTTGAGTACCGGACAACGGTTGTCCGGCAGCCATAACCATATTCTCACTCTCGGCCAGCATCATCATGTCCTTTTTATTCTCGACATTTTTCAGCCATTTTTCCGGTTTGATATTATTGACCGCCAGCACATCAGCCGTAGCCTGGTTGATATCCATAACCGCCATAGTCGCCGGGTTGGATAGAAGTAAGCCGAACATCTCGGTCTTTTTGGTCTGCTCGATAGCTTTGCTAATCGGGGTGAAGATGTCAGCATCGACTGAAACGTCGAACGAACCCTTTAAGTATCTGGCATATTCAGGTTTAAGGGTCAAAGCCGAATTACCTTTGACATCTTCCATGCGCAAAGACTTCTTGCCGTCGTCATCAACAATGGCAAACTTCTTATTAGCCACTGAAATGGTACGGAAAATCTTCTTTTCCCGTTCTTCATTATTCTGGGTGATTTTCTCCAGCCTTGGGGTTCCGTAAAACAGTTGGATATTGCTCCACTTCAACCGTCCGATGCGGATAACCGCATCCATCTCAGCGCTCACCGAAATCAGATTAATACGCTTTAATATAGACTCTTTTTTAATTGCGGCCTCAGTCGCTGTGGTAGCAGCATTGGCTTCTAGCCTATCTTCAATACCAGTCCCTCGACGCATATCTTGGAGTAGTATTTCTTCGGAGCGGAAATACGAAGCCGGAACATCACCGTATTCTATTGGCACCAAGGCGTTTTGAATGGGCTGACCACCGGTATCAACCGAAATTAGACCATGCGGGCGGGTAACCAAATCTTCGTCATCAATATCAAAGCTGGTATTGTGCATGAACATCTTGTTAATTTGCAATTTCTGGCGGTCCATATTGAGGTTACGGATGGTTTTACGCTCTTCAGACAAGTAATGGATAATCTTGGGAATACCCAAACCCCAGAACCTTCCAGGTACCCGGTACTGATAGACAACGGCCGCTGGCAACTCTTTATGTTTAGAGGGGAGGGGGCCGTCGTAGATAGTGACATTGTTGGCTACTACCCAGTAAGCGTCAATACTGCGGTTGTAATAATGCAGGACTTCGACATCCTGCTCAGTAGTGTCTTGGGGTAGTTTGTAGTAGGAACGGTTGGAAGTATCACCGCCCTGAACGACGTACTCGGTATCAAAAAAGCCGGACTTGTTCCCGTAAATACGGTGGAACTCCTCGATGTTAAGGATTTCCCGCCTGAACATATCGTTGGCTTCGTTGATATGTTTAGCTTTTTCGTCTATATATATCCACTCATTGGCCACCCACTCGGTATAATCATCGTCAAAATCAGTGATTTCTTTGTCGGTGTATTTAATCTTACCGTCGTCATCGACTGAAACCGGGTCTTTAACCACCCGCTTATCAGTCCGCCAGTAATTCATCAGGAACGCAGTACCCCGGATAGCCGCCGCCAGCTTAGCCAGGAAATACTGGTAATCGTAGTCGGTATTGTTCATATTGTATTCCAGCACGGCGTTGGCGAACTCGCTTATCGGTTCGTCGGACTCTTCGGTTGGAATAAGGTTAGGGCGGGATTTACGCTCAATAGTTTCCTGCATCTGAGCTTGGATGGCGGCGAAAGCATCAGGCAGATGCAGGTTAGCCCGCCAGTCGTCATCGACACTCTCACGGAACATATTGTATTCTTTGTCAGCCAGCTCCCAGTCCTGCTCAGCCTCGGTCCTTAACGATTCATCACGCAGGAAATTAAAACGCTCATAAACTCTGCGTCGTACCAGACGCTGACGCTTGTTGGGTTTATAGCGGTTAGCGTCCCGTGGTTCGGGTTCTAGTTGTCCAGCTTGTTTTTGCAGCCTGGCTAGTTTGGTTTCAAGTTCGGAGTCGGCCATATCCTCACATTAAGATATAGCTGGGTTAAAAGCACAATAGTCTGTTACTAGTACCCAGTAACTACCGAGCGGGGTTTGATACTCATCAGGCGTTTTTTACTCGGCTTGTCGTCACTACCCCAACCTTTAGCATTGGGTGGGGAGGCCCGTTCGGCAATGGTAGCTAAACTATCAATCATATCGTCGTGCTGGCCTCTGGGAAAATGCAGCAACTCGTATTCCAGCTCTATCAGTTCCGGGCACTCTTTTATATGGTAGATGTGGCCGAACTCGTAAAACGGGGCTAGACCACGGATACGCTCTTCTTTAGATAGTTTATGAGAACGGATTTCCTCAACCGGCAGCCAGGTATTTCTACGCTTCATTTCGTTGTTCAGTTCCACGCCGATAGATTTTTGGGTGGCGATGGTTTCCAGGTAAATCCGCCCAATTTTAATACCTTGAAAGTCACGGTGGGTATAAATACGGAATATCTCGTTAATAATATCGCCATAAGTCATCTTTTGGCGGGTGATATAGCGGACGTAAATATCCCTTTGGAAGTCCATACCGGCCAGTACCAGAGCAGCGTAGTCGGAGTAGGTACCTTCGTAGGAAGGGTCTACGCTCAAATACCAGTTTATAGGACGGCCTTTGATTTCTTCTAGGGTTTTATAGCGGATACAGTCCCGTTTGAAAACGGCTGTTTCGTCACTGACTGGGGAATTAAGATATTGGCAGGAAAAAAGATACCCTCCCAGTGATTCTCTCTGGCTGTCAAGGAACTCTTTGTTGAGGCGTTCGGGGAAGAATAAAGAACCATCCTCATTGTAAGCCCCTCTGACTAAAATGTTAAAACGGTTTTGCTGGAAGTCAATAATATACTGGTAAAGGTCGGTGAAGTCCCAATGAGTCCCCACCACCACCAATGGCCGTCCAGGGTCAAGTAGGGCTAATCCTAATTTGTAATGCTGGATAACCTGGTCTATCTGCTCGCGGTTGGTGACGTTTTTCTCGGAGTGCAAGTCATCCATAATAATCAAGTCGTAGTGCATCCCGGTTTTGGTGACGTCAATCCCGGCGGCTGAAATAGTCGGTTCTTTTAAGGGGCGGGTGCGGCAGGGTAGAATCAGCTCGGAGTCCGTCCACAACCTAGCCTTACTCTTTTTCTCGAACGGATACATCCCATGGATAGCCTTAAAAATTTCCCGGTACTTGGGGTTACCCATCAGATGCTCGATTATCTCCCGCATAAAAGCCTTGCTTTTAGAGAAGGTTTCAGAGTCGATTAAAATCCGGGCGTTGGGTTCGTTCAGAACATATTGGAGAGTCAAACCGATGGTTACGATTGAACTTTTGAACACACCCCGGGGTTCCAGTAGGAGAAGGAAGTTTTTGGACGGGTCGAACCCCTCAATATTACTTATACCCGGGTGGTTGGGCAAGACGGAAGTCGTGTAATCGCACAGTTCCTGGTGGACATGGGGCACCATCTGCTCATACCCCAGCACCTCTTTGCACAGAAAGTATAGGTCAGTCCGGCAGCGGAGGGCTATTTTCTGAAGTGCCAGAGCTTGTAGGTCCATAGCCCTAGTCTATCACTCTATACCCTTCATGGCTTTATAGATTTTATTTGTATTCTCAATATTCTGGTCCCATGTAGTCTTTTTATCAGAATACTGAAGCACCAACACTAAAATCTTTAGCCACTTTTCACTTTTCTCGTCCCAAGTCATGGCTTTTTCCTCCCCATCCATTTCATAAGCTGCACAACTTCCTTATCAGCTCCTTTTTTATGACTTAAATCTATACTTTTAAAATCATTCCGTAACAGATAGCCTCTTTCCAATAAATCATTCAGCATAAAAAATGTACTATGATGAGAACACTGCACTTTTACCATCCCCTCTCTAATCTCGACAACCATTGTGTGCTGTTGTGTCACTTCTTTTCCTTGGTTATAGAATTAATAATTAAATCCAAACCGTCAACATAGTGTTTGGGAGAGCAATATTTCAGAAGCTTGAGATGAGTCTTAAACTTTTTATCACATCCTGGCAAAAAACACCCCCTTTCAAAAACCTTCACCCCAAAATTATAATAACCCGGTTTCTTGTCTTCGAATAACTGGTCTGTTCGGGTTAGGCTAAAATCGAATGTTCGGGTTGTGTGTTCGGGTTCTTTTTGTTCGGGTAAAGCCCCCATCTTTGTTCGCCTTGTGTAGGCCATCCGACATTTATCATCACAGTAGGTCTTTTTACCGGTAAGTTCTTTCTGACAATTTAAACAATTCATATCTGGAGTATATAGTTCGGGCGAACAAAAGTCAATAGATATTTTTTTCTACCGTACAAGGAATTATTTTTGGCTCAGACGAGGGGTAACGCTAATCTACCTTAAAACAGGTATGGAGTAGCTCTCTAGGGTGGCTATGAGGTCTGATTGGGTGGCCTGTGACCCCTGTTGTAGTGGAGCACGCTACCCCTCCAAACACCATTAAACAGTTCTACTTACACATTATTATATAAGGCTCTTAATACGCTACATGTAGTGGGGGGCATGTTACGCTTAGTGTTACGCTTCTATCCCTGTTATGTTGGTTCGTAAAAGCACTATTGTACGACTGCCTGTTTTAGCAAAAAGAGCTATAAAGTATCAGCTCATGTATAAATAACACCTTAAAAGGGCTATATTTGGGTAGAAAAGTAGTTTCAATCAGTTACTTATTCCTTATTACTCTTACTATCTACTAATACATTACTTGTAGGGGTGGGGTTTTCAGCACTCCGTTTGCCAAAAATCACACCAAGTAAGTCTGTTTCATTGCCATGTTCTAAAGCTACGGCTATCCTGCCTGAATCTACACTACCTAAGCTTGAAGGGGTGGCGCGGTCAAGAAGGTCAAGTGCCATGCGTGAGGCGTGCAACCTCGTAGTATGTTCCGGTAGCTTAGTATTGTAAAAGTCACCTTCAACAGTTGCGTACTTGGTAGCTTCTAGGCCATCGGCAATCGGTTTCAGGGCTTTTTTAAGAGTTATGCCTTGCCTGTTTAGTTCTTTTTGGAGTTCCGTCTGTACCTCAGCCTTTTTCAGCCTTCGGCTAACCGATACCTCTCCGGCATGGAGGCTCTGGTTAGGATAGACTACCTCGGCAATTTGCTTTAGGGTCTTGCCCTTAGCTTTGTGCTTGATTATTTCAATGTCCTGGGTTCTCATAAGCATATTGTATCATTTTATGTTTGGGGGGCGGGCTGTGGATAAATCCACCTCTGTTAAATCATATAATCAGTGTATAACTTACTAAAATAGCCCTAAAACCCTTGACAACCAATTCTAGCGTGGTACATTGGTAATAGAGTTAAGAATAACCACTGCGGTGAGCAGATAAGAACAGGTAAAATAACTCAACTAGCACAAAGACAATTCAATCACAGCAAATCCAACACTTACTCGAAGTGTAGCGAAGTGACGGCAAGGACTATGTATCCAGCACTGGGGCGGTTGCAAACGCTAATTTGTAACATCAGAGGTGGTGTTGCTATAAAGTGGCTACAGCTTAGACCTAAAGTGTTGGGCTTGTTGTGATTGAATACAAGGTAAAGGGGTGGCGAAAGTCAGGGGCTATAACCTAGCTTTCCCTACCACGATTAGCCACTCCGAAACCAATTTAACAATCTAACAAGTAACTTATCCTGCTTCATAAGAGTAGACAAGGATAAATAGAATGAACTACACCGATAAAGTCCGAGATGAGTTAGCAACAGCTTTAGAGGGGTGCGAGCCAGACGATATTGTAATCGTTTTTTACGATGAACTGACAAAACTATTGGCTAATGACCCTGATTACTTTGCTAATGGCCGAGGCAATAGCTTGCGCCACACGCTAAGTATGGCTGAAAGTTTAGTCAGAGAAGCAACTCAGAGAGAGGCTTAAAATGACTAAGCGCATCACAATAACACTCACAGAAGACCAAGCTAAAAGTCTAGTGGTTCAGCTTAAAACAGCAATTCGACACGCTTATTACCCTGGACCAAAAGCTTTTATGGAACGCATTATCGCAAAGATAAATGCAGAATTAGTTAAATAAACTAAAGTTAATACGCTCTTAGGGGCAGGATAAGTTGCTTGATAGATTAACCACCTCTGTTCATTTAGATGGATAGGGGTGGGCGCACCACAATACAAGCATTATTTGATGATATTCTCTTGGTGGTGCGCTCAAACTAAGTAAGGTCGAGAGAGGGAAGTTTTATGCATAAAATTAAAGTAAAATATGTGCCAAGCACGGTCTATTATGTGTGGCAGAATAACAAAAAAGTTATAGGGGTGTTTTAATGGGAAATTGCAAACACGGTATACCGCTCAGTTATGGTTGCCGATTATGTAGATTGGAGGACTAGATGTCACACTTAGTAAATGATATGTTTTGGTCGGACTTGTACGACAAGCACTGGGACGACTATTCAGCCGAATGCGAGCGAGCTAAAACCCGCCCCAAAATTAAAGACTTTGAAATCTGGTGCGAGGAAAAGGATTTGATACCAGAGTATGATGGGGATTATTATGAGGATTAAACTAACTCAAGACCAGCTAGAACTCCACAACGCCTTTGTGGGGCTGAATGAACAGGTCAAATACATTGAGTGGTTATGTAGACAGCTAGGTTACATAAAGCCCTCAGACAGTCCCCAAATGCCCCACAAGGAGGAATTAAAGAATGAGTGCCAATAACTTCATAAGCATTGAACAAAAAGGCAGTAAATGGCAGGTTTGGGTGCGTGACGATGACACCAACCAAGGCTCACTGCGCCAAACCTTCGACGACAAACTGGCAGCCATAGAATACGCCCAAGAGATACAAGATACGGAGCTTATTGAGTACGGTATAAACATTCGTAATGCAATGACATGGGAGCTTTACCAAAGTAATGCAAAGGAGCAAGATGAAAAGAAAAAACACTGAAAAGATAGTAACTTTTAGCTTGGTATGGGGTGGCCAGCGATACTGTCTGCGCTGTGAGCAACCACTAGCTTATACCTTTCATAGATGGGGCAAAAAGCGGCAGGGTTACTGTGCTAATCCCAAATGTCCGAACTATGGCTTAGTGGCAGCGATGGCCTTAAAGGACAAATCATGACCCAGAAGCATTCAGACCTACGCCAAATATTAAATGATTTTGGGGAGCTTTGCATCACTAATGACGGGGTGAAAGACTTAGACAAAGAACGAGAAGCCGCCCATACCAAGATAGTAGAGCTATTTATGGATATAATTGGGGAGGACGAGATAAATAGATACGCAGAGAAATATCACCCAGGGTTCAATGTAATTAAGGGGCGTAACCAATTAAGGTCAGAACTACGGAAGAAAATAAAGGAGTTATAGATGTGGAAATGTTGGATATTTGGTCACAATTATTGGAAGCCAGCCTGGGGTACAGAAATGTTACATGCTAGTCCATTCTGTTTTAGGTGTGGGAGGAAACACGAATGACAGATAAACCTCTGGAGGGGCTAGATGGGTGATGCGGCTGATGATTTAGCATTGCAAGAGTCGGACTATGCTTATGTTCCAGATGGTACTTGGTATGTCCACACTTACAAAGGCGTAAAATATGAGTTCAGGACACTTGGAGAAGCAAATGAATGGGCAAAGTCTAAAGGTTTTATTTTCGCCCCCCACCCAAAAAAGAACCATAAAGGAGAAGTATGAACCAGTCTAAATCATTAAGGGGTCAGGTGAGAGAAATTAAGTTTAGATATTGGAGTGACTTTGACGACCAGTGGTTCTCCAAAACCTTAATGCAAGTAGCTAACGAAACGTGGAGTGGTGCCATTGATACGTCTAGCTGGCAACAATACACTGGCCTCAAGGACAAAAATGGCAAAGAGATTTACGAGGGGGATATTATAGCGTTCGTAGGTAACAAACATCTGGTTACTTACACTCAAGGTGGTTTCTGGATTGGTGATTATTTATTATGGGACGCAACTGCGGTAGGCTATGACCACGTTAACCAAATTGAAGTCATCGGCAACATTTACGAGACTTCCCCTAAACCTAAATTAAAGAGAAAGGAATAAGTAATGGGTAAAGATATAGTTTTTGAGCCAGGCCGGACAGTTAAAAATCTGCATGTTAAACCCGGGGGATTATTCACATCTGGAGAGCTGGATGTAGAATATGAGCCAGTCCAGTATAAGTTTGTAGACAAAGCGAAAACTAAAATTGTCTGTAATGCCTGTCATGGAGTAGGTAAACGCCCTGGTCGCTATCACGGCTGGCATGATGACATGCGCAAATGCGAGTTCTGTGATGGTCGAGGAAGTCTTAAACTCAAGAAACCAACTAAGGAAATATAATGCACACTCAGGTTTTACACTTCGTGGGTGGCACTAAACGCACCATCCCTAACATTATAAAAGTTTATGAGAATGAGATGGCACATATTTTCACAGTTGAAGGAATAGAGTGGATTATAAACAAGAACAATTTGTTGGCAGTAGAGAAACTACCAGAACCCCCACCCCAATCAAGAGAAAGGCCAAATAAGAAAAAATGAAGGCAGTTGAAGAGAAGCTTTACGGTAAAGACACAGAATATCGAATGTTACATTATTGGGTTGAGCAACAGCTTGGTAAGCCGTCTGGGTGCGAGAATTGCCTTACGAGTGATGCTGGTAGATTTGAATGGGCTAATCTGAGTGGAGAATATCTTAGAGACATTTCAGACTGGGCACGGTTATGTAAAAGATGCCATCGCTGGATTGATAATTCTTTTATTCTCTATAGGATTAAATCCGTATGTATAAGAGGGCATACCATGGTAGGAGAAAACTTAGGATATAAAAAAAGGTCAGGTGGTTCCCAACGGCGATATTGTCGGGCCTGTAACCGAATAGATTTAAAAAATTTCAGGTTAAGAAAGAAGGAAGTATGAAGACTACCCACAAGCCCTATAGCTCTAGTGAAGCCGAACTAGATGAAATACTAGAACCCTTTGCTGTTTATTTACGGAATCATGAAGTGGGTGCAGATAAAGTAATCTTAAAACAAGCCATTTCAGAGCTACTTACACAAGCGAGGGTTGAGGAATTGGAGAAACTGTCCAAATCTAAATGGGCAGACCTTGCTTACGATATACCATTCTACTTAAAAGACCGCCTAACCGAGTTAAGAAAGGTTAAACAGATGGCTATATCTACTGAAGCTAAGATAGAAGCCTCTAAGTGCCAAGATTGTGGGGAGGTGAATTACCCCGAGTGGACATTATTGCCCCATGAACGGTTTAATAAAATATGTCCTAATGGGGCAGGACTATTGTGTCTATCTTGCTTCGCTAAAAGGCTCATCAACAAACCCGCAAGTAGTAGCTCTAGTGAAGAGCAGATTAAACGAGTTGCTAAGTTCATAAATGGGTTATCGCCCCATAACTTACATAGAGGCGTGGAAGCTATATCTGAGCTTGTGAGCAGGGAGAGGGCTTTAGGAGGCAAGAACGAGTTGAATGAACTCAACCTACAAATAGCTAAAAATGGCTGGCATAAAGAAAACGCCTATAAAATGTTCCCCTATATACTGAACAGAATTGAGGCACTTAGAAAGGGAAGCGAATGATTAGGCGATTGCAATTAAGGTTCAAGAATATATTGTATGGGGGGCTGAGAAAGCATGAGTGGAACGAGCTATACGCATTAGAACGAAAACGCCCCACACCAGAAGAATATACCAAGCTAGTTGAGAAATTAAAAAAGTCATGAAGGCTGTAGAGGATAAGGCATGGTGGGCGAATTGGGAAATCACAACTCACTCTTTACCTATGGGCTTGACCGTAAAAGAGATAAGTCTGCCCAATGCCCGCGCCCAAAATAGGATAATTGCTATGTATGCTAATGCCGATATAAACAGCTTTACTAGGGACTTAACTTTGGTACTTGAAAGTGCTCTAACTGAGTTAGGCAATCGTGCCACCCCTACAAGACCCCTTAAGAAGCAGAAGCCATGAAGGACTATAAACTAGAACAGCAAGCGTTTAGAGATTTAGTCAGACCTAAGTTCTATCCTAAAGGCACTAAAATTAAATATACTACTCGCAAGGGGGTGGAGTCTGAATATACCAACGCTCTAGGCGCAGCCAAACATCGTAAATGGTCAGACCCCAAATATACTAAGAAGAGGCGGAAATGAGCCATTATTGTAAGTGGTGCGGTAGGAGAACTAGTGGGTCACATCGTGTCCATAGATTTTTTAATAAAGCTTATTTAATGTTGCTGATGAGGAAGAAATGAGAAAAATAGGTAGACGAGGTCGAGAGTATCTTAAATGGCGTGACACAATCGCCATCCCCTACCTAGATAAGACCTATGGACGTAGGTGCAGTGCCGAGGGGTGCCAAAATACCAACTTGGACGTGGCTCACATACTTGGAAGGGGGTCGCACCCAAAACTGAGAACGGAAGTAACGAACGTGGTCTATAAATGCCGAGCGCATCATCTTCAGGAGCATCTAAGTGGCTGAAAAAGGCGAAATTGACCATATTATAAGAATTGAAAACAAAAAATCTCACGCTATTATTCACGTTCAACTAAAGGATGGGACTAAAGCAGTTTGTTATGTGGGAGGCAAAGGCCGTGTCTATTTTGACGTCGCCCACCATAAAATTAAATTTCATGTAAGCTGGAAGCCATAAATGTTATTGACACAGTGGTACATCACAAGGTATAATGTAGCTATATGAAAATTACAACTAAGGCCAGGGTCATAGATTTATTAAGACAGCAAGGTGGTTGGGTGGGTAAGCGTGAGCTGGAAAAACACTCTTTGGAATGGTACACCAACAGCGAAACTATTGACCGTAGGGCTAGGGAAGCCTGTGCAGAGGGCAAGATTGAGGCTCGACGAGTTGGTAGGGTTGTTCAGTACCGTGCCCTCCCCAGACAATTTACGACAGCTGGCGAAGCCAATAATTTTATACGGAGTCTAAGTGTTAAGTAACGATTTAAGCATTAAGCTTTATCAAAGTATTTCAGAAGATAATGTGGAGCGTGAGTTTGAGCATTGGCACGCCTCATCGATTGCCATGTGTCCCCGTGCCCACTACTTCAAACGTCTGGGGATTGAAGAGCTGTTTAAGCCCTCAGCGGCGAAGATACTTAGGTGGGGGGCAGGTCATCACTTAGAAACCGCTATCCGCCCGCACATCGAGAAACTCTATCCCGATGTAATAAGCAACAAAAGATTGACTTCTAAAAAAATGGACTTAACCGGTGAGTACGATAACTTTTCGCCAGCCAGCAAAACTTTAATTGAAGTCAAATCAGTAGACGACTACGCTTTTTACGAAAATAACGGCGTAACATCGCTCAAAGAACAGATAGGCACTTGGCCTAATGGCCAAAAGAAATGGGCGGCCAAAGACGAACCTTATCTTGGCCACCAACTCCAAAACCACGCCTACGTTCTGCTGCTGCAAGAAAACGGGCAGGCAGTGGAAGAAATACACTATATCTACGTCGCTCTCAAAGGCCGTCTGGTGGCCTACAAAACCAAATTCAACCCTGACTACATAGAAAACGTAGAAAACCGTCTACAGGCTCTCAGAAGTGCCTGGAGAATCAAGAAACCACCAGTCTGCATTTGCAGACCAGAACACGAGCTATATGACTCAGTTATGCAATTTTGTGGATATAAGACTGAAGAGGGTTGTTGTAATATAAATTTAGTAAAGGAACAAGATGAAGGTAACGAGATAGGGAAAGGAGGTAAGTAAATGGCAGCATTACTGGTCTTAGGCATAATAATCGGACTAATAATAACAGCTTTGTGTTTTTCACTAATAGCCGCTAATTCGCAGAAAGGACGCGAAAATGGACAACGAAACCCAAACAACGAAAAGAATAAAAAAGTTTAGTCTAATCGGAATAGGCATAATAGTGCTGCTATGGTTGATTTTCGCTGGTACAGTCAGTATCGGAACTGGACAGATAGCCGTTATGACCCGTTTTGGTCATGTGACTGGACAAGAGCTAGGGGAAGGCTTTCACCTTAAAAACCCCCTAGACCACGCCAATATCTACGACATTAAGATTTTGAAGGAACAAACGGATGCTGCTGCCGCCTCTAAAGACCTACAAGATGTACATTCAACTTTGGTCGTCAACTACCGCTTAGAGGCTGGTAAAATCAGTCAAATCCATCAAACTATCGGAGTTTTGTACAAGGAAAAGCTGATAGACCCAGCCATTCAAGAAGTTTTCAAGGGTGCGAGTGCTAAGTTTGATGCCATCCAGCTCATTACAGACCGAGCTGAGATTAAAAAGGAAGCTTACGAACTTTTAGTTAGCCGGTTAGAACGTTACGGAATCATCGTACAGGATTTGAGCATTACTAACTTTAGCTTCAGCAAGGAATTTAGCGGAGCCATTGAAGCTAAACAGGTAGCTGCCCAGAACGCCGAGAGAGCTAAGTTCAACCTAGAACAAGCTCGCCTAGACGCTCAGGCCCAAGAAGCCCAAAAAGTTAGCTTAAGCAATGAGCTATTACAGAAATGGGCAATCGAAAAATGGGACGGCAAGATGCCACAATACGTAGGCGGGGGTGCAATATTTAACATTCCTTTACAGAAGTAATCAAGGAGAAAAAATGAGTATCTATAACGAACATAAACCAGCAGGAGGCGACGGACTATTCTTAGACATCAAAGATGGCGAGAAAGCCAAAGTCCGGATTGCCAGCGAACCAGCCATATCGTCTAATGAGTACCGAAATGAAGACACTGGGGAAGTTACGATGTCGACTAAGTATTCGTGGGTAGTATGGAACCGTAACGAGAAGAAAGCCCAGATTTTCTCTCGGGGAGCGTCTATTTTCAAACAGCTGGCCTCCTTAGTTGATGATTGGGGAGAGCCAACCGATTTTGATATTACCATTAAGCGTTCTGGTAGTATGCTGGCTACCCGCTGGACAATCACGCCTGCCCCCAAGTCAGTCCCCCTAAGCGAAGAAGAACAGGCCGAGTGCGATAAAATTGATTTGGTCAAAGCCGTCAAAGGCTACTGGCTGAAAAATTTTCTGGACAAACCCCTGCCAACCCCCGATAAAGCCCCGCCCCTGACTGATGAGGATATCCTCTAAGATGTCTTCGATAATTAAAGTGGCGGCTAGAGCCTTTAGGGATAACATGGCCCATTACTTGGATGAAGTGAGGGGTGGGAAGATAGTTATAATTCAACGTTCCGCCCAATACTGGGACTTCAAGAAAGATAGACCTGTAGAGGAATATAAAGTTGAAAAGCACGAACCTCCCAAACAAAAAGCATAAGCGCAAGAAAGTTTGCGTGATTTGTGGAACAGTCTGGATAATTGAGGGGTGGGACAGGGAGAGCCTCGTAGAATATGTCACTTGCCCTCGACACAGGTATAAAGATGAACATAATACGAACACCACTAATTAAAGAGAAAGCCCCCCATTTCTGAGGGGTCTACTAGCGTATGTTCTTTCTCCGAGAACACCATATATAGGGTGTTGACAATATAATACGGCTTGTAATACTATAATGTCAACATATTAGCGTATGTTGCGTGCCCCAAGTGTCGGGTAGATACACTCCACCTTATTGACACGGATACAATTCTCCTCAAGGGTAAATGTAAGGCTAATAACCTTACCCTTAGGAGTGGACAACGGCTCAAAAGCGTGGCCGGAGGCCTATGAACAAAATGCGAACTAGGAGGAATGATGTTTGTTAAGGATTTGTTTAGGAAGTTAAGAGAGAATGACGTTGGTTATCTTTATGTAGTAAAGGTTGGTGAAAACTTCAAGGTTGGAACTAGCACTTTACCAGAACAACGCATACAGCTTATAAGAACTGATAATGCTTTGCCATTGGAGGTGCTTTGTATTCAGAAACTTCCTTTTGTAAATGAGTGGGAGAAGCTTATACATGAATGGCTAAGGACTGATGGATATCATGTTCGAGGGGAGTGGTATAAAGACAGCAGTGGCATATTGGAGTTGTTATTAGAAGAAATTGAAAGTTTCCCAAACGGAATGCGACCTGAACTGTTAGAACTTATGTCTACGGAGCGGGCTATCGCAACGCCAAGAAAACAGCCCAAACCATTAAACAGAAGTCTGTGCTAAAATCCAAGCATGCGAAAACGTAAAATCATACTATTCGGTAAAAAGACGACAGCTTATACCACTTCCAATGGCACCCATACGATTACTTGGGCCTTGTAAGTAGTGATATAATGGGGTTGCGCCAAACTCAGGGTCGCTTGTGCGGGAATGTTACGCGCAGTGACTGGTTACCCAACATAAGTCCTGAGGGTCCGTGGTAGACTCACCCAGCGCACATTTCTCATGTAAACGGAGGACAATGGCAACCGACTGAACTGACCGCCTACCCATTAAAGAAATTGATTTTAATCTAGCCTATGAACCCCTGCAAGGGGACTTTTATAAACGCTTAAGGCGTGGTAGCACCTGTGGGCCATCTACAGCCCGTCTAAAGGCTGCATTAGCCCAGGAGAGGATGTTCAAGGCATCCGTGGCCAAAGGTTTGCTGTGGGGCTTCTACGGCCTTGTGACGCTAATGTATTACTTCGTCCTCCCCCAAATAAAGGTTCTTTTCTTTATAATCTCGGTTTACGAAAAAGCCAGGCTAAAAATATCAGTATTAAGCAGACGATTATATAAATGGTTGTTGGCCCGAATTTCATTCTTCTAACTCGTAAAGTTTAGTTCTAAGGGCTGCCAAGTAATTCTCGATATACTCGATTTCTCTTATCAGCCGGTCTTTTTCTGACTCATAGATTTCTGGGGGTTTGCGCCTATTATTCCAGCTATGCTCGTCTTCTAGGTTAAGTTGTTCGTTCATTTCTTTTTTAACTCAGCATCAAGAATAATATCCATGACATCCAAAAGTTCCATGGTTACTTCAATATCCCCCTTGGTACAGCCGCCTAAATCGCCATAGGTGTTAGAGAATCTCTTTCTTACCGAGCCTATAAAAGTTCCCGGTGGATGAGGTTCTATTGAAAGGTCTATAGTAGTTTTAATACCGAAAAAACCCAACTCACCGAGTACCGCAAAGCGACCTAAACGGGCGGCTCGTTCAGTTTCATCAGAACAGTCCTCCAACAGTTTAGGCGGAACTTCCATGTAACCTCTTACAAAGTGCTTTTAACGAGAGTCTTAGCAGCTGACAGACCAGCGGCTACGGCAGCAGCTAGAGCAGTCTTGCCATTGTCTAACGGTGTGACGGCAAAAACAGCGGCAAAGGCCTGCACGAAAGTCCAAGCGGCCCTTTCTAGCAGGTCGAAAAATGATGCTTTCATAGTTATCCTTTCTACTTATTAAGACCTAATAACTCACGGATAAGTACACCGAGAGTCTGAAACTTGGTTGCATCACCACTTGAGGCTTGATACTTGGCGATAATCTTGGCCTGTTC
>Ga0208957_1000186_pt1 | contig 54253 bp, 88 predicted proteins | sample RifOxyA1_FD_184029 | JGI IMG/M metagenome (GOLD analysis project Ga0208957, IMG submission 184029) | Groundwater microbial communities from Rifle, Colorado - Rifle Oxygen_injection A1 (SPAdes) | ecosystem: Environmental > Aquatic > Deep subsurface > Groundwater | place: Rifle, Colorado, United... | reverse complement strand
TGGACGTTCCCGGTGCCGTAGGCTGGCGCCTCTGGCGAGGTTACAGCACCAATTCCGTGGATGGTGTCCTGACCGGCAGCGACCCGCTCACCGCTGCCAACTGGGGGCCGGCAACTCCCTTCGCCATCGGGGACACCTCGCAGGCCCTTACCGGCCTAGTGGGGATGCGCCACGCGGTATGGGCGTGCAAGGCGGATGGGCTATACGGACTGGACTCTTCCGGGCGGGCTACAAACCTGCTACAAGCCATCGCGCACCTCAAGAGTGCCAATAATGGGGTGAACCCCATCGCTATAGACGACTACATCTGCCTGCCTCACATTATGGGGCTGCTGGAGTTCAACCCACGGTCGGCAGGCTCCAACTTGCAATCCATTCAGCCCGGGGGAGACCCCGGCAACACCTCACCTGTGTACGGCCGGGTGACAGCGCAAACCTATCTGGCCGGGTGGCATTATGTGGCCCTCTATAATGGAACCGACACCTACATCCTCAAGGGGCGCCGGCCCCACGAGGGGGAAGCGATCCCTCCTGGATGGATTGGCCCGAAGATATGGCACCCGCTGGTGAAGATCCCCGCCAAGACGGTCAACTGTATGCACGTCTCCGGCCTAACCACCCCCAACCGGCTTTGGATGGGAGCAGGACAAGACGTGGCCTACATCACCGTGTCACCGATCAACAACCCGCTTTCTGAGTCGGGTCATACCTACGCCGCGGCGCCTTCGATCTATCTATCCCCCATTGACTTCGGGGCACGGGGGATAGACAAAGAACTGATGGGCTTCGATATTGAGAACTCTGGCTTTTCGAGCAGCACCTTTGCTCAGTTGAAACTCTCCATTGACGCCGGGGCGTACACCCAATGGGGTCTGAGTGCCACTACCGCTAGCCGGACCCGCCTCAGCCGACCTGCCACAGGAAGTTGGCGGGGCTACAACACCAAGATGCGCCTGGACATCACCAACGCCAGCAGTGCTAGCACACCGAAGGTGAAGGGCCTAATCGCCAGGGCAGCCTTACGCCCGCAATATGAGGACGTGCTGTCTTTCAGCATCATCCTGGCCGATGCGCAAAAGACTGCTGATGGAAGGTCCAGCAGGGTAGCAGCGGACACAGCCTTGGGTACGCTGAAAGCACTTCGCAATTCGCCTCCCGTGGTTTTAACCGATTACTGGAAAGGGGATGCTCGTAGCCGCAACGTCGTGGTGGAAAAGGCAGGTCCCATGCGTCTTATCGAGCAACACGAGTTTGCCCCGCCCGCTTGGATCAGTGAAGTGACCGTGCGAGTGATAGGCAACGTCGGGACCTACTTCAATTGGGACGGACAGGCGGACTGGTCCGGCAACTACAAATGGACTTAACGGAGGCATCGTCATGGCACTAGTATCGACAGTAGTAAACAGCGACGACAGGGCGGTCCCCAGCCACGTCAACAACCTGCGGACAGACCTGACAGCCCACACCCACGAGGGGACGGACACGGCGCTCCTCAAGGCCGACAGTATTACGACTGTGACCAATGCGAGGACACTGACGCTCCCTACATCGGGCAACGATACCCTGGTGGGGAAGGCTACCACTGACGTCCTGACGAACAAGACCTTGACGAGCCCGACGCTGACCAGCCCGATTCTCAATGGCAACGTATTTTTCAATGATACGGCTAATGCCCTTATGACACAGGGCCTTACCCTTCAGCAGGACGCCAACGATGACGAAATCCTGGCCTTCAAGTCGAGCGACGTGGCACACGGGGTAACCGATGTAGCCGAAACGGACACGTATGCAGCCTTTTCTAAGGTGTCAGCACTGGGCGGGGGCTTGTTGGTCCGTGGGTTCACCGATACCGATGCCGCTGCGGGACGGGCCTTACTTTTGTCCGGACTGGTGGGCGAGGCGGTTGATACCACCAAGAGCACCGCGGGGATCGGCGCCATCGAGGTCTACGCTCAGATCAAAAGCGGTACGGGTGTGGCCCCGGTGGGCACTGACGGGAATCTGTTCGTTGTCTCCAACAATGGCACGGCGCGTTTTATCCACGACGCCGAGGGCACGCTGCACAGTATTGGGGCTTCCCAGACAGAGCGTTTTGGGAATGGCGAGAGTTTGCTGGTTGCGCCCACAATCGCTGACTTCACAAACGCCAATCACGACCACGGGGACGCAGACGATGGCGGCGCATTGATATCGGGCATCACCCTGACCAGCCCCATCATCAACACACCGAGCGACAGCGGGCAGGTGTACAGCGGGACGTATACGCCGACGCTGACGTTGGTAACCAATCTTAACGCTGCCACAGTCTTTACCGGTAGCGTCTTCCAAATTACACGGATTGGAGCAAGAGTCTTTGTCTCCGGAGAGATAGCCACCACCCCCACGGGGGCGGGGGCAGCTGAGGTTGGTATTTCCTTGCCGGTAGCATCTAACTTCACAAACGAGGGACAATGCAACGGAGGGGGAGACAACGGCGGGGCAGATAATGGCCGCATCAATGGTGATACCACCAATGACAGGGCTAGTTTTCAGTGGAACAGTGGCGTGGGTGCTAGCAACTTCGCCGTCTGGTTCTCGTATCTAATCGTCTAAGGAGGCAAAATGGACGACACCGATTCCGCCCAGACCCTGACCAAGGGACCTATAGTCATCGTTCGAGGGAAGGTTTACCCTGACGGCACGGTTTCCGACCCAACTTGTGAGTTTGTTCCAAAGTTCCATGCTAACATAGAATACACTTCCGAGTTTACCTACGAGACAAGCGAAGGAGCCTGAGATGGACAGCACCCTAACCCAAATCTTGTCAGCCCTATTCACGGCGCACCAGTCCCTGGACGCGCTGCGGACTGAGCGGGAGAAGCTGCTAGCCCGGATCCAGGAGCTGGAGGTACAGCCTCCCATTCAGGGCGGGAACTCCGATGGGACCTAGACTGCTCGTGGCGGAGTCGTAGGTGGACCCCACCGTCCTGGTCTCACTGATCGGCCTGGCAGGGGTAGCGATGGGCTGGTTCGCCAAGGTGACGGTTGCGGCCATCTCCCGGTCGGCTCCGAAAGAGTGGAATGGGCAGGAACGGCGGGCAGTGCAGGACCTCGTGGACGCCAAGGTTACGCTCCATGCCTTCCAGTGCCCTGCTAAGCGGGATTTTAATGCAGCCCTGGACAAGACCCGACTGGAATTGAAGGGTGATATGGAGAAGATCGAAAATCGTCTCAGCGTAGACCTGGCCAAATTCAGGGAAGAACTGCGCGAGTCCCTGCATAATCTGCACGAGGAAATTCAGCGGCGGGTATAGCATCAACGAACCAACTCCGAGCTAAGCCAAAACCCGCAAAACTCCCCTATTGCTAAATGGCAATAGTTATGCTATACTTCTCACATGTACACCTTGCAAGCAAAGCGCCAACGAAACGACCTCATTTTCTGGTGGCATGAGCGACACCCTGAAATGACCCATGCCGCGCTAGCCAAAGCCTTCCGGATTTCCCGTCAGCGCGTAACGGCTATTTTGCGAACCTCACGTGCCAGGCCACAGGGGAATATAACGGGGAAAGGAGTCTTGGGCCGTGAAAAGAATAGCTAGAGTCAGAGAACCTCTCCGTCCGTATTTCCAAAGTGCCAAAGATGTTTGGAGCCAGGGGGGTGCCTGGACTCTCCTGGCCCCTGGATGTGGGGCGTCATGACTAATAGTTGGCATTCCTACCCGAGTATCTTTGCCTTGGGGCACCGGGCGTTGGCAGAACTGTTCCTTGACCCCGTGCTGGTTGAGGAAAAAATCGATGGCAGCCAATTCTCGTGGGGAATATTCCTCGATGATATGGGAGAATTGACGCTGAAGGCCCGTTCAAAAGGGGCAGAACTTAATCTGGTAGCCCCTGAGAAGATGTTTCACAAAGCAATAGAAATCATCAACAGCTTGCCCCTGCATCCTGGATGGACATATCGGGCTGAATACCTGCAAAAGGCGCGGCACAACGCTTTGGCCTATGACCGTGTACCCGAAAAAAATCTGATAATCTTCGACATCAATACTGACCACGAGTTGTACTTACCCTACGATGATAAGGTTATGGAAGCCAAACGCCTGGGACTTGAGACAGTGCCGCGCATCTATGAGGGTATGGTGAGCGATGTCCAGATGTTCCGAGGGCTGCTGGACCAACCATCAATTCTCGGTGGCCAAAAAGTAGAGGGAGTCGTGGTCAAAAACTACTCCCGCTTTGGGCTAGATAAACACGTGCTGATCGGCAAGTTTGTTTCCGAAGGATTTAAGGAGGTTCACGCTGCCGCGTGGAAGGAAGCAAATCCCTCGAAGTCTGATATTATTGAGGAATTAATTTTCTCTCTACGGACACCGGCCCGATGGAACAAGGCAGTTCAGCACTTGCGCGAGTTGAGCCAGATTGAGGATTCGCCTCGCGATATCGGCGCTCTAATTAAAGAGGTTCATGCCGACATCGAAAAGGAATGCGTGGACCTGATCGCAACAAAGTTGTTGGAATGGGCGTTGCCCAAAATCAAGCGTGGAGTGGTGCGAGGGCTCCCAGAACACTACAAAGGAGAATTGCTCAAACGTCAGTTTGAGGATGAAACGCTGCTGGAGCCTGGGCTAGGGGGCGCCTGATGTCCAGACCGCTAGGCGGAACCCACATTGGTACGCACGAGGACCGCGGGTGCGAGAAGGCCGGGCCTGGCTCCCGGTGCTTGGCTTGCCCCTTCCCCGTCTGTGCCGAAGACACGCCGGACCGGGGCGGCCGGCCACGGCGGAGGGCAGTGATGAATGAGGTCGCCCGCTACGTGCAGTGCTCGTGCGGACTCACAGAGACGATGACGTTCTGGAACGGGGTGCCTAACCTGACGAGGGCGTTTCAACTGCGACACGCCGGGCACCAACTGCGAACGCACGGAGCGCCGATGCGGGAGGATATCGCCCTTGTGAGTTCGTGGAACGTGGAGCAACCACATTTTCAGCGAAAGGCACAGCCGGGAAGGAGAAGGTAACGTGACAACAGGACTAACGGCACTGGCGATCATCACACTGTTGGCGTTCGTTAACGAATCAATGGTCGAGTGGATTTTCGGGGAGTGGTTGGAGAAGCGGGTCATCAAGTACGTAGCTCTTGGTGGGGGTCTGCTTTTAGCCTTCGCCTTCCAGGTGACGCTGCTCAAAAACCTGGCTGGAATTGCCACTGCGCCCTACTACGCCGATGTGATCCTCTCCGGCCTGGTTATGGGTCGTGGCAGCCAATATGTACACGATCTCTATAGCCGATTCCTAGCCCCGCCGGTGTCATGACCCTTGGCCTAGGGCTTCCCAACGCCCAATTTCGCAAGTACTTTCAGCGGGAACTGAAAGCCGTTCGTGACCTGGGCCCCGATAATCTCCTTATCATCGCCTATCACGACGATGATAAGGAGTATGACCGAATTACTCAGGAAGCAGAACTGTGCCGTGACCTGGGCATCACTGCGCCCCTGGTGCGAGTCTACCGACCGACGGTGCGGGGGCTGAACCCCGTGGTTTGCGCCGCTGAGGACGCGAGGCTTTTCCAGTTGTACTTGGGCGCTGGCCTAACTCCTGGGTGGATTCCCTGGAATGAAATGAATATCGAGGGTTGGGGCGAGGACTGGTCAGCACAGATTGAGTACGCGAAAGCCTATCTCTCGGCATTCACTGAAATCGTTGCTGCGGACAACTTGGAATTGGGTGTAGAGGTACACCTACCGGCACTCTCGCCCATCGGCGATTACGAGGACAGTTGGTATGCATATCGTGATGCCGGCTTAGGCGATAGATTCGATTTCGCGGATGTGCACTGCTACGAGCTGGATGATCTTCAAGACGCGGACACGCTTGGGGCCATCGTGGGACTGCCGGTAGTTTGCACCGAGGTTAATCAGATGCTTCCGAGCATCTACGCGCCGGCCCTGGCCCGGAATGGATGTGACGAGAGCTATTGGTTCATCCTCTCCAGCGACGACCCAGCTTTCTATCAATATTCGCTATTGCGCAACCAGGACCTGTATGAGGATTTCAAAGCCACGGCACAACAGAAGGAGGAACCCATGCCGGAATTCGTTTTGGGATTCAAAGTCCTGGCGGAAAGGCTGCGAGCCGACGGACATACGGTGCTGGCCTTCTCAGATGAGATCAGCATAGACCATGCGAGCCTGCAACGGGTCATGATAGATAGTGAACCCAACCTATTTGCCTGGCAGGACGGCCAGGAGTCCGTTGTCGTCTACCCTTACCCTTTAGCCTGAGCGCCCCGCGGGTAATCGACCTGCGGGGTCTGCTACCGGCCACCGGCGTCTATCCGACCCGCTCCTACCCAGCGATTAAGTGGTTAGCGATTCACCACACGGCGGGGGCCGAGCGGGACTTCACGGCTAAGGAGATCGCTGACTACCACGTGGGCACGAAGGGATGGCCCGCGGTGGGGTATCATTACCTGCTCCATTGGGACGGCAGCATTGACTGGCTCCATGACATCACCGCCATGTCCTACCATATTCACGAACATAACCATGACGCCGTGGGTATCTGCCTAGCCGGGGACTGGTCTCACCAGAGCCCGCCGCTAGTCATGCTCGAATCGTTGCGGTGGCTGATCGTCAAACTTAAAGCGCAAGTGCCGTGGGCCGAAGTCCGAGGCCACCGCGACCTGGCTCTCCCGGGATGGGAGACAGAATGTCCGGGCGGAATGTGGGATCTGTTTAGGGGAATCACCAGTGAAAACTGAGTGGTGGATGGATGATGGTATAATCCACTGGTAAGAGGTTATGAAATGAGCCCAGACGAAATCAAAGAACTTCGGGCTGCGCTTGGGGAGTCCCAAGAGGCATTCGCTAGACACCTCGGGGTCACACTCAACACGGTCTATCGGTGGGAGACTGGAACGCGGAAGCCGGGGCTTTATTATCAACAGAGGTTGAGGCTGTTCCGCGGGGCCGCCAAGCGCCTAGGGATCATTACATCATGAGCGTAGCCGATATCACGATCATGCTGCGCTTCAGTGATTTTATCAAACTGATTGAACTCTTGCGTAGTATTGCAAAAGGCGAGGTGCACGAGGGCCAGCAGGCGGAAGCGACTGCGCTTTTGACACGGATTAAGGGGTAACGTGGGTGTGAGAAACAAACACGTGGTCGCCGTGACGACACAGAGCGAGGTTGCTATAGGGGGCATCATTGCCGTGACCGCCGCGGGCTCCAGCTTCTTCCTCCGGGGATGCACCACACCACCTACACCTTAATTCCCCAATTCCCCCAATAACGATAGCACAAAAGGCTTGACAAGTAGGCCGATGTGTGCTATGGTTAAAACATGAAAACTCTTGACGCTCTCATGGAAGAACTTGACCGCCGCCGGGCGTTCCTGCAAGTCCGCCCCATGGCTTTCTATCGGTGGTTGGGCCTCACACCACGCCTCCTGGAGATGGTGCGCCGGGGCCAACGGCAGTTGGGCGCCGAGGCCTTGGGGCGTATTCTCCTGGCAGACCCGTTCATGGAGAGGTGGGTTATTGCGTACCTTCGTGAGCGGGGGGAGATAGCGAAAGCCGGAGATAGCGAATGAGAATTAGCAGGGACAAAAAGGAGGATGGAACGATGTCTAGGAATTGGCGAATACTCGGAGAGGCCGATACAGGCATGCCCTTGGTATACCGGGACGCGCTAGGTGGGGGCGTGGTACTCATGCGGGTTATGGGGGCTGAGGGGAATCAAACAGTGGTGCTCTCCTCTAGGCAGTTAGCTGAATTGCACCCTCTGACGACTGTGCCATGCCAGGATACCAACTGCGCCTGCTTCCAGGCGGGGGTGCTCTGGGCACGGGAGAACCCCGATGGCTAAATCAGGGGTGGCGTTTCACTGCCACCACGACAGGCTAGTCGAGTTTGTGACAAACTACGACGAGCGCGTGGCGTACATCAAGCAGGAGAAGCCCCCAGCAGAGCGGCCTCTTCGTCTCCGACTCTTCCAGATGGTCCCGCCTGAGCGCCTATCCGCTGGATTGGCGGAAGCGGTGAACGAGAGCACCCGGCTGCGGGAGGAGAGCGACCGGCTGCGGGCCGAGGGCAACCGGCTGTGGGAGGAGGGCCACCGGCTGTGGGCCGAGGCCAGCCGGCTGTGGACCGAGAGCACCCGGCTGTGGGCCGAGGGCACCCGGCTGTGGGAGGAGGGCCACCGGCTGTGGGCCGAGAGCACCCGGCTGTGGACCGAGAGCACCCGGCTGTGGGCCGAGAGCACCCGGCTGGGAGTTGAGAACATCGCACAGCATATGCCTGAGTTGCTGGCGCTGCACGCCGAACTCTGTCCAGAATGTCCCTGGAATGGACAGACGATCTTCGGGAGAGAGGAGAACCCCGATGGCTAAGTGGGAATTACATGAGCTTAAAAGGCAATTGGCGGTGCTGGAAGCTAGACTGGAGCCTCTCCTGGAAGATCGGCGCCGGCTCAATGCAGAAATTAGCGCACAGGAATTGCTCCTGATTAAGGCCAAGTGGGGCCTCTATGAGGGGATGATCGTCAAAAGACGCGGGCTGGAATACCAAGTGGTGGAGATATCCGATAAGTACGGAAAGCCATGGCTCGCTGGACATCCTCGGCGTAAGGATGGCAGCTTCGGCACGGTCGTCCGCAATCTCTACAATGAATGGGAGATGGTGGAGGATGGGCAGAAGTCGGCAGAGGATGCCAACCCCGATGCCTGACTTCTTATACCTGGCCCAGGTTGGAATCCTGCTGTTGGTGCAGTGGACCGCGCTAGGGTATGTGGTTTGGCGAGGATGGAGGCTACGATGAGCTCCGCGATTGAGATTGCCAGGGATCTGTGCCACGAGTATGGTTGGACGCTGGTGGCTGCGACTAAGCAGGATCGGCATCCCGAGTTTGTGGCCATGCGCCGGCTGATTTGCAGCGAGCTTCGGACCAGAGGGTACAGCCTGCACGCCATTGCCAATGTCCTGCACCGCGATCATTCTACGGTGCTGCATCATCTGAGCAAAAGCAGCAACCTGCCTCTGCCAGCAGGGTGAACGAGCGGAGCCGAGCGGATAACCCGCCCCAAGAGTAGACGGAGGAAACTTTTATGATTGATCCCACGATTCGGGCGCAGCTACTGATGCTGCCGGCGGCGTTCAGGACCAACACCGTCATGGTCATCAACAACCTCACCTTAGCCAACATCGCTAGAGGTGATCGGGATTCCCGTCACGCCTGGCTGCTGGCAGAAGGAGTCGCGAAGGGCACTATCGACGGCAAGAACGAGCAGACCCGGCGAGCGCAGATAGACCAACTGCTGGCGGAGGATACCATTTATCTCGACGCGGTGGCGCGGATGCAAACCAGCGAGTTATTGATAAAGAGCTGTCAACTCTCACTGGATGCCCTTCGGTTCGAGTTTGGCGTGCTATCCACTATAGCAAACAATGATCTGCCGCCGCTGACCCTGCCAACCCAAACGATAGTGAGCGAGTAGCGATTATGAGCTGCAAAGCTTGCAGGAAGGCCCAGGAGCACCTAAGCGCTGCCTATTTTCGGTGGGGCAACGCTAACATCGAGCTACGTGGCTGCGACCGACACCTCCGGGAAGTCATCAATGCGCTGCGCAAAGCGCAAATGCCAAGGTCGGATACCGAGTCAGACGCAGATGAATGACGCACGTCAACTACCCCCGGCTAAAGCCGGAGGCTTGCAGTTAGGGGGTTGAATCCTCACCGCGTATGGCCGATTGACTGCGGCCCGACTGGCGATGATGCCAGCCGCGATCGTGTCAGGGATTCCAGAAAATCCGCACGACACACAGAGGAAACGAGATTGAGAAGGTCGGTTAGCCTTATCGATAGAGCCACAAGAGGGACACGTACGAGAGGTGTTCCGGGGATCGACGAAAAATACGGGTATCCCTGCAACCCTGGCCTTGTAACTGATAAAACTAGCCAACTGAGAGAAGGACCACGAATGCAAAGTTGCCCTCTGGCCGCTGCGAACTTTTACCCGTCTGGTTATACCCTTGAGTTGTTCAAGAGCAATCGCCCGTCCGGTGCCTTGAGCGTTGGCAACTATGCGCTTAGAAATGCAGTGGTTGATGTCAGTTCCGAATCGTCCTTCTTTCCGGCGTCTGGCTACAAGAAGCCTCCTAGCCGACTTCGTGCCCTTCGTTTGGAGCTTCGCCCTAAGCCTACGATGGCGTCGCCTAAGCCCGTTGGCCTGAGCACCAGAATAGAGAGTTCCATCAGAGTCGGCGGCAATGTTCTTGATACCGAGGTCAACGCCCAGCACGCCCTTAACGTCTTGCGGTATGGGTTCCTCAACATTGCAGGTAGCAAACAAGTAGAAACTGCCACCCAGATAGCCAAGGTCCGATTCGCCTTGCTGGGTTTTGAGGAGGGCGGCTTGATGCTCACCGCAAACGAACGGTATCAGCATTCGACCGGCAGTAGTCCAAATAGAAATCGTGCGCTTGTCAACGTGCCAGCGGAGAATCCTCTCGTCGTAGGCAATAGAGCCGGTCGGCTTGAAAGTGCGCTTGCGCTTCTTGTCCAACTTGTAGGCATCGGCGACCTTGGCAATGGCACGGACGGTCATTTGCGCCGACAAGCCAGAAGAAGCTCGGAGAGAATAGTAGAGTTGTTTCTGAAGCGTCCACTGGCCGAACGTCTGGTGCTCCCATACCCACTCGCTAATCTGATTGCAGACGGCGTTAGCCTTGGCAAGAGTGTCGCGCAGTGCTTGGGTCTGTTCGGGCGTGGGATTCAATTTAACCTTAGCGGTCAGTTTCATAGACACATTATACCGGAAAGTCAAGCCTTGAGTCAATACAACGAAAGGAGGACAGCCCTTGACGGGCTGGGGTCGTTTCCTCCCCGCTCTAAAGAGACGGGGCTTCCACGGCCCTACGTTTTGTGAGTGAGCAGAACGCGGCCGAATATGCCCGCCGGGAGGCGATCTACGCCACGGCGAAAGCCTCAGAGTGCTCCGTCTGCCTCCGCCAGATGGGGGTGCGTCTTGAGAACGGGCAGCCGGTCGTCCGGTGCCAAACGGATCCCACGCACGAGGGCTACCGTCGGCTGCGGAGCCTGACGCAATTGGCCAAGGATGGAATGTATATCCCTTATGTGAGTGAGAGAGTGCAACGAAAGAAGGAGGAGCAATTGGAAGAGCAAATCCAGGATCCCGAAACCAGGGCCTTGGCAGTTTACGGTGGAGACCGTCAGATGATGACGACAGAGATTGCCCAAAAAATCGTGGCTCATATCTGGCCAGGAGCGCCAGCCGATGCGGTGGCAAGGGCAGTAATGATCTGTGCGCAAAACAACCTCAACCCATTGATGAAGCATCTATACATAATCCACTACCCCAGCAAAAGCGGAGGGCCCGGGCGGGATGAGTGCGTCCTGGGGATAGACGGGTACCGCATAATCGCTCGCAGGCGTAGCCCGTTTAGTTATCGGGAAGGGCCACGGGCCATGACTGCGGAAGAGATTGAGGCCAGAGGTGAAGATCCAAAACAGATGATAGGGTCTGTCGTCGTGCTGGAAACTCCGGGGGGTGGCCGATTCCCTGGCTATGGTTTTTGGAGGCGCGATCAAGAACCCCTCGGAATTGATAAGGGCAATACGAAGGGTAATATGGCCGATAAGCGGGCAGAAGCGGCGGCCTTCAGGCGTATTATGCCCGACAACGAACTGCCGGTACCGGTTGCGCTTGACGTGGCGTTTTCCGACATCTCTGACTACGTAGCCATCGCTGCTCCCAGCACTGTGAACACCGAAACCGGCGAGATAAGTGAGGACCTGGGGCGGTGTCCTGTGCACAACAAGGCCTTCAAGCAGGGGCAGTACGGCCCCTACTGTGGCAAGAAGCTGGCAGACGGGACCTGGTGCAAGGAAAAGCCAATGGCCCAAGCTAAGGCTCCTGCCCGCCCCGTGCCGACCGAGGTTGTGACCCCGCCGGCCACCAGGCCAACCGTCACCCCGACCGCACAACCCGTCCAGGCTTCACCAGAAGGGCAAGGCGTGCCCGCAAGCCCCGCGGACGCCCTGGGGGAAGCCTTTGGCCCGCAGGCTGAGGCTGAGACAGCACCGCCAAGTAGACCGGCAGTAGAGATGACGCCAACGGAGTTCTGGCGGGCAGCCAAACAGCTTGGGTTCGCCAACGCGAAGGCGGTATGCGACGCTCTCCAGGTGGCCGATGCCGGGGTTATCCTGCCGGAGATTGGCTATCGGGAAGCCCTCAAGAAGTTGCAGCAAAACTAGATGCCAACTAGGGCTTGGGGGCTATTTATCGTTTTGGCAATGCCGGTGAAGGGCAGAATTCATCCCGGCCCGGTTGCCAGCAAACCGCAAGCTGGTGAGAGATGGATGCCGTTAACCCAAGCCCGAATAAACGATAGGTTCAAGTTCAAGGCGGGGGGTACTCTGCCTAGCCCCCCCCATCTAGCCTAGGGCAGTCGCGCTTCCCGGTGAGCGCCCTGACTAATAGATCGTAGTGTGCCAGTGATGTGGCGGGGGTTCGGGCCGAGGACGGGCCCCTGCAAAAGGAGAGGAGAAATGCTGGACCACCCACCGCCATTCCCATCCGAGGCGGACAAATCGCTGTGGTTTCCCAATCCGGAGTTGATCGGGGAGCTAATCAGTAAGGATGGATATCTTGGTTACTGGAAGCATCTAAAGTTCATCGTGTCCATCTCCGTCGAAGAGGACGGCAGATGGTGGCTGCACGCCAGCGTTAGTCGGACCGACATGAAGCTCCCAACATACGCTGACCTGAAGCACTTGAAGCACTTTACCATCGGGGATGATCGGACCGCTTATCAGGTATTTCCCCCTGCGGACCATCATATCAACCTGGCCGAGGTGCTTCACCTGTGGCACTGCTTGGAAGGCCCGCTACCGTTGCCCGACTTCACGCGAGGAGGGAAGACGATATAAATTGGGTATGATTGATCTAAAGGTGTACCTGCGTTCCATGAAGATACCCGAAAAAGGAGGATAGAAAATGGAGACAAAAAACTACGTCGTGGAGCTAACGCTGCTAGAGCCATTGCTCGGGACGGTTCCCAAGGACAAGGACATCTACGCCACCTACATCGCGACCAAAAAGGAGAGCGCGAGTATTGGTGAGGTGGACACAGTGCCGGAGAACGACCTGGAAGAGAAGGGATGGACCGGCTTTCACACGGATGATACAGGAATTTTCCTGTATGACTACCAGATCAAAGGCTTCCTGAAAGAAGCCGGCAACGTGCTCAAGGCCGAGCTCAAGGTCAAAAACCTCCGGTCGAAGCTGGACGACTACGTGTTTGTCTTCCCGCGCCGTATCCAGCTGGCGGAGAAGCCGGACGGGGTAATAGAGCGCCCGTTGAGAGCGATGACGGCGCAGGGGCCTCGTGTCACCCTGGCCCGCTCGGACACGGTGAATGCTGGGCGGGTGATCCGGTTCGAGGTCAGGACACTGGCTCATTCAGAGATCACCGAGGCACTCCTGGTGGCGCTCTTGGACTATGGGGCGCTCAAGGGGTTGGGCCAATTTCGGAACGGCAGCTACGGACGCGTCTCCTACACACTATCGCGTATGTAGACGCAGCGCGAGGGCCTGGCTTTGGCACAGCAGAGCGTGGCAATGGCAAAGCGCAGCAGAGCTACGGCACTGCATGGCCTCGCGGCGAAGGCACCGCCCGGCGAAGCGCAGCTACGGCACGGCGATGCACCGCCCGGCGAAGGCAAAGCCCAGCAAAGCGCCGCGCGGCGCCGGCAAAGCACGGCAAAGCATTGCGGCGACAACGGCAACGGCTGTGCCCGGCGAGGCGAAGCGCGGCAACGGCACAGCAGAGCAAGGCAGGGCGCAGCTACGGCTTGGCGCGGCGAGGCACGGCACGGCACAGGCAATGCGCGGCGTTGGCACAGCAGGGCTAGGCGAAGCGCAGCTACGGCACGGCAATGCAACGGCAGGGCTAGGCAGCGCGTCGCTACGGCACAGGCAATGCGCGACGTGGCACGGCTAATGATGTGGGCGGGCCTGGGCCGGTGACAGGCCCCCCGCAAAAAAAGGAAAGGAGGGGTAGCTTAATGCGGTGCCTGACTCTCACTCAACCCTGGGCGACCCTCGTGGCCCTGGGCGAGAAGAAATACGAGACGCGCAGTTGGGGGACAGCCTACCGGGGGCCGCTGGCGATTCATGCTGCCAAGAGCTTCCCGAAGTGGGCCAGAGCCCTATGCGACAAAGAGCCGTTCGGATCAATCCTCTGGTCCCAGAACTATCGTTGGCATACCCTGCCGTTGGGCAAGATACTTGCTACTTGCCGTCTCGTGCGGTGCGTACCGACGGCCAACATGCCATGCACGCTACCTGGGAATGAAGAAGCCTTCGGGGACTTCACCATAGGGAGGTACGCCTGGGAGCTAACCGAGGTGGTGATGTTGCTGGAGCCCATACCTACAAGGGGGATGCTGGGGTTATGGGAGTGGCCTGGCTCTGCGCCGGGGTAGGCTATTGACAAATGATTTGCGGGCGTGATATATTGCGAGGGACATGAAGTATGACTTGGTGCCCAAACGCCTGGCCTACCGCAATGAGGCCATCAGGCGGATGCGTGAAGAGCATCCCGAACTTGCCTTGCGGGAGATTGCTGAGGCGTTTGGGCTTACCCGGCAGAGAATAGACCAGATTCTCAAAGCGAAGAACGGCAAGAAACCAAGCTAGCCAGGGGACAAGGGCGCGATCCTTGCCCTTCTTTTTTGGCCTGGCGCTGTCATGAGTCTGTCAGGGAGTTTGCATTGGGCATAATCAGGCACGGCGATAAGCTTATGCTTGATCCCAACTGGAGACCCGAAGGCTATCGTTGTTTACGCTGCGGGCAGTCCGTCTGGACAGGGCAGCCGTTCGTCTTCTGGGCACTAGATAGTGGTGAGCATATCGTGCTTCACCCCGGGTGTGCGTGCCACTTCGGGGCGAGCCTTATTAAGGATGGAGTCTTGATTGCGCCCGTCCGATTGGGTAGAATGCAAAAACAGTCAGCGACTTGGTGACCTAACCAAATGAGTGATGATCTTTACCTCGCCGCGTTAGAGTATTTTCAGCAGGGCTACATGACCATCCCCTTGGCACTGGATGGCGCAGGATTTGCCAAGCGGCCTATAACGCCTAATTGGAGCCAGATCCCATATAGCCTGGCCGCCCTAAAAAAACTCCCCTGGGAGGAAGCGAGGGGCCTTGGCGTACTACTGGGGGCAGCCTCGCGCAACCTCGCCGTGCTAGACTTGGATGATGTTGAACTAGCAGAGATTGCGGTCAAGCACACGAATCATACCCGAACGGTCCGGACGGTGCGCGGTCGATGCCACATCTACGTACGGGAGCGCGTGATCTCCAGGCCGACGAAGTTCACCGCCACATGGCACGGGCGACCAGTAGAGGTCGAACTGAAAACCCAGGGGCAGCAGGTGGCGGCACCTCCGACGCCGGGCTATACCCTATTGAGCGAAGCGGAGCCGAAAGAAGTAGAGCATATCGGAGTAGCGTGGACGGGGCTTGCCAGAATGCTCGCTATCCAGACAGAGCCGGCCGGCAACGGGCAAAGCTACCCGAAGCCCTGGCAGGAAAAAGTAGTCGCCGGTGACCGGAACAAATCGGCCTACATCGAGGCCCATTTCCTCCGCGGCGCCGGGATGCCGTTAGGCTTAGCCTTACGGATCATGCAACTTCGATGGGAATCAGATTATGAGAAGGGAGAAACAGACTGGCAGGAGATATCGCGCACGGTGGAAAGTGCCTATGTCAAAGGCATCCATGTTCCTATCAGTGATGTTTACACGGACATTGAGTGGACCTGAGCTTTCGCCCAGACCACTCGGTCTACTGGCAGAACCAACTGGAATCTGGCAGCACGATATATATTCATGCCCGCGATATCCGACGAGAGCGGGGGTATCTCTATGCTGAAGTTGCTATCTATGATCGGAAGACCCGCCTGGCAGCCGACGATTTCGCAGTCAAGCGGAATGAGGATCGCCGGCGGCTCTGCAAGGAGGCTCATGGGGCTCTTAGCGATGCTAGTAAAGCAGCCTATCCCTTGGACTATCTCAAGCACGATGTTGATATGTTCCTTGAGGAGCTACCCCGGTTTTGGGAAGAGGACCAATTTGCCCTGGACACCTATGCACCAGGAGAGGAAATACCGGCCATGTCCTTCGTGATTGTGCCCTATCTGATAGAGGATGCTATCACCATCGTGTACGGCCCCCAGGGAACAGGCAAAAGCTACTTGGCCAAGCTTATGGGGTTGAACATGTGTGGCGCTACTAATGGTTTCTGGCCAATACCCCAACCGCGGCCTGTGCTCTACGTCAACCTGGAAAGGCCCAAGCGGAGCATGGAGAGACGGGCGCGGATGCTGATGGCGGTGCTCGCCATTACGACACTCCCCTGCATGGACTATCTCCATGCGCCGGGGGCGCACCTGCCGACTATCGCCCCACGGTTGCGGGCCTGGCTGCAAGCGCACGCTGGTGGCGTGTTCATCCTGGACTCGCTCTCATTCACCCAGGTCGGTGCCCTGAATGATGATACCACCGCGGCAAAGGCTATCGGACTACTCCGCACGGTAGGGGGGACCTGGTTGGTTCTAGGCCATACCCCTCGGGCCGACACGGGGCACTTAATCGGGTCAACTCTTCAGGATGCCGGCGCGGACGTGATGATCAGGCTTGCCTCGGAGCGGAAGGGAAACACTAACGGCCTGATGATGGAAGTCACCAAGGCTAACGACATCGGTTTTCCAGAGAGATACTTCCTGGCCTTCGAGTTTAGCCAAGGAGATGCAGAAGGGCGGAGCGACCTGGTTAAGGTGCGAAAGGCCAGTGGTCGGGAATTTCCCGAACTAGTAGCTGGCGGCAAGGTTACGAACCACGATAAGCTCCGGGCATATCTGCAAGAGGTTAGCGAGGCTACGCCGTCAGAGGCCTCCGCTGCCACGGGGGTTCCCTATACGACCGTTTCCACTATGCTGAATTCCTCCGAAAGTTTTGTCTTTTTGCGCAAGCGGGGTAAATTTAAGCTCTATGGAGTCCGAGCAGCACCCCAAGAAGAGGACGATGGCGACCTTCCTCCTTAACACTTTATCCCTAAATTATGGGATAAAGTGTTCTAGAAGATTCACTTCATATTTATGTGAATCTAGGGTAAAGTGAAGTGTGAAGTGTTATTATGTCAAGTAGCCAAAGCTAAATGATTTCGCTTACTGATCTGGCTCTTTTGGAAAGCCGGCTTTCCAGAAATTGGGATATGCTGCTAAAGATGGAAACTGAACACGATACAGGAGCAAAATACCAGCGATGGCAGGCCCAATGGGAAGGGCTATTAGCTGACTACGAGATTGGGTTAGCTTTTTATGGCCTGACGTGTGCACCGGGCGGCGAGTGGGACAAGAAGGAGTTTTAGCCGGATGAAAAAGGTTGCCACGAAGGAGATCGACGGCACGCTCTACCCGGTGGAGTGGGCCGTTGACCAGTGCCCCTACGGGCAGTCGGGTCAGGGGTGTGACCTGGGGGGGACATGCTTGCTGCGGAACGGTGCCCTGGTGATCGAGAAGAGGGTGGTCGGGTGACCGGCACGGGTACCAACAGCAGCCCCGGCGGGTGGACATGCTCGCATTCCAGCATCGTGGTCGGGGGGTACCAAAAGGTGTACTGGTACCCGCAGGCAACGAGCGGTCTTGGCAGTAGCCGAACGGTGGATGTCGTGGTCTATCGGTGCCAACGCTGCGGGCTGGAATACGAGAGGGATGTTTGAGAAAGGAGCATGATGACTGGAAACGAGCTACGGGAGCAGGTTTGCGGGGTATTGTTCGATGCCCTGCCGGAACTCAAGCAGGCTGTCAGGGCTTACCTGAGCCAATCGCAGGTTCAGGAGAAAGATTTCAAGATCGCTACGGGCATCTGGCGAGCATTAAGCTCTATCGGGGATGCCGCGGAGAAACTCAGTCAGTCCGAGATGGAATGATGGCGAAACGCATTGTGAGGTTAGTGACGTCTTGTCGGAAGTGTCCGAATTCGCAGCACTCGTTTGGTGTCAGGGGAACCAGTGGTCCGGAATCGGGAGATCATTGGTATTGTCAGCATCCCTCGGTGGCGAATCGGGTGATCGGTAGGTGGGTCGGTGTTGGTGATCCTATTCCGGGGTGGTGCCCGCTGGAGGATGAGCCGGCATGAGGATACTGCACCTCTACGGACAGGGAGCGTGGCACGATGATGTATGGATTGTGGGGGATCACGAGGCACTGGTAGAGTTGATGGCAACGATTCAGCGAGCGAGGAACATGGGGGAGGGCGTCTGCGAGGCATCGGTGAACGATGGAGAGGGCTTTCGTGTCCATGTCGTCGAGTGCCTGCCGGCCGTGATCCCGGAATTGTGCTTGCCGTATTTCGATCCGATGGCTACGGAGCGGGAGGACGACCACCGGACGCACAAATGGCCGTGGGAGTTGCTGGGGGTGAAGCATGAGTAAGCCCCCTGACTGGTGGCCGCTGAATCCATTTCACAAGAGCTATTGGGTTCAGGGGGAGTTGTTTTACACAGGGCAGGATAGCTATGCTGCCTGGCAGGAAGGCGCCTACGCCATGAAGCTGGCGATAATCGAGCGGGTGGAAACGATATTGTCCGATGCGGATGTTATTTGCCTCCCGGGTTGGGGAAAGTTCAAGGAGGAACTTGGGCTATGACTGTCCCGTGCGCTGAGTGAACTGCCCGCGGTCTACCGGGCGTTGCGGGAGATAGCCTGGTTCGAGGTGCCGATGTTACCCCCTGCATCGCAGTCTCCGAATTCAAGGGTGCATTGGGCGGTTCGTGCCCGCGAGCGCCACGAGTTCATGCAGATGGTGGGGTTGGCAGCGCTAGCGAAGGGGGTGAAAGACTGGAAACTCTCCGGCGTGGAAATTGGCTTCGATCTCATTGTAGCTCAGAAGCGGCGCAGGGATGCGGATAACCTCATGGCCAGGGTCGGAAAACCTGTTCTGGATTCGCTGGTGAACCTGGGGGTGCTGGTGGACGACTCTATCGAGCATGTCGCGGTGCGGTTCGTGACTGTGACGGTGGACCCGGTCCGGGCACCGCGGACCATCATCTCTATATGGCAGGAGGCGCCTGAGTGATGCCAATGCAGTCCCTAGTCTGTAGCCTTTCCCCTGGCCTGGGGATCTTGGACTTGGCGTTCGAGTCCGAAGGCTTTTGCATCGTCCGCGGTCCTGACCCCATCTGGGGCGGTGACAACCGCCGGTTTCATCTGGAGCCCGGCATATTTCCCGGCATAATCGGCGGACCGCCATGCCAGGAGTTCTCATCGCTGTCGCACTTGGTGCGGCACAATGGGGGGACCCCCAAGTGGGGGAACCTGATACCGGAATTCTGCAGGGTGATCACCGAGGCCCAACCGGATTGGTGGCTCATGGAGAATGTGCGGCAAGCGCCATTGCCGATCGTGGAGGGCTATGTAGTCCGGGACTACCTGCTCAATAACCGATGGGTGGGAGGCACGCAACACAGGGTGCGGCGATTCTCCTTCGGGACCAGGGATGGACGGGAGTTGGACCTTAGCGCGGACCTGGTCATATTCGAGGCCGCAGACTTCGGCTGGGCCGTCTATGCTGGCCATGGCCCGACTCCTAGCCAGCGAGATAAGGTGCGCCGCCAAGCCGTCACAAGCGATATGCGGGTTGACGATCACCGGCATCTGACCCGAAAGAACGTCCTTCCCCATGATAAAGGGGGTAAACTGGTCCCCCTGGGCGCAATGCTGCAACTACAAGGGCTACCGGAAGACTGGCTAGATCATTGCCCTTTCACCATGCAGGGCAAGAAGGCAGCGGTCGGCAATGGCGTGCCTCAACCCATCGACCGAGCCCTGGCCAAGGCAGTGAAGCGTGCTATGCAGTACGAGTTCGAGGGGGAAGGAGCGAAAGGATGAACTGGCGCCGCCGGTTGCTTCGCCTCTATGCCCAACTTCCGACATTCGAGTGCGTACCTGGATGCTCTCACTGCTGTGGCCCGACGCCCTGCGCGCCATCTGAGACGGCGCTTATCGCGCAGTGGCTCACCCAGCGGGGACTTGCGGTGCTCCACTCTCCATTGGCCGTTCTGCCTACGACGGATGGCCTGACCTGCGTGTACGCTGGGGCCGATGGATGCTCTATCTACCCCGTTCGCCCTTTCATGTGTCGGCTCTACGGCTCTATCCCCAAGCTGCGCTGTCCCCTCGGTCGGGGGCCTGCGGAGCCCTTGAGTGAGTCCGCCGAGGCGTCCCTTATGCGTGAATATCTGGCGGCTTGGGTATAACATGAAGAACTTCATGTTTCTCCTGGTCGTCTCGCTCCCGTTTTGGGGGCTGTTGGATTGGCCTGAGTGTGGCAGTGTGGCAGAGTGGACTACATGCAGATAATGCAGCAGGTGAGGGAACGATGATATTTGATGACCTTATAATAGCAGAACGGATACAACAGGATAAGAAGTGGGGGCAACAGGATCATTTACCCATTGAGTGGCTGGGGATACTTTCCGAGGAAGTCGGAGAGCTTGCTCAGGCAATTGTAAATCGGCACTTTAGTAAGTCTGCTGACGATGGACTACAAATCCAACTGGAATTAATCCAAGTTGCTGCCGTAGCTCGCTCAATATGGGAATGCGGTGAGCGCAACCATTGGTGGCTACCCACCCAAATTAGAGAGAATGCGGGTTAGCGCCGTCGTTATTTTCCTTGCGCTGGGCCTTAGCGTTGTGCTGGATGCCGTGGTGCCCTTCCCTACAACCGCCCCAGGGCCTCCCACAGGGGCCTGGGTGGTAGGCAAGGGGCAGCAGCATAGTAACGGGTATCCGCCCGGCCCCAATTCCGGGTCGTCTAGCGGTAGGATGCGATTCTCTGAAAATCGAGACGTAGGTTCGAGTCCTACCCCGGAAACCAACATGATCGAGGGTCGGCTAGAGGTAGGCCAGCAGGCTTTGAACCTGTCAACGGAGGTTCGAGTCCTCCCCCTCGAACCAATTGCAGCGCGTGGGGGCCATAACGGGCTGGATCTGCTGGTTGGCCAATCGGCGAGGATGGATGTAAACAATGGAATGGAGCGACGTACTCTGGATGCTGATGCTGGTGTTGTTCGCCGTATACGGCAAGGCGCGGACATTGTGACGGCGGTGACGGGGACGCTCACTTATTACCATCCGGATCTCGCGGGCAACGTCATGCGCGATGGGATAACCACCTACGAGCCGACCATGAGCGGGGTGGCCGCGGCGACCTCCTGGCCGCTGGGGACCTGGCTAGAGGTGCGTGGGCCGACGGGGAGGTCCCTGCTGCTGGTGATCTCCGATACCGGCAAGTTAGAACCTGGCGCTCTGGACGTGCCAGAGGCCGTCTTCGTGGTGCTTGCAGGCAGCCTTGCCCCTGGGCGGGTGCCGGTGAGGGTAAGGGTAATAGATTGAACGAGATGCCAACAGTTCTTTGCCCTAAGTGCGGAGGTCCGGCAACACTATTACAGAAAATCCCGCACCATAGAGGGTTGGTTGCATATGTGATGTCCTGTACAATCTGTAGGTCTAAGTTTTTCAAAGACTTTAATCGTTGTGTTGGGAATGATACGATTTTGAGGGGTAACCAAGATTCGGAAAGAAGCTGAAACTGCTCGCAAGCGAGGGAATGCTCGCTCTGTTCATATTAGCGTATACCTAGACGAGTAGCTGAGGTAGAGTAGGAGGAAGCGTGAAACAGGGAACGATTAGTAGGGGCAAAAGAGGGGGCCGAAAATGATTAAAACGCGCATCGAGACCTTTGACTATTCATGGAATCCGACCAGTGGCTGCTCATTGGGCTGCTCCTACTGTTATGCTCGCAGGATTGCTCACAGATTCAAGCAGTCCTTCGAGCCGACGTGTCACCCGGAGAGATTAGCGCAACCGGCACGCGTGAGAAAACCATCGCGAATCTTTGTCGATTCTGCTGGTGACCTGTTTGACCCCTCTATCCCGTTCACTTTTATACGGCGCGTATTTGCAGAGATGCGCATGAATCAGCAACATACGTTCTACGTGTTGACGAAGCGGGCGGGGCGGATGTTAGAGTTTATGACCGTACTTGAGGCCAGCATGAATCATCGCCCATTTAGCTATTTGCCACAGCGCCATATATGGGTGGGGGTCTCAGTGACGAATCAGGCCGATGCTGATGAGCGCATACCGCTGCTGTTACAGACGCCCGCGGCTCATCGGTTTATCTCGTTTGAGCCGCTTTTGTCCGAGGTTGATGCTGGAACGTGGTTTTGGTCTATGATGAGCGACGCTGGCAAGTGTGCTATTTCCTGGGCCATTATTGGCGGGGATTCGAGTCCCGGGGCGAAGCCTCCCGCGGCTGAGTGGGTAGAGGCGTTGACGAAACAGTGCGTGGCTGCTGGTGTCAGCGTTTACCACAAGAACAGCTTGCGGAGGGTGATATCCGATTTGAGGCGGGCGCATGTGGCGTGAAGGGGGACTACGGGGAACGGGGCTACGGGGAGCTCCGTTCCCGTATTTTGGAGGGAAGCGCACCATCGCGGCAGCGGTGTGGGACCGCCTGGGGGACGTGGCCAGCTACATTGAACCGTTTGCGGGGTCGGCGGCGGTGCTGCTGGCCAGGCCGAACGCGCATTGCTGGTGGGACCGGACCGAGACGATAAATGATATGGATGGAATGGTCTCGAATTTTTGGCGGGCGCTACAGGCGGACCCGGACGCGGTGGCGAAGTGGGCAGACCACCCCGTTCTGGAAAACTGCTTGCACGCTCGCCACGCGTGGCTGGTAAGCCAAAAGGCATCACTCCGAGAGCGCCTGGAGGGGGATCCGGACTACTACGATGCCAAAATAGCCGGGTGGTGGTGTTGGGGCATGTGCTGTTGGATCGGGGGCGGGTTCTGTTCGGGACGAGGCCCCTGGCACGCCGTGGACGGCGAGTTGGTGAAAGCTGGCGACGATGGCCAGGGCGTGAATCGGAAGCTAGTGCACCTGGGGGATGACGGCCAGGGCGTGAATCGGACGCGAGTTCACCTGGGGGATGACGGCCAGGGCGTGAATCGGAAGCTAGTTCACCTGGGGGATGACGGCCGGGGCGTGAATCGGACGCGAGTTCACCTGGGGCATGACGGCCAGGGCGTGAATCGGAAGCTAGTTCACCTGGGGGATGACGGCCAGGGCGTGAATCGGACGCGAGTTCACCTGGGGGATGACGGCCAGGGCGTGAATCGGAAGCTAGTTCACCTGGGGGATGACGGCCGGGGTTTATGCGAAGCAGTGCATGAGGGCATCCTGGCGTGGATGCGGAGGCTAGCAGATCGGTTGCGTAGGGTGAGGGTATGTTCGGGCGATTGGGCCAGGGTATGTACGCCGGTGGCCTGCCGGGAGGAAACCGGCTTGGTGGGGGTATTTCTGGACCCGCCCTATTCGGCTGAATCGGGCCGGGACAACGAGATCTACGCAGTGGAAAATCTGACAGTCGCGCACGAGGTGCGGGCCTGGGCGATAGCTCACGGGGAGGACCCGCGGTATCGGATCGCGTTTTGCGGGTATGCCGGAGAGCATGATATGCCGGACTCGTGGGAGGTGCTGGCGTGGAAAGCGGTTGGCGGATATGGCAATCAGGGCAACGGTGCCGGCAGGGAGAATAGCGCTCGCGAGGTTGTCTGGTTCAATAAATCATGTCTCAAGCCGGAGCGGGTGCGGCAGTTGGATCTGCTGTGACCGAACTACGCGACGACTACTATCCATGTGGGTGCCGCGTGGGTCAGCGCGGGGGCGTGGTCGTGAGCTGGCTTCACTGCCCGGCACACCCGGTGTTGCAGTTCCGCCGCCGGATGCCGACGCTACAGGAGATTGAGTCTGTGATAGTGGAGCGGCAACCTCGGCTGATGCCGGACGCGCAGAGGCCCGGCTAAACTGGTAGCCGGGCCTCTCGTGTTTGGGGTCTACGTGGCTATTGCTGCCAGCTTGATTGCCTGTCTCCATCCAGCCTTCAGAACCATGGTTCGCTCTCCGTCTCTGATCTCCACGATGTAGCGGTGCGTTCGGTTGCAGACGCTACTATGAGTCATGGCTCGATGGTTGCCCTTCATCTCGGCATTAACTGCCCGGCTTACGGCAGCGTCCCATTGCTGATAGGTGATGATCTCAAGCTCAGTGCTCATGGCTCACTGCCTTCTTTGTGCTCGGGGTTACGGCACTTGCCGATTTCTCGCAGGAAACGTTGTCTGCTCAGTTCTTCCTCTCTGATGGTGGCGGCCTGCTCCTGCGCGGCTTGCATGAGTTCGGCGATACGGCCCAGGCGCTCCGCGATGGCAACCAGGGCCGCGGCCCCCATGCCCTGGTTGCTCCCGATGGAGTTCATGGCCTCAATGGTCCACAGGTATTTCATTTCGTCTCCTTCATCTTCGCGGTCTCTATCGCTTCCATTGCCCGGTCGAACGCAATGGCCGCGGCAAACTCAGCCGCGGCCTCTTCGAGATCTTGGTAGTGGTTGTAGTTCATCTGCACCTCTCCCGCCTCGTCGCGCGAGATGAAGTTTCCCTGGCTGGTGGCGCTTGGGGGCCTGTGCTCCCACGTTACCTCTGCGCCTTCCACTGGGGCCAGCACCGAGAGTGCGGCCTTGATTGCCTGTCGGAATGTCATGGTTTCTCCCTCCTGATCTGAACAGAGTAGGCTGACTGTTCGTGGTCGATGTCCAGCGAGGCGGGCTTGCGAATCGTAACGGTCATGCGCAGGGAGTTTGCCTCCCGCACAAAGAGGCCAAATTCGCCGTCTGTGATGAGGTACCGCCCCTCCTCTGTGTCAATCGTGATGCTGTTGCTAGCGTTTGGCGTGATGGTCAAGTTGCGCCTCCTTCTTCAACAATGCTTCGAGCATTTCGACTTCATCCAGCCGGATCGTGCGCATCCGGCCGCACTTGGGACAGCTCCAAACCCGGCTGGCGTGCCGGTTGGCCCCCATCCCGCGCCACTCCAGGCCCCGGCTCCACATCGGGCGGGCGCAGGTTGGGTTGGGGCAGATCGGCCGGGGCTGGGCGTGAGTTTCTTGAAGGCGGGTCATGACAATATCTCCCTCAGGCGGGCTTCCTGCCATGCTCGCTCGGCGTACCAGGCGGACTCGGCGGCGTACTCGGCGTACCAGGCGGACTCGGCGGCGTACTCGGCGGCAAACCAGGCGGACTCGGCGGCGGACTCGGCGGCGGACCAGGCGGACCTGGCGGCGGACTCGGCGGCGGACCAGGCGGACCTGGCGGCGGACTCGGCGGCGTCGAGTTCTTCCCTGCTGGCCTCGGCGGCGGCGAAGCGTCGGGCCACTGCGATAGCCTCCCGCGGTCGGCTGTCGTGAGGGCAGAGGGCCTCGAAAATCGGCAGCACATGCTCCGCGTAGTCGCAGGCCAGCACGCGGGCGAAACGGTCTCGCTCCTGTTCTTGTTCCGCCGGTACGGCCCGCAACGCCCAGAGCGCGTCATCCAGGCCGTTCAGGTCCAGGATTTGCAGGAGCGTGATGGGGCGGTCGTGGCTGTAGTGTGGCCCCAGGGCCGAGCGCAGGTGGGGGTACCGATTAGTGCACGCGTCGTGCTGCCGGAGCAGCCGGAGCGTGGTGGTTAGGGTCGTCATGTTGTAGCTCACTTTTCTTCTCCTTTAACGCCCGGCCTCACGACCGGGTTCCCGTGAAAACCGTATAGTTTTTAATCCAGCACCTTGAGTCTCTGCACCCGGACCTTCGCGTCCATCGTAGGTAGGCCGGCAAACAGAATATCCGCGCTGGCCACTTCCACCCGCAGGCAAATCAGATCGTGGCCAGGGGCGCACAGTCCCACCCATTCCGGCCGGTATCCGGGACGCAGCACATGCAGCCCCGCCGCGCACTGCTGATCGCTCACTACGGCCTCCGCCTCGACGACGGCTTCCTGCGCGTACGTCAGCACCGTACCCCCATCGAAATTGGGGGACTTCCGGGCAGGAGTCACCCATTTCCAAAAGATGTGGGTTTCTGAACCAGAGAGGTACGCTTGGCGGAAACATTCGTTCAATGCCTCGCTAGTCACGCCGTCTCCCAGGCGCACGCCGTTCCCCAGGCTCACGTTGTTCCCCAGGCGCACGCCGTCCCCCAGGCTCACGTTGTTCCCCAGGCTCACGTTGTTCCCCAGGCTCACGCCGTCCCCCAGGCGCACGCCGTCCCCCAGGCTCACGTTGTTCCCCAGGCTCACGCCGTTCCCCAGGCTCACGTTGTTCTCCAGGCTCACGCCGTTCCCCAGGCTCACGTTGTTCCCCAGGCGCACGCCGTCCCCCAGGCTCACGCCGTCCCCCAGGCTCACGCGCTGGCCGCCGGGGCTAGTGTGCCAGCCGTGCGTTATTGGCCAGCTACGGATTTCTGTAGTTGTAGTTGTAACCATCGTCCCCTCTCATTCCAACGCCCGGCCTCACGACCGGACTGACTACTCGGCCTAAGCGGTACACGTGCCCGCAGCTACATGTCCTGAAAATGTAGCGACGCGAACGTTGCCACGGGCTCCACCGACCCACAGAAACAGGCGTGCAATTATGGGGCGGGAGGCTAGGTGCAGGTGGGTCCACAAGTGCTCCCTTTGGCAACAGCGTAGGCTGCGCCGCCAGCTTGTTCCGCACCTGCACGATATTTATGGTGTACGGGCCGGATTCCATGTCCGCCACGATCTGGTCTTTGCCCATAGCTTCAAAGTAATCGCGGTCAGATGGCTCCCCATCCTCCCACCAGTACCCCGTTTTTTGTTGGGGAGTGAGGTAAACGGTGATAACTCTATTCGTAGCGTCCCACCAACATCGTGTGGACTTCATCTCCCCTTCTCCTTCCAACGCCCGGCCTCGCGACCGGACTGGCTTTGGTTATTCCGCTCCGGCCCCGATGTCATTGGCGTCCTCAAACCCGCGGAAGAGGCCGCTGCGAAAGCCCTTCACGAAATCCTTTTCACAGTCCGGGTCGTCCATCAGGACGCAGTTCTGAGATTTGCGGTAGGAATCAACGACGTTGTCTGCGTTGGCCGTGAATTGCTCATACGTTGCCCAAGGATTTCCTTGGGCGTCAGCTATCCCTGCCTCGAATCCGAGAAGCCAGGGGTTCTCGTAATCGCTGATGTTGAGGGGCTGGCCGGCCTTGAAGATAAACATCTCTAGTCCTTTCTCCTCCTCCCAACGTCCGGCCTCACAGCCGGGCTTGCTTCGTTCCGCAGGCCTTCCAGTTGCCTACCCCTCCACAAAGCGCTGCAATTGCGCTACGCGATCCCATTCCCAATGGCCTATGGCCCCGTTGTGGAATTTGTACCCCGGCGGGACAACCACCCGGTCGCTATATCCGCCTGCCCGGGCGCAGTCCCTCTGGTCGCTGGCAATGCACTTGTCGGCTGCTGCGATGGTTTGATGAGAGTGGCCGCACGAACCGCGGACACTCCCTACGCATTTATACCCTGCTCCCGCTGCCATTGTCCCTCTCCTTTCTAACGCCCGGCCTCGCGACCGGACTGGCTTATGGAGTGCCCGGCAGCATATCGAGAAATATTTGCTGGCGCTCCTCAGGCGTCAGGGTTTCCATTGCGGCGCGGGCGACCATAATGAATTCCTGCCGCTCATTTTGTGCCAACTCGGAGAGCTTCGGGCCGTGACCGGCCAAGTACTCCTCAATCGCGGGCCAGAGCCGTGGCGCCCAATCGCGTGCATCGATGATCGTTTCTAAAAGAGCGACTTGTCCCTCCTCATCGACCACGAAGAGGTTGTGCGTGCTGGACTGGTTTTTGCGGCTCCCCGATATGGAGCAGTCCAAGTATAGCGATGGGCTGATCCATTGGAGTCGATCTTCGTTGAGGAACTCCCCCCGTAGGGAATACCCGTCCGTGTTGAGCTTGTTCAGCCCAGTCACGGTCTTGATCCAGCCGCCGTTGTAGCGGCTGTAGCGTGTGCCAGCGGCCTGTTTAGCCAGCGCGTTCGGATTCAGCAACATCTGCCCCTTTTGGTTCCGGTCCATTTTCCCTCTCCTTCGTCCAACGTCCGGCCTCACGACCGGACTGGCTTCGCGCGTGCTTAGGCCCGAACCTCGAAGTACTCCTTACACAACGGGCAGTACCCCGTAAGGTCCGCCGCATCGTTCCATCGCAATTCGATCTGCTCGCTGCCGCACAACGGGCAGCTACCCAGTGCGTTCAGTGCGTTCAGTGCGTCCAGATACTCCTGGCTGATTCTGCTCGTAATCATGTCCTTCTCCTTCTAACGCCCGGCCTCTCGACCGGACTGGCTTCGTTGAGCTAGATGCTCTCTAGTGGTTCTCTCTGCACTGGTAGGTTGCAAACTAGGAAGATAGCGTCTGCCGGACCGTCCTCCCAGGCGAGAGCATTGCCGGAGGAATCCCAGCACACAGGAATTTCCCTGTGTGCTTTGGGAAATTGGCAGTAGGTCTCTGTTGGGCTCTCGATCATGTTCATTTCCCCATCTCCTTCTCCAACGCCCGGCCTCACGACCGGACTGGCTACTCCGCTAACGCCTGCCCCTGAAGAGGCAGGATGTCAGGGGACTAGCGCCCACTCACGTAGGCGGGTTGCCTTCGCCTCGCGGCGCAGCCTCAAACAGTTCCAACCGTTCCAACCGTTCCAACGTTAGAACTTGTCCGGGTTGTAAATATTGGGCTCTTGAATCTTGCGCGCTCAGGTGAGCGCGTAAAACTGAGGCCCGGTAGCTGAAACTGAGGAGAGTATCAAACTCCTCCTCGGTTTCGGGCATTTCTACGGGGGAACAGTAGTCCCTCGCTTCCTGGTAGGTGGGGAAGCTTCTCTCCCACCCTTCACCAGGGGGACAACCCCGCCTCCAAAGCATCCAACCAGTTTTAGACCGACGTAGCCAGATGTTATGGTGAGTATGTTGACTGCATCTGACTGGTACTGCCTCAACAAAGAGATCAGCTTCGCAACATACAGTGCTGATTTTCATCTCCGTTTCTCCTTCTAACGCTCGGCCTCGGACTGGTTGGGTTTTGCCAGGGTCAGGCACGATCAATACCACGTGCCATCCTGGTTCTGGTGAGTGAAGATGGTTTTCCCATCCCACGGGCAATCGGGGCAAAGCGCGGCATGGAGCGCGAGTAGTGCCGGCATGTGCGCAGCAATGCCCTCGTCCCGTAGGCGGTTGCCCTCGGACCGTAGGCGGTTGCCCTCGGTCCACAGCCGGGTGCCCTCGGCCCACAGGCGGTCACCCTCGATCCACAGGCGGTTGTCCTCAGCCCGTAGGCGGTCGCCCTCGATCCACAGGCGGTCGCCCTCGGCACGTAGGCGTCTGCCCTCGGCCCACAGGCGGCTGCCCTCGTCCCGTAGGCGGTTGCCCTCGGTCCACAGGCGTCTGCCCTCGTCCCGTGTCTCCCCCAGCGCGGCGGGGAGGCGCTCAGGCGGGATGAGTTGAAACAGCCTCAGGCGGAGCGGGATTTCCGATGCGGGCTTATTGGCGCGGATATATTCCACGCGCTTCTCGAAGCTGGTTACGATCTCGAGGAGTACATCGTGATGGCAGTGCACCCCTAGCTCGTCCATTCCCGTTCTCCTTTCAACGCCCGGCCTCGCGACCGGGCTGGCTTTAGTCCCTCTCGCTTGGGGCTGACCCAGGCGGCAGGGGCTAGATGCACCCGCAGCCGTACCGTCGGTCCTCGGCGGTACATCTGCACGGCGAGCCGTCAGGTGCTCTATGCCAGGACTCAGCGTGGGGGTGCGCTGTCCGATAAGCCTGGTGTTCTGGCCCAGGCTTGTCCTGGATATGGTTGGCGAGCAGACTATACCACTTGCCACAAACCGGGCAGTATCCCTGTCCCGTTCTCATCGTCCCTTCTTCTCCCTTTCCACTACTCCCCGGCCCGGCCAGGGGACCTGTTCTCCGCTCGAATCTGCCCGTACGTGGGCAGGTGCCAGCGGAGAGGCTGGCTATTCAGTTGTCAGGTTGTCATTGAGATTACATGGCTCTCCCTCTCCAACGCCCGGCCTCGCGACCGGACTGGCTACTCCGCGCCCGACCTTGGCGTTAGACGCCTACGGTAGTCCTCCGCGTGCACCGATCCGCGACGCGGCGGAGGTCTGCGCGGGAATTGATGCCATAGAATTCTGCCGCTTGCTTGTCGCCGTGCAGGATTCGGATGGCGCACTTCACGGCGGCATCGTCTGACCTGTGGGCATGGCCGCATTCGCCGTATGGCCACGTATCAGAATAATAGTATGTGGTGACTCCGTGCCGGTCTTTCATCATTCCTCTCCTTCTCCAACGCCCGGCCTCACGGTCGGACTGGCTTGCTGTTACCGTGTAATAGCTGCCGGGCTGTGGGCTTGGTTAGCGCTTGGCGCCGCCTAGCCGCGAGGCAGTACGGTAACTCCGGGTTGGTTTGTTTGCGATGGTGCGCAAGCCACGCAAACCGGGCATGTGGGGCGCTTCCCGCTGAGACTGATTGGTCGGGTCAGTCTACTGCCACACACCCTGCAGTACTCATACGTGCGCCCGATTTTCAGTGTCATCGTATACTCCTTCAACGTCCGGCCTCGCGACCGGGCTTGCTAACTAAACTGCTTTCGGGCTCGCTCTTCGCCACAGGCATATCAATTACGGCATCGGCGGCCCGACTGGCCTCGATCTGCTCAGTGCGTGCTGTGGCGATTGATTCCAACTCTGCGCGGCACTCATCATCCGCGTACCGAGCTAGCTTGGAGGCGATGGCGGGCTTGTCGGTCCATCACCGCCGCTGGGCGGGGTCCCACCGGAGGCCCGCGTCTTTGGGGATACCGCGCTCGTCGAATGATGAGAGGGCTATGTAGTTGCTGCCCTCGCGTATGAGCCTCATCGTTCCGTTTCTCTCTTCTCCCTTTAACTACTCCCCGACCCGGCCAGGGGACCCGCCGGGCTTGTCACCGGCCTTGCGCATTACAGGCCCCGAAGGGCCTTGACTCTGCCTAGGATAAGAGTAACCGGCCGCTGGTTAGAGTGCCCGGCCGTGAGAACGACACCCGGCTACCGGCCTGACGTCCAGCGGTCAGTCCCTCGTTGGATGTGGCACGCCCGGCACTACCACGCGCCAGGTGCGGGAATACGCCTTTGACGGCTCTGTCTACGAGGTCCTTTTGGTAGAGTACCAGTGCCCGACCTTCCCCTTGAGCGAACGCCTCAAGGGGCTTGGCTAGGCGGTCGCGCAGAGTGGACACGGCGCCGATAAAGTAGCTGGTCTTCCACGTTGTGCCATGCGTCCGGCCGCCGCTGGCCCGGTAGGTTTTGAAGTCCTTGAGAGCCATGCCTTCGAGTTGTTCGCCAATCCACAGGTACATAGAAAGGACTACCCGCACGTTGGTCCTGGTCCCGAACAGGTGAATCTTGCTGTCGGCCGGAGACCGTATTACCCGGCATAGATTCGCTTTGGCGATAACGTGCGCTAAGGTTGGGCGCCAGTTATGATCGTATCCAAGATCAAGCATCCCGGCCTTTTCAGTCTCGCCCTTACCGTTGCCGGTATCCAAGCTGGCCCTGTCCAGGTTGTGCTTGAGTAAAAGCGCCTGTGCGCGCTCCAATGCAAGGGCGGCCTCGTTGGGGTTGCTGTTCGGATGCTCTGCCATCCGCAGCAGAGCGGTAATTTTCTCTAGTAGTGCATCGGAGACGGTAGCCGTGGTAGTCATAGCGCTTTCCACCCTTCCATTAGGCTCTCGGTGCGATCGGCACTGGGCTTTGTGTTGTAGAATCCGGCAACTGTGAATCCCTGTGCTTCTGCTGTACCTTGTGCTGCCTGCGGCCGTGGTTGCGGGGTGCTCTCGCCATTGGCGGGTTGGACCTGGTGCCGACAGAACACGAAGCTCATGCCCTTCACCCGCTTGGTTTCTTCGGTATCCGCGTCCTGGACCTCCTTGATTAAGGGAAGGCGAATCGCCTTCTCTCCTCGCTGTACCTGGAATCCCATCGCTTGCCAGCGGCCGTAGGTGAACACATCCTGGTACGGTTGGCAGCCACAGGTTAGCGTACTGACTACTTTGGAGGCGTTCGCTTCGGAGTAGCGGCTGAACACTTGGGCCTGGGTAGGTGTGAGCTTCCGTGCTATACTGGGCTTGGACATGATAGCTTGCTCCTTTCGTGTCCATCGCCCGGCAGTCTCAAGCTGCCGGGTACACTTTTCTTTATCTCTGTAGGTATGCCGTGCAGTGAGCATCCCCAATCGCCCGAAGCGCTTTTTCGTAGGTGGTATGTCGGGCACTAACGATGGCTTCCGGCGTGCCTATCCCGTTCAGGAAAAGCACATTGCATGCCCGCCTAAATTCTTTGGCTTCCAGGCTCTGATTGATGTAGCTGTCTTCCGGTATTCCCCACGCTGGCTTGCCCATGATCCGTCCCTCCGTTTTAATCCCTTGCGCTTGAGGCCCTAGTGTGACTGCTATCGTTTCTTGGGTGAGCGGCTTAGCCAAGTCATCAGATAGCAACCTCGGACCTGGTTCACTCACTCGCAACGTGTTCAACTAGATACCCCAAGCGGCAGGGATTAACCCGCCTTCAATTCCCTCTCCCCGTCTCAAGTCGGCATTCCACCCGCTCTTGAATCCTGAATTCGCTACCTCAGTTTCCTGAGTCATTCGCCGGCTTGTCTGTTCTAGCTCACCGGTTGCTGTCTAATGAGAGGCCCTTGCTTCGCTGCCGGACTTCGCTTCCCCGGCCCTGCAACCCCTCGTCTCGTTTCTCTCTCGCCTCCCCCTCTCTCAATCTCTACTGTACCTATCATATCATGGCAGGGCAGGGATGTCTATAACAATTTGGCAAAAGTTATAACAGTTTTGGGCCAATTTTCTTGCCCAACTTGACAACCGCCACAACCCCGCTATCATGAGAGCATGAGCCAGCCACCCTGGGCCGCCGATCTACACCGCCAACTCTCCGCTATCATCGCACGGAAACCCGCCGACGCCACCGGCCTGGTCGTTGTCCTCGAGGCGCGCGGCGACCAGGCCCTTAAACCCAAATGTACAATCTATTACCGCGATGATGTCGGCTATGCCGACGAAAACCCCCCCCTAATGAACCCCAAGGCGACGAGATATGGACTATAATTTCCGTAACCATACAGCTAAGAAACACTTCCTGCGTGCCTACGCCAAAACCGGCATCATTACCCAAGCCTGCAACGAAACGGATACCGCCCGCCAAGTGATCTACGATTGGCTCAGAGCTGATCCCCAGTTCGCGAAGGATATGAAGGTGGCCTTCGAGATTTCCACCGAATGCCTTGAGGGCGAAGGCATCCGCAGAGCATACGCAGGCTCGGATCGGCTCTTGGAGAAGTTTTTGGATGCACGCAAGCCGTCCCTCTATGCGCCTCACAGAGTAGTTGAGCACCGCGGTATAGCGGTGCCCGGCCCGGGCCCGGACCTGCGAACCCTCACGCTGGATGAGCTGCGCACAATGGAGGCGCTGTTGCTCAAGGCTGGTGCCGTGGAGGTGGAGTGCCGGATGCTGGATGATGACCCGGAGTGACGGTATCCGTACGGTTAGCATGGTTGCAGCTACGAGCATCGCAGTACAAGGGGGCCTGGGCAGCGAGCCTGCGATGGCTACGAGTGGACAGGTTGACATAAGATTCATAGTACGAACCAGGCCAGCAGCGCCTACCTGACCCCCGGTGCCCATACCCCGGTTCCCCTGCTAGGGGGGAGTAAGGACGTGTTCTCTGCCCCTATACAGCACAAAAAAACTTTCAAGCTTTACTCAGTTATTGGAGAGAGAAACTAAGTGATATGATGACCAGGATGACCTGGGGTTGGGGAAACGGTAGGGCGTCGGGGTTGATAGGGGTGTTTTGGTGGTGTAAGTTAGTGTACAAGATTCAAAGCTAATATGTACACGGAACTGCGCACTAATAACATAAGGGGGTTATAGGGGGATTTTTGAAACAGCGGCGGGTGGTGCGAGGGTGGACGGAGGAGCAGGAGATGAGGTTTGTTGAGTGGCAAATCCGACAACATACCGACATCCCGGAGGAGGGCGTACAACGTGTGTTGCGGGACATCAGGGACATGGTCGCGGGCAAGGCCGTCAACGGTGCGTTGCCGTATAAGAAGGTCCGCGGCTGGCCTTGACGCCAGGATGGGTCCCTTTGGTGGTTGACTACCTGGCGTTGGAAGCCCTGACGCCTGGACTGAAGAATACCTTTTGGGCGATATGCTCTTTCTCTTACGGGAACAATACCGGGTGCTTCCCAAGCCAGGAGGCGATAGGGCTTCGGGCCGGGAGTAGTCAGCGAACCGTAGGGATTCATGTACGCCGACTTGCCTCGCTGGGGGTTCTTCTGGTTATCCGAAAAGGTCGGCGCGACTATTATGTACTCCCGCACAAGGTCAAGGGCGAGAAGTGGGCCGCGTCTATCGCTAGGCAGGTCGCCAGCCTCCCGCCAACTGTCCACGAGCACAAAACCCTCAAACAGTTTCTAGCCGAAGAGCGGTCCAAACCGCGGTTCACCGCCAGGGAGCTGCGCAAGGTCAAGGCTGATATTAAGCGATGTATTTGATGCGACGGGGATGATGGCAGTGACGTTTGGCTGAGGTATCTGGGGGTTGGGGTTCTTTGTTGGGAGAGATTGGGTCTCTGCGTCTGCGCTTTGTGGAGGTTTATGTTGAGGTGCCACAACATGTGGCGCTGAGGATCAGGTTGCTGCCCTTTTTATGGGGAGAGTTAATGGCTTGTGGGATAGCGACAGGGTCGGTCCCCCTGGTCCAGTCTCCATACGCGTTTCACGGGGATGATGCTGAGGCCATACGGATATATGGCATGAGGGTTACGGCTTCGACAGAGGGTCCTGATATAATCGTCCAGGGTGAGCATGGGCGTATGGGGGTGACGTTTGGATGACATATTCGTACATGAAGGGCAACACGATGTCTAACCGACACTTACGGGCCATCTGTATATCCAGCGAGGCTCTATGCGTTATGCTGGCGGGAATCCGACACCCCTCAGTTCTTGTTGTCCCACAAGATGCCCGTCTTGTAGGGCTTGAGACAACTGGCTTCAACTTCCTTGTGGTCTATTTGGAGCATGAGTCCTTCCCGGCCTATGCGCCTGGCATACAACCGCTATCCAATGCGATAGTATTGCCGGAACACGTTGCAGGGGAGTCATGGGAGAGGGACCTCATCATCGCGCGGCTTCAAGCCTGTCTAAGCGACCTCGCTTGACAGTGATCTGTAGGGTTGCTACACATGGCGTCCTTTTACTTCATCACTGATCTAGAACGAAAACAGTGCCCGCGCGCTGACCTGATTGAAGCCTTTTGTTCTAAGTATGGATGGAACAGAGGTGACATAGCCGTCATAACCGTGGAGAAGGAGTGTGACTATTGTTACTGGTATCTGACCCGACTAGTTATGAACCCTGAAAGGAGCAGAGAAATGACCTTCAGCCTTTTCTTGCGAGAGAATGGAAGTTCTCCTGGCAACATTGGCGGAAGGAGTACTGACTTAAGCCTAATACACGCCAGTTTGTATGAACTCGTTCAGGCGTTCTACCCAATAAACGCCGTTCCCGAGGAGGTGTGCGACAGATTGGAAGAACTGGAGGGGTCCTTGCGAGGGTCTGAGAACCATTTGGCCTACTTCCTTGACTTTATGAAGGACAAGGAGGCATAGTGCCCCTGTCGGTCCAGGACAAGCCCTCACTGGAGGCTGTGCAGACGCTCATTGCGGAGAAGTCTCTGCGGGATTACGTCACTCAGGCGTGGCACGTAGTTGAACCTGGGCGCCCGTTTGTGCCGGGCTATCATATTGACGCTATCTGCGAGCACCTTGAGGCCGTCACCGTCGGGCAGATACGCCGGCTTCTGATCAATATCCCCCCCAGGTATGGCAAATCTCTTCTGGTCTCCGTGTTCTGGCCAACCTGGGCTTGGGCCACGGATCCTGAGATCAGGTGGCTCTTTGCGTCTTATGCCATGCCTCTGGCCATTCGGGACAGCCTCAAGTGTCGGCGGGTTATCGGGAGTCCTTGGTATCAGGACAGGTGGGGGCACGTCTACCAGCTCACCGGGGATCAGAACCTCAAGAGCGTCTACGAGAACGACAAGACCGGCTATCGCCTCTGTACATCAGTTGAGGCAGGGGTTACAGGGCAGGGGGGGGATTTTCTATGCGTAGACGACGCCCACGACACCAATCAGGGGGAGTCCGAGCCCATTCGCAAGGCCACCATAGACTGGTGGGACGGCACCATGACCACCCGGTTCAACGATCTGGAAACCGGCCGGGCCGTCATCATCGGGCAGAGAGTCCACGAACAGGACCTTAGCGGACATCTGCTGGCCCAGGGCGGATGGGTACACCTCATGTTGCCGGGAGAGTATGAGCCCAAGCGACAATGCGTCGTGCTGGAGACCGGTTGGAAGGACTGGCGCACCTATGAGGGGGAGTTGCTATGGCCTGCCAAGGTGGGGCCTGCTGCCACCAAGAGCCTGCGGGCTGCGCTTGGGGAGTACCGCTACGCGGGGCAGATTCAACAGCGCCCGTCTCCTGCTGAGGGAGGAAAGATCAAACGGGCCTGGTGGCGCTTCTATAAGGAACGCCCCGCCCTGAACACCTTTGATGAAATTGTACAATCTTGGGACATGGCCTTCAAGAAGACTACGGACTCCGACTATGTGGTTGGGCAGGTCTGGGGGAGAATCGGCGCTAACAAGTATCTCCTGGACCAGGACCGCGCTAGGCGGGACTTTCCCGAGACGGTCAAGGCCGTAATGGCTATGTCGGTTGCCTGGCCCACAGCCTACGCTAAGTTCGTCGAGGACAAGGCTAACGGGCCGGCGGTCATCGACACCCTGCGCCAGAAGATCGAAGGGCTTATTGCGGTCAACCCTAAAGGAGGCAAGGAGGCCAGGGTCGCCGCCGTCTCCCCTCAGATCGAGGCCGGTAACGTTTGGCTTCCCGCCCCGGCCACCGCCCCATGGGTGGATGGGTTCATTGAGGAATGCGCTTCATTCCCGAATGGGGCACATGCCGATCAATGCGATGCCATGTCACAGGCTCTTTTGCGCCTGGCTGCTGTATTGGAGATTTATGACATTGATGTTAGACTTGAGTAAGGACGACGTGGATGCCATTCGGGGCGAACCGGGGAAGACCCTGACCGCAGAAGACTTGCGAAGGGTTTTTAAGCAACTTCGCTCGTTTGAGCTACGGTTGCAGGACGTTCGAGAGATGCATGAGTGGATGGAGCAGATGAGGATTAGGCTCCAACTGGAGGCCGATATTGAAATTTGAAGAGGATGTGCGCCGGACACAGCCAAAGCACCCATGGCCCCCCCACGAGGGGGAAGCTGACGGGAGAGACATGGATGCTCTTCTTGAGGAAGTCATCGCAAAGGCCCGTTATCATGGCAAGGGCCGCGCCCGTGTTATGCGGCGCCTGTTAGCCATGATCGTCCGCTCTGACGAGGAAAGGTCATGGCAAGAGCAGAAGATGGGAAGTTTGGGGACGCCGGGCGAGTAGGCAGAGGTAGACAGGATGCTGTCCTCGTAGTATAGTAGCTAACAAAGGCAGGGGCCTGACAACCGAATAAACGCTTGCCCCGTTCGTGTTCGTGAGGGGTTATCATGTATGATAACCCCTTTTCTCTTTTGCGAGGTTTGAAGAAGGATGGCTAAAAAGGAAGCGTCGCTACCGGCGCCGCCCGGCCTACGGCATATCCAGCGACTACGTGACGAGGCGATCTCGCAATCCGACTCGCAGCGAAAGCGCTGGGAGAAAATCGCCCAGGTCAGAATAGGCGATCACCCCATCAACATCCCGGACGGCTTCAAGAACACCACCAAAGAGGTCCGCGTCCGCATCGTGGCCGATACTGTGCGCCGTCTCGTGTCCTCGCTGACCATCAATATGCCCACCATCGCGGTCACACCTTCGGGCCCAGGGCGGGCGGCGCAGGAGAACGCTACCCTGCGGGAAAAGTGGTCTACGGCGCTTTTGGAAGATATGGACTCTGCTCGACTCCCCTTCCGGCCCTTCCGCGGCGGGATGGACCATGCTGTAACCTTCGGGATGGGCATCTGGAAAATGGTTTATACCCCGCATACCTGGCACGACTACCCCACCTCCAAGACCATGTTCGGCAAGCGCATTGGGCGATTGGACGAGAAGGAGTCGACCAGCCTGTCGGAATCCAGAGAGCTTTACAAACAGGGCCGTATCCCACTGGCATGGCAGGCGGTGGACCCCCGGACCTGGTGGGGCTTTATGACCGAGGGCGGACTGAGAGAGTGCGTCGAAGTCACTACCCGTACAGTTACTAGTATCGAGAGTGACTTTGGGCTGACCTATCACGAAGGCACCAGGACATTCCTGCCGTCTCAGGTTTCCGCTCCTTATGTGGAGGGCCACCGCCCTGGCTCTTCCTCTGAGGAAGAAAAGCAGTTCGTTGAACACTGGAACCCGTACCATGTCTCCTATATGGCGGACGACACCATCCTCAAACAGTTCGGGCACGCCTACCACAGAACCCCATACTTCCCATTCTTCGGCCTCTCCAACTCTACGGAAATGCTATGGAAACAGGCGGAGAGCGTGGTGGAGCAGATGGTGGATAAGGAAATGGAACTGGACGAGCTCCTGACCATGAAGCACAACTGGGCTCACTTGGCAGCCTACCCCATGGGAACCATCGAGGGCCCACAGGGAACACCGGGTCTTACAGTCAGGCCGGGGCCGGATGGAAAGGCCCAAAACCAACTTATGCCGGAGATCACCTATAAGGCAGGGGTCTTCAAGGGGATGCCTTCTGGGTGGCATATGGGATGGGTCAACCCGCCACCTGTCGGCCAGGACCTGTCGGAGATGATCCAATTCCTGCTGGGAGAATTGAAGGAAGCGGTACCTAATGTGCTAAAGGGCATGGGGGGGCCAGAACAACCGGGCTACGCCATAAACCAACTTATGACCGCCGCAAGACAGGTCTATGACCCGATCCGGGACAACGCATCGCTGGCCATTCAGGAGATGACTAAGTTCGTCTGGTGGTTGATTGAGAACGTCATCAAGGAAAAGTTGTACGTCTTGGGAGATGCCCCAAGGAAGATCCGGGGCCAACCACAGAAGAGATGGCTCGGATTTGGGCCGAAGGACATCTTTGGCTACTATTCCTGCACCGCTCGGATAGTGCCGCTCTTGCCGTCAAACCGGATTGCAGAGGGGAGTTTCTTCATGCAGCAATGGCAGGGGGGCGGGATCCCCCGCCGGATGTACTTAGAAGATGGTATGCACATCCCCAACCCCGAAGAAATCATGGAAGAGCGAGTGGTCGAGGACATGGTTTACGCCGGACAGGGGCCGCTCTTTGACGCTATGGTTAAGCGAGCCCTGGAGCGATCTCACGAACTGGATGTGATAGAAGAAGCTGAGCGCAAGGCTCGCTTAGCTGCCATGCCCCTGCCTCCCGGCGTGGAGGAAATGCTGGACCAAGAGCAGGCTGGCCAAGGGCCTCCCCCGCCGGGTTTTGGCGGCGGCATGGAAGGCGTCCCCGCGCCGGAGAACCTGGCTGCGGAGCCGGGCCTGAACATGCCTCTTGAGGGAGCGATGCCTGGCATGGCCCCCATGGGGGGGCCGCCGGCGCCAGGGGGAAGGCCCGCCGGGGTGGAGAGGCAGCCCAGCACCCTTATGCTCCCTGGCGGGATACCAGGGGAATAGAATGGCGACCGAGAACCGCTACGACCGCATAACCAACCGCGTGGTAGAGAAGATGCGGGAGGTCTCGGATCATATGGCGTTGCAACTCAAGGGCGGGCAGCACCCCATGGGAGCCACCCCGGTCTCCCGAAACGAACAACTATGGGAGTACCGCTTGCTATCGGCGCCACTGATGAGCCTTCCGCCGGACCTCCAAGAAGAAGTACTCCGGCGCCGGGAGCGGTTTGCCGGACGGCCCGAGACGGATATTCGCGAGTGGGTCTACGAGATGGAGAAGCTTCAAGCACAAGAACTTAGGAGGGAAGTCGAATGAAATCAGGCAAAATGGGGAATATGCCCAAGTCCATGCCCAAGGAGCACAAGGGCATGACGCCGAAGGAGCACCAGGAGGCCATGAAGAAGCTGAAGAAGGGGTGCTGATGAGCAGCAAGAAATGGCCGCCCGATATCATTCTTGTGGAGTGGGTAGATAGCGTAGTTACAAGCAAGTGGAATTCTTACGAATCCCTGTGCGATGGCGGCCTCAATGACGAACATTTGAAGCACATCTCCGTCGGCTATTTGGTGAAGAAAACCGCCAAGTCGGTAACGCTTACGCACAGCGTGGGCATCGAGCTTCTCAACTGCTGCGACTGTATCCAGATACCCATGCGGGCCGTGAAGAAGATTTCCTATCTGAAGAACATGGGGGAACAAAATGTCACCAGCCAAAAGTAAGAACAAGCTAATTTAGTCAACCTTCACCTGTATAAAATTTGATGCCTGCAAGGAGTAAAGCGCATGTCGCCTTCTGTGTCGAAACAGCAACAAAAACTGATGGGCGCGGACCTAGCCCGTGCCCGTGAGGGGGAACCCACCCGAACAGGCATGAGCGAGAAGCAATTGAAGGAGTACGCGTCTACTCCACGGCGCGGCCTCCCTGCAAGGAAGGGCAAGAAGTAGTTGCCTGAGAAGGACAGGTTTACTGAGTCCCTCTGGCCCTACGCGGTAGAGACAGAGCGGAAGACAGGTATTCCCGCCGCCTGGCTCATCGCCATGGCGCGTAACGAAACGGGCGGAGACCTCAAGAAACCGCTCTTTGGGATAAAGGCTCTTCCCGGTGAGGCTTCGGGCAACTACCCTACATGGGAAGTTGAAGGGGGGAAGCGGGTGAACACCAGGGCCGACTTTGCCTCCGACGCCAGCATTGGCGCAGCTTTTGAGCGGTTGGCCCGCAACATGCTCTCGCCGCGGTACAAGGATGCGCCCAAGACTAATGCCTACGACTTCGCCAAGTACCTGCAAGGTAAGGGCTGGGCCACTGACCAGGACTACGCCGGCAAGATCAGCCGCTTAGCAGGGGGAAGCCCGCCTTCGAGTACAAAGGGATCGTCCGAGCCGAAAGGAGAGCCGAAAGGAGACGCTACGATGGGAGACGAGAAACCGACACGCCCGCGGCCCGTGATCCCCGCTGGCCCCAAGGAAGAGCGCGGTAAGGCCCTAGTCAATAACGCCGAACAATTCATCACCATTCAGGAGGGCCTCAAGGCTTCACTGGAGGCCAAGCTTAGTGCGCTTCTAGCGGCGTACAACGCCTTGCCGGATAATGCGGACCCAACCGAGTTGGATAAAAGAATCACGTCTGTCGAAGCTCAATTAAAGGCCGTTGATGCGAAGATTAGTAAGGCAGAGGAAGCCATATGGTTCTCTGACGACGTGCTTGGGCCGTCCCTGTCAGAACAGCGCAATCTCTTGCAAGACCAGATTGCTGCCGGAGTCCGTAGCACGGCTGAGGCTAAAGCGGAGTGGGACCGCAACAAGGACGCGGCGACCATGTGGCGCGAGGCTATCCTGGCTCCGTATGAGATAATCGAGAGGCTGGCGCCGTACATGATGACTAGGCAGGGCGCAGAGACCGTCATGAAAAACCTGGGCAATTGGGACCGGGGGCGCATGAACGAACTGAAGCCCATAGAACCCGCCTTTATTCCTATTGACCTGGATATTGTCGGCCAACTTAAGGACTATCTGCCTCCGGCGCCAAACTGGAAGGGCATGATGAACCGGGGAACCGAAAGAGAACAGGAGATAAACGATGCTGCGAAGAAACCCCCGGAGGACTGGCTGCCGGAGGTTGACATGTCCGGGTGGGATGAGCAAGGAAGTAAGGAGCTGTTGCCCTCGATGGATGATCTGTTTGCCAACTCTGGGCTATCGTCAGTGGATTGGCGCTCCGACAGTAAGCAGAGGGGTGGGCATCCGATTGAGATGGATGACGAGCCCATCCCTCCACCTACGGCAAAGGGGTGGGACACCTACAGTGAGCAGATGGGCGGCGGGTCGCCACGGGAGCCCTGGCAAGAATCAATTGGCGACATAAGCAGGGATATCGGCCGATTTGCCAGGGGGAAAGGGTCCCCGGAAGGACTACTAGGCGTGCTTGGCGACATTTATGCGCAGACCGCAGGAAAGGTAGGAGATCGCCTTAAGTCAGGAGAGGTTAAGGAACCCCCCTATCGGGGGCCAGTGGTGGATGAGAAAGGGAAGCCCCTTGATCCCCCTAACTGGCTCACGTCTAAGCAAAAGAACGAGTTCTTGGAACGGCAAGGCGCGGAACTAGCGCGCCGCAAGAAGCCGGCCGCGGCGTGGTAAGGAGCACTAACTATGGCTGAACGAGAATATTACGATCCCCGAACCGGCAAGGTTTGGAGGATAGACCGCAATGGCAATTACTGGCCGGTGCAGAGCGCGCGCGACACCAACCGAAGGGCGTTGTTAAATACGCATGAGGAGCCGGTGGAGCCGCCGGAGGAGCCGGTGGAGGAGCCGGTGGAGGAGCCGGTGGAGCCGCCGGAGGAGCCGGAGGAGCCGCCGGAGGAGCCGGAGGAGCCGCCGGAGGAGCCGGGGAAGCCGGTGGAGCCGCCGGGGAAGCCGGTGGAGCCGCCGGGGAAGCCGGAGAAGCCGACACCGAGGCCCGAGGTAGGGGTTCTGGGAGGGTGGCAGTGGGCCAAAATTGAGGCCGATAAGATGGCCGCGCAGGCTCGCCTTGAGTTCGACTATGCCATTATGGAGAATATCCAGAAGCCCACCATGCAGAGCCAGAACAAGCTTCGTGCAGCACAGGAAAAGCTCACCTATGCTCAAGAGGAAGTCACCAGGGCCACCGCCCAATTGGAACGGGAAAAGTTCGGCCTGGATAAGGAAAAGTTCGGCCTGGATAAGGAAAAGTTCGGCGTCAACACCGCCATGGACCTGTGGAAGCAGCGCCAGGAGCAACAGGCGCGCAAGTCTAATGCACTCGGATATAGTGACGTGGAGGAACTTGAGGGCCTTGACCTGCCGCAGTTGCCCAGGGGGTACATGCCGAACGACGTGGAGGCTACCCGCAAAGATAGCCAACTGCGCGAGATGTGGAAGTGGGGACAGATGACCAAGGCCGCGTCAGGTTCAGCCCCCGGCAGGGAGGCTTGGGTCAGGCGATGGGGCGATGAGGGCGGGCGGTTGTTTGACTACGGGAAATACGCCAACTTCAGCCTGGACACCACCCCGACGGATGCGGTAGTGGGCCAACTGGCAGGCCCTGGCAAGGGGGCCTATGAGACCAGCCCGGAGGAGAAGGCTCGCGGCATCTGGCAGTGGGGCGCTAACGTAAAACAGGCGCGCGGCGGCAACCTCCCATCAAGAGAGGAATATGCCGCGCGGTTTGGGGAAGAAGGCGGCGCCTTATACGACCAGGCTATGAGAACAGGAACCTCAGACGTGAACCAGTTTCTAGCCAGGAACCCTGGGTGGACAGGCAGAGTGATAGGAGAAGGGGATTACTCATACCGACCTACGCCTGGACAGGCGCCCCCTAGCCCATCTATGGCACCGCCTAACCAACCCCCAACACCCGGTCGGCAGCAGGGACCCCCTGGGTATGATCTCAATAACCCTGAGCCTAACCCGATTCAGATAGGCCCTCCCGGTAATTACTCGGATCTCTATCCCCCCACCGATGAACAGCCTGCAAAGTGGGACTACGCCGGGGCTTCCGGCCAGCGCAAATGGCAAGACGCTTTTAAGGGGAGGTACTGACAATGGCTAATGGAAACGACTATAGGGAAGACTATAGGGCCGGGCCTGATTATCCTTGGCAGAACATGCGGAGGCAACCCTTTGGGTCGCGTATTTCTGAGGAGACCACCCCAACCTTCGGGCAGGGCTACGGACCCGAAACCGACCCGTATAACATGAACCTGTACCGAGGCCGTGATCCACGAACGGGCAAGGTGCAGGCCATGGATTGGGACTTCTACGACCGTACCGCTCGCAACACCGGACGTCTGCCGGGTGGGGGGACGACTGTTCAGCAACGTAATTACATGACGGATGCCTATGGCTACGACCCCACTGAGGGCTATGGGGGTGGCGGCGGATACGGTAGACCCATGCAAACACTAGGGGGACGAGCCCAAAGCCTCCGGGAAGAAGAGGCCAGGGCCAGTATGTACGGCTATGGGCCAGGGGGAGCGGACACTTTTCAGCGACAGCAATGGCAGGCAGCCATGACCGGGCGCTATGGGGGTCAAGACACCCTGGGCGGACGTGCCCAGGCTGAGGCTGAGGCTGAGGGTCGCTTCGGGCGTGGCCTTCGTGGGGGCGAGGCGGTCGGCTACTACGATGGCCGCCAAACCCTGGGCGGACGTGCCCAGAGTTTGAGTGAAGCTGAGGCCGCGCGGGACTGGCAATTCAAGCAGGCTACGATGGCCGCCAACCCGGAGAACTATGCCGTCACCGCGGCTCTGCGGAACCAGGCTCCTTGGCAACGAGCCATGCAGGGGGGCACGCCCCCTCCAAACAGTGGAGTGCAGAACCGAGCAGCCATGACGCCTCTGCCGGGTAGTGGCGTGGGAAGCGTGCCCACTGCGCGCACCATGAACTTAGCCGGCTATGACACCATGAAGCCGTCTGAAAGGGGCGTCTTTGGGTCAGCGCTCCGAGCGGGGGGGACCACAACGCAAGATTTCGAGCAGGAGCAGGAGCAATACCGGCCTCAGCGTAACCGATACGCTATGGGGGCCTTCCGCTAATGGCGCTCCCCGTCGAGCAAATTTGGGACATGGGGAGTAGGGAGCAGTTTGAGGAATGGCTTGCACTGGCAGAGGAGTCCCGTCAATCATGTCCAATCTTAGAAGGACTCACGTTGCGCGAGATCATTACGGCGCAGCGGTACGAGTTCCTTGATTGTCGAGCGCTAATGGGCGATGGCTAACAAGTGGTGGTCTTGGGAGCCGGAGGAATATCGGCGGGTCAGGGACGCGGATGACTTCAAGAAGTGGGCTGATGAGCAAGACGATACGGCAACCCCTTCCTGGCAAAGGGACGACGAGCTTGACCGCTCCAAGGTCCCGCCGATAGGTCCCCGCGCCGCCCAATGGTTCGAGCGCAATTCTGCCCGCCAACTGAATGAATGGAAACAGGCCATGCTTGGGGACCGCAACGAGTCGAAGCCTTCCACCCCCAAGTATGAACCTCCTCCCCCAACCCCTGAAATGCCCAAACTGGAACTGCCGGATTGGGCCAAGGGAATCATGGAGGGAGCGGAGAAAACCCGGCGCAGTTTCGTGGCAGGTGTAGGCGGTTTTGGGGAACAGTTGGGCGCCGGCATGGAATGGGCCATACGGCAGGATGAGGCCAAGCGTAAGCGGGAAGCGGCTGCGTTGCCCTTGACCCCCGTGGGACGGGCGCTCACGGCAATAGGCATCCCCGCTGCCACTGGCCCTGTCCCCTTCTTCCCGGAGGCAGGAAAGGCTATGTCCGACGCCCAAACCGAGGTCGCTCGCGGCCTACACGAGTCAGGGAAGGGCATTAGGGAAGCCAACGAGATCAAGGACAAGCCCTCCTGGGACGTGAAGGGGTTCGGTTCCCTGCTTGATCCAGAGTATCTGACCACAACTGGCGCAGAAACCCTGGGCACCGCCATTCCCCTTATGGCCATCGGCATCATTGCTTCTTTGGCTACGGGCGGTATAGCTACCGCGGCCGGCATCGGGACTATCGGTAATATCTTAATAGGCAGCGTGGCCGGCGCGGCATTGTCGAGACCTCTGGAATCCCTCATGGAGGCTGGTGGTACATATAAGGAAGCACTTGGCGAGGGCAAGAGTGAGGACGAAGCCTCCGACGCTGCTTCCAAGGTGTTCCTGGGCAACTTGGGGCTGGGGGCCAGCGATGCCGCGCAGTTTGCCATGATGCTGGGAACCGGCGGGAAGCTCAAACTCCCATTCCGGCAGGCGGTCAAGAACATCGCCTCAGCGCCGGTCAAGGAAGCCGGCAAACTCGCTGCCAACGTTGCCATGGAGGGCGGGGAGGAAGTCTACCAGGAAGCCTTGCAGCAGACGGCGCAGGGCAAGGAGATAAGCCCTGAGCGGTTGCAAGAGGCAGGTGCCTTGGGAGGACTCATGGGGGGGGCCTTCCACGGGGGCTTCCGGGGCGCAGAGGCATTGAAGCAGGCTGCGGAGAAGGGGGAACTGCCGAAGGTCGGGCTCACCGTCGAGGACGTGGGTGGGCCACAGCGCTTTGTAGCTAGCAATGAGGGCATGGCAAAAGGATACTGGAAGATTATTGACACACAAACTGGCAACACGGTAGAAAGTGGCTTGACCTCTAAAAGTGCAGCAGACAAAATCGCCCGGAGTATGACACCTTCTGACCTTCGCGTCTCAGGGGCAATGCCAGAACCCGTGGGTGGGCAGGGCAAAGAGCCATTTGATGAGGGGAAGGGGATTCCTCCTGTAGAGAAGGCGGAGGGGTCGGTTGCGCCTCCGAGCCTAACTATGACAGGGCAGGCTCGGCTAGAAGGCGGTGGCGTAGACATGGGGGGCCCCCCTGTTCAGGCACAGTTTGGCGCAGACTTGGGTAAACTGGAAGAACTGGAAAAGAAGGCCGCGGATGCTAAGCGAGCAGAGGAAGCCTCGGCTGAACGGGCCAGGGCGAAGCCGTTGCCGGGGCAAGGGGAACTGTTCCCTGAAGCGGAGGTTGGCCAACTTCCTGCCCGAACAACTGAGGGGCTAACGTATGATGACCTCCAGAAGTTAATAGATACCAAGGAAGATGAGCTTTTAGCACAGGATAAGAGTCAGGCCAAGTGGGAAGCAATCCAGGATAACCCGGAGCTGACCGCTCTCTATGAACGTCGCGACGCTGTTGGCACACAGGAGCTGCAATCTCTTCGCCAGAACATTCTTGCCAACCTCCCTCCTGGCATTGACCCCACAGAGGCCCGGGAAATATTGGAGAGCGTGTACAGTATCTATCCGCCGGATTCCCCGGTTGCCATGTACATGGGGAGCAAGTATGCGCGGTCCAACTTTATTACGCCAAGAGGGGCCGCAGAGGCAAAAGAGAATGTCGCGCAGAGGCTATGGGAGCTGTGGGCACGGCAGAACAACTACGACCTTGAAGGTGTTCGTGGCCCTTATTCTGGAATGGGCCGAAGTGAACTTGCTAAGTTAAGCACAGGCTTCCAAAAGATGGCCGACGACTTTCACCAAGCGGTTCTTGAAGGGTTATCAACTACGACGCCGGGAACGGAGGCCCCTGCTGAGGCGGAAACAACGCCCCCGGCTCCTGTAGCAACACCTCCCGTTGAGCCTCCGGTGCCATCGTCTGCCGAAGTGACACCTACCCCACAGGAACCCGAAAAGCCTATTGAGGCAGGAGAAGGCGAACCCGAAGTCATCATGCCTCTGTCCCTACCTGAAGAAGCCCCTGGGCCACTTCTGGAAGCGGGTATGCCTGCTGAAGTTTTGGCAGCGCACACACGTATGAGCGCATGGAAGTCCCACAACTCCGCACTGGCAAAAAGTGTCCTAGACAAGCTTGAGAAACAGGAGTTCTTTGTCAAAGATGCTCGCGACGCACTGAAAACCTATCAGGAAGTGGACAGGACTGACTTTGTGGAAGAGGATGACTATAAGGAATCGCGAGACGAGGCATGGCAAGCGTTCTTAGATGCGGTCGAGGGGATAGAGAAGGCCGAGTCCGAGGAAAGCATTGCCCCTCCTTTAACAGTTGCCCAAGAACCAGAGCCTTCCACAGAACAACCTGCCGTAGAGGAAAAGGCTGCTGAAACGACGGAGCCCCTCATCAGGGAAACCGAGCCTGCCCCCAAGAGGGAAGGCGCAGGAGACCTGTTATTGGGGGTTAAGGCTGAACAGTTGCCCATGGCACAAGTTGCTGAGCAACCAGAGGGGGAAACATGGCAAGATGCCCTGTCAGCGAGGGTGGCTCCTGAAAAGAAAGCCCTAGAGGAAGAAGCCGCGAACAAGCGCCGGGCAGACTTTAAGGCATGGGAAGATGCCCAGGAAGGGGCCAAGAAGGAGCAGGCCCAAAAGGAGTCTGACAAGAAAAAATCCCAGGACCAGGACGACGCTGTAAGGGCAGCCACCATAGCGGAGATAAAGAAAAAGGCCAAAGGCCCCACCGCAGAAGAGCGCGCGGCGCTGCCCCGCAATATGGACAAAGCCGTCTTCACAGTTGGCGATTACGACAAGACCGTGGAAGCCGTCGTAGAGCAGTTCCAGCATATCCCCGAGGCTGCCATTGGAGGCGGTGCAGGCACGATACCTCTCTATAAGCGCACGCCGATGCAGCGAGCCTTTGAGGCTGCCGGGACTACGCCTGGCGCTAAAGTCGTGGCCCATTACATTGACCCTGTAGCTGCCAGCTTGGGCGAAGCCAGGAAGGGCAACCCCGTTGCATGGGTTCATGCCAAGCGAGACCTCTTTGTTGGTCTCATGGCCGGGGCTGCGCGAGAAAGCGTAGCGGAGTGGGCAACTCGCAATCAAAAGCTGCTTGGCATAAACAGCAAGGGCCTTGCCACGGCGGTGAAGGTCAAGCCGATTGCTGCATCCCTGATGCCGAAAGGCGCCGCGCAACGCCTCGACGACATCATGGAAAACTACAAGTCTTATGACCTGACAGTGGAGCAACGTGCGGCCTTCACGGAGATTGAGGACACCCTTGCCGCAATCTTGCAGGCGCAACTGGACGAAGGGATTGATGTAAAGGAGGCAAAAAACTACTGGCCGCGCATCGTCACCAAGTCGCCCAAGGGCGCTGACGTGACCTCCACAACCAAGGGGCACCAGCAGATGCGGTCTTTCGAGACGATACGGGACGGCCTCAAGTTGGGGTTTGGGTATGCTGACCCGATTACAGCCCTTGCGGAACGTCTGACTCACGGCATAGAGAATATCGCCAACCACCGTATGTCCACAGAAATCAAGGCCCTGGGAGAGACCGAGGCACAGCGGTTCAAGAACTCAGCGGAAGGGCAGCAGATCATTGCTGATTGGAAGCAGGCCAACACCGGGTACAAGAACACGGTGGCGTTGCAGAAGGCAGGGATGGTTACGGCCCAAGAGGTTGTGGACGCCGGAAGGGACCTTGAGAGAGCTACCAGAAGGCTCAACCGAGAGAAGAAGCGTATCGGCAAGGCGCATATCGGTGAACAGAAAGACTCGTGGACCGGGCGCATCTATCCCAAGGAAATAGCGGACCAACTGGATAAATGGAGGCCGAGCGATCCGAGTTTATTTGACGAGTGGTTTAGGCTCGAACGAGCCTCAATGGTCACAGGCGACCTGTCTCAAGTGCTTGTACAGGGCACAAACCTATTCTTTGCTCACCCGGTTATCTGGTGGAAGGCCGCGGCTCATGCCGTTGTTAGCCTGGCGAAGGCTCCGGAGAACTATCGGACTTCTAACAGCGTGGAAATAAAGGACGGCATTATGGCCGCCGCCATCAGCCCTCCAACTGAGTTTATGCTGTCCGAGGGGGGCAAGCTTCTTAAGGGTATCGCCAAGTTGCCGGGCATAAGGCAAACTCAACGGGCCTTCGAGTGGTGGACATTCGTGGCGCAGACGGAGCTTTGGAAAGCTTACAAGGGCAGTAGGCTCACCGGCCTGGAAAGGGCAGAGACGGCTACCCATATTCGCAAGGCCACCGGGGTGCTGCTGCGAGCTGGACTCACCACCAAGGAAAAGGGGATGGACACGTCCCTGCTCTTTGCTGCTCGTTTCGCGGGGGCTACCACCACTATGATGACGGACGCATTGAGAGGGGTGCCGTTCCATACCCGGTCGCCCCGCGTGGCAGAGGCACAGAAGCAGATGGGGAGCATTATCGCCGGGGGGGTGGCGCTCACCATAGCTGTTCAGTGGCTTCTTTCCAGGAGTCTCCCCAACTGGGATGACCCGGAGAAGAAGGATTGGGGGAGCATCAGTACAAATGAGGGGACAATAAGCGTCTTCGGCCCGTACCACACATACTTCAAGGCGTTTGCGCAGATGGGCAAAGCTGTCGCAGAGGGGTCTTCAGGCAAGGCGCTTGAGGCTGCGACGGTACTGGCAAGGGGGAAAGCCAGCTTACGGGTAGGGCCACTTATAGACTGGATGATGGGCACAACCTCCACGGGATTCCCTGTAAAGACAGGACCGCAAGGGATTCTCGACGCTTACGTGCTTCGAGTTGGTCCCATCGGGCCAAAGCAGATTGGGGAGCACGTGATAAAGGTAGCGGAAGGCAAGAACGTTCCCATGCCAGCGGTAGCCGGAGAACTCGCTGGTCTTCGCACCAGTCCATTTACCACGGCGCAGCGACTCAGAAAACTGAAGGACCAACTGGCAAGCAACTCATTCGGCAAGGAATGGGCGGATATAAGCGGGAACCAAGAAGATACTTTGCGGGCAAAGAATCCAGAGATTGGGAGGATGGAAGAGCATGTGAGGCAGGAAGCTGCTCGTCAGGAAGCTGCCAGCGCTACCGGATATTCTGCCCCAAGCGGTGGGGGCAGTTCGCAAAGGAGGCGTGAAGCAGCGGAGGCAGAATTAGGAGCCGGTGTAACCAGCGAGACGGCAAAGGCTTGGAATAAGGCTCGCCCCGGACTCGACGAGATAAAGGCCAAACAAGCGGCGTGGGAGAAGCGCCTCGCCGAAGGGAAAATCAGTGGCGTGGAGTGGAGGCGCGAGGATCACAGGCTACAGGATGAAAAGCGGGGCCTCTTGAAAGGCGTCGGACTGGCCTTCCCCGAAGCTGCTATGACCGGAGAACGCGCCTCGAAGTACAAGGCGGCCATGGCTACGATTGCGGGGACGGTGCCGGACCGTCGGGAGAGGGCTGAGATTCTGGCTGACGCCTATCTATCAATGACCCCGGCGCTGGACGAGGACGGGCTGGAGGATATGGAGGATTTCTTCGAGCAGCAAGAGTTCTTTAAGGCATCCTTATCTGAAGGGGACAGGGAAGACCTGATGGCACAGATTTCCAAAGAGGCTTCTCCCCTACGGAAGCGCTATTATGTCGCCAGGGAGTTGATGGGTGAGTACATGGAGCTGCCCCGGTATCAGGGGATGAGCAAGGAAGTTGGGGATGAGGCCGCCGCTGCTGGACGGCAACTCCGAGCCTTGGCGCAGACAGTATCCCCCAAGGCTCAGAACCGGACGGCGGTTGCGTTGCGCCAACTGGCTAAGGAGCAAGGACGACGAGTGGCCTTGCTTGCACAGAGGTCACAGAGAGCCAAGACCAGCTTGGCCCGCAGGCGCTTCCGGTACGAGCATGGAGAGGAATTGAACCGCTTCTACTCAGATCTGCTACGGGCGGAACAGGCCCCCATTTATGAGGCAGCTTCTTGACAGGCTAAGCAAAGAGGGCTTAAACTAACAAATCAAATAGAATAGGGATTCGCCCCGTTCGTGTTCGTGAGGGGCAACTACTGTAAAAAGGTAGTTGCCCCTCTTTTTTATGCCAAAGAAGGAGGAATCGTCACCATGTCGGATGAACCAACCCAGGCATCTGACGGGCCAGTTGCCATAACGGACAATCCTTCCGCCCCCGATACAGAGGCTGTGGAGAAAGGTTCAACAGGCAGCGCACCCGTACAGGATCACCGGGACGTTCTGGCAGAACTGGACAAGCTCGACCCTAAGACACTCTTCAATCATCCCTTGGTCAAAGGCGAACTGGCCCGGCGCACTAAAAGCGCCCAGGACCAGGCGTACTACCGGGGGAGGCAGGCCGCCTTGACCGAGGCGGAAAAGCAGCACAGGGAAATAGAAGCAGGCCGCCTCATTGAGGAGGGAGATGAGTACGAGATCGGGCGCCGGACCAAAGAAGAGTATAGGAGGCGCAAGGAACTCGAACCGATCCTTCAACAGGCGAGAGAGGAAGCCTTCCAGCAAGGTCACAGTCAGGGGTACACATCCGGGCTGGGGGAGTTGGGCGCAGCGCTACAGGAGTTGCCCCATTGGAAGGCCATGAGCAGGGAAGAGCAAGCCGCTTTCTACGACGATGCCGGCGCCCCCAGGGAGTTCTTGCATAAGGTACTCCACGAGGGGATCAGCCGGGGCATGAATGCAGAACTCAAGAAGATTCAGGAGAAGCAGGTGCAGGAAGACGAGGTGGAAGCTCGCAGCAACGCCTCAAGCCCCGTTGTTAGTGTAGGTAGCCACGCGGCCGCATTTAAGGACGCGGACGCAATACACCGAGCTTATAGCGAGGGGCAATTGGGGATCAAGGGAGACCTGTACGGGGACGTTGCCCGCAAGCGATATGTCGAGGCCCTGGCCCGCTTCGGAGAGACCCCCTAATCGGGGCAAGCAACAAAGGAGGTAACAAAAGTGGCAGGAGTCACTGGCACTAGCCAACTTGACCAAACCGTCAACGCGGTGCGGGCCAAGGCGATCTTCACAATGCAAGACTATGGGGTATTCCCCGGCGCCGTGGATAGAGCCGAAGTCCCGGCAGGCAACCGCAGCTTCACCGAGCCTAAGATTTCCGCGGTCACGGCCTATGACCTGACCGAGGGGCTCGACATGGCGCAGGCCCAGCAACTCAGCGATACGCTGATCACAATTACACCCACCGAGGTCGGCGTCCAGGTGATCTACACCAAATTGGCGCAGAAGACCCGGTCTGAGAGCGTGGTTAACCTGATAAGCCGCGCCATCACCGATGCCCTGAAGAAGAAGCAGGACACCGACGGCACGGCTCAGATGGACAACTTCGCGGTAGCGTTCGGGGGGTCCGGCAAGACCTTGACCAGGGGATACATTTCGGCTGCCATCGCGCAGGTGCGAGGCAACACCACCGAGATCAGCAAGGAGCAACTCTACTGTGCCGTTCACCCATTTACCTTCAACGACCTCGTGGACCAACTCACCGAGGGGCTGTCTCTCAGCAACGCTGGCGTCCCATCGTCATTGTTGGAGATAGGGGCTGCGGGGACCGTAGTGGGGCACCAACGAACCCACCTGGATCTGATCCAGCGGTACGGGGTCGGGAGCCTTCACGGGGTCCCGATTCTCACCGACGCCAACTTCGCCATCGCGTCATCGTTGGCGAAGGGTGGGGTCTTCACAAAGCGGGCCGTGGTCTACGCCGAACTGTGGGGCGTGGACGTGGAGCCGGAGAAAGACGGCTCTCTCCGGGGTACGGAGATGAACGGCACCATGTGCTACGCCTACGGGGAAAGAACTGATACCTGGGGTGTTGAACTAAACATGGGCGCTGCGTCCCCAACTTATTGACGCAACAACGCCGATGTGCTCCCCGTCTCGTGGCACATGGGGGCAGCATCCCCTACATACTGAGCCTTGACACCTTGGGTGTCGGTATGGTATCAAAGCTGGCTCGCTGCCTCTTGTACGGGCCTAGAAAAGACCTCCCGCTCGGCAGCGGCGGGGACAGAGAGTAAAGGAGGCAACCATGTCTTTCCCAAACGTGATCTATGGCAACGACCCGGAACAGTACAACACCTACACGACCAAGCGGTGGCCACTGGGGACACAGATGGTGTTCCAGGATGGCCGAAGGTTCCGCTTCGTCAAGGCAGGCGGCACCGCCCTGGTGATCGGCAACGTGATCCAGGCCCCGGCAAACGTGGCTAACCACGTAGACCTTACCGCTGTGGCCAGCGCCCTGGGCAGTAACACCCCTACCGTTACCCTGGGGAACACCGCCGCGACCCTGGACCAGTATGCCGAAGGATACGCCGTAGTGTCGGTCACGCCTGATGCGGGGCATGCGTACAAGATCAAGTCCAATCCCGCCGCGGACGGGCTCGCCACCCTGCAACTGACGCTGGAAAACCAAGTGGTTTTGATTGCAGCGTGGACCACGACATCGCGGGTGGACCTCATCGCCAATCCCTGCAATGGGGTTATCCAGACGCCCATCACAACTCTCACCGGCGCCCCAATGGGCGTGGCCGTCGCTGCCATCGCGGCATCCAGCTTTGGTTGGATACAGTTCAAGGGCATAGCTGCTGTGCTAACCGCCAACACCATCTCCCTGGGCGGGACTGCGTGGACACCTGGCACAGTAGCCGGGGCCTGCGAGCCGATCATCCTGGTAGAAGGGACGCCCAACACCTGGGTCAAGCAGTCCCTTGTGGGGGTTGTCCAGCGGGTGGCTGCAAGCACAGCCTGGAGTGCCCTAGACCTCCGCATGGAGTAGGTCACGTCTCAATCCAAAAAGTGTGGGTGGCCCAACAGTTCTGGGCCACCAACGACGGGAG
>Ga0208957_1000183_pt1 | contig 54400 bp, 79 predicted proteins | sample RifOxyA1_FD_184029 | JGI IMG/M metagenome (GOLD analysis project Ga0208957, IMG submission 184029) | Groundwater microbial communities from Rifle, Colorado - Rifle Oxygen_injection A1 (SPAdes) | ecosystem: Environmental > Aquatic > Deep subsurface > Groundwater | place: Rifle, Colorado, United... | reverse complement strand
GGTCGAGGCTAACAGATTGTGAAGTAAAGGAAACTGGTTTTACTGTTGGGAGCTTGAAGCGCAGAGTATAGCCTTTTCTGTTTCTCTCAGTAGGAGCAGAGAGTTCACGAACCCCTTTGTCTAGAATCTGCTCTAAAGAAAGCTCCCGTACTCTCTTTCCTCTCCTGTCATAAACTGACCAGATATGATCTATAGAGCAATCTGAGTATCGACCATCTGAGAAGTAAACTCTATAACAGTCCTTCTTCCCTTGCGGGAAGACACCAGTAATACTAGAAACGCTGCCATAACTATTGCTTACTTTGTCACCTATCTTAAGTTCTTCTATTGGTTTCCAGCCTTCTGGGGTGAGCACTGGCTCCCCGTTAACTAGAGCTTTCCCCGCGCCCTGGCACGACTTGACGCAAATCCTGGCCCCTGGGGCGTTTGCGGCCAATATCAGTGCTGACTGTTGCTCATCTGGTATAACCCCGAAGAGAGAGTGGATAGCTACGAGAGGATCGTCTCGCCATAGCTTTATCAATTCATTGTATTTCTGAGAGGGACTTAGGTTACTAAGCCCAACTGGTACGGAGTAATACTTAGTTGTCATCTGGGTATTACTCCTGAATTTCCCACTCTTCTATTCGGTATTCTTCATTTGTCTCTGGAGACACATAAGTAGTGACTGATTTCTTTTTATCTCCACAGTGAGAAACAAACCTATCAGCAGATTCCTTGGTCTTCTCTGGCAACTTAGCTTGGTTCCTATGCAGCTCCCTCACCGCTCCAGTCTTCGCCATGTCGATGAGGTTGTCCAATGCTTTGTTTGGATCAATCTCAGTTACTTCGACTCGTTCAATAAACGCTCCGATTGTCTTACCTAACAACTCTATGGTTTTCAGAATATGGGTTTTATTCCTCGGGTCTCCACTTTCCTTTAGCTGACTGAGCTGATCTAAGAGCTCAGACTGTACCCTGGCTTTACTGATATCCTGGTCAATGAACCGTCTTTCTCTGAGTTCTTTGATATAAGACGCGACATTGGGAAGCGACCTAAGGTACATCCCACGCAATGAACAGGCTTTCTCGTAGTTGGGCTGGGCTTTATTTGGATCACTCTTAGAATGCAGTAAACCAGCGTTCAAACCAGCTTGTTCCAACGCCATCTGGTTCTCTCCGGTATGGACATATATCCAAGCGTAGATGGACTCCGCATCGGTTAGAGTGATCTCAGTCCCAGAAACTGAAAGTAAATCTAAAAACTGTTGGTTGATGAGGTTAGTGTTATGTAATACTTTAAGGGAGTACTGAGAACTGGCTGAGCCAAATGACATTAGGGCTCTGGTCTCTCTCATGTTAGTAAAATTCTTCCAACATCGAGAAGCAATGAGTCCAATGTTTTCTGGGGATGTATTATATTTCTCTGCTAACTGAGAAACATTAAGAATACCATCTGTGTATTCTTTAGCTATTTCCCATTGTTTCTCTGGGGTGAGCTTAGATTCGTCTATTGTTCTCTTCCTAGTAACCAAATGGCCTTGCTTAGTTTTCTTAGGCTTCTTTGTTTTATTTCTATTCTTGAGAGACAGAGGTTTACTAAGCCCATCTATTTCTTTTTGTTCCTTAGACTCAAAGGTGTTTACTGGTTCATCTAGGGAGTTCTCTAGCTCACCCTGGATGACATTAGGGGAGCATAATGTATTACCCAGTTTCTCAGAGATGTTTACTAGATTTTCAGTTGTATCTTCTTTGGATTTCATTGTACTCTTTGTCTCTTTTTTACTTAGTTTACCTAGTTTCCTTTAGTACTCTTATTTATATAGTTTCCCTAGGTAGGCTTTTTATACTCTTAATATAAGAATCCCTATAGGTATCTTTATCTAGTAACCAGTTCTATAGTATATACTTATGTATTCTATGTAAGTCGTTTTGCTAAAGTGATACGATATTTTACTAATTCATCGGAGAGTCTTGGGTAAGGGTAAGTATAGAATATTTTTAGGAATCTGGGGGAGAGTGTGACCATCTCCCCGGTGACTCGGGGGGTCTACTTTCCCCGCGACGCATGCCCCTCCCCGTTACGCGCAAGACCCCACCGGGTGCAACACATGCTAAGTGCTCGGAATTACAGGGGAAGACACCCAAGCTGCAACACTCTGTTCGCTTATGCAACGCTTATGCGTATTAGTCTTATGATTGCGTACGCTTATGCAACACTTGTGTGGCATTCATAAGATAAGACACACGCTATATGTAGTACCATGCAACACATGGTGCAACGCTCATTTGGTGTGTGCAACACATGTGTAGCATTATGCTTGCCTACGTATACGCTTGAACTCCAAAGGAGTTGTCTCCAGAGACACTTTGGCTGCCAACGATTCCCGATTTCTGGCTGGAAACAGGGTGTCCGAATGACGAGTTGCCCAGTGAAAGCCTGGGAGAACGGCTCAAGCGAAGGGAGTCAAACGGATACGACAAGGCAGACGAACAGGGAATCAAGTGCGCTCCACTTGAGACTTCGCAGCCCTCGGTTGAACTGAGTGGTGACACCTTCACCGACTGACCTAGACGCTGAATGCCCTTGTGTGGCAATCTGTGAAAGTCCACGGATCAAGTAGTAAGCGAATAGGCAAAGTGCACTGTGACAGGTTGCAAAGATTGCTAGTGCTAGTACTAGTGAGTGTGCCCTAGTACTGGCACTATGGAGTCTTTGAATACCAGTGAAAACCAGCGATAATGGAGGAAACCATGAGCATTAATGACTTCAAATTGTGGGCCTATGTGACCCCAGGTATGTGGTACTATGCATATGACTTGCAGCGAATGGACAGGATTATCAGCGATAGACTTTATCGTTATATCCACAGATAATGGAGGCACTATGAAGAAGCACTACGCATACTATGACGTTCCCAAAGGTGTAGGGAATCACGGGTCATTTGACACTGGCGTTATGCCGAATCCTGGGAAACGTAGGAAAGACAAGTGCACATCTCACCCTATCCGTATGGGCACTGTGGAGCGTACTGCGAAGACTCGCAAGTTCATAGCGGCTAAACATGATGTATCCGTGTATTGGGATACCAAGGAAGATGCAGATGGAAACATAGTAAAGTTCGTCCGTAAACTGAACTTCAAGCGCATCCACAATAACGTGGCTAACTGGACTCCCGAGGTTACGAAGTAAACTGTGGCTCTAGAGGTTGTCTCTGGGGACAAATAGAACACAAGAGAAAACGGAGGATATCATGGCTGAAACAACTGGAACAATAATCCCGGCTTCAACTGGAACCGTAGCACCGAAAAAGACTGGCTTCAATGGAATCGACTGGCTTACTGTATGCGTAAAACAGTCCAAAGCCCTTCTTAGGAGTACAGAGGCGACTGAACAGGCATGGAACGCTACAGGAAGGATGCTGTGGGAACAGGAGCTAGTCGCCCTTGAAAACGATGGAACTCTGGACAAGAAGGACTGGATAGAGATGGCGAAGACGCCTGTGAACTCCTACTTGCAACAGGCGCTGGACGCTGAAATCCCGGAAGTAGTGGATAAGGATGGAAAACCTTGGAAGACTCGGGATAAGAATGGCATCAAGTTCCGCTCCCTGCCGTACACTGCAAATCAGTGGAAGTACCTGTCCACAATATTCGGAGCAATCTTTGTTGCTGGAGTGGACGAAGTGTTCCCCAATGGCAAAATCAGGAGCAAGTCCGAGTTGGACGCTATGCTGAAAAACCAAGAGACTCCTGAGCAAGCTGTCAAGCGTGGTCTGAAGATTATAGAGGACAACTACGCCAGCATTAGCAACGTAGTTGAACTTGAGGCGCTGGTTACTTCTCTCATGGCTACTTACATGGCAGTGGGCGAGCATAAGACCAACGTAGAGGTTGGAGTGCCTACGGTATCCGAGGAAGTGCCGTTTTAATCGTCTCTAGAGACATTTCGATGTCTCGAAATAGAGACAAAAATCCCAGCTAAACTGAAGGTTGTAAATGCCAGTGAATGTCTAGGGGGATTCAGGCACTCACTAGTGTAGCTAAGTGATACTCGTTACTAACCCAAGTATCAGGAGATAGCCATGAAAGCTAAAGTAATAGGTAAAGTCTCTCCAGAGACAATTCGGAGGATCAAGAGAACCTATGGCAAAAGAGCTAAGGTGTACATAAGCCACGGATTTCATATGCCATTTGCTGGCCTGGGTTCTCTGGTTTACGGAGGCGACTATGGAAAGGGTAAATGAGGGTTCAGGAAAGACTTTGTGGCTATTAACTGACAGAGAACTAAAGGTACTGCATGAGACTGCTGGCTGTGTGACTAAGGAGACATTTGAGGACAATTTTAATAAAGAGTTCAATGTGTCTTACGATGAAATGGAGAAATTCTGGTTCACCATTAATGACATGCTAAGAGAGGGTAAACCAGATGCACAAGACCCATAAGAGCACTAAGGTCCGAGTCGAGCTGTCTCTGGAGACAAGATTTAATACTTACAAGGTGCTTGGCTGGAAGTATGGGCAGCTTACCAAAGAGCGGTATGATATTCGCTCGATAAGGCAAGCTGAAACCCTGTTCCAGCGTATTGTGAAGGAGCTAGAGAGCCACTAAGAAACGAGGGCGCTTATGAAGCGAGTACATAAACGGAATCTCAGTGAGATACACAGGGAATCTACTCAATATCTAGTTGAGTGGGATTCAAAGACTGGCTGTTCAGCGAGAAAGCAGAGAACAGCTAAAATCCAAGTAGCTGGAGGCAATTATGGCAAAGGGATCACAGGCAGACATGAATCAAGCGAGCATGTGGAAACGAACAACGGAACCGAAAACCAAGTGCCTAAGGAATTTCAAGAGCAACGAGGAGCTGGACAAGGCCCTGGACCGAAGGCAAGGGTGCCAAGGACTCCGAGGGCTGGCGGTAAGGGACTTCCTGGGAAGGGGAAACCGAAAAAGCCACTGAAACCCAAGAGTAAACCACTGATTCCTGAGTGGAAACCGAAACCAGCAAAGAAGCGTAAGGGACGAAAGAAACTCAAGAGTTGCTGAGGTATTCTATGAATCTTCCATACCATGTAATTGTCAATAGAATTAACAAGGTTCTCTGCACTGCATCAGCTAAGCAAATGCCTATGGCTTGTTTATATTGCTTTCGGCTCATACGAAAATATGAATATACAAAAAGCTGTTCACTGATTAATGCCGCTAGAACTGATCGGCTGAGAGAGGAGCTTTATCAAATTGTACGAAAGTACAAAGCTGTGTATTGTAGTGTACAATTAACTTGAAACTCGGAGTATTCTATGAAACTAGAACCTAAGCCACCGTAGTTGGACTACTTTAAAGTCTATTTATTATTCAGTAGTATACTAGATTTCCCCTTTACTGGAGGAGTTGATTAGATCAACGACAGGCTTGAGAGTAAAGGGTTCGTTACTTAGTCGTAACAGCGTAGTTACTACGGTAACGGCGTAGTGAACTGGCACTGTGCAAGAGTTACAAGGAAAACTAAGGTGTCTCTATAACGAGACAACGAGTTATCTCTAGAGACAAAGCTGCAACAAGTGAACGCGAGTAGTGTTCGGTTAAACAAGTGCTCTACCTAGATTTCTTAGGTATCTCTTCGTTCCCATGAAGCTCAAGACAAGTAACTTTTCCAGTCTTTCAGGTACTAGAGATAGCCGTCTTGTAGCAGAGGTATTTAGTTTACTTTGAAAACTTTAATGAGTATCAGTGAAAACTGGTTCTTACCAAAGTATCTGGTACTCATTGTAGTGGTCAAAGTGGCCCAAGATTCCTAAGAAAGCAGGAGGTACTATGTATGAACATCTTGTGACTAGATACTGTGGCTTGTCAGCCACTATACTAACTGAGGTAACAGAGCGTTGTGTAGTGTCCAAGCGTCTTGGGTATTGGATATTTGTCTCCAGAGACAGATTTGGGTTTGTTCCAGTGTTATTCTGTGAACAGATTCGTGATCTAGTTGCTGAGGACTTATCCTTGTTCCCAGGTATCAAGATGGTATTCGATGGGTTCTACACGTTAACCCCTAGATAGCGGAGGTAATCATGGCAATTCCTATAGGACTAACCAGTGAAGCCCAGAAGAAATTCTTGGTTTCTCTGGCAACTAGTGGGAATATCTCCGTAAGATGGGAGCCATACTGTAACCAACCAAAAGCGACGATGAGTAAGAGAAGGCACTGTGAGATTACTTTGCCGCCTCCCTCTGGCTACGATGAAGAGTTCTTTTGGTTTCTCAGTTTTCATGAGCTCTCCCATGTTATGGAGAAAATGCACTGGTCTTATTTTGAGTTAATTAAGCATCTCAATTTCGAGGATAAGCTAGTGTGTCTTATTAATAACCTACTCATGGATGTGTACTGTGAGAAAGCAATGTTCGGTAAGTTCGACAGAATAGACCAGTTATTCAGTATCGGCAGGTTCTTGATGCACACTGGAAAAGCTGAGTTAGACCTTACGAAGAAGAGCAAGGGTGTTTATGTTGATCCCTTGCTCACTGCGTCTACTGATCCCATTGATGAGCTGTTCCTGTCACTCTTCGCCTATACCGCTGAGTGTAGACAAAAATGGATGGGACACCCAATGGAAGCTCTGGATATGACCCAGTACCGTGGTATCCATAAGGACTTCTACGAAGCGTTTGATAAGCTGTCTCTGGAGACAAGGATGGACTCAGTTCTAGAGAGCCCAGGCCAAGAGTCGGAGATACAGGCTGGCATTGTGCTTGATTTACTTAAACTCATTGGTTATGAACCCCCTCCTCCACAGGGCCAGGAAAAGGGCCAAGGAGAGAATCAGGGTAAAGGCAAGGGAGAGCCCAAGGAAGGCGAAGGGAAGCAAGGAAAGGGCCAAGGAGAGCCTCAGGAGGGCCAAGGAGAAGGTCAGGGGCAGCAAAACAAAGACGGCTCTGGTTCCGAGAAGTGTGACAGTACCCCAGACTCTGCTTTTGACCATAACCAAGGTGAGCATGGGGGACAACCCACTAATGCCGAAGGTAACGAGAAACTGATTGATGCTAAGTGGGAAATGAAAGACAAACAGATTACCGCTTCTCAGTTGGAGAAGATCAAGAAAGCCATAGCTGCTAAAATGACAGCTCCTATGGAAGAGACTCAGGTAGAGAAGCATGGGGGGGACAGACCGTATATCCCTTATCCGAAGCATGATGTAATTGATATCTCTGAGAAGAGAGTTGATGAGGGCCAGAAGGAAGCTATTGTCTCTGCTATTGGTCACTCCACAGTATCCAAACAAGTGGCTAAGTATCTCCAAACCATGTCAGTTTCAACGTACAGCTACGGGCAGACTCAGGGGAAGATTCATTCAAAGAATGTTCATAGGGTCTATTCGGGTAACAAGATTCCAGGGGCAACTCCGAGGATATTCAAGAAGAAAGATGGATCAAGACTCAATAAGAACTCAGCAGTAGAGCTCTTGCTGGATTGCTCTGGTTCCATGAGTGGCTCTAAGTACGCTATTGGATCTGCTTGTGTAGTAGCGTTAAATGAAGCCCTCACTGCTCTTCAAATTGAGCACGAGATACTTGGGTTCTCTAGCAGGGGTAGGCTTATCACCTACGTTTTTAAACCCTATGGAAAACGAGTATCAAAGGAGACCATGGCAGATATCATGTCATCTCAACAGGTTAATATGCACTATAACTGCGATGGAGATTCCATACTCTATGCAGCAGAGCGGCTACTGAACCGCAAAGAGGATCGGAAACTACTTATTGTCCTTTCTGATGGTTCTCCCTGTGGAGCGAATGGTGGTAATGCTGACAGGTATTTAAAGAAAGTCTGTAGCGATATCGAAACAAAGACTCCCATTGATCTAGTCGGTATCGGAGTTACCACGGACGTTGTGAAGCGATATTACAAGCACCACTGTGTAGTGAATGACCCAGAAGACTTGGATATGGTGCTGTTCAACGTACTAAAGGAGTTCTTGGTATGAGTACCACGGTTTATAGAAATCCAATGAGTCCAAATGCTGCTTTTGACCCAGCAAACTGGGAAACCAATTCAAGGGAATTAGCCTTTGGTAACAACGGGTTCACCAAAGAATCAGAGGAATCATTAGGTAACGGAGGAAAACTTATGAGAGTAGTATTGACCACTAATTACTTCGGCTTCAAGACTGGAGCCAACTTTGAGGTAGTTGGAAAGAGCTCTGGCTCGTATCTGTGTAGAACAGACGGAACTGAGAAAAAGGTGCTTATCCCTTTTGATAAGTGTAAAACTGTAGAGTCTACTGGTACTCCAACGGTTCCAGTGATATCTGAGACGATCACTCTGAACTCTGCTCAGTGGGCTGTCATGGAAGAGCTGAAGAAATGCGTAGACACTAATGAGAAATTCCACACTCCTGGACGAGATATTCTCAGTGATGTGGTGTCTGATTACATGAGTGATGCAGAAGTGGACGAAGATGCAGCAAAGGAGCATGTGAATCTCATTGCTTCTCAGTTGACTGCTAAGTGCAAGTTCATTATTGAGGTATCTGGAGAAGCCAAAGAGAAAGAGAATACTGCTACTCTGGTTCCAGAGATTCCAGTGGTCTCTGAAGTGTCTCTGGAGACAGAAACTAAGACGCCTAAGAAACGAGTTGCCAAGGTGTCTGCTCCGGCTCCCAAGACTGTAATCAAGCTCTCCACAATTACGGGGGGAAAGCTCCCGCTCTCTGGGCTGGACTACGATGTCCCAGTGTATGCTGAAACTCACTTCCCCGAAGCAGTGAGACAGCATATTCCAGCTATTAATCCTGATTACCTCTGGGATACAGAGGTACTCGAAGGTATGGTAGTGGCCCTTCTTTTGGGAGAGAAGATGCTGATTACTGGCCCTCCGGGGACAGGGAAGACCACTGCTGTAGAGCAGTTTGCAGCTCATCTTAGGCAGCCTTATATGAGACTTGGAGGTAGAGGTGATCTTGAGAGTTCCTCGTTCCTAGGCTTCCCTTGGGCATCTGAGGGTGGGATGGAGTTCAAGTATGGTCTCCTCCCCCAAGGGCTCATGGGTGGTTTCATGATTACGATTGATGAAGTATTCAAGATTCCCCCTCATATTGCTATGGCTATGCAGCATCTGTATGAGAAAAATGGGTACCTTACAATAGATGACATGCCTGGAACCTCTGCTGATAAGATCATTCGTCCTGCTCCTGAGTTTCAAATGTTCCTCACTGATAACGTCAAGGGAACTGGGGATTCTATGGAAAAGTTCGCAGCTACTCAGATTCAAGATACGAGTATGCTTGATCGGATCAGTATCAACGCTCATCTCAACTACTTGAAAGAAGACGATGAAGTAGAGATGCTGAAGCAGAAATTCAAGGGAACCAGGAAACCAGTAATCCGTAAGCTGGTGAAGTTTGCTGGGCTTATTAGGAACGCCTATAAGTCCGGGGAACTGGCTCTCACTATGTCTCCAAGGGGTCTCATTGCTATACTGGATATGGTATCCAAGATGAAACTCCCCATGCTCACTGCTGTTAATCTGGCATTCATCAACAAGATTGCTGATGATAACGAGAGGATGGCAGTAATGGAAATGTATAAGGTGTCTGGGTTGGATAATGAAGTGGAGAAAAGGTAAGAACTATGAATGAGAAATCTGCTGCTATTAAGGAAGTCCTGAGCAGTCTAGTTTCAAACACAGAGAAAGCACTTCTTGAAAAACAAGAGAGTGATCTGGGTTCTCTGTGGTACTGGAAGTGGGACGAAAACCAGAGTATAGAATGGAATACTTACAAGTTCAGTGATTACCTTGAGTCGTTTAAGTGGAATTGTCGTAGGTGGGAAGAGCATCACAATGGGAGCTGTTGTGTTGTTGAGCGTGTCAGGGATAAGTATATCATGCCAAGAGTAAAAGAATTTCTTTCTGAAATAAAGAAACATAACTAAGTAATCGGAGGAGAGAGCTTTGAAACCTTACACTCCAAACGAAGGCTGGTAGAAGTGGGGATTTTGTAGAGCTATTATGTTTTACGATTGCCCACGATGCAAAGCAGAGAAAGGTTACTATTGCCAAACCCCAAAAGGCAGGAAAACAACTAAGCCACATACTGAGAGATTTATGCAACTAACTTCTAAGGATATAGAAGCAACTAAAATAAAAATTGGAGGAGTTTTATGAAAATTATGAATCTGTTTGGTAACAATGGAAACGCCCAAGGAATCACTGTGAATACTAATGGAAAGAAGCTCAGCCAGTCAGTGGAGGGGTTTGATGAAGCTGCCTTTGCACATTATATGTATCAGATTGTAGTGAACTTCAAAGGTCTCTTCGGTGGAACTACTCGGGCTCATATGGTACAGAAGATAGCTGAGCTTAGCAAAGACCCTTCATTCCTCTCCGCTATCGCTTGTCTCGCTGAAGACGGAATCCCGGTCACTCATGCTTCGTACTTCATACATATGTCTAAAGCTGGAGCGTTTGACACTGCTGATGCAGCTACACTCCAAGATGTGCTTAAGCATGTCGAAGCTCTTCAGGAGTACTTTGCTAGTGAGACTGAGAATCTTTTCAGTACTGTAGAGCAGCTTGAGCAACTTATAGAGAAAGCTAAGAGGAACCAGGGTAACTAAGGAAACTAAGGCACTTAAGATTACTAAGTAACACAGGGGTACGCTATGAACCGTGTAGAGACATTCAGTAAACCGTTGGAATCCCAGGGTAACTCAGAACCACTGTCTCCGGAGACAACTAATGTAGCTCTGGAAGAGCTTAACAAGAAGTACCATACACTTCAAGGGAACTACTCAGATATGTCCTCTGCTTATCGTAGGCAACTTGTGATAAACAAGAGCCTGGATAAGAAGCTTACTAGTGTCTGTGAAGAGATTGGGCATCACTTGTTCCTGATTCATAAGGATTTCAAGTGGCTCTGGAGAGCGAACATTGGGCTTACTGTGTTGCTCTTCATCACTGTAATCATTGCGTTCTAAGGAGACACTATGAAACCTAAGCAGATTCAAATGAATCACCGGGATTCCAGTAAGATCACTTTCATCTGTCCCTCTTGTGATCGTCCGTATTACCAAGAAGAAAAAGGTGTCTGGGAACAGAGCTCAGCACTCATTGAAAAACAAGCTAAGGCATACTATAGCTACTACCATAAATGTCACTGGAAGAAGTGAGTTACCTAGGAGGTGACTATGAATATAACTACAGTAACTGATCTAATGTATGAGTGCAATGCTTGCCGAGATGAAACTGAAAAAGGGAGCTTTAGACAAGCAATGGTTCCTTGTATCATTTCCCTCAGATGGATTGGTGTTGGAGTAGAGTCTTCAGACTTTAGTGTAGTATGTTTGAAGACCAATGTTCAACCGACTCTCAAACCAAACTGGGTAGAGAAATACAGGGAAGAGATACAAGTGGAAACCTAAGGAGTAAACTATGGCAACAGAGGTATCTATGAGCAACAGACCATGCCCAGCATGTAGAGCAATCGGAAAGGACGAAAAAGGGGACCACTTGTTTCTCATGAATGACAAGCGTACATGGACTTGTCTACATGGAACCAAGTATCATCCAGTGTATATGACTAGAGAGCCTGAACCAATAGAACCAATCGTGAGCCTTTCTGGTACAATGGTCCTGTCTCCAGAGACAACCCTTTTTATGTCAACAGCTACCCTGGACATTAGCTCACTGGTATCAGTAGCAGACAGGGGCATCTCAGTAGAGACTAGACGAATGTACTCAGTTGTTACTGAGTGTTCTCAGGTAGACGGGGCTCCAGTTAAACACTACTATCCGATTTATGCAGAGGGAGCACTGTTCACTCACAAAGGAAGGACTATAGAAACCAAAGACTTCTTTACTCTCAAGAAAACTAGAGGCATCAAGCAAGACCTCTTCGGTATTCAGACGCTGAAAGGAGTACCGAGACGCTTGGTTCTCACCGAGGGTGAAGAAGACGCAATGGCTGTGTTTGACATGCTTAAGAAGACACACCCTGGTATCCCAGTACTAGGTATCCCTGGTTCCAATGGGCTAGGAGTAGTGAAGAACAACATGGATATATTGAAGTCCATTGGTGAGCTCTACTTCGCTCCTGATAATGATCCCCCTGGACAAGAGCTAGCTACTGAGTTAGCTAAGTTGTTCCCCCGTATCAAGATCATTAAGCTTCCGCTAAAGGATGCTAATGATATGCTCATGGCGGGGAGACAAACTGAGTTTACTATGGCGTTTGATACAGCAGAGAAGTATCGCCCCCCGTTCCTGGTCAGGGTCCGAGATGTTAAACAGAAAGCCTGTGTAGCCCCTCAGTATGGACGCTCATGGCCCTGGCCTACGTTACAGAAGTGGACCTATGGGATGAGAGATGGAGAGGGGATGTTTATTGGAGCTGGGGTGAAGATAGGGAAATCTGAGCTGCTTAATGAGTTAATTAAGCACAGAATCCTAGCTAACGACGGAGATATCCCAGCGGTAATTAAGTTTGAAGAGCAGCCCCCACTTACAGTAAAGAAGTTAGCAGGGAAGATAGACAAGTGTTGTTACCATAAGCCAGATGTAGCGTTTAACTTAGCTCAGTTAGAGAAGACTATTGATTCTATGGACGGTAAGTTCTTCATGTACCAAGCATTTGGTCAAGCCGATTGGGCAACCTTAAAGGAGTACATAAGATATGTGGTGTCCGAAGGGAGTAAAACAATTATTATTGACCCCATTACGAAGCTTACTAATCACCTCAGCTCATCTGACACTGAGACTGAGCTCAGGAAGATCAGCGATGAGCTTGCTTGTATGGCTCAGGACTTGGGCTTCTTCTATATTGTTACCTGCCATCTTAAAGCTCCTACAAACGGTGTGCCTCATGAACGAGGTGGGAAAGTCGAATCAGTCCAGTTCCGAGGAAGCAGAGCGATGATGGAGAACTGCTTCTATATGCTTGGGATCGAGCGAAACAAAGACCCGAACTTGGAGGAAGCAGAGAGGAACACAAGCCAGTTTGTGTTGTTAGAGGACCGCAACTTCGGTAATGCTGGTCGGTTCGCAGTAAACTATGATGCGACCACTGGGGATTACCTTGAACCTGCTATGGTGTTCTGAGGGATACTATGTTCGAAACATTAGATATTCTTATGGCAGTTGAAGCAGAGGAGAGCAAGGGAAAAACTAAGGTACGCTGGGAAGAAGAGGATCACTATGATCCTAGGTCCGAGGACGGCTGGTACGAAGCTCAGGATATTCTTAATGAATTCAGGAGGGAGTTCGATGAGTTTAGGAACCAGGGATAAAAGTGCAACTCTTTATATAATCCTTGAGTGCACTGCTTGTTTGGATGGTGACTCTTGCACTGAACCTTGTCAACTAATAATGCCCTATGGGCCGGGAGATGACGTAACTCTTTTAGAAAGCCAGATAAAAGAAAAAAAGTTTGGGTGTATGTTAGATGGGTGTGATGCACATGGTTGGAAAATAGTAGAGAGAATCCAGGTTACTAAGGAGGAACAATGAAGATTAACTTAGAAGTACTCATGATTATAGTTGCATTTATGGGGGGAGTAAACGCTGGTATCTCTGGTAATTACCATGCTGCTTTCGTGTGGATCATAGTGATTCTCTGTGAAGGTTCTGTTTATTACCAAGGAAAATCTATAGAAATTCTAAAGCAAATAATCTCTATGTATGAGAAGATTATCTAATGTAACCGGAGGTAATCATGACATGGGAATACAATCCAGCGAACACTGTAGTCTTTGACATAGAAGCAGATGGGTTACTGTATGAGGCCACTAAGATACATTGTATTGTAGTGAGAACTAGTAGTGATACGTTCCTATACTATGATGATATAAGTAAGATTCGAGATTTCATACACCTCAACAACAGATGGGGTGGGATAGCTGATGGGATTAGAGAGCTTAAGAATTTTATTAATAACAGTCGTACTCTGGTTGGACACAACATATGTGGCTTTGATCTGCCTTTGATTAAGAAGCTTGGGTTATCTAGGGGTACTGAGATCACTCCTTGGAATTTCCAGATACTAGACACTATGACAGTATCCCAACTGCTGTCTCCAGAGACAGAGAATTCGTTGGAGTACTGGGGAGACGTATTGGGTATCCCCAAGGTAGAGCACAACGACTGGACCCAGCTATCAGATGACATGCTGACCAGATGCATAAGAGATGTGGAGCTGAACTGGAAACTGTATGAGTACTTTGTGAAGACCAAGGGACTCTACGAAACCAGAGAAGTAAATGGAGTTCAGAAGCCCATTTGGCAATCGGCAGTAGACTTAGAACAAAAGGTACTTTGGATACATGCTCATCAAGTGCTGAATGGAGTGCTCTTTGATACAGATAAAGCCATTAGTCTCTACAATAATCTCTCCCAAGAATTCTCTGAGCTAGAGATTGAGGTACAATCAAGGCTCCCTTGGATTCAAGAGAAAACCAAGGGAGTAATCGAAGTATCTAAGCCATTTAATGCTAACGGTTCTCTGTCCACTAGAGCTATGAAGTACGTTAGTGGCAACGGTTCCCATTCAAGTCTAGCAGTCGGTCCCTTCTCCAGAGTGGGATTCAGGCAAGTCAATGTGAAGTCTCCGGACGAGCTAAAGGGAGTACTTCTTGGTCTCGGTTGGGAGCCTACTGAGTGGAACTATAAGAAGGGGACCAAGGAAAAGTCTTCACCGAGACTTACTGAAGAGTCCTATGATTCCCTCCCCGCTGGTCTAGGTAAAGACATTGCTCACCTTTTGACTCTGAAGCATCGTATGTCATTCCTAGTCAACGAGAAGGACTGTAGTAAGGGTGCAATAGGTGAGGTCAGATCAGACGGTAGACTCCCCGCAGATGGGATCACTTGTGGTACTCCTACTGCTAGGTACAGGCATTCAGGTAAGGTAGTGAATTTACCCAGAGTTACAAGCGCATACGGGAAAGAGTTAAGGGAGTTGTTTAAAGTGCCTGAAGGCATGGTCATGATAGGCTCTGACCTCAAGGGGATTGAAGCGAGGCTCATGGGACATTACTCCGCTATGTTTGATGGAGGAGCGTTGATAAACGTCTTGTTACAAGAGGACATTCATACCTACAATGCTAGGACTCTGGGGATATCTAGGAACGATGCTAAGATATTTCTGTACTCACTGAGCTACGGTGCTGGTCCAGAGAAGCTTAGTAAGTTGCTTAAGATACCAGTAAATAAAGCAAGGAAGCTAGTCAAAGAATACTGGAGGATTAACAAGGGCCTTGATAGTATCAGGGAGCTTTTGGTTCAGTCGTTCAGAAGAAACCAGGGGTTTATCTATGGTCTCGATGGGCGTAAGGTGTTCATTAGGAGTGACCATAAGCTGCTTAATAGCTTGATCCAATCCTCAGCGGCTATCATCTTCAAGCGTTGGATGGTGCTAATGCATGAGTGGTACTGCGGTTTAGTGGCTTTTATAATTAAGCAACTCATAGCATACCATGATGAGCTTGAGTACGAGATGGAAGATACACAAGATCACAGGGATGCTCTTAATGTTTGCCTTGGGGTCTCTGCTAAGAGAGCGGGGGAATTCTACGACATAAAGATTCCCATTGAATGTGATGTGAAATTTGGAGGTAATTATGCAGAAGTCCATTGATGTGCCTAAGCTCCCCCCAGTGGGGACTGTGTTCGTAGTTACAAAGGATAGAACTACTAGCGCATCTGCTAAGATAGCTAAGACAGGATTCTTATGTAAAACAACTAGAAATACTGGTGTTGTAGTAAATCCAATGTATACTTACTACAGTAATCTAGATTTCAACTTCCAAGAGAATGAGTGGATACATGGAAATGGCATCTGGAATTGGAGACTCGATGAACTAGAAGAAATAATCTTAATACAAGAGGATATATGAGTGAACCTAGAGCTGGGAAATTTCAGTACGATGACAAAGATATCAAGAACGATATATCTTTTTGTAAGTATGTAGTAAATAAATTCATCTCATTCAAGAAGCACCTTCAGCCTTTCAGGGAGGACATGGAGCAAGAGGCTTTCATCTGGCTCATGGAAGCAAGGCATATGTTCAACCCGGACCTAGGGGTACCAATGAATACCTTTGTATACCAGAGGGTACTGTTTTCTTGTTACCTTTATGAAAGAAAAGAGTATAGGAATTTTAGATATAAGAGTACTAAGAAGAGCAAAGGTAATACTAAGGAATCTAAGTATTCTATAGAAGAGATAATAAATAATGAATCCCATATATGGGATATCCCTGAGCCTATTAATTTTGAAGAGAGCATAGATGATCCTAAGGCAGACCACCACACCATTGAGCTGGAGCTTGAAGACGTACTAAGCAAAGCCAAACTCACTGCTAGGCAAAGAGAGATACTTGAACTTTACTTACACTATGGCAACTCGGATCAAGAGGTAGCTAAGAGGCTCGGGGTATCAAGGCAGACTGTGGCTCTGGCTATAAAGACTATTATACACAAGGGTAAGGGGGTACTGGGATGAGTACAAAATATTTTGATGAGCCATACTATGCAGTACTCAAGAGCAGGGATGGAGAGACTACTGACTCAATTAGTGAGTGTATAGAAGTCGGAAGTTTAGTGCTTATCCTCGGAACTAGAGGGGACTGCTTCGGATTTATAACTGAAAACCAGTTTAATACTTTTGATAAAGACCGGGAAGTTCCATGGTGGGGGGAGAAAGAAGACTTTGAACCAATTCAATTACTTACATATACTTGACAAGATGTACTAGGTTTGGTACTATTTGGTTGCCACTGAGTTGAGCTAAAGAAAACCAAGATGGGCCAAGTAATTAACGGAAAGAACCAATGTAACCCAATGTAACGGAGGAAAACAAATGAGTAAACCAACGATTCAAGAAATGCAGAGTGCCTTTGAAGGTAAGTATCAGAAGTTCCAGATTCAGAGCACAGAATGCCGATGGGCTAGGGTCCATAAGCCGGATGAAGGGAACGCCAAATACTCTATTAAACCAGCTTGGAAGATTGATCTGTTACTAAGTGAAGCTCAATACAATGAGATGAAAGCAATTGGATTTCCGGTCAAGGAAAAGGAAGGTGAGTACTTCATCACTGCTAAACGCAAAGTACATAACCCAGATGGGACACTTCGCACCCCTCCTGTAGTGGAGTTCCCCGATGGCACTCCATGTACTGACGCGATAGGGAACGGCAGCATTGTCACAGTACACTGCTCCGCTAAGTTCTTCTCAGTGGCAGGGAAGACCCACCTTCCTCTTTACTTTGATAAGGTAGTAGTAGAGAACCTTGTAGCTTTCAACGGCGCTGGATCAAACAACATAGTATTCTGAACAACTGCCTTGTCTCTGGAGACGGGAACCTAACAACCTCGCGGGGGTAATGCTTGGGAGCTTCCAAGGTACCTGAGACAAGGCTTTCTTTTTTGTAGAGACCTAGACAACTCAACTCAGTGGCAACTGGAGAACTTATGGCGCTAATAGCAGAACAGATATTAGACATGAAAAAGAATGGTACTTACAAGGAGCCAAAGAAGAATCCCTTGTCAAGTATGGTATGCAGGACAGGGTTCACTGAGCCGAACCCAAGTGATGTAGTGTACTTGGTAGATGCTGATGTATTCGCTTACAGAGCAGCAGCTACTTGTGATGGGAAGATGTATAAGGTGAGGTACAGAGTATCCAATGAGCCAGGGGTACACAGTTCCAAGGGTTACACTACTCGGTATAAGAAGGACATGGACGCCTTCTGTGTAGCTAACGGTATAGAGAATCCCAAGATCACTACAGTATTCAAACCAGAACCAGAGTCATACGCTATACACAATGTAGCTATGGCACTTGAGAGTATGTATAATAGCTTAGTGGATAACCATATTGGGGATACTAAGAATCTCTTCTTCGAACTCTATCTCACTGGAGCTACGAATTTCCGTAAAGAAGTCAACCCCTCGTACAAAGAGAAGCGCAAGGAAGAGCATAAGCCAGTGCATCTGAACGCTTGTAAGCAGTACCTTATGGATAAGTTCGGAGCGATGTCTGTGGATAGGCTCGAAGCAGATGACGTGTTGGCTATTCGAAACAAGCAACTGAATGAACTCGGAATAGCCAATGTAATTGTCTCTGTAGACAAAGATTTGCTTCAGATTCCAGGGATTCACTATAATCCAGTGAAGGATGAGATACTACAGGTTGACCAACTGGCGGCTCGTTACAATTTCTGGAAGCAGGTACTAATGGGAGACGTTACTGATGGTATCTACGGTATCTCTGGTGTAGGCCCTAAGACTGCTGAAAAGATATTGGCTACAAGGAACTCTGATTCAGACGAGAGTTTCTTTTTCTCAACTCTTCTTGCTTATCTCAAAGATGTGGAGAAGAACATCCCGCAGGAAATGTCTGGGTATCTAACACCAAATGATAAGTATGACCTTGCTTTAGCAGCTTTAACGAACGTGGCTAGACAAGTTCATTTACTTAGAGACCCAAAAGAAGTATGGGAACCACCACTTACTAGAGGAGCGATTTTACCAAGTGAAATACAAGCGATACTCCAAGAAACCCCAGAAAACGGGGAAGTACAAGAGCAAGTTTGAAGCGACAGTAGCGGCTCTCTTACCTGCTGCTGAGTACGAGAGTAAAGAAGCTAAGGTACACTACAGGATGTCTAGGGTGTACCAACCTGACTTCACCTTTATCGGAAAGGAGTGGCTACTCATAGAGACCAAGGGTTTCTTTCGGGAGGGGGATGCAGCGAAGTACAAAGCTATTGCTGAGACGCCTGGGGTAGAGTTAGTATTTCTCTTCTCCAATCCAGAGAAAAAGTACGGCCAGGTAAGGAAAGACGGTAGCTACATGACATACAGAGACTGGTGTAACAGGTATGGGGTTCTATGTTATTCGGTGCAGAATGTACCTGAGGTTCTCTGTTCCGGGGAGGTAACTAAGGAATGGATTCAGATAGAAAAGCAAAAGATACCCAAGACTCCCAAGGGAATCAGGGAGAGTCTAAGTTCAGATGCTCAATTAGAATAGACGGGATGTATGTGAGTACGTTTCGATACACTTGTAAGGACTGTAGGTTTAGTCTGCTTATGAGAGATGGTTCATTCAAAACTAGTGACCCAGTACAAGCACTAGAGCATTCACTGAAACACGGAGACTACTGTGATGCTACTCACCCTCAGTACTTAGCGATACTTGGAAAGCTGGAAGCGATAATACTGAATGCTCAGGAGCAAGAGAGTGTTAGAGAGGTAAAACTCAAGAAGTTAGGAGAGGATATAAAGAATAAATATATAAGTGGGAGGAGCTACTAGTGATGTGCTACAAAGGTCGAACCTGGTGTAGAGAGAACACCTGTACACACAAGAACAAATGCGACAGGTTCTTCACTGATACCGATGCAGCTAATGCGGAAGCATGGTGGGGTTCCGAGGGGGCTCCAGTGTGTTTCTTTGGAGAGAGGCCAAAGTGTTACCCGGGAGAGTCAGTGGATTTCTTGGGAGATCAGTTCAGGTATGAAAAAGATTAATCTATCTACATTTTATGGGACTGTTGAACTAAAAATGTTTAGTTTATTTGAAGGCGGGAGAGTGGTGACTTATGGTTACTCAATTCATAAGGATAGGAATGGGAACGAAACGCACAGAACTAAGCCAGTGCCACTAAGTTCACTCGGTTGGGAGGATGGTAGCTCATTTACAGAAAATGACTATAAGGTACTACACAGGTAGTAAGTAAAGGTTGAGTCGGGTATAAAGTCAAGAGTGGGCTACCGCATCTCGTAAAAAGTCCTTTCACCTGTGTAGTACCTTAAGGTATCCAAGTGTGGTGTAACTGGTAGCCACAGCAGTTTTAGGGACTGCCGCTCGTTAGGGCGTGAGAGTTCGAGTCTCTCCACTTGGACCAGATAGCAGAGAGGCCAATGGAGTCTGTCTCTAGAGACGATTGCTTAGCAGGGAAACGGGCTCAGGAAGCCCTCGGTACTGAGCTGAGGGTCTAGGTACTAGAGACAGATACCTGTTTAACCAGCCTAACTCAGCCGCATTAGGTTGGTTCTAAAACTGACGGAGATTAGGAGATGAAACCCTATGGAAAAGAAACTTGAAAACGCAATAGAGGAACTAACGAAATCATTAACAGACACGAAGAGTGCGTTTGAAGCGCAGCAATTTGCTCAAGCTATAGCTAGTTTAGCTCATGCACTTACGCTTTTAAGGAAACCAACAGAGACAGAATAACTAGAATACACTCCAGAGTAGTCTAATTGGCAAGACACTTGGCTGTTAACCAAGGTATTCCAAGTTCGAGTCCTGGCTCTGGAGCCAGTTCATAAGAGTGCTACTGGTGTACACCTACCAAAGTAGGTAAAGGGTTCGATTCCCTTTAAAGCAAGCAGGTTGCAAGCAGGGGTTCGAATCCCCTGGCACTCTTAGTATTAGCCACAGTAGCTTAATTGGCAAAGCTCCCGCCTTGTAAGCGGGAACATGGGAGTTCGAGTCTTCCCTGTGGCTCCAGTTGCATTAAGCAATCCAAATGTTCCCATAGCTCAACGGCTAGAGCGATCTGCTTATAACAGATTGATGGTTGGTTCGACTCCACCTGGGAACACCAGTGACCAAAGTAAATCAAAGTAACCGGAGGAAATCAAATGAAGGAATACAAAGTAGAAGTAATAGTAGATACTAATGATGCAGATTATGTAACAGAAGTGTATAATGTGTCAAAAGAAAAGCTTGATGAGTTAAAAGGTATTATAGATAAAATCAAACCACTCTTTAGAAATCCAAAGAATCCTGGGATAGAAGAGTATGATGATTCAGAACTTAGACAGTACTATGGGCCTCCTTTGTTAACTGGAGAGGAGCTTGATATTCTACTTGACTTCATACCCGTACCGGAGCCTGGGTATTCTCAGCTAGAAGGTATAAAGTTTTATAAAATTATTGAAGAAGAAGAGCTTCTTTAGGAGGAAATCAAATGAAAGAAAAAGAGACTGTAATTGCAGAGGTAGAAGGAGACCTGAGTGGGTTAGACTATGGGTATGAGGCTTCGTATGAATACGAGTATAAGGGTCACTACAAGCCTCTAGCTGAGTACGTCTACAAACGAGACAAGTACGGTAACAAAGATAAGACCAGGCCAGTTGGGTGTCTCTTTGCATATCGGGATGAAGACGACACGGTACGACTTGGCTGGTCAGCTTATAACTTCATTGGAGAACTGTTCGCAGGGAACAGGTTCAACAAAGACCAAGCATCAGAGATAGCAGTACGAAGGGCAATCAAGGGGAGGTTCTATTATACCGAAGACGTTCCGTATTCGCTTCACAAAGAACTCCCTAGGTTCCTTGAGCGGTGTGAGAGGTACTTCAAAGAACTTCCTGGGAATGTAGAGATATGTGGCGATGGTTTGAAATAAAAGGAATGGTCCATGTTGTTCCAGTAAATACTGACGGGAAACCATTGGCTCCGCATATGCTTGATGAATTTTGCAAGTGTGTACCAGAAGCAAAAGAGTATCGTTCAGATGGAAAATTAATAATTATCCACAACCAGGTGAATTGAAATGTGTCATACACATTGTAACGATTGCGGAATGGTTTACGGAAGTGATTCATGGATAGAGGGGATTGTTACTGATGATATTTGGAATAAAATTAAACCAACAAAAAATGATGATGATGATTGTGGGATTCTTTGCATTTCTTGTATCAATAGAAGATTGAAAATATTAGGCTATGATAATGTTCCAATATGGTTTCATGGGACAGAGGCATTAACCGCCAAGGAGGGGATGAGAACGGGGATGAATACAGATACAGGTACTTTTGACAATACTGATGCATTCTCTGAAAGCTTGCCAGAGGCTATTAATGATATGGATAAAAGACTTAAAAGGGGTAAAAGAGGAAATTTGTGTGATGGCATAGGGGATTGTGAAGACTCTATGGCTGAGCAATGTGCCGATGCTGACTGGTGCAATATAACTGGAACGGAAGAGGCTCACTACACAACAGGACTGAAGCCAAGTAAATGTACCCCAGTCGGTGAATACAAGTGTCAAATACCAATGCCATTAAACGGAAGAGTTGAGGGGGTCGATATTTGTATCGCTGATATTGTAGCTGCTCTCAACGCCGCGAACATCCCGACCGATGCTTCTTGTTGTGGACACGGAAAAATGATGGGGAGTGTTCTTCTGACAGATGGGAGGGTTTTACGAATACGTTTTAATAGACCGTTATCAAGGGAGATAGAATGAGTATTGAACTTGCAAGACAGTTATCTAACCTAACACAAATCAAATGGGTTAGTAGACATGATATTTTGCCACCTAATGATTATGATTATCCAGTATTAATTCAATTTAACGACGGTAAGCTGGCATTGTCAAATGGCGGTACTGTCAATGATGATAAAAATATATCTTTATGGAAAGATATACCACAGATTAATTATTAATTAAAGGAATAGATCATGTCAAAGGTAATTAGAATTGAAAATGCAGACACAAGTGATTTTAAGGTAACTGTAGAAATTTGGGACAAAGGACAAAATGGGAAACCTGATGTTAAGCGTGAAGGTTTTTGTCCGCTTCATTTTCCCACCAGCATGGTTGAGATAGTTATTCATAAAGATTGTTATCTTGTGGTTAAAGAGGATGACTGAGTATCACGCCATGAAACCTGAAGATTGTGCCAAGAGAACGCACAAGCGACAGTACCTATACAACTGTGAACATAAGGGCAGTAAGGGTGCTGAGGACTGTCAACATTACTTCAATTCTGAATGCACTCTGTTTGTCTCTGGAGACAGTTGTCCATTTCAGAGAGACGGTGGGAGCTTAGCAAATTTACTGAATAAACTAATGGGAGGCCAAGGATGAGTTTCTACGAGTACTGGGCTAACAGAACAGCATGTGATGTATTGGAAGAGATGAGGAAGTGCAACGAGACAAGGAACTACTGCTCTCTTGTGGGTCTCATCGAAGAGCTTCAAGGTATGTGTAATAGGATGGAGTCTGCATTGGGTGACAAGAAGCAGGTTCAGAGGATGAGTGAAGATAGAGCAACACTCAAGGCTGAAGTCAAGAAGCTTGAGAAGCAAAAGAAAGAACTTGAGAAAGAGATAAGTGATAATGAATAGGAACCCAATGAATCTGAACCAGAGACTAACTAAACGATATGACAATGAAATTGTATTGGCATTCGCTGATACACATTTCCCATATCAGCATAGGGATACATTTAGATTCCTACGAAAGATCAAAGAGGAGTACGAACCAGACCGAGTGATTCATGCTGGAGACTTGTTGGATCAGTATGCGTTCTCTGCATATCCCAAGGCTCCTAACCATGAATCCCCTTCTTCTGAGATAAGTAGGGCTGTGGACTGCTGTGAAGAGTTAGCTGAGCTGTTCCCCCGTATGGACATCATTGCCTCTAACCACGATGATAGGCTCTACAAGAGTGGAACTATGGCTGGGATACCAAAGGAGATGATTGTACCCTACAACCAGCTTATCAGAGCCCCTAGCACCTGGAGATGGAGTACTGATCTTAGCATCACAGTGAACTCTACTAGAGAGAAGCTCTACTTCAGGCATACTGCATCTGGTTCCACATATAACGTAGCAAAGACTATGGGAATGACTACGGTATTGGCCCATGCTCACTCGAAGTTCGGGATACAGGGGATACATTCACCAACTAAGCTCATCTATGCAGTGGACACCGGATGTCTCATCTCGGACAAGGGACCACCATACGCTTATAACAAGGGCTCAGTAATCCGACCCATTAGGGGAGCAGTGGTTATAGTATCCGGGATGCCAGTGGCTATCTCGTTTGAATCTTTGCTACGGTAGAGGCCAAAGGGCACTATGAAGAAACTCACTATCAAAAAGATGATTGAACTGCTCAAGGAGAACTATTCCCTGTGTGAACTAGAGGAACGGATCGAGGTTACTGTGTCCGATTTGGAGGATGGGCTAGAGGTTTGGGTCGAAGAGAGGTACGAGCAAATTTCAGAAATGCTTAAAGAAGATTTACATTTGGAGGAGTGACCTATGTTAAAGAATCCAAGAGTAGGAATGGTGGTAGTTATTAATTCCTTTGGTATTTACCAAGCCAACGGAGTAGATAAGAATTGTCCAATTAGGCCCGATGTAATGACTGTCACTGAAGTTGGAGACTACTGGATTGAAACAGAGGTAGGCCCAGTAAAAGATGTAGATGTGGATCATCCCTATTGGTCCCAGTTTCTACTCGATAGTAGCTGTTTTGATGAGGTTGGAGATAAAACTACATACTTGGAGGAGTAGCCTATGATGACAGTAAAAGAGTTAAGAGAATTCTTGGAGCTTTTTCCAGATGACCTTGAGATCGTATATAAACTCTATAGTGATTACGAGGAATTAAAGGGAGAAGATATTGAAATGGTATCCGCTGTTAACAATGGTAGCTATGTAATGAGAAGTCATAACACTATGTCAGAAGAGAACAAGAAAAAAGAAAAGAAGTATTTATGTTTTCCTGGAAATTAAGGGAGGAGTGACCTATGGGTAGCTTGGAACTTAGGCTTCATAAAGTATATGACTGGAATAATAAGAACGGTATGGATATCCTTGATACCCAAGACGCCCCTGATACCCAAGATACTCAGGACGAAGGGTGTCAGTGTCAAACGCTGGAAGGCAGGAGGAAGTCAGACAAAGAGCTAGGGTTAAGGTATGTAGCACCCATGTTCTCTTGCCCAGTTCCAGTTATTAATGTAGAAGAGGAGATTGGGAAGTACTTGAGTGAAGAAGAAATCGTAGAGTACCTAAAGGATACTGGGCAGACTCCAGTGGTTCCAATGGAACAGAGGATTACAAGGGAGTGTGATGTAGTCAAGTCTATGCTTCTACTCAAGAACAAATGCTACGGTAACTCAGCCGCTGAGCCGATCCGAGTGTTCAGTAAAGCCGATCCGTTGGAACAGATGAGAGTTCGCATAGATGATAAGCTGTCCAGGGTCGCTAAGGGTACTGAGTATCCAGGGGATGATACGATACTTGATTTGATTGGGTACTTAGTACTCTATAGGATTCTGAGTAAGGGAGACTAAGTATCATGCCAACATACACTTATTTATGTCTGAAGTGTCAGAAAAAAGAGGACAGACTGGGGATCCCAGTTGACCTACGGAATGACCAGTACTGCAAAGAGTGTGGAGAGAAACTAGTTAGACAGCTTAGCCTCCCAGAGTTTCACCTTAAAGGCTCAGGCTGGTCCAAGGATGGGTATGCTACTCATTACGGAGATGTGTCCCCAGAGACAGCTAAGATAGCTAAGCAGCAGATGAAAGAACATAGGAAAGCGAGGAGAGTAAAGTGAGTGAAATAAAGAGACCAGTAACTAAACTTGTAGAAGGTAAGATGTACATAGCTGGTGCGGATGACTGGCTCATTACTGAGCAGCATACCATAGCAGACATAGTTAGGTATCTGATTGATGTAGCTGGTGGTACAGAGGAGATTGAGTACCTTCTTGATGAAGCTAAGAAGGGGGAACTATGATTAAGTTCAATCAAAGCACTGGGAAGCTTGAGCTGGTCTCAGTAACCCCGAGGGCCACTGGAATCTACGAGCAGCTCAACCGTAAGACACGGAGAGCTATGGTATTTCCACCACATAATATGAAGCTGAGGAACAAGGTAGCGTCTCTAGAGACAGACCTTAGGTTAGTTAGAGTGCCTATCCCTAAGCATAGGTTCAATTCTAAGCAACTCAGTGGGTACTACAGCCAGTTACTTAGTAAAGCTGAGGCTGTAGCGAGAGACGTAGAGAATACTTTAGAGTAACGGAGGTTCATCTTGAATATAAAGCTCGGTTGTAACGAATGTGGTGAGTGCATAGCCGCTTGCCCAGAGATGGCTATAGATAAGTCGGTACTACATAATGGAGTCAAGATCAATACTTATAAGTGTACTGAGTGTGGAGACTGTGTAACTGCTTGCCCACTGTATCTTATTGAGATTAAGGAGTAATACCTTGGAGCATTGTGCATTCTGTGGTAAGTCTAAGCAAGAGGTAGAGAGATACAAAGAGTTCTTGATTGAACGAACTCCTGGTCTCTGTATCTGTTCTGCTTGTGTAAAGAAGTTTAAGAAAGAGATTAGTAAGCTGGAGCCTCAGATATCATGAGGAACCAGGGAGCGTCTATGAAATTTGAGATCAGAGATATAGGTGGATACAAAGATATCAAGTTGCATTACCATACGCATAGAGCTGACCTTGGAATATTTAATCCAGTCGAAGTGGAAGAGGTAGTAGCTCAGCTCTACAAAGCAATTGATACACTGACCGGGATTAGAGTGCCTAGGTATAAGGGAGAAAAGCATGAATGACCTTCAACGCTACATCCATACTTCCAAGTATGCCCGTTATCTCGATGCTGAGAAGCGAAGGGAGACTTGGGAAGAGACAGTTAAGAGGTATATTAAGTTTTGGCATAAGCAAACTCTTGGCTGGGATGAGAGTATGCTTAATGAAAGCTACAAGATTGAAGAAGCGATATTGAGCCTTTCCATAGCCCCCAGTATGAGAGCACTAATGACTGCTGGGCCAGCGTTAGAGCGTGATGAAGTATCTGGGTTCAACTGTGCAGCTATAGCAATCAACCACCCGAGGTGCTTCGATGAGATCATGTACCTCCTTAGCTGCGGGTGTGGAGTTGGATTCTCAGTCGAGAGGCAGTATATCAACCAACTTCCTGATCTACCGGAGGAACTGAATGAGAGTGAGACAGTCATCAAAGTTAGAGATTCCAAGATTGGCTGGGCCTCAGCGTACAAGGAACTTATCTCTATGCTTTATTCCGGGAATATTCCTAAGTGGAACCTCGATGCTATCCGCCCTGCTGGCTCTCGACTTCGTACCTTTGGTGGCCGCGCTAGTGGCCCTGAGCCTCTCAATGCTCTCATGTCTTTTACCGTTAGGACTTTTAGAACCGCAGTGAAAGAGGGTAAACGAAAACTGAACTCACTGGAAGTCCATGATATCTGTTGCAAAATCGCTGATGCGATCATTGCTGGAGGGGTAAGAAGGAGCGCTACAATAAGTTTCTCAAATTTGACTGATGACCGTATGCGCCGAGCAAAAAATGGTGACTGGTACTCTATCGCCCCTTACCGGACACTAGCTAATAACTCAGTAGCTTATACTGAGAAGCCTGACTTGGACTCATTCTCAAAAGAGTGGAGGAACCTCTACATTTCTAAGTCAGGAGAACGAGGTATAGTAAATAAGGAGGCTCTGAAAGCTAAGGCTGAAAGCTGTGGGAGGGAGTATAAAGGAGATTACTTGCTAAACCCATGTGGCGAGAGTATTCTTAGAGATAACGGTGGCTTGTGCAATCTCACAGAGGTAATTGTAAGGCCAAAGGACACCCTGAAAACTCTTAAGGAAAAGGTCAGACTAGCTACGATACTTGGAACGCTTCAGTCCACTCTAACTAACTTCAGGTATCTTCGTAAGGTTTGGAAAGACAATGCAGAAGAAGAGCGGTTACTAGGGGTGTCACTAACTGGTATCATGGATCATCCAGTGATGAGCGGGAGAAGCGGATGGGGAATTCTTGGTATAAATAAATCAAAGTATAATATTGGTGACAATGAGTTAGAAGATACATTGGCACTACTCAAGGAGGTAGCAAATGCCACGAATAAAGAGTGGTCAAGTAGACTGGGTATTAACCCAAGCAAGCAGCTTACTCTCATTAAGCCGAGCGGTACTGTATCTCAGCTTGTCAATAGCAGTTCTGGGATTCACCCGCGCTATGCTAGGTACTACATACGAAGAGTTACTCAAGATAGCAAGGATTCTCTCACTGGCTTTCTAGTTGACCAGGGAGTCCCCTATGTTGTCTCTGGAGACAAGTACATATTCAGCTTCTATGTAGCTGCTCCAGAGAACTGTGTAACTACCCGAGATATGAGCGCCATGGAACAGCTTGAGTTATGGCTGATCTACAGAGATCACTGGTGCGATGGTAATCCTAGCCAGACTATTTACTACAGTGATGATGAGTACTTCGCTATAGCTCAATGGGTATGGGATCACTGGGATTCCATTGGAGGGCTCTCGTTCTTTCCCAGAGCTGAGAGCCAAAGTATCTACGAGAATGCTCCGTATGAAGAGATAACTGAGGATCAGTATAAACAAGCCACTGAGGGGTTCCCTTCAATAGATTGGAGTGCCTTCGTAGAAGCAGAGGATACCACTACAGGTATGCAAGAGTATGCCTGTGCAGGGGGGAGCTGCGATGTGCTATGATACTAGTGACTTCTGAATGTATGGGGTGTGAGAAGTGTCTAGATGTGTGTCCACTGGATGCCATAACTATTATGGTCTATGCTGTGATAGATCAAGACAACTGCGCTGGCTGTGGGAGTTGCAAAGATGCTTGTCCAGTGGAAGCTATAGTAGAGATACATGGGAACTAAGAGAGAGAGAGGGGAAGTTATGAAAGATTTTTTAATTGGTGTTGCAGTTGTTGACGGTCTTGCTGCCGCTATTATCCTGGGAATAGTCTTAGGCAGATTCATTACTGGTGTTTGGTGATAAAAGGGCACAAAAGAATAAGGAGGAAACTTAAGAATGAACAGGAAACTAGCAACGGTAAGAGAGATACAGGAGATTACCCCTATAGACGGAGCAGACAACATAGAGTTAGCTCGTATAGATGGGTGGCAGTGTGTAGTGAAGAAAGGGGAGTTCGTACCAGGGAGTCTATGCATTTACTTTGAAATAGACTCTGTACTCCCTGAGGCATCTTGGTCAGAATTTCTGAGACCCAGGAAGTTCAGAGTGAAGACCATAAAGCTCAGGGGACAACTAAGCCAAGGCTTAGCTTTGTCTCCAGAGACAGTTGGGCTTTCTGAGTCTTGGGCACTTGGAGCAGATGTTACTGAAACTCTTGGAGTGAAACTCTACGAAACCCCTGGCTCCAAAGACTCAGTGACTCAATGTTACTCCAGAAAACCACCGCCCCATAAGTGGTTACTGAGATTCGGGGTAGGCCGAAGAATTCATAGCTACCTCTATCCCAGGGCATCTGGTTCATGGCCCGAGTGGTTTCCAAAGACAGACGAAGAGCGGGTACAGAACGTAACTAGTTTCTCTCAGTTCTACGGTAAGCAGATAGTATGCACTGAGAAACTAGACGGTCAGAGTACTACTTACTTTTATAACCGAGACTTTAAGAACGGGCTTTTTAACCGAGGGCTATACGGAGTATGCTCCCGTAATGTCTGGAAGAAGTGCAAAGACTGGAGCACTTGGTGGAGTGTCTCAGGCATCTATAGTATCGAAGAGAGGCTCACTGCGTACTGTAAGAAGAACAACGTATCTCTGGCTATCCAAGGGGAGATCGTGGGTCCAGGGGTTCAGGGGAATAAGTATGGGCTCTCAGAATTACACTTCTTCGTCTTTGGTATTTGGGACATAGATACCAAGCAGTACTTGAGCTATGACAAGAAACTCTGTATCTGTGCAGCTCTTGGGCTCTATGCAGTACCAGAGATTTGGGTTGGAGCGATACCACAGAACAGAGACCCAGTGTACATGAGAGCCTACTTCTTATCCGAAGCAGAGAGAACCTCGGTAGTTGGGTGTAATCCAGATGCAGAAGGAGTGGTCATTAGAGTTCGAGACGAACAGCAGCTTAGTTTCAAAGCTATCAGTAATAGATGGTTACTTAAGAATGAGGAGTGAACTATGGAAGATAAAGTATTAGAGAACAACTTTGTGTACCACTCTCCTAAGCCTGGACAGAATGCGAAGTATGTGGCACTTAGGGAGAAAGCTAAGGAGTTAGCTTACTTGATTAAAGAGTTAACCCCTGCAAGCAGGGAGCAGTTAGTAGCTATGACTCACCTTGAAACATCTATCTTCTGGGCTAATGCAGCTATAGCGAGGAATGAATGAGCAACCAATGGAAGCCTTATAGGAAAGTTGGCATTCAATTAATGCGTCCTTACATACCAGGGGAAGACATGGATGGTGTGTCAGTTAGTCCAGAGGACTCCTTAGAAAAAGGAGGGATGATAGCCATAAACCCTCAAAATCCAAAGGATCAATGGTATGTAGCAAAGAAGTTCTTTAATGAAAACTATGAAGAGGTACTATGAAGATACTAGGATTCAAGATTCCAATTGTGTATATGCCAAACGAAGAGTTAGAGGATAGGTATGCTCAAGTCTTTGGAGAAGACGAAGCAGGGATGGTACTTGGGAATTACGATGGAGTACGGAAAGTAATCAATCTAAACGAAGATGTGTACTCCAAGAAACATGAAGGTGGCCCGGACGAAGAAGAGACTAGGCTCCACGAAACAATTGAGGCTATCAACTCAATCACTGGAATCGAGATGAGTCACCCACAGATAGCTACGCTTAGTGCTGTGCTTCATCAAGTCTTTGTGGATAACGGCTATAAGCCTTTGAAGTGGAAATGACCTATGAGTGGTTCTAAAGATGCTTATCATCACCATGTGAATACACCAGTTTTTAATGGAGCTGGTTCGGGGTATATGCCTTCTACTGGTGTATTCGCTACTCAAGTATCTCTAACTTCTATCTGTGATGAACATAGTGAAAAGATGGTCGAGCTGAAGACCAAGGTAGTGGCCCTAGAGACTAGGGTAAATGAACTCACCCAGGTAGTAGAGACTCTTCAGGAGATGCTAACTGAAATTATAGAGAGATAAGAGAGACCAAAGGAGACAGCTCAAGGGGGAATTAAAGAGAATGCTAGAAGAAAGAAAGAGGATTGAGCAGCAAGCTGAGGAAGCTCGGAGGAAAGCTGAGGAGTATGCTAGGATGGATGCTGGGTTTAACTAATTCCTCTTCTTCAAGAGCTGCACAACAAGAGGCTATGAATAGAGCTGTACTTAGTTCACTCCAAAGGATAGGCATAACTGACCCAGAGATACTACTAAGCAAGTAACAGGTAGGGAGGTAGCCAGAGGGTACTAAGGATTGAACCTTGGTACTCTCTGGCTCTTTTAATGAGGTACTTAGACTATTGCAGTGAAGAAAGCCTTGGCTAGATTAAGTAACCCATACTGAATAACAGCACTAGCAATCGAAGCGAACCCAAAGACTCCACTTGCTACACAGAGACTCACTAGGGAGAACATAGCGACCTTAGTGAATTCTTGGTAAGCTGTGGCACTAAGACTATTTACCTTGGCTTTTGTTTTAGTTTTTATATTAGCATTCATATCATTTACTCCTATAGAATTCATGGTTCCCTATGAGCCCAATCTTAACCATTGACTTAGCCCAGCTTGGTAATACTAAGTACGGGTTAAAGTAATGGTCAGCTCCGCTCAAGTTGAGGCCCTTCATTCTCTCTCCAAAGAAAACAAAGAGAGCTTCAATACACCCGATCAGTTCCATAGGCTGGTACACAGGAGGTACTATGTTCCCGTTGTACCAAGAGAACTGTTTAGATTCCCGTATTACCTCTTCTACGCTCTTCCTCCGTTTTACTGTTCTGTTCATAACTACATGACACACAGCAACCTTCCCCTCCAGAGACTCTCCCCTGGCTTCGAAGTAAAGATTCATTGTTAGCCAGAATATCCAGTTTGCCCAGGTCATAGTATCACCTTAATCCCATTGGTCACTTAGTTACCCCTTTATCTGTTTCCACAACAAGGCTCCAATGAGTCCGAGTAAAGAAATAGTAATCACTTGTAATACAGACTTAAGGATTCCCCATTTGATATTCTCTAGCCGATCTAGAGTCGCCATGAGCTTATCAAGAAACTCATGGGCTCTAGCATGGTGCTCTACTGCATCTGGAGATGAACAGAAGTTACAAGTGGCCTTCCTCTTACTAAGGACTCTATTCAGCTCCTCTTGAACAATTGCTTCTATCCGTTCTCTATCTGAATCCCTAAGCTCTTCGTTACCCTTAGCATTGTAGGTGTATTCGATATGCTCTTTTACTTCTTCGCTGGTTTCCATTGCTCTCACTGTATCCCAAGAACGGATAGAGATAACAATAGAAGTAGCATAACTATAGTGATTCCTGTCCAGTTCATATTGTTAGTACTCCAACTTCTTCTGCATAAGGGGTCACTGATAGTAGACCAGGGAACACCTGATAAGCTTGAATGTTTCTAAACAACATGATCCCAGCCAAGAGAGCACTGTGATACACCGCTTCTGAGCAGAACCAGCGATTAGGGGATTCCCAAATCTTTCTGAATGGAAACCCAATCACTCCAAAGAAGTCATACTTCTTCCCAAGCTTCTCTTGCATTAAAGCATAGAACTTATCTTGCTGAAACTTGGTACAAGGGACTTTGAAGATAGTAATCTTAGTCCCTTTCTTATGGCCAACTGTCCAGTGCCTTCGAACTACTCCTTCCCTCCAAGCTTCTATGATGTCCCCATATTCCCCTTGTTCATTCGGTGGAAAGAATGCAGCAGTGTGGGAGATGTTAGACCAAGTGAAGAACCGAATAACTCTGGAACCAAAGGAAACGCCCTCGTACTGACCGTAGTAAATGAAACGCTGTTCTACGGTATCCATTACTTCCTCCCGAAGCAATTCCCTTTATAGTTCAAGTAGCTACTCCCTCCAGCGGGGATAGTGAATCTATAGGTTTTTCCATTCCGATTCTTAGCAATCACAGTACCACTCATAGCCACTGGCTTCTGCCCCTTGAAGTCAATGCTAGTCCACCATTCCCTGCCTTCATCGTTTCCATTCTGAAGTCTAAAGGGGGTTCCATTGAACACTACAGACTCATACTTATCTCCCACACAGAATATAATAGATACACCTTTACCCTTGGGGTAAGCAGCATCAATTAGGCTGTGGGGGTTATAGTGGTGAATGATATCCTTGTAGCTCACATCTAAAATCCCAGATGCCGGGGGAGTTACTGGAGGCACTGGAACTGGATTAGGTGGAGTCGGAACACCAGGGTTCTCATCACACAGAATCTTGATATCAAACTTAGCTAACTCTTTGTTTACTTGTGACAACTTAATCTCATGCATTATAATACCTCCTCTTCAGTTACGTCTCCAGACATGGGAAGCTCAGGTTCACTTGGTAAATCTTCGGTCTCTACTGGCACTTGTTCAGCCTCCACTGGTACTGGCTCAATCTCAACAGGGGGAGCCGGAGCTTTGCCAATGGCAACTTGACAGTCTTTCCCTTGGTAAGAGACACTCATTCCTCCTTGGACTTCTCCTTTGGTGAAGACTAAGCATCCCCCAGCAACTACGTCCCCAATGAGGCCATAGCCACCTTCAGCACCTAGAGCATAGATTTTAACATAAGCGTCTGAAGCACATCCAGACACCATTAACAAAGTGATAAGTAAATAAATTGTAGTGAGTAGCTTTTGCATCCTAGGTTCTCCTCTTCTTAGTTTATCTTTGGGATTCAGGGATCAACTGAATTCCTTGTAATCAGATTATCTCTGGATTCCCATAGTCGTCTATGACTAAATCTTCTTTCTGTACTGAGTATATATTAGTATATACTATAGTATATCCCTTTAGTCTCTTCTCTATAGTACTCTTATCTTTAGTAGATATAAGGGTTCCATAATGGTTTCCATGTTTTATATAATACCCTAGAGACTTAGGTATACTAAGTGAGCTTAGTGACCCTTGATTTCCTTGGGCTCTAGTATTGTCTCCAGAGACAACCTTAGAACTCTCTTGGATTACATGGGAATAGATCATTGCCCTTCCTCTTTCGGTTTGATAACAAGCTCGCCATTATATTCCAGCACCTCATACAGCGGAACCTTCGCCCCTTCCCCGATCTCCGGGAAGTGTGGCGATGTGCCCTCGAACTCATACATATAGCCCTCGTAGGCAGATTGTACGCGGGTCGGGACCAGTTCGAGCATTTGCAGAATGGGGAGGATGTTTCGATCATCTACCAGTGATTTAGGGACGTAAAATCTGCCGAGTCTCATAACTCACCCCATCCATAGCAGTGTTTGGTTTCATGTTTTCTGACCCGCGTACAATCTGCAACAAGCCGGATTTCGCACACACATGGCTTCTCGGACTCCCAAGGCTTATCCTCGCCACACCATCGCTTTGCACACCCTTCCAGCGTCGGGAACCCCCAAACAATCAGCAGAGGATTGACACCGATCTTCAGGCAAGCTGAGTATATCCCTGCTCCGTCTATGCTCTCCCGGATATCCACTTCCTCCGAGGTCAGTGCCCGGCCCAGGTGTTTCTTTACGTTCGGCTGGAGCTGGCTTTGAGGGAGCATGGTTGTGCAGCCCTGGAGCCAGAAGGCCAGGAGCAGGGCCAGGATTACGGCTATGGCTATTTTGTCCCAGCGGTCCATTAACGCTTCGCCATGTACAGCACAACCCGGTACAATTTGATCAGGCTGCTTCTTTGCGCTACTGATAGTCCGCTGAACGTGGTGTTTACATGAGTTGCCACATCAGCATAGCTCAGTGATGCCACAAGGCTTTGCAGTTCAGCTTCCAAGTTTGCCGCTTCGGCAATCGTAGCCAACTCTTCAATGGTTAACGGTTCGGCCTCATAGGTCCACTGGATGCGGTTGCCTGGCTTCGACTCGATCCTTGCTCCCTGTTTATGGGTTGCCGGGTCGAAGGTCGGGGCTGTGGTTTCAGCAAGAAAATAACCATGCTCATTGGCCTGTGCCTCGCTGAAGTTTTTCTTTGCGCCGTTAACCGTTGCCCGGTAGAGTCCGTCCGTTCCGAGCTTGGCAGAGATGCAGTTGGTTGCTGCGATTCCGGTCCACTGGCAGAATGTTTCCGCTTGCGCTGATACTGCAAAGAGCAGGATTGCTGCGAGAGTGATAATGTATTTCATATTGCGCCTCATTTATGGGTGATACACAGGGCAAAGCCCTCTAATTTCTGCTATTGTTTTTCCCTTGTAAAATTCTATGTTTCCGATAATGGCAGCCCCTTGCCCCAGATTACTAGCAGCCCCCCACTCTGATCCGCTTGCAGGGCTAACGGTAAGTTGGGCGCTTGTTGCTCCACTCGTATTATTCTGCACCGATAACAGCACTTCCCACCACGACCCGTCGCCCCAACTATTGGCCTCATCAGCTCCGTTAGTAAAGGTAAATGCAGTTGTTGCTCCTGTCTGCGTGTTAATTTGTATTTGCCGACTTGTCTCTGTCCCGAAATATTGTCGCAGTTTTACTGATGGAAACCGTGTTGTGGTTGAATCTTTTTTGATAAATACTCGCACTGTATTATAGTTTGAGTCGTTTGGGATTGAAAACTGTTGCGTAACAGAATCAATCCCGCTCGCGTTATCATCAGTTAAAGTTGATGCTGTATTTGCATCTCCGTCCAAGCCTACAGCATTATATGCGGCAACGTCCGTACCGGCCTGGCTCCAGTTACTAGCAGTTATGCCAGACGGTATATCTCTGCTATACAAAACGCTATTCGTGTACAGGTTTGCAGTACATCCGCCAGCCGAATCCCCCGACCCCGCAGCCATCGTAAACCAATCCCCGGTAGCAACTGCCGGGATAGGTAGGATCAGGCACAACGCGATAATTAAAAGTTTAATCTTGTTCATATTACAGCTCCGCCGACCAGTGACCGCCGGGGTTATCAACCGCCGTCCAACCATCAGCACTGTCTTTGTAGAAACAGATGTAGGCCGCGATAGTGCCGTCACTTACCAGCTTCTTGCCGTCCCCTGCGCTGGCCCCCTCAAAGATGAATCTGTCCGATACGTTCGGGTCTACGTTACACACTGCCGCCGTGGTGCAGAACACACAGGCCCGGCCCTGAGTAACGGCCATCAGCTCAACCGTACCGCTCTCGATCTGGACAACAGGGGCCATACGCATGTCCACACCAGCACCACAGTTTGTGCCGAGTACATCGCTGGTGGTGCAGGTTATCGGATCAGGAGAAAGCAAGGACTTGCTGGCAAAGGTGGTTGAATTGGCCGTGTGGTCGTAGAACTCCTTGGTGGCCGCTCCATCCCCAACCTGCAACCGTTCAGCCGTGCGATCGTATTTAATGTACCCGTCAGTGGTAGGCGCTGCCCCGTTGCCGTCCTCAAGAATAAAGTCCCACCCGTTTAGTGTTTCGATTTTATCCCTCACCGCACCAGCCGTAGGATAGCAGGTACTATCATCCCAGGTGGTTGCGTTGTAGGGGATGGGGGCCACGCAAAGACCAGGAGTACTAGGAGGCCCTGCTGCAAAAGCAGTTGGAGCCCAGAGTGTCAATAGAATAAGGATTAAAGTAAATCTCTTCATCTTGATTACCATACGAACTCTAAGTAAATGTCTAAGTCAGCATTGTTAGTAGCCTGATCTGTAATCGTCACAGTGAGCCTATGGCCCCAAGAAATCTGGTAGTGATCCCCATTGGGACCAGTTGGGTACTCTTCCTGGAAGGCTGTAGCGTGGACTAAATTCAGCCCATTCCCAGCAGCAGTGAGAAAAGACTTACCTCTGGAATCAGCAATCGCTACACTAGCTGCATCTGGAGGGGTGTCCGGGTTAGCCCCAGGATCAGTACCCACTAGCAACAGATAAGAACCAAACACCTTGTCCATAGTCACTTGGGATATCGTATGAGTAGCTGTCCCTGGTGTCGTATCAAATTCACAGTCCAACTTAACCAGAGCTTTCCTGGTATCTACAGAAGAGATACTTGGTGCTAGCTGGATGCTCTCAGTACAGGTCAGTGCTCCGTAAGATGGAGCGGAGAGTGTGCAGAATAAAAGTAACGCACTAGCTACTGTAAGGCTTTTCTTTAAAGTCATTTTGTATTTACTCCTTTCTCTTTTTCTTTTCATCGTTAATGACCCTAGAAATGCTAGTGGTCGATATAATGTTTTCTCTGTCTCCAGAGACAAGACGCTCTCTATTGTACTCTAGTATCTGATTCCTAATCCTTCGTAATTCCCTTGGGTTACTTACATTATCTCTAAGCTCTGCTAAGAACTGACTCTTCTGTCTCCCGGATTCCTTGGTTCTCCCAGCCTCAGTGAACCTTGAGTGGAACACCTTGCCCACTACCGGGAAATGCTTGATTGTGTTATAAGTAGGTTTCCCCTGGGCAGTCTTAACAACGTCCATAACTATAGTATCTACTATAGTATCAGGGGGGAGTATCTTAGACGCTACGCTCCACATAGGGCCATGTCCAGATTTCCCTATGTTACTGATTTCATAATTCGACATGAGAAAGATACTCCAAAGATTATTGGACAACTGATCCGAGAGTCCAGTTTTTCTCCCAAGCCACAGGTCCCGTAGCTCATCTTTCCCAGCTCCCCCCATGACCATCAAGAACGTGAGATACATGAGATTCTTAATACCTTTAGCTACATTGCCCTTTTGCACCTCCCTAACTGACTCTCGGTACAGCGCATTGACCGCTCTAAGTTGGAAAGTCTTTAGCATCCAGAAAATCCTAGTTCTCCCACCTGTCATGTACCCAATAGGATTAGCTATGACATCTAGTGGCTGGTACTTGAGGAGGTCAGCCCACGCCATCTCTTTGATTGTATCAGTAACCTCGTTACTCTGGAGGTCTACTAATAGAGTCTCTACGTCTTCCCCAAAATAAGGAGACCAATGTTTCCTGAACTTCGTTAGGCTCTTTGCGTCTCCCTTCCTCGCTACTGATCTCCACTTCCCTAGGGTCGCTTGCATAGCGGACTCTTTCATGAAGATGTCAGCAGCAGAGAACCCAGTGAGTTTCAGAATCTTGGAGACCCACTTAGCTGATCCTTCTTGCTGCCACTCATACTGAGCTGACCTAAGATCAAACATCTCAGCAGTGATCTCCTTAGTCTGTACCAAAGCCGCTAGTGATCTCAGCATTCCGTTCCGATACATAGAGAACACTACCTCAGAGCTCTGAGTAATGAGTGAAGTAAAATCAGCTAGAGTGGAAATAAGCCCTACGTTCCTTATTGTATTAGTCCACCCATAGATTCCCTTCTCCATCATCCTTGCTCGGAGGATAGTCAGTACTTCATCGGCGTCTTTCCCCTTAAGTGATCCAGAAGATATCTCAGCCTGAATGAAGTTACTTATGGAATCATTCAGTTCATTCTTGTTATCTACGTCGAACAAGTAATTCCTTAATCCCTTGACCTTCTCTATTAACCGCTTACGCTCCTTAGAACCCTCTTCTGATCTCTCAAGCTTCTTCTCCTGTCTCACTAGCTCAGCCATCTTAGCTTTCCTTAGCTTATGGCCAATCACTATCCTCTGACCAATGGCTTCATTCATCTCGTAGATATGAGCAGTTAGTGCTTCCATTGGGTGAGAGTAGAACTGAGAGAGCATGGCAGAATTCACTCGTTGAATGTTTCTCTCCTTTAGAGCCCCTGGTTTCTGGAGATGTCCATAGTATCTCCCAGTAGATATCATCTGGTTGATTATGTCAGCTTCGTCTTTGTCTGTGAACGGGATACTGTGTTTCTCTGCATAGACCTTAGCTCTACGGATTTCATCATTGATCTTCCCTACTGAGTCATCTCCGTATAGATACCTTCGTAACCCGTCTACATCATTCACTTTCCTTGGGAAGTAGTTGTCCACTAGGTTTTCCATGGAAAGGCCCACTTCTTCTGCTGCCTTACGGATTTCCATAAGAACAGCTTCGGTATCTTTCCAGTGCTTCTCTAGCCCTGGGTACTTAGCGAACATCTTCTCAACTTGTTTCCAGTCAGTCTCCTTACCGTTACTGAGATAAAGGCCAAACAAGTCAGCGTCTTCTGCTGTCATCTGTTTCGAGACGAATCCGATAAACGGGGACACTCGTTTCTTATGATCTGCATTCTTAGTGTTCACATACATCACATACTTATTTACTTTTCTCATCAGAGAAGGGGATATCTGCTCAAGCCTATCAGCAGCGGACTCTAAGTTGGTCTTTACTATGTCCTTTAAGTTGTTCAGAACCCGCTCAGCCATCCGTCTTTGCTTAGCTGAGAATGATCTGGACTGAGCGAAAGTCTCCTTAGCTTCCTCTACGGTTTCCATAATGAGTCCAGTCTGAGCAGACACTAAGCCAGCATTACCTCCAGCAGCTTCAAGGCGCTCCCGTTTCCTACGTTGTAACCTAGTCTCCCCTGGAATCTTAGTAGTAGCTGAGTTGTCTCTGGAGACACTAGAGAAACTCACTTTAGCAGAAGTCTCGATGCTTCCTCCTAATCCAGAGAAAGTGACTATGTTCTCGTTAGCTAACCCTTTTGAGCTATCTGGAATTCCCGGAAGACTGGATTCAGAGTCCACTCCTTGGGTAATATCTATCAGATCACTGCTGTTAAACATGAGATAGTGTACAGTGTCCTCTGTAATCCCACTCATCCCAGTAGCAGTAAATATAGAATCCCCTCCAGCGGAGAAGCCCATCTCGGCTCCAGCGTTCAGAACTATTCCATCATAACCAATATCCCTGAGTACATTATTCAATATGTATCCAGCGGAAGTCCTGTCTCCCTCGTTGTCTCTAACATAAATGCCAAAGTCTTGACCTAAATTCTCTTGGAACATTGACCAGATATCAGTGGAGTCCACTGGTTCATTTATGTCGGCAGATTCTTGTAAAGTGCCTACGATTTCATTAAATCGTTCTCTAACTTCCTTGGGGTACTTCTTAGACTCTTTCTTGATCCCTTGAATAAAGGCTTCTATATCTTTGGACAGCATTGGCATAGCATTGTCACTATCGTTCACATAGAATGGTTTTGACATCTTGACCATGTAGGAGTAAAGCATCCCAGTGCCATTTCCGCTGTAATTCAATGAAGCGTCTTCGGCTGAAGATGTCACATTGAATCCAGCGCCTAAGTAGTTCATCTTGTTACCGATAGAAGTATCTATGGCCCCATTCAGTATCTCTGGTGAACCATGGAACACAAACGGGGGATTCCCTTGATCGTCTAAAAGAGCATTATCGTTATCATAAAAGGGGTCCGTGGGTACTCCAGTGTCCTTATCGGGTACTTGGGCGCTCTTTGGCTTGTGGCCCCTCGCATAGTCTGATACCCCATCCACATAAGCTTTATGGTCAGAGAGGCTATTCACATACGAAGAAGTCGCAGCTAGCTTTACTGCTCTCTGTCTTCCGTCTAGTTGCTGCCTGAGTAACCACTTTCGATTCTCATTCCAGCTCTTATCAAACTGTCCCTTGTCTGAACCGTATGCAACTGAACCGATATCCTTAATAAAATTCGCTACTGACTCCGCTGGTTTAGACATTGGGATTACATCGAATCCAGCAAATTCATTGATGATACTAATAGCCTTTAGTACTGTATCCGCAAAGCCCTTCATGAACTGGTCGAACTTAGACACTACTGCTACATCATGCTCAACATATTTAGCTACTTGGTCAGCAAACCACTCGTTGAAGCTGGTGAGGTAGCTAACGTAAGCTTTGGTACTTGGAGTAGACATTGTATCTATTGGAATATCTTTACTAGTGTTCCCCAGTATTGTCTCTTCAATATGATTTCTTAGCTGAACTCTACTAGCTGCACTTCGAGAGATTAACAAAGTCTCCCCAAGTCTCATGTGGCTCTCAAAGGTCTTTGCATAGTAGTCAGAGTAGTCGTCTATCATCTTATCAAGAATCTGATTCCGATCTACTGCATTCATGTTAGCTAGGATTCGGTTTGCTACAGCATGGCCCAGTTCATGAGCAATGATACCCATAGCCCGGACTGATCCTTTGATACCAGCGAACTTGGACTCATCTATGGAAAGGATTAGCTGCCTGTTCTCTACGAAAGAGTAGATAGAACCGTTAGTACTCCGGTCTTTATCTATAGCGTAGTCTTTCCCTTCACTGATTAGGAATAGAATCACATCATTATCTAGGTTCTCATTAAATCCTATGTCCTCTGACGCAGCTTTGTTACTCTGCATATCTCGGAATTGGTTGATATCAGCTACTACTATAGTCCAGTCGGAGAGACCTAGAATACTTTGTAGCGTCTCTATAATCTTTACTGATCGAGTCCTGATTCCCTTGGTGACTGGGATAATCTTACTCTTAGTCTTAGCTCTCTGGGGTTTCTCGAACTTATCTTCTGGGATTTCTTTGATCTCTTTGGTCTGCTCTGGAGTGATAGTCTTCTCAGCATCTCCAGCTTCTTCTTCCTTTGCTCTCTCTTCAGCCTGAGCCTCCTTTTTTTCCTTAGCTTTAGCTTCCCTCTCTGCATTCGCTTTCTTCTCTTCTTGTTCTTTCTTTTTTAATTCTAATTGCTTGGGCTGGGCTTTACTCAGCTTCCTCTGGTACTCTTCCCAAGTCGGCAAGAGGTCTTTCGGAGAACGCTTCTGTTCATCTACTTCTTTCTGAATCTTAGCTCGCTTAGTATTGTAGGCATGACGCTCAGCTATGAGTTTCTTCTCTTCTTCAGATATCTTAGTACCAGCTTCCTTCGCCTTAGCCTCTTCTTGTTTCCTAATCTCAGCTTGCTTCTTGGCTTCGACTTCCTTCGCTTCTTTCTCAGTATCCAGAACCGGCTCAGTCTTAACTGTCTTGGGTACTAGGATTTTCCCAGATACCTTGGCCCCAGTACTCGGTTTATTCTTAAGTTCCCTAATCTCTTTAGCTGCTTGAGACTTGTTCATCTTGGGATCAGCTTCTAGTCTCCGTAAGAACTCTTCAGCCATCCACTTCTTCTTGAAACCAGTAGGCATAACAGCTTGACCAGTAGCCGTAGACACTACACGAAAGTAATCAGATTTCCCAGTGTCTCGTTTGATCTCGAACTTGGTCTCTGGAACCAACGACATCTTAGCTGCTCGTTTGGAACCGAAGACGCCTACATTCTCTTTGCCTTTCCACAGAATGTAACCCTCCTCGTTTGTTCCATCGGGCTTAGTGTTCTTGGTTATGTAGTAGTTACTGGTACCATCAGTAGCCGTGTCTACCCCGTCCTCTTTAGTAGACCAGACAAGCTTTCCTCGTTTCTCTTTTTTTACAGCAGAGGGAGCCTCGTTACCCAGCACTTCTTCAGCAACCTCTTCAGCCACTACTTTGAAGTTCTCATTATACCCAGCAGCAATCCTCTCTGCTTCTGCTTCTTGGATCAACTCGTCATAAATGCCCCGCTTACTAGGTTTCTTAACCCGAGACTTCCCAGTTACATCTAGCTTATTGTACGAAGAGATCCTCTGCTTATACAGTGAATCCACTGTAGCATACAGAGAGTCTATGCCGCCTTCTATGAACGCCTTAGCTATCTCTGACTCCTTAGCTACTGTTTCCTGGGCTATTCTCTGTTCTTCAGAGAGAGATGCAGCAGGTTTGGCTTTGGGGGAGAGTACCGAAGTTGTCTCTGGAGACACTGGAACACTAGGGACCTCTGAAGCACTGGGCGTCTCAGAGGGAGTAGGGATTCCAGGGGCTACAAGAGGGCTAGGAGCAGTTTCCTGTGGAACAGCTACGGGGGTAGCCGCAGGAGTCTCAATTGGAACTGGAGATGCCACTGGGGTCTCTGGTGATGCTTCTGATACTTGGGTAGCTGGTGTAGTCTCAGGGGCGGCTGGTGTACTAACAGTTGCACTTTCTGCAACTTCTTGTACAGTCCCTTGGTTAGAGACTCGAAGCCCACCACCCTCGGTAAACACAGCAGCTCCACCACTAAGGTCTCCTTGTGATATCCCAACTTGGCCGAAGGCGACTTCTGCTCCAGATGCCTTAGGTTCTGGCTTAGGTGTCTCTGGTAAGTCTAGACCAAACGGAACATTACTGGAAGTGTAGGTTGAGGTAATACCGAACACCTGAGAGCCAGAGAGACTCATTGAATCTTGGTAAGAATTCTCTTGTTTCCCTGGGATTCCAGCATCTTCCAATACTTTGTCTATAGCCGCTTCAGTCTGCCTGTTCTCCTTGGAAGTTTCTGGATCATCTTTGGTCCCTGGTCTGTATGCAGCAGTAGCAATACCACCAGCGGATACACCAGCAGCGGGGATTACATCAAGTGCATTAAGAAAGATACTTGGTAATTCTTTACTGGTTTCTTGAGCTACTGTCTTGAGGTCTTTTCCCTCATCCATCTTTGTAGCGACTAGATTTGTAGTGTTCTGAGTTACCTCATCCAAGTACTCAACTGGCATTTCCCTTAGACCAGCATGGGCTCCAGCCTCTAAGCGAGAGAGAATATTACCAGAGACCCCTTTTCTAGTGGCTACTCCTTTAAATGCGTCATCTCCAAGTCCTAGGGATTTCGCTACGAATGAAGAGTTAAGTACAGATGTCACTACGAACTGAGTAGCAAAAGTCTGCCCAGCAAGCGTTGGGTCCATGCCTTTACGAATGTTCTCTTCGTAGTTGGGCAATGCTGTCTCGGCACCCATGACAGTACCGAAAACCAGAGGAGCAGCAATACCCCCGGTCAAGGACGCAGCAGCATAGGCTACACCCATATCACGGAATGTTGGGATCAGAGTACTGGCAATATATTTCGGATCAACTAGCTGAGCTGGGTTCTCCCAGATATGGGGATACACAGCAGCAACTTGTTGAATCTCTTCTGACTTATTCCTGTAGTAATCAGTCGCAGTAGTCCCAAGTTTCTCTGCTATAGATGCTACTTTGTCTATGCTTTCAGTTATTGCTCCACCTACATAAGTCTGAGCAGCAGTGAATGTCCCTGGTTTTTCTTTGTTTCTCTGTTCTCTGTACGTTATACCTTCATCAGATTTAAAGACATTACCCCCAAGCTTAAGTATAGTACCGATATTCTTAGCGATTTCAAATGGAGCTTGCTTAATATCATCCCACATGAACTCTAGAGAACCGATGTCCTGTGTTCGCTGGTACTCTCCGAGGTCGTCTTTCCTATAGAACTTCTTCTCTGGTTTGGGTTTTGTCTCTAGAGTAATAGGAGATTTATCAGGATCGTATCCATTTTTCTCTATGAATTTTTGTTTCCAAAAAGTTGGATGATTAGCTGATTTTAAATATTCTCCTGTATCTGGCCTGACACTACCCCAATGATATTGACCATCTATTTCACTTCTCTCAGGCTTTACGCCTGACTTCCAAGCCCCACGATAATCATAATCAGGGGTGTTAAAGTCTGGCTCTTCACCATACCTCTGCACATATTCAGAATACCAGGGAGTTGAGTGAATCCATTGTTGAAATTTAGTTTCTTCGTTTTTTGATAGTACTGTACGGCTAAATTTATCCTCACTGTTTATTGGGGCTTCAGCAGTAGCTAAGGCACTCTCTATGCCAGCGGGGGGTTGATAAGTAACTGGCTGTTCTTTAATCTTCTCAAGTTTCTCTTCCTCTTCTGTATTCATCAAAGACGAAGCAGACCAGTCCTCTTCCCAAGGCAAAGCGGTAGCTTGGGCCTCTGGTTCCTCTAAGGCAACTGAACTCCAATCTTCTTCCCAAGGATTCATATATTAAATCTTTTCCCAAGAATTCTTATCGTTAGGGTTTCCACCTTTGAATCTGTAGCCATTCCGAACTGTACCAACTGGGACAGAAACTGTCTTGGGGGAGCTTGGTGCTGACTCCCCTTGGATTTCTCTGGTAAGGGAGTTTATAATTTCCTCTCTGTTCTTAGCTGGTATTTCTGGTTTATCCTGCCCAGGCCATATAGAGTTTACAGCAGGTACTCCAGTAAATAGGGTTGGGTCTTCTTTCTCCATCCCAGCTACAATCTTTACAGCCTCTTTCCTGGCCTCCCCCTCAGACATTGGCTTATCGGACATCTTGATATCAGGGGGTAATGCTCCAGCCATGTTCAATGCAGCCTTATCAGCAGTGGATACTTTACCCCAGTCAATAGCATCTGGGTCATCTGTCTTCTGCTTCTGGAGGATGCCAATCATTGTTCTCTGAGCTAACAAAGATTTCTTATCAAAGTCAGTCACCTTAACTCCACCACCTGCTGCATCAGTCCTGGCCCTTAGCTCATCAGCAGCTACCTTCCTCTCTTCGAGAGACATCTTCTTACCAAGCAACGCAGTCTCAGCAGTATTCTGAGCAGCAGATGCCTTAGACGCTTCAGCGGAAGCTTTAGATGCTTCAATGCTCTGGAGTCCCTGCATGATGTCCATTGAAGTAGCACCCTCTGGTATCGCTACGCTCCCATCTGGACCCATAGTGGCTTGGACTAGATTCCCGCTTGCATCTACATATTCTTTGTTCATCTTCTGTAAGCCAGCAGAGTACTGAGCCAACTCTTTGGACTTCATCAACTCAGCTTGCATTAGTAACTGCTTCCGCTCCCACTCTCTCTGTTCGTCTGCTTGCTTAACGTACTCTCCACTTGCTCCACCTACGAATCCTGCCAACGCTGCACCCCATGCTCCCATGATTACTTACCTCCCATGAAGACTTCTGCACCAGTACTAGGGATATTAGGTTTCCCTTGAATCGGTACTGCGTTCTGGAGCCCAGTTAGAGCGGTCCTAGTCTGCTTGTTCTGATCCTTCAGCATTTCATTCTCAGTCCTCAGTGGACGCTCTATGTTTTGTTTTCTCATATGATCCACCATCTGCTGAGTTGGCCTATCCGACCCACCGTGGGCAGTAACAAGCTTAGACCCCTCTTGCTTCATGTTATCTGGAAGTATAGTCTCAATCTTGCTCTGTAACTCAATTGGGTCAATCTCTCCACTCTTAAGCCCAGCTTGAATCTCATCTTGCATGACTTTACGAAGCATTGACTCAGTTTCATCTTCCGAGACATCTGCGGGTATCGCTCCCATAGCCTGAGCCAACTCCATCGTTTCACTGAATGCAGTGAGACCAATAGCCAGCTTAGTATCCAAATCAAGAGGCTTCTTAGTGTCTTTCTTGAGGAACATTTGTAGCTGCTTATAGATCGAAGTAGCAGCCATCGGGACAGTCTTCTGGTAATCTTTGCCAGAGACCATCTGTTTTACTGAAGCCTTAGTCTTGTCACTGTACATAAAGTTAATGGTCATAGCCTTTATGTCTTCTAGTTTCCTCTGAGTAGCTGGGTCAACATCTTGGTTCTTACTGGGGTCAACCATAGCTTGGAAGCCAGTCGCTCCCTGGTTCCCTTGGCTCTCTGGTTTCCCTTGGCTCCCTGGATTCCCTTGGTTCTCCTGGTTTGTCTCCAGAGACATTTCCTGGTTGTTCTCTGGTTCCTGGCTCTCGTTATTCATCATAGTTTCTTCCATCTTATTAGCCCCCTAGTACACTGAAGCCAGTCTGTCTACGTTGTGATCCACCACGTTCTCCTTCTCCGATACCAGTGTTCCGAAACTCCTTGGGTAAATCAACGTCCATATCTCTATAAAGACCACCAAGTTGATTCCCCGCCAAGGCCAGTTGGTTTGTGTAGCCACCTAGTTTTGCCAGTCCCTCTGTCTCTTGCTCAGCTAATTGCTCTGATGCAGCTTCCCATTTCTTCGCTACTTCAGCATAGGCCCCTTGCTTGATCTGCTCTGGCATGGTAGCAAAGAGTTCATGCAACTCTTTACCGTATCCATTAGGGTCAACGTATAGATGCTCCACTCCTGCTTCATCTTTATAGCTACCCATTCTCCATGGAGAGTTCTTCATCTCTTCGTGCCTCGGATCGTTTGGGTCATGGAAAGCTTTCCATAGATCATCCCAGACTGAGTATGGTATCTCGTACTCAGCTTCAGCAGCAAATGGTCCTTGCACCAGATTCCCGTTATTATCTAATGATCCAGTTGGAGCACCCACTGCTACCTTGACTCCTTCTTTCTCTAAGATTTCTGAGTAGAGTTTATCTACAGTAGAGTCCACTGTCCCCAGGTCTTTATGTGCTGCTGCTACATCTTTCTCAAACTGGCTAGCAGCGGTACTAAGTTGGTTCTGAGCATCTAACCACTGGTTCCCTATGTTCTCAAATGCTTCTCCGTAGGGAGCCGTTGAAGTAGAGATACCAAGAGACCCTAGCCCAGTTGGTGGGAGTTGCCCAGGTCCATTGAGAGCTAGTGGCTGTCCTTGGGGGATCGTAGGAGTTCCAGATGTACTGGGGGTAGCTCCATAGGTTCCATTCCGTATCCCAACTGGAGGGTAGTTCTTTAGGAAATTCATTATGCACCCCTCAGCGCAGTGGTCTGAGTTCTGAGTATTGGTCTCTGCTGTACTGGAGCAGTTACCATAGTCTCTGGCTGAGTCGGCTTAAGTAGCTCTGCTTTCTCGGTCTGAACCCCCTGTCCACCCGAGAGAACTGCACCTTGTAGTCTCCCTCGGCCTCTACGAATACTCTCTTGTTCCCTGAGAGTTTGGATTTGGTCCTCTTGTAATGCCTCTTGTAACTTGAGTTTCTCAGTCAAATGGAAGTTAGAAGCCGCAGCAGCACTGTTCATAGACATTGCCATCTGTGCTTCTCGATTCTTAGCTGCTTCTGAGGACTGCCACTCTCTTTGGTTCTCTGCTTCATCTGCTCCCATGTATCCTTCGGCTGCTTTCATGAGACCAGAAGCAACCATAGATTCCCCAAGACCCATACCTCCTGAAGCAGTTCCGCCAGCAGCTACAGTACCACTAGCTCCAATTGATGGAGTAGCGAAAGTAGTAAGAGCACCTGAGCTACTAACATAACCTCCTGTCCCAGTTATACTAGCTGTACTCGCTAGACCTTCAGCAGCACCAGTAGCATTTATTGCCCCTCCAATGCCTACTCCGAAGACGCCACCTACCACTAAGCCACCTACTGCTCCAAAGAGCATCCCCTCTAAGATGTCCCCTCCAGTAACAGCAGCAACTAGACCACCAATAGCAGCACCTACAGCAGCACTAACGGCTACACCAACTACAATAGCAGTGGTTCCAGCGAATCCCAGAGCACCACCTATAGCAGCAAACCCAACAAATACAGGCATACCTATTCTCCGTTCTCTGTTTCTAATTTAATTAACTTGTTCTTCATCTCTTCGTACCTATCAATTCCAATCGTGTATATAGTAGTATCTGACTCCCTGCCAGCTCGTTTCATCCCCATAGCTGATCTTAGAAAGATACCGTAGTGCCTTAGGTCGCTTGGGATCACTGCCATGAATGCCTCTGCTTTGGTATTCTCTGCCATCCAGAGACCGACTCTTAAAAGGAAGAGTTTTAACTGTAACCCTCGTTCACCCTCACCACAAAACGTATGAACTAGATACCAAGGTACTGCTCCAAACACTGGTTCAAAGGATAACAGAGACTTTCCTGAGTCACTTATGAACACATAGAAACTAGGATTCCTAAGTTTAAGAATCATGTCAGCAGAAGCATTAGGGTTCCCAGTGAGCCCTCGTACAATATTGATGACTGTCTGTGAGTTATTCCAATTAGCTCTGAAAAACCCAGTACCCATGTTTTGTTTAGTATCCAAGTATTCCCTCCGATCCCATTAGCTCTAGTAGAAGCTTCCGCTAGTCCCCGGTACTCCTGCATTCCAAGTTTCCCTTAGAGCCCAGAGATAGTAATCGTCAAAGAGCCCAACTGAGTCAGTAATGAACTTCGTATTAGCAGCAGCGTAACCCATAATATCTTTACTAAAGAATGTCATCATGTTCTCTTTAGCTTTAGCTCTCTGGGCTGCTGTGTAGTTTGGTTGAGTGTAGTCCACATTACCATCTGCATCATTAAAATACTTAGGAGTTCCAGCAGGGTCTCCTAGTGCAGTCAAAAAGCCCCCAACAAAGTCAGGGTCTTGCATCATGTTCATGATTTCCCCTTGGGTTCCAGAGACTAGATTAGCCACAAGATTCTGAGTCTGTAGCTGAGTCTGCTGGTCAAGGTCCATTTTCTTCATAACGACATTAAGATTATTCCTAGCATTCTCCATTGTACTCTGGCTCCAGTGATCCATAGACTTAGACATCTGGGTTAGGAATCCCTGCTCTATAGTATCATTAGATTTAGCCGCAGCATCCATTAGAATATTCATCTGAGTATTCTTGTTTGCCATGGCTTGGTCTAGGGTATTCTGGTAATGCTTCAGGTCAGCAGTGACTACTCCATCAGCGATGTTCTTGGAAATGGCGTTATAAGTATCCTGCTCTTGGAGAGTAGCTTTAGCATAGGTGTCTGCGTCTTGCTGAGCAATCGGTAGCCCGGATTCAATCGCTGCTCTCCTAGCTGCACCAGCGGCCATAGAAGACCCCAGTAACCCGGAAGCTGCTGCTTGTTCCTTAGCTTTGGCTTCTGCGTTAGCTATGTAGGGATTAGTGTACTGCCCAGTCTCTTTATCATAAGCCAGTAACTTCTCCAACTGCCCCTGCACAGTTGCTGCTCCCCCAGTAGCATCTATCATTCCAGTTCCAGACTTTACTTGAGCGGATTGGTTTACTGTGCCTAGGTTCTTGGAATCATAAGTACCAGTCGCTACGTTTGCAGCAGTCCTGGCCTCTTCTGCGTTAGCTGTACCCTGGTCTCCAATGGCTCCAGCCCCGGCTAGCGCTGTGCCTGTTTGGTCTGGAGCAGTTGTCGAAGACTGAGTTGGGTCAGTAGCAGTGGCTTGGGTACCAGAAGTCTCCTGAGTATTTGTTGTATCCTGAGTGTTAGTGAAGTACTGAGGAGTCTCGCTGACCCTAGCTACATTAATTTCTTTATCCGGTGTATACCCAGTAAGAGCTGTTACTTTCTCAGCAGGTTGTAGTGTTAAGTCAGTTGTTGCCATATTCTTTTTCCTCTTAATTAATATCCAGAATCCACAGTATAATGGAATGCGATCCTATCACCATCAGCTAATGTAGTGACCCCAGTATCTACTTTATTAAAACCTTTTCTACTGATAACATCTGCTGTAGCAGCAATCTCAGTTCCTGCTGTAACATTCCTAATCTTTCCGCTATCTCCAGTACTAGTAGAATACAGAACTACTGTTGGCGCTGCACCTCCAGTATCTGACTCCTTTGGGAAATGTACATTCTGATACAAGTCGATAGAAGCCCCAGCGGGAGCATTCTTAAATGCCACTTCAGCATTGAACTCATCTGTAGTACCAAGTGCATATGGTTCTTCATATGTTTTGTAAAAATAAGGGTAGCACTCATCTAAGTACTCCCTAAACTCTTTTCTCTCAAAAGCTGTTTCTACAGTTCCCTCATTTATCTGAACAGAGGAGATAGAAGTATATGTTCCATTTGCATAAGAAATCCAATCAGTAGCAAATGGAGAACAAAGCGCAGAAGAGGAACTCTCCCAAGTCTCTAGGTCGGTGCATTGGTAATTCACTCCCCCGAAAGCAGCTATCCTAAAGCCAGCAGCGATAGAAGTACCATAGAAAATTGGCATTGGCATTGTTATTCTTTGGACAGTACTAGTTGATGCATATGTGAAATCGTATGTGTAAGCATCTCCAACTCCTATAGCACCAGTGAAAAACACTATAGAGAATACAGAGTTATTCGGCATATTTGATTTAAAATCAAAAGAGAGAGTCCAGTTCGTAGTACCTCTGAGGTGATTATAATCGGTCCCTGTAAACTTGTATTCAAAAGGAATAAGATACTCATCTACATCAGTAGTAGTCTCTTTTGTGCTTACTGTGCACCTTAGACTAGCTCTGCTATACCCAAAAGCTGCCTGAGCCCACCTATCTCCATACCTTGCAACTCCCGCTACTAGCTGATCCGTATTGAGCTTACTACACCACCACCTATCTACAGTCCTAGCCGAGGTACTAACTGCAACTGAGGCATTCTCGTTCTTCTGGTTTACAAGCATTTCTTGATTACAAATTATGTTTCTGTATGTTGGAGTATATGAGGTTGAAATGTAATTACCAACATATGTCTTCACTGCTTTCTGAGAAGCAACCTTAGTATCTGAGTTAGCTGCTAAGGTGCCATCAGTATCCAGGTAACTGCTTGGAATTTTAGTATCAGCGTAAGTCTTAGTAGCCTTTTGAGTTGCTACTTTGACATCAGAGTTAGCTGTTAGTGTTCCATCTGTATCTAAGTAACTAGAAGCAATTTTTGTATCAGCATAGGTCTTCACTGCCTTCTCCGTTGGGATATCCGTGTCTGTATTCCCAGCTAGAGTACCGTCTGTAGAGATCGTATTGATGTTCGCAACAGCGTCATTAACTAGAGTCACTGAATACTCCGCTGGAGTTGCGGGAGGCACAGCAGCAGTGTATCCCAGGGTGATGGGGGTAGTGAGTCCAGTGTTATCCAGAATGCCCCCTGTGAACACTTCAGCAGCTAACAGAGTAATGTCATCTTCCACTAGATTGAAGGAATCCGTTACATCGTCTACTACATCATTAATATCTGTCTCATCTGAGACTGTTCCATTGGCTACATCAAGAGATGTCCCAGGATTAAAAAATCTATTAGTGCCCACTTGTATTATCTCCTTTTCCTGTTGTTCACTGAGTAATCCACAATCATGTTGTGTAGAATGTGCTGATTCAAGTATCTGCTTGAGTGATTCATTGCAAGACTCATGTTGGTTCCATAGCCTGAGATATTCAGAGCTGGTCTCTCAACTAAGCTCTTGCTTCTCCAGAAGAAAGAACCCCAATCTCCCTTGGCCCAGAGAGAAGAAGATGACATAGTGTCAAAGAGGCTTAACGAAGTGTCCTGGGAATTGTTTATAAAGTTCTCTTTGTAATCATAGTTCACTTTATAGTTGAACCACAAGTGATAGTCATCAGCGTCTATCTCAAATATGATCTTCCTAAACCGCTTCCAGTACCTAGCGCCTCCGTAGCTGTGGAACGAGGTTTCAATGGCTACCGGAATATCGATTCCATCAAAAGAGGTTCCAGAGTCCATCTTGTAAACATAGTTGGTAGAGGAAACAAAGTACTTTACAATGTTTCCACTAGCGTCTTCCCCAGTTACTATCTCTCTCACTGGTATCTGATACTTACAGAAAGTAGCCCCAGCTAGAGCACCGTCTTTATCAAACGTAAAGATCATCCCCGAACCGTCTTCGAAGAACAGCCGGTACTGGTTACTCTCTTTATCAATCATAGAACAAGTAATCGTAAGTTTCTTACTCTGGAAAGTCTTGTTCACTTTTTTAGTTAGAGCTACTGAAGCGAAGTCTCCGTATTTATCAGTGGATTGAAACGAGAGAACCCCTCTGTCATCTGCGTATACGATATCACTTAATGCCCTCTGTATAGTACCCTCAATAGCCCCAGATGATCTAGAGAATACCTTAGATGTCATAGCGAAATCAGCACTGCCCTCAATGGAGCTATAGAATACCTTGATACTGTTCCTCATGAAGCAGATCATAGTATCTTCTGGCCCTTCTACGAAGCCAACTAGCTCATCTCCTAGAACCACTCCAGCCCCAAACCCCCCTGAGAAATCAGTAGGGGAAAACGAAGCTGACATAAGTAACTGACCACTGGTGTAGCCAAGTACCACTCGGTTAGCCCAGACCATAGTGAAGGATGGGTACTGACCTGCATCTGCCATCTCTAGGATAGCTGTATCGGTGAGCACAGTACAAGAGGAACCATCCCAAATCCGGGGTAGTGATACTCCGTCTACTAAGATCAGAACTGAGGAACCACTATCAAATCCGTCTATACGGTAATCAGCCCCTTTGAGTGTTCCCCCGGTTCTCATTATCTCTGAAGTATATGTAGCTGACTCTGGGGCGTTTGGAGTGATACCGGTATTCTGTACCCATCCAGAAGCAGAGTCATTGTATATCTTGTTTCCAGCTTTAACGTATATCTTATGGTCTTCCGAGAAGTATGCTATACCGCTTGGTTGGAAAGCTAATGAAGGAGGCTTAATGGTTGCTCTCTCCAACTCCCTGGACCTGTCATCATAGTTTATCGTGCTGTATCCAGGGTCGGAGTAGGGGAGAACTGGGATATCGTAATGCCCAAAGTATCTATATGAACCAATGTCTATTCGGATTGCATCGAAATAACCGTAGGTTGAGTCTGTACTCGCTGCTGGTACAGTAGAACCTACAGTCAGAGCGTTTGTGTTGGATACTAGATCATCTGTACCTGTAATCTCTGCTACATCAAATGTGCCATTCTCTATAAGAGTTTCCCCGTTAACTAAGAGTCTAGTGGTCCTGGTCCCAGCTACCGCTTTGCTAGTGAGCACTACATGGTACTCTCCTCCCGGAACAACTTTCTTAGAAGTGATTACTGTAGTTGTTGAGGGGGCTATGTCTGAGATGCTAAAAGCGAACCTTAGGTCAGTTCCATCTGTGTCACAGTATACTTTAAGCAATCCAGTCTTGTTAATAAGGGTGGAGTCTACTGTCGTATCCAGGGATGCATGAGCTTTGAACCGAAGTTCTACTGTAAAGTCATCCCAAATTGGGTCTATAAAACCCAACGCATCACTCATTGAGAGCCCACCTACATGATTATTCACAAAGAAGGAGGTATCTTTATATTTCGGATAAAAAGAAAAGGTCTCTGGCTCTGTTACAGAGGTACCAGTGAAAGTCTGAGAACTAGCTAGATCAGTGAACCCAAGAGTTCCATCTGATTCCAGTAGGATCACTGCATCATCATTTAAGAGCCCGTAGTCCCTTAGGATCGGAACATCTACAGTAGAGGCCAGAGTAGTCCCATCGTATCTCTCGAACCCCTTGAGCGATACGTATCCCTTTGCTGGGCCATCTGCTTCCATATAATTCTGACAAGCAATGAGTTCCCCTGGTTTGAGTTCAAGTTGGGTCTCAGACTCGTTCACTCCTCCAGTGAACTGAACTATCTGGTCCCTGACCTGTGGCATTGTAATCTTGTTGAGTCTCATTATGCTATGGGCCTCTTCTTGATATATCTTCCTGGGACTTCTGATCTCATCATTTGCCCAAGCATCTGAGAGTACTTCATAGAGTACCTTTGCTCAAGCACTGGTTCTCCGAGGTACGAAGCCAGTTCAGAGACGGCTCTGTAGACAATCAGCATATGCCATTCATAACGAAAAGTAGGAGTATCAGTATTGGAACTCAGTGACTCTAGTTTCTTAAAGTAATTGAAGTCAACTACATAAGCATCATTCAGCTTATTAAAATAGAGGTCTTGGGAGCTAGGGATTATTGTATACGCATAGGGTTGAGAGCCGGTACTCTGCTCTGTGTCAGTTAACGTAGCGAAGTTGACCGAGGATACTTCGATCCCTTCTCCGTCCGTGAATGCTCCGTGGACATCTTCTACATAGAAGTATCCAGCAGCGTCCCCTCCAGCGAAGGAACCAGACGAAAGAGTAATATCGGAACTGATAGTCGCAGTAGCACCACTAGTATCCCCAACGATGTCTACTCCGATTTCTAGAACTCCTACTCCACCAGAAGTAAAGTTTATCTTGTAGTCATTCTGGCTAACTGGTGTAGTCAGAAACCTATCGTAAGAATAGAGTCTAAGCGGGGCATTGTCATACAGCAGCATGGACTTGTCATGATATCCAAAGTCTGTCAAACCCCAATCCGTAGATGGACTATAGATTTGCTTTGTTTC